>SAMEA3663028__coassemble_34_pt1 | contig 125205 bp, 121 predicted proteins | sample SAMEA3663028__metabat2_high_PE_020 | metagenome-assembled genome bin SAMEA3663028 (sample SAMEA3663028) | pig gut metagenome | biome: pig gut; feature: pig-associated habitat; material: faeces | place: France | collected 2012
ACCGTTTAGAACGGAAAGCCTTACCGAACATCCGGAAAGGGACTTACCGTTTTAAACGGAATTAACTTACTGCTGGAGCGGAATATGCATTCTCGATATCTTTACCACTTTTACCCTCATCCTTATATCTACCAACTATCTGAATATCTTTTGCGTCAGCAAACTTTTCAAGTGCATTTTCCTGTGCTTCTAATGAGTATCCATCAACCTGAATTGCTGTACTAACTCTTGTATATATGTATGCTTTTCTCATCTCTTCATCCTCCAAAATATAATAAAAAAGTCCTCTGTCAATACGATAGTACCGCCAACGACAGAGGATTTACAGACTTTTCTTTTATTTGTTATTTTCTTCTTCTGCATATTTCTCTACCAATTCAAGCAGATAATCTGCAAACCTTTCAAACTCAATGTTGAATTCTTTTGTATCTTCTTGCATATCCCATATACCAATAGATATACAAGAATAATAGAGCAACTAATATGCTCACCGCATTGTATTTCATACTTTTTTTCCTTTCTACTCTTCCGAAGAGCTATTTTAATTAAAACAAATATATTGCTTATTTTGTTCTCATCTGTAAGTTCTGTCTTACTTTTTGTAAATCTTTATAAACATACGCTAACCTGTTATTGAAGCTCTCAATTTCAATATCACATAATTTTTCTGTCATATTGTCAGAAGCAACATTAAGAGCAGAGAGTTCACCTAAACATTCATACACTATATTCTTGAAATCTTCCTGTGTTCTTAACATATTTCTGTAACCTCATTAAAATAAAGTATGCTTGCAAGTCTGAGGGTATCTTCATTCTTATCTATTGAGATTCATCGAAGAGATGAGAAGATGTCTCATCGCAACGATGAGAATACACTTGCCTACATACTTTGCCGTACCCCAACAGCAATTAAACTTTTATAAAGCACCAATTTTTTCTAAAATCTGACCTAGTTCGTAATAATTCTTATTTAATAAGATTATTCTTTGTTCTCCAAAAGTTTCTACTACATCATAAGTATTCCTATTTCCAGAAAACCTATTTCCCTTGTAGCCACCATTATGAGTTATTAACTCGTAGCCTAATTCTTTGAATACCTTTTTTATGGTACCTATATTATATTCATTTTTGGGCACACTTCTTTCATTGCGTTCTTCTGCTAATTTTTGCTTGTGTTTCTCTGTCTGAATTCTACATAATTCTTTTCGTTCCTCTTTTGTAAAACCACTATAAGGAACAGTTACTACATTAGCGCTTGAAAGTTCAACATATTGACCGTCTTCTGTTTTTACTATCATAAGAATCTCCTAAAATTTTCTATTTTCTTGGGTTTCTTTAATACTCTGTGGTGGTTCTCTTAAGGCTTCAACCAATTCTTTACCAATAATTCGACCATCTGGAAGTTGATCATCTTCTGCATCAAAAAGCAGATTAACAAATAAATGCGCCAAATCTCTTTTCGTTGTAACATCATACATTGAATACAACATTGCTAATTTATAGAGTGGCTCATTTATAATAAAATTTACTGATTTCTTACTCATACTATATACCCTCTTATTTAGAAAGAATGGCATACCCATCCTCAAATTTTGTTGGAATTACAAGCCCTAATGCTTCTTCATAACTTAAATAAGAATTACAGAACATTGCATTCTCAATTGCATCATTGAGTGAAAGGTATATGGAATTATTTGCCATACTATAAAAAATATAATTAGGAACAGTTTCTTCAGCTATTGAAATAACGTCATGTGGAACTATTTCAAAAATTAAAGCATTGGCTCTTTCATATGATATTTCCGGCATTTGTCTCTGCAAAAATTTACATGCCATGTGTCTGCTCTTAAAAACAAATATTTGCTTTGGGTTTTCAAAATTAGTAATTCCAAAATATTTATAATTGAATGATTTATGATGGTAGTATCTATTCATATTTTTACCTCGCTATTTAAAATTTAACTCCAAACTCTTTAAGAGCCTCGAAAGTTGTTTCATGTTCTGTTATCTTCTGAAAATGTTTCTTTACTATTGCATTCGCATACTTTGTTCTTTCGTCTTCGAACTGAACCGCTGTTTCATAGGTTTTATCATATTCATTAGAATAATTCTCAATAAGATTCATTGCTGTTGAATATGTTGTATGAACAACCGCAGGCTTCTTCAGCCCCTTGCTATGTCTTAAAATGTGTATACCCTTCGGATAATATTTTAGGCGTTCACCTTTTTTAATTTTTGAACTCTTATTACCATCAGCAATAACTATTTCCTCATTATTTTCATCTACAACAACATCACTCATATATGCAACAAGGTAATTACCTACGTTGTTAATATTTCCATCCATCTTCTTTATAAAAGTAAAACCTAGTCCCCATAATTCTGATAGTTTTTCGTTCTCTATAAATGGTGGTTCTTCTTTATATATAAGTAAGACATGGAAATGAAAAGCTCCTCGTCCTTGCGGCTCAATCACAGATATATACTCAGGAATCTCAATATTGTTATCTCTGCAATACCTTTTAAACCTTTCAAAAAAGTTCTTATATGATTGATATGCTAATTGTGCATTCTGCATATTCTCTGCAAAAGTCAAAGTAATAAAAAGCACTTTATCAATATTCTCATGCGTTATATTTGTGTTGATATAATCACGGATATTATTAAAAGTTTTCATTAAATTATTCTTGTAATTCATTCTCTTTTCTGCATGATTATAATGTTTTACTTGTCCTGTGGCTTTCACTTTATAACGCCATGCATCCAGTTTTTTAATAGGACATTCTTCATTATATTTTTCAAGAGTTCTTGTTGTTAATGAATCTCCCGTGATTGTAATAGTCGTATGCGATTCATCATTTATATCAACATCTTCAATATTTACTTTTTTAACACTCATAATAAAAAACTCTTCTTAACATAACATTCATAATGTGTATGACACTTTAATACAATAATCAAGTAAACCGGTAGGTCTGTGGCTTCGCCACTACCTACCGTCTACCGTCTGTTGTGAACTGTTGCTTCGCAACTGAATTTCAACAGACTTATTCTTGTGTCTTTATAATTCTACGTTCAGTTTCATTATTGATAGATTGTTTAACTGAATCTGCTGAAAAAGAGTAATTAATAAATCCATTGTTCAGATATGCTTTTGCTATACAATTTGAAAACTCTGCATATACCTTCTCCGCGTCAATATCCTCTTGCTTAAAAGGAAGAGCCATCTGACCCTTTACTTTAACAACAAATTTCTCCTTCTGTTTTTCATCAAAAACAGTTATCTTACATCCATCCTGAGGACCTCTTTTACCATCCTCATATACATATGATTCGGTCTGCTCAATTACTAAAAATTTTTTCTGATTACTAAAGTGTGTAATCTCTAATGGCTGGATCATCTTGAGTGCCATAATTAACCTCTTTCTGCGACCTATGGTCGACTTATTAATTCAAACAATTAGTTGCAATAATGACTCGTACGCAGTCATCTTTTATAATAAAAATGCATTTTTATTTCCTTGTAGCTTCTTTATCGTCGCCTGTTTTACAGAATTTATACCTTAAAAATTGTTTTTTTCTCCCTTGACAAATGGCTATTTTACTGACATTTTCAAGACTTAATGTTTTCAATGCTTTCATCAGATTTATTCTTATTCAATTCATAAATAATGTTTGATTTCCATTTTTCTATATCCATAATTTTGGGCATTTTAATTTTCTCAGTAAGCTTGCCATCGAACAATATAGTTCCTTCACCAACTCCATAAATTATTTCTTCTTCCTTTTCAATTTCAAACATCTGTCTTTGTTCTCTCGAAAGGTTACCCAAGCAACATTTAATTTGAAAATTTTCTCTGCTACCATCCTTGAACAAAGACGCGGATGCTACTTGCGTAGTAATGAGTGTTCCAAACCCAATTCCTCTACCAAGCATCATTATCTCCGCAATATCATTTAATATTTCCGTCCCTTTTTTCTTATCAATAGTATTAAAAAAGCTAAGTAGACTAGGATATTCATCCACTACTAATAAATACTCGTGATTTGCTCTGCGCCCCTCTAATCTTTGCTCGGTATATTTTGCATAATATTCTTTTATTCCATCATATACACTGTTACCACCATAATAATGAGGACTCTCTTTCATAAAGTTAAAAAATGTATCTCCTTTGAAATCACAAAAGTATATTTCACAGCCTTCTCTTGCAAACCCCATCAACATAAAAAGTATGCTGTACGATTTTCCTGTTCCCGTTCCACCTGTCAACAGAATTTGCTTATACTGACAAATATCTGCTTGCAAAGGAACCTTTATTCCTGTTTTATTCCATACTTCTAAATCAAAGCCGAAAATCATTTAAGATACGCCTCCTTCTCTATCTGTGACATACCATCATACTTGTCGCATAACCTTTTTATTAACATTCTTATTGCGTCTTCATCGGCAGTATAAAAAGCGAAAGTTGCTTCATTCCAAGTTTTCGCTTCAAAGAACCTTTTTTTGATTACTTTATTCATTCTAGGATTTGTTGAATTTATATATAGTAGAAACTCATTTAACTGCTGATGAATAAAATTAATTGTCTCACTAATATTTATTAGTGTTTCCTCAAGAGCACAAACTTTCTCTTTATCCTTTGACTTCGAAATTATTGTTTCAATACTTTTTTGTCTTTGTTTCAAATAAAACAATGCTTGCAATAACCCGTACATATACAATCACCACCTTTTTAAATTTTAGGTTATATATAATAGTAAAAACATCTTGCCTCTCTAAATAATTTCTTAAAAAATTTTTATTTACTACTTACTTTTGTGATTTACTTCTTGAGAAAAACTTAAGAAAAAATAAGAATTATTAAAAATTATGAAGTAATTTGCAGAAAAAAAATAAGCTTACCGAAATTCGATAAACTTATTTTTTTTCTATATATTCTTAAATAGTATCTTGCTCGATTTTTTATTTCTTAAAAAAGAGGAAGACTTCTTGAGTCGCGCTATTGGTTGGTCTAAAACTAATTGTAAGCATTTTTATACCTTTCAATACATATTCACCTAGCAAGTGAATAACTCTTCATTTTAATTAGTGGAATTGTATATTAAGGCCATGAATCGGAGGTGCATCGTTACCTACTATCATTTCAGGTGGAATATAGCCCCAACCGTCATCAACTGGTGCTGTTTGCTGTGGTGTAGACTGTTTTGGTGTACTACTCTTCTCTGCACTTGTCTTTTGTTGCTCTGTTACTTTGCTATTACTCAACAAACTTGTTCTTGCATATACAATTCTTATTTCTTGATTGTCTGCAAGGTCATCTGCTTTTATTGTTTGGTCATCTACTGTGATACTTGTCATTTTACGGAAGAAGTAATCAATGTTATTATTTTTAATTCTTTCTTCTCCCTTTTCAGCACTTGTTATTATCTGATATATAGCATCCCCATTTTCATCAGTTGTCTTTAGTGCTCCGACAGCACTCCATGAATTGCCATCTACACCACTAAAGATTGAAACCACATATGCCTCATCATTAAAATCAAGTTCTGCTATTTTATTCTCTTCATTTTCTTCTGCTTTAGTGTAAATTGCAGTTTCCTCTTGTGCATACTTCGTGACATTAATGCTCATTCCAGCAGTATCATCATCTGCTGATTTAATTAAATTTTCGGCATCCTCTAATTCACTTTCAGCGCTTTCTAACTGTGACTGCAATTCTACAACTTGTGATTCAAGTTCTTCGCTTTTGTCTGTAGCATTAGCAGTTTCTGTCTGAGCATTACTTAACTCTGTTTCTAACTCACTTACTTGTGCTGTCAATTCTGCAACTTGATTATTCAATGCATCCATGTCTGTCTGTGAAGCACACCCTGTCATTGTCAATGCTACTGAAAGCCCAAGCGCTGTTGCTACTTCTTTCTTTTTCATTCTATTATCCTCTTTCTTCTTTATCTCATACAGTAATTGTGTTCAATTCTTTTGTGCTAAAAAATGTTTTATCCTTTGGTTAAGCAACTCTCTACGTGAATCGCAAACATTTAAATTAGGTAATCGTATAGTTTCATACGTACAGTGCCCACCACAGATTGGCAGATAACCACATAATCTGCAAGAATCCTTAAATGGTTCATTGATAAAAATACTCTCTTTTTCTTTGTTTGTAATTCCATCATATACTGTTCCAACTATTTCGTTTTGATTAAAAATAGAACAAAGACATTTATATAAATTTCCTTGAGTATCTATCGCGTAAAGTTTATTTGTATTGGCACCACAATTTATGCACTTGCGAAGGTTCGTATTGTATTGTACAAGGAACAATTTTTGATAATTATTTTGCTCAATAAAATCAAATAGTTGTTTTGCTGTTATAACATACTTTCTATATATTTCTTCAAACTTAATATTTTCCGTTTCGTAATCTCTCACATCATCAAAATACATGTTAATACGAATATTTAAATTTGCTAAATAAGTTATTAACTCCTTTAACGAATCAAGATTATCAGATACATTTAACCGTATTTGTATATTAATGTCATTACATATTTCTTTGATATTATTAATTACGATATCAAAACTATCTAAAGAACAGCCCTTTTGCTTAGCATATATAGGATTTAATCCATCAAGTGTGACTTGCGCTGACACTAAATTGCAACTTTCTTTTAAGTCACTTACCAATTCTTTTGTTAAATAGTAACCATTTGTTGTAATAGTAGAATAAAAGCTCAATTTTCTGTCTAAAAAATAGGATTTTAACTTACCTATTATATTTTTAAACACATAGGGCGCCAAAGTTGGTTCGCCCCCAAATAGAGAAAATTGTACTGCAGATAAATCACTGAACTTATTGCATTCATTTATTATAAAATCAACTGTAGCATCTTGAATAGTCAAGTCCATATCAGATAATTGACCTAGCATATTTCGTTCAAAACAATAAATGCAGTTGTAATTACATTTTGAGGTTCCTGCAATGCAAAACTCAAGTACTTTTTTCTTAGCTAAATCCTTATTTCTTTCAGCACAAAATACTTCAGACTCATCAATACTATTCAAAACCAAAATACCCAAGTCAAGTAAAAAATGAGGAACTTCATTTATGTCTATATTGCTATTATCTTTTATATCATTATATAACTCACGTGGTACTGTTGCATTTTTAAGGGAAATAGTATTAAAAATAACCACTTCGTTTTCTGATTGACTTGGAATTACATTAAATTTACTATATTTATAGGTTTGTTCTTCCATTTTTATACTTCAATTGTGCCTTGTCTTTGTTGATTTTGTTCGGCTTGTATTCTATTCTTATTTAATTTCATATTGGCTTTTTTAATTGCTAATAATTTTAAAGCATTATTTGTTGTAGCAACATATACTCGCAGAATATCATCAATAATTTCTGTTACAACTAAGTCTTTAATTTTACCTACATATGGATTGTATGTATGCAAATAGTCATGAACAATTTTATCACATATACTTCCAACATATAAGTCTAATGTATCAGCATCCATTTCCTTTTTTGTCGGAGAAATTGTAAAAACATAACACAAGACATTTTCCCGTGTATAAAAGTTTGAATAATAATACGAATAGAATATATCAGCCAATGGTTCGAATGTCTTGTCAATAACATTGGCATTGGGTACCCCTTCATCTAAGCCAATACATACATCGTACATTACTTCTTGCTTTGTAAATCCAAATATTTCTTTTATAAGTGATACGATTCTACCCCTTGCATCTTGGATACTTACGTCTGCAAAATAACTGTACGCACCAACCGAAACTAAATATACTACACAAACTAGGAGAATAATTGAGAATAACTCTAACATTTTTGTTTACCTCCTATTTTTTTATACTAATATATTAACATCTAAAAATTCGTCGGTTCGAACAACTATATTTTTTTTAAATCATTTTAAAATATCGCAGTGCATCCTCTATTGCATCCCATTTTTCTTGTGTACACCTTGGAACTCTATGCCCTTCACTACCTTTATTATAGTTTTCTCTCTCAATTATACCATGTGCCTGTTTTACTTGAGCAATATACAAATTTGGTACATGTAGACCATACTTATTTTTTACATACATTTCAATTTCTTTATATGTTGCCTTGCTTTCAATCCTTGTAAGCTCAAGGTCTTCTGCTGTTAATTCTATTTCTATGCTTGTAGATATGTCCTGTCTGTTTAACAAAACAACAGTCTCTACATGCGTCGAGTGTGAGAACTGGTCTACAGGGCACACTTTTTTGAGTTCGTACTCGCTTTCGCACAATAGTTTTAGGTCGCGGGCAAGTGTTGCCGGATCGCAGCTTACGTATACAACACGCTCAGGCTTTACTGAGATAATTGTATCAAGGAGTTTTTTATCGCACCCTTTCCTTGGCGGATCGACTACAATTACATCCGGAATGTTACCGTTTTTAAGTAATACAGGCGCTAAGTCTTCTGCTGCCCCGCTATAAAACTCTGCGTTTGTAACACCATTAATCATGGCGTTTTCTTTTGCATTTTCTATAGCCTGCTCAACTATTTCAACACCTGTGACTCTCTTTGCCTTCTTTGAGAGAAATAGAGAAATTGTCCCTATTCCGCAATACAAATCCCAGACATTTTTTCCACTTAAAATGTTATCCTGAATCGCTGTATTATCGCCCTCATAGCCTGAGCCATTTAAATCAACATTACTCATGGCATATTCCATAGCCTTTTCGTAAAGCTTTCTTGTCTGAGCCGGATTAACCTGGAAGAAAGACATCGGTCCTATCTTAAATTTAATATCGCCGATGTAATCGGTGATTGTATCTTCTCCAAAAAGAGTTTCGCATCTGTCACCTAATATAACGTTAGTATTTTTCTTATTAATGTTAATGCAAATTGACTTGATTCCCGGCACATTCTCAAGCAGTTCAACTAATACATCAGCGCGCTTAAGTGAGTCTTCATTTATTACAAGACACACCATTATTTCTCCTGTGCTAAAGCCCTTTCTTATCAGAACATGCCTTACTGTCCCCTTTCCGCTTGCCTCATCATATGGCATAACACCACATTTCTTCATGTATGAGATTACTGCATCAAGAATCTGTTTATTCTCACTTACACCTAAGAAACAGTCTTTTGTTTCAACAATACTGTGCGTTCTTTTTGCATAAAAACCTGCTATTATTTCTCCGTCTTTTGAAAGTCCGATTGGGTACTGTGCCTTGTTTCTGTAGCGGTATGGGTTCTCCATCCCGATTATGTTTTCCGTAATGCTGTCAATATAATCTTTGTCAAAATCGCCAATCTTTACTAAGTCGCTCTTCACCTTGTTTTCTTTAAATGAAAGCTGCGCTTCATACGACATTGCCATTATCTGACAACCTCCACATTGTCTGTGGCTTTCACACGGTGGGTTTACCCTGTCTTTAGAAGGTTTAATTATTTCAACAACCCGTGCAAATGAATAGTTTTTCTTAACCTTCGTAAGTCCTGCCCTTACCGTATCTCCGATTATTGCGTCCTTAACAAAAAGGGTATAGCCATCAACTTTGCCTATACCCTCTCCGGTTTCACTCATATCTGTGATTTCTACTTCTAAAATCTGATTCTTAAAATAATTCATACTTAATCCTGGTTCTTTGTAGTCTTTCTGATATTTGATTCTATAAATCTTGAATATCTCCACTCATTTTCTGATGGCTTTAAAATGTCTTCCTTAAATGTTTCAATCTTTGCATCTGTATTATCTGCAAAGCTTAATGCAACAGCTTCAATAAGTGCCGGCTTCTTTGGCGAGCCAAATTCAAGCTCCCCATGATGAGCCAAAATACAATGCTTGAGTTCTGATGCCTGCTTTTTAGGAAATCCCGGAATATCTTCAATTCTTTCGGAAACCATTTCATATCCCATAACTATATGCCCTAAAAGCTGGCCATCGTCAGTATAATCATTCATCGGAAATTCGGAAAATTCCTTAACCTTGGCAATATCATGAAGTATCGCTGCACTGATAAGCAAATCTCTGTTTAAAATATCATATGCCGATGCAAGATAATTACACAACTTTGCAACTGACAAAGTATGTTCAAGAAGTCCGCCGATAAAATTGTGATGTACAGATTTTGCGGCAGAACTCTTCTTAAACTGTCTTATAAATTCCTCATCCTTTTCAAAAAAGTCTTCAAGAAGCATTCTATAGTGAATAGTCTTAACACTCTTTATAATATCTAAAAGCTCTGCATACATTTTATCGATATCTTTGTCTGAGACAGGCATGTAATTTGCCTCATCATATTCACCCTCGCGACATTTGCGCACTCGTGAAACATTTAACTGTTTTGCACCATTAAATACCTGAACGGATGCAGTAATCTCAACATAATCAAGTGCTTCAAAATCATCTATCCCGGCTGAATTAGGAGACCATATTTTTGCATCCATTGTTCCTGTTCTGTCCTGAACAATAAGATTGTCATATGGTTTTCCGTTCTTTGTAACCGCGGAAGTTTTACTTTTTACAAAATATATTTCAGAAACGTTTTCGCCATCATTCAGGCTTTCTATAAATTTCATTTAAGTGCCTCCAAATAAATCTCATACGAGAACTCAACATATCCGTCCTTACCGAGTCGTTTAACTGTAACCATAGCTGTGTCTCCCGGCTGGCATTTACTCATTGCCACTCTGTAATCGTTAAATGAGCGAATGTCCGTTGTTCCGAGCTTGACAATAACATCTCCATTCTGGATTCCGCCATTCATTGCAGGAGAATCAACTACAACCTGCTTAACATATGCGCCCTCAGGAACTTCCAGCTCTTCCATTGCCGACTTCGTAACGTCCGTTCCGATAATTCCAAGATATGCCACATCCTGACCGTTTGAGAGCTTCTCAATCTTTTGCTTAATATCAGAAATTGAATATGCATGAATCAGATTTTTAGTATCCTGTTTCGTTCCGCCCTGGAAAATGATACCAAGAACATTTCCGTCAAGGTCAATAAGTACTCCGCTTCCTTCTACTGAGCCGTATATGTCAGTAGTAATATATCTGATATTTGAATCCGCGTATTCTATTACTCTTGTGTTTGATGTGACAGTACCTACTGCCATTGAATCTTCTATACCAAGCGGTGCTCCTAGTGCAATGATTGGTGTACCGTTAAGTGTAGGAATGGTTGAATTTCCAAGCTTGGCAGTTGCATAGGCATCCTTCGTGGATTCTTCTATGTCCTCAAGTTCAACCGCGACTACTACAAGTCCTGTACTCTTATCTGCTTTTTTAACTTTTCCTTTATTCGTTTTACCGTCACAGAATGTAACTTCTATTTCCTTTGAAGTATCTAGATCATTTGCATTAGTAATGATAAGAAGCTCTTTTCCGTTATCTGCAACAATAAGTCCCGATGAAACATCACCTGTCTCATATGGATTGTTGAACCAGTCAGTGCTTTCAGTAACGCCTCTAACCTTTGTAAGTGATCTTTTCGCAACATTTGCAACATCCGATAAATCACGGTATAGCTTTTTATAATCACTTAATGTAATCTCTTCCTTCTGAATAATCAGAGTTTTGGTATTATCATCACCTGTGGTTTCCGTACTTTCTTCATTTTCATCAGTCTCTGTTTGCTCTTTAACTTCTGTATTGTTTTTATCCGGTTCGCTTATTTCTTCCTCGATTTCATTTGTTTCAGGTATTTCACCTTCCACACCGCCATCGTCTTTCACAATTTCCGAATTAACTTTTTCTTCCTGAGTCAAATTAGTCTCTTCATCCGGTTCGACCTCAGAAGTATTTACAGAAGATTCATCCTCAGGAATTGATACTAAATCAAACTTTTCAGGATTGATTTTTTCATATATTATTGGAGCAAAAATCGCAAAAATAACACAGGCCGTTAACCCCGCAACGATTCCCATTCCAATACTTTTTATTGTATTAACTGCAAGACGTTTTTTATTAAGCGGTTTTTTCTTAATTGTCTCTGTGACAAACTCGTAATCTTTATTGTTCTCTTCACTCATATTACTACCTGTAAATAATACCGGATTCAAAAATTTACTTAAAAAAACACTCCTTAAAAGTATACTAAATATAAATGGATATAGCAATAAAGCCTTATAGAATGTATAATATACGTGCTGCTAAAGCTAAATTTAGGGAATAAAAATGAACGAAAAATCACTTAGAATTCTTGAATACAATAAAATAATAGAAATGCTTTCGGCCAAGGCTCATTCTAAGGCTGGAAAGCTTCTTTGTGATGACTTAAAACCAATAGATAACTTAAACGAAGTGATATCTTCGCTTCAGAATACGGATGATGCCCTAAAGCGTCTTATAAAAAATGGCAATATATCTTTTGCCGGAAATAAAGATATCAGGCAGTCCCTGTTAAGACTTAAAAAAGGCAGCTCGCTTAATGCTTTGGAGTTCCTCTTAATATGTGACCTTTTAGAAGCATCATCCAGGGTAAAATCATACCTTAAAAAAGAACACCCTGACGATGAAGACGATTCACTCGATAAATACTACGCAATGCTTGAACCTCTTACTAAGCATTCGTTGGAAATTCGAAGATGTATTATTTCAGAAGATGAAATCGCAGATGATGCAAGTAGTGAGCTTAAGGCAATCAGACGTCATATTAAAGGTACAAACGATAAAATTCATTCTGAGCTTACCCGTATGGTTAACACTACATACCGTACATATTTACAGGATGCCGTCATCACTATGAGAGATGGCAGGTACTGTATTCCTGTTAAGGCAGAGTACAAGTCAAATGTACCGGGAATGGTTCATGACCAGTCAGGTTCACAGTCGACATTTTTTATAGAGCCTGCTGCCATCGTTAATCTTAATAACGAACTTAAGCAGCTTTCAATCGATGAAGAACGGGAAGTTGGGGTCATTCTTGCAAAGCTTTCTTCGGATTTATCAGATCATCTTGATGAAATCATGACTGATTCAGAGGTTCTGACTATTCTTGATTTTATTTTTGCTAAAGCAAACCTTGCTCTTGATATGAATGCAACAAGACCTCTTTACAATGTCTTTGGCCACGTTAACCTAAAGAAAGCAAGGCATCCGCTTCTTGATAAGAACAAAGTCGTTCCTATTGATATAAAGCTTGGTTATGATTTTGACCTTCTTATAATTACAGGTCCTAATACAGGCGGAAAAACAGTTGCACTAAAAACTATCGGTCTTCTGTCGCTTATGGGGCAGGCAGGGCTTTTCATTCCTGCAAAGGATGCCTCTGAGCTTTCGATTTTTGATAATATATATGCTGATATTGGTGATGAGCAAAGTATTGAGCAATCGCTTTCTACCTTCTCATCTCATATGAAAAACATCGTCGAAATATTACATGAAGCAGATGAAAAATCACTGTGCCTTTTTGACGAGCTTGGGGCAGGCACAGACCCGATTGAAGGCGCCGCTCTTGCAATATCTGTACTATCAGATCTCCATGCAAGAAAGGTTCGTTCAGTAGCAACAACTCACTACAGTGAACTTAAGGTATATGCACTTCAAGAAGAGGGCGTTGAAAATGCCTGCTGTGAATTTGACGTTGATACGCTTCGTCCTACTTACAGATTATTAATCGGAATTGCAGGTAAGAGTAACGCCTTTGCAATTTCTTCAAAGCTTGGACTTCCTTCATATATTATTGATGATGCAAAGTCACGAATTTCAAAGAAGGATGAAAGCTTTGAGGATGTATTGACAGAGCTTGAAAATAACCGTGTTATAATCGAAAATGAAAAAGCAGAGATTGAAAAATTAAAGCGTGAAATTGAACTTCTGAAGAAGGATTATGAAAATCGTCAGAAAAAGCTTTTAGAATCAAAAGATAAAATCATAAGGGAAGCGACTGAAGAGGCGCGTGAGATTTTGCAGGATGCTAAAAATACAGCGGACATAGCAATAAGAGACCTTATGAAAAAAGAAAACCGCGGCGATATCCGTTCAATGGAAAGGAATCGAACTAAGCTTAGGGAGAAAATCGACAATACAAATTCAAAGGTTTCAATAACCTCTTCTACCGTCAATAAGAAGAAAAACAAACCATCCGATTTTAAGCTTGGTGAAGATGTCCGCATAATTTCCCTTAATATGGAAGGAACAATTAATTCTTTACCTGATTCAAAGGGCAATTTGTATGTCCTATGTGGTATTATGAGAATGCAGGCCAAAATGGATGACATAGAGTTTATTGATAAGCCCGATATTATTGTTAAAGACATGAAATTCAAATCAGGCGACTTATCGAAAAAGAGTCACCAGAAATCGCTTTCAAAGGCATCAAGTATTTCGATGGAGATTAACCTTCTTGGTAAGATGGTTGATGAAGCGATTGCAGAGCTTGATAAATATCTTGACGATGCTTATTTATCTCACCTGTCATCAGTAAGAATAGTACATGGAAAAGGAACCGGCGCATTAAGAAACGCAGTTCACAACTATCTTAAAAATGTATCATATGTTAGTTCCTATCGACTTGCCGAATATGGTGAAGGCGATGCCGGTGTAACAATAGTAGAATTTAAATAACATAACAAGCAGGAGAAAAAATGGCTAAGCAGAAAATTTTGATTGTTGATGATGATAACGTAATTGCAGAACTTATTCAGCTTTACCTTACAAAAGAGTGCTTTGACACTAAAATAGTTAATGACGGAGATTTGGCAATTAATGAATTTGAAAGCTATCAGCCGGATCTTATTCTTCTTGATTTGATGCTCCCGGGAATGGATGGTTATCAGATTTGTCGCGAAATAAGAGCCAAGTCAGACACTCCGATAATAACAGTTTCAGCTAAGGGTGAGGTTTTTGACAAGGTATTAAGCTTTGAGCTTGGTGCTGATGATTACATAGAAAAGCCTTTTGAGCCAAAGGAATTAATAGCGAGAATTAAAGCAGTATTGCGAAGGTGTACGCCTCAGAAAAAGGAAGAGCCTGTTCTTAACCAAAGTAATAATATTAAGCTGGTTTCTTTCCCTGACCTTGAAATTAACCTTACTAACTATACAGTTACGTATAAAGGTGAATATTTAGAAATGCCTCCGAAGGAAATTGAGCTTTTATATTTCCTGGCATCAAACCCAAATCAGGTATTCACACGTGATCAGCTCCTTGATAACATATGGGGCTATGAGTATATAGGTGATACACGTACAGTTGACGTTCATATTAAGAGAATTCGTGAAAAGCTGCCTGATAATGAAACATGGAGAGTTTTCACCGTATGGGGCGTCGGATACAAATTCGAAGCTAAAAGAAAATGAAAAAAAGAAAAACTCTTTATTTAAAGTTTATAATTACATACCTGATATTCGGTGTTTTGTCGTTTATAACAATCGCAACGTTTACTTCTTCCAAGACAACCGATTATCTTGTCAAAAACGAAGCAGCCGCCCTTTATAAGGAGGCTACTTTAATATCCAATAAATACGCTACTTACTTCTATAATGACAGCGTAAGCAGAACTGACATTGAAGATCAGCTTAGCGCAATTGATACACTCACATCTGCCGCAATCTGGATTATCAACTCAGACGGACATATAATGTACACTACAAGATATGCAAGAATTCTTAACAATACAATTGAGAATTTTGATCCGGTCTCTGATATCGGAACCTACAGTGTAAATGATTTTTACGGTATCTTTCCTGAAAAGACTCTGAGTGTTTTTTCACCAATCACTTATAATTACACAGTTCCCGGATATGTAGTCATCAACTATCCGATGGAAAGTATAATGGAAAAGCAGGAAAAAATTATGCTTATTTCATATATTACTCTCGGAATAGTTTTCATTTTATCTACAATAATTCTTATCGTTTTTACTGATGCCGTTTATATTCCTCTTAATCAGGTAACTACTGCTGCCGAAAAATATGCAGAAGGTGATTTGAAATACACCTTTGATGTTAACAGAACAGATGAAATGGGATATCTTTGTGCACAGCTAAATTACATGGCAAGCCGTCTGTCAGAACAGGAAGATAACCAGAAGAAATTTATTGCAAACGTATCTCATGATTTCCGCTCTCCTCTTACTTCTATAAGAGGATATCTTGAGGCTATGGTTGACGGAACAATTCCGCCTGAAATGCACGATAAATATCTTAGTATCTTGTTAAACGAGACAGAAAGACTGACTAAGCTTACTAACTCGCTTCTAACACTAAACAACCTGAATACTACGGGCATGGTTTTGGAAATTACCGACTTTGACATTAACAAAGTTATTAAAGATACAATAGAAACATTTGAAGGAACATGCAAAAACAAAATGCTTAAAGTCAATCTTGTCCTCTCGGGAAAAGAGCTCTTTGTGTCTGCAGATATGACAAGAATACAGCAGGTGCTGTATAACCTTATTGACAATGCAATTAAATTTTCAGATAACGAAAAGACAATCAAGATCGAAACAACAGAGAAAAACGATACCGCTTTTGTGTCTGTTAAGGACGAAGGAATCGGTATTCCAAAGGACAGCTTAAAACACATATTTGATCGTTTTTATAAAACCGATTTATCACGTGGTAAAGATAAAAAGGGTACAGGTCTTGGTCTCTCAATAACAAAAGAAATAATAAAAGCCCACCACGAGAACATTAACGTTATCTCTACGGAGGGCGTTGGTACTGAGTTCATTTTCACTCTTCCAAAATCAAAAGAAGAAGATATATAATTACCAGTCATTAAGTCTGTGAAGAGTTCCTTCAAGATTCATATTTGTAAATCCGTTTTGTCTTAATGCTTCAAATAAAATAATAGCAACCGAATTAGACAGATTAAGCGATCTTATTTCTTCAAGCATAGGAATTCTTATACATGTATCTTTATAATCAACAAGTATTTCCTCAGGTATTCCCCTGCTTTCAGGACCGAACATTATATATGCATCACTGTCATATTTAACGTCACTGTAACACTTCTTAGCCTTTGTAGTAGCCATAAATATTTTTGGATTATTATTTTTTTCAAGGAAATCACTGAAATTAACGTACCTGTTCACGTCAAGATTCTTCCAGTAATCCATACCTGCCCTTAATAGTGCCTTTTCCGATAAGGAAAATCCTATTGGGTCAATCAAATGTAAAGTCGTACCCGTTGCATAACAGGTACGACCAATATTTCCGGTGTTCGCCGGAATTTCCGGCTCAAATAATACAATGTTCATTAATTCATTCTTTCAATTAAATGTTTCTGTTTTCTCTTAAGCCATTAATGAAATGCTCCATTCTTCCCATAGCTATTTTAAGTTTTTCAATAGAGTAAGCATATGAAATTCTTAAAAAGCCTTCGCCACAGTCTCCAAATGCCGTTCCCGGAACAACTGCAAGATTCTCAGCATCAAGAAGAGCAAAAGCAAATTCCTCAGATGTCATATTGAATTCCTTAATGCAAGGGAACACATAAAATGCCCCAAAAGGCTCAAAGCATGGAAGACCCATTTCCTTAAATGCATTCATTAAGAAGTTTCTGCGCTGATTATATGATTCACGCATTTTTGCAACATCTTCATCACCATTTTTAATTGCTTCAACTGCTGCATACTGTGATGTAGTAGGCGCACACATAATCGCAAACTGGTGAATCTTAGTCATCTGCTCAATTATCGTTTTAGGACCACATGCATATCCAAGTCTCCAGCCTGTCATGGCATATGACTTTGAAAAGCCGTTAATCAATATTGTTCTTTCCTTCATTCCCGGTAAAGATGCTATGCTTACATGGTCTTTTCCGTATGTCAGCTCTGAATATATCTCGTCTGACATAACAAAAATATCTTTTTCTATACAAATCTTTGCAATATCCTCAAGATCTTTTCTTTCCATAATTGCACCTGTCGGATTGTTAGGGAAAGGAAGAATAAGAACCTTTGTCTTGTCGGTAATTGCGTCTAATAACTCTTCCTTTGTAAGTCTGAACTCATTTTCGTTTTTAAGTTCAATTATTACCGGTACTCCTCCTGCAAGTATGGTGCAAGGCTCATATGATACGTAGCTTGGCTGAGGAATTAAAACCTCATCGCCCGGATCAAGCATTGCACGTAATCCGATGTCAATTGCTTCAGAGCCTCCTACCGTTATTATTATTTCGCTCTTTGGGTCATAGCATACATCAAATCTTCTCTTTAAATAATTGTTAATCTCTTCTCTAAGTTCAATAAGACCTAAGTTAGATGTATAAAAAGTTTTTCCCTTTTCAAGTGAGTATATGCCCTCATCTCTTATATGCCACGGAGTATCGAAGTCAGGTTCACCAACACCTAAAGAAATAGTATCTTTTCTTTCGCTGGCAATATCAAAAAACTTTCGAATTCCGGAAGGCTTTATTTCTGTAATTGTTTTTGATAATGGATTTCTCATGGTGTCATCATAATCCTTTCATCTTCGTACTTCTGATGCATGATTGTGCCGTGATCTTTGTACTTTTTAAGTATGAAATGAGTTGTAGTACTTAAAATAGAATCAAGTGTTGAAAGCTTCTGGGATACAAACATTGAAATTTCCTTTAATGACTTTCCTTCAATTGAAACTAACAAATCAAAGCCACCTGACATAAGATAGCATGCATTTACTTCCGGGTATTTATAAATTCTCTCGGCTATTTCATCAAAACCTTTGTCACGCATAGGAGTCACTCTTACTTCAATAAGAGCATTAACCCTTTCTTCCGTAACCTTTTCCCAGTCAATAATTGTATGATAGCCGCAAATAATTCCTTCCGCTTCCATTTTCTCAAGCTCGTTCGCGACATCTATCTCTGTCATACCAAGAAGTATGGCCAGCTCCTTTAAATCAACCCTTGAATTTTTCTCAATGAAGTTAAGAATTTTTTCTCTCATCATTTTCTCCTTTCCTTTTGGAAATATTATATTAATACATCAGTATCTTAAGTTATTATGACCTTTCTCATCATTAAGAAGTCTGTCAATCGGCGTAAGATACCTGATTTCATCCTGATTAACAATTATTCGTTTTTTGTCGTTGGTTTCATAACCTATTACGGATGACATTATACCATTACTGGCAAGAATGTCGCTAAGCTCATAGGCATTTTCGGTACGAATAATAAATGAGCCCTTTGATGGATAGGTATATGGATTTACATCTGCCCATTCACATATTTCAACCGTTTCCTGTCTTATTGATATCTTGTTTAAATCAATGCTGAGTCCTGTGTCAAACCGTTCAGCCATCTCCCACAGTGTTCCGAATATACCTGTGTCGGAAATCTCAACAATACATTCATCATTAACATCAAAACAAGATTTCTTAATCACCTCAATAATACTATCACGAGTTAGCATTTCTCTTCCAGTCATTTCATCGGTAAGTGATAAGAATCTATTAGAAAACCTGCATTTTAGTGCAGGTTTTTCTTTAATAATAATATTATGTGTAGCCTCAAGTGCCACATATCCTGCATATATAATATTCATCATTGTCCCATTGCCGCGGCGGCCTGTGCAGCAGCAGTAAGTGATGCTATTGTCTGCTTGACAAAGTCAATGCTTCCCGTAGCTATAGCGGCATCCATAGTAGCAACAACATTTGCATCCATTGCACCTGTTCCAACTGTAGCTGTTCTAGGCGACGGATGATATGTACTCTTATTAATCTTTATTCTCTCTGTCTCAACACCGTCAACCTTAACTATTTTCCATAGTTCGCCGGTGTATCCGATATGTGCAGACTGTGTTGAAATAAATCCGACAGGCTTTGACGGATCTGCAATGATTTTCTCCCCTTCAGGCTCTGTCTTTGATGTCTCAACACTTTCAAATTCTACGGTTCTTCTTGGATCTCTTGTATCCTTACCGTATATATTAAATGTTATCTTCTTTTCATCTGTAGTATAACCTTCAATGTATATTGGATAGTCCGTATTATTTGTAAATTTAAAGTCTTTATATGTTCCTGCAATTGCAGCATCAGAGCTTAAATCAACGTAAGTAACTACCATCGAATGAGGTGAGCGCTCATCGACCCGTAATTCAGAACGTATTACCGCATTATAAAGAGTGGAGCTCACCTGACATATTCCACCGCCAAGCGATTCTACAACCATACCGTTAAGGTACGAACCTGCCATGAAATAGCCGTTTTCCTCTGTAAACGGACTTACAGAATTATACATTGAGAACTGCTCTCCCGGATAAAGAACCGTACCGTTAACATGTCTGCAGCCTGTATTGACGTTTCCCGACCTGTCCTGAGAAGAAGTCTTAAAGCTTGTAGTATATGTTCCAAGTATGTCAGTCATCTGAGAAAGTGCCTCTTCATCAATATCTGACTCATAAACATCTGTTGTAAGTGCAACATACAAATCGCCTTCTCCGATATTTGAGAGCACACTCATTATATCACTAACAGATTTTGCTACGTTTATTTCGACTCCTGCCACGCCCTGGCTTTTTATAACAAAGTGTCCATCTACACGTTCAATGACTGCATTTGTCGGTCTTATATTGCTTCTGTTCGCCTCTTCATTAATGAGCTCTGTGATTTTTTCCCTGTCAAAATCAAGCTGAACATCATAAACCTTCGGACTCTTCTTCAAATCACAAATCGTTTTATATTGGTCGATTAGATTTCCGCCTTTACCAAGTCCCATCGCATCAATGATAATGTCTTTATTGCCCCATTTAATTCCTAAATCTGAAAGCGGGAACTGAACAATGTTTTCATTAATGGATTCTATTGCAAGATTTCTGCTTGAAACGGAATCCACATAGCCGTTAACAGCGTTCAATGCCTGCTTATATGTCATACCTGAAATATCAATGCTTCCCGCATACACTCCGTCAATAATTGTGCCCGGGATGTCTTCAATTTCCTCTTCTGCCTTTTTATTGAAATCTTCCACATATATGTCATCTAAAAATCCGGCATATTCTAAATTAAATCCTACAGGGTCAGAAATAGAGGCTCCACCTATTGCAATGTCAAATGATGCAGCCGTATCAAGTGCGTTAACACAACAAATCAGTGTCGTCGCGCTAATTAATGAAATTAATGACTTATAAAAACATTTCATATTTCCTCATAGAACATTTATTTAAAGTAATGATACTACCATTGGGACAACCATGGCAATTACTAAAATTAATACAATAATGGCAGAAATAATTTGCTTTTGTTTTTGTTTTTTCATAAAATATACCTCATATTGATTATAATTAAGGAAGAACACTATGTTTCCTATATTTTTTCTATTTGTAATATTTGCTCTCATAACGTTTCTATATATGAATAAGAGCAACAACAGTCTGTCAAAAGAAAAGGAAGAATTCCTCGAAAGAGAGCGGGCCGCTAACAGCGTGCGCAAAATGCCTCTTACGGATTTAGACTACATTGATGTAGACTTAAGTTCTCTTCCTAAAATAGAGACAGATGATGAATATATATTGGAGCGCCTTAATACGCTTAACCGTTTAGCTTCTGATGATGTAAAAATAGCCAATCTTTCTTCTTACACCAACACGGAACTGAAGCTTAAATACGGTGTTGCAAATTTGACACTTCTTACAGAATACGACCAGAATTTCACGACTCTGTGCCGTTGTCTTTACGAGATATCAAAACGTCTCTATGATTTAAAAGACATCGAAAAAGCAAAGGCTTATCTTGAGTACGGAATAATTTGTAAAACTGATTTAAAGCTTCATTATACTCTTTTGGCAGATATATACGAAGAAAATCTTCAGTATAAAGAAATAGTATCTCTTATTTCAAGCGCAAAAACTGTTAATTCTGCTCTTAAGACTTCACTAATAAAGGATCTTGAAGAACGACTTAAAGGTACAAATTATTCGGCTGATGATGAAAAGACACCTCTTGAAGACATCAGCTTAAGCTAAGCTATCGTGCCTTAACGTACTCAATTATGTTAGGCATTACTTCAAACATATATTTGTCAAATCGTTCAACGCTTCCGATGATTAGTACATCTGTATCCTTGAAATCATCCTTAACCTCGTCAAGTGCGTTTCTGTGTGCAACGCAAAGTGTCGAGTAATCCTGTGACAAATAAGGTATCATTGCGAGTCTGAATGAGTCTCCTATCATTAACACCTTTTCATTATTCGGATTATTTGATGTTGAGCGGTATACGTTTGACGGAAGAATAAAACTCTTTTCACCTTCAAACCAGTTCACGGTATACTCAGGCTTATAGAAAATAACGTAATCCGTATCGTTTACATACATATCGGCATCAAGACTTCCGGTATCGATCAGACCCTTCTGCGTGAACTTGGTAGGTAGCACTTCAAGGTCGTTAATGTTAGTAGTTTCAATGCCCATCTTCTCATATAGAGCCATTAATCCGACAAAAGCACCTGCCTGTGTCCAGTGAGTGTCATAAGGGAAATACATTTCGTAATATTTCTTTCCTGCCTTCAATTCATCTATCGGATATACAAAGTCAACGTCTGTATTTTCCATCATATATTTTGCAAATACATCTTCTCTTTTTTCAGTTGTCTTAACAGAATAGCTTGGCATATATTCAGGATATACCTGCTCTTTATTCGGCATAATCATCATACCAAGCTTTATGCCCTTTTCATCGCAGGCATCTTTAAGCTCCTGACAAAGAGAAGCCCATTCTTTCATTTCTTCCTCGCTTAATATGTTTGTGCCGCTGTAATATGCGATACTGTTATCACCCGCATAGTAAAGCCAGTCAGACCTTCCCTTTATTACTCTTCCTTCGCCCTCATTCGGCGGTAGATATGTTGTATCGATTAGCTTTTCAGAAAAGTCCGTCTTTAAAAATCTTCCGCAGTTTTGACATCTCTTAAGAGTGTATCCATACGTTTCATAGGAAGGCTTAATAATATCTATTACTATATACTCGTGAATACCTTTTGCTTCAAGCTCAGCTGCCTTTTCTATAGAGGTAGGCTCTTCATTTTCCGAAACATCAACTGATTCGGCTTCCTTTTCGTCTCCGAGTATTTCATCAACATCTTTATTTGATGAAACCTCAATATTCTCCATTGAGCCCTTTTGTCCGATTGCCTCAATAAGAACAGGTTGTATTCTGTTCTGATATACATACTCAAGCTTAGAATTAGCCTTTCTGTATTTAAGGATAATTTTACTTCTAAACGGAACCCTGTCGTTATAATACTCCTCTAATTCAGACGTTAGGTTTTTAAGTGTAACGTCTTCATCAATCTCACAGATAGCTCTGTTCTCAGATAGTTCTTCAGTCGAAGACGTATTGTCACGTAATGAAAAAACACCAAGCAGAGTCCAGACAATAGTTGGAACCGTAATAAGAGCAACAAATATTATAATTTTAATCTTTTTTGCAAAATCACTCATCTAATTATTAATTAAATAAACCTTTTTCATAATCAAATAAGACTTCAAAAAATCTCATATTCTCATAAAAACAAATCACTAAAAGCAGCTTGTTTCATTCACCAGCAACTAGAACTGAAAATATATAAAGGCATTATATGTTCCGCTTACAATCATCATGATTGAAACGCACATTATTGCCATCTGAATTACAAAATCAACTGTTACTATGACTGTGTTGTCCTTAACTTTGTCATATGTCTTGGCAAATATTTTCTGAGTAATTCCAAGAAACAAGATTGCAAAAACAAATGCAATAATAACTTTCATCGACAAATATGAAAGTATTGTGTAGTCACCGCCGGACTTTGTGAATAACTGCATAATATAAAGCTTTGCCTGAAGAAGAGTATCTGATCTAAAAAGCACCCATCCAATCATTACAAAAAACATCGTATATATTCTGTTAATGAGTTTTATCGGGTTTTTCTCAAGTACTCTCTTAAGGAACAGTCTCTCAATTATAAGAAGAGCTGCATACATAAGTCCCCAGCATATGAATGTAAAGTTTGCACCATGCCATATTCCGGTCAACAGGAATACTATAAACAGATTAAAACAAGTCCTTCCGATTCCCTTTCTGCTGCCGCCAAGCGGAATGTAGACATATTCCTTAAACCATGATGAGAGCGAAATATGCCATCTTCTCCAGAATTCCTGGATTGACGTTGACATATACGGATAATTAAAGTTTTCCTTAAATGAAAATCCGAACATCTTTCCAAGTCCGATTGCCATATCAGAATACCCCGAAAAATCATAGTAAATCTGAAATGTATAGGCAATCATCCCAAGCCATGCAACAGGAGCGCCAAGCTTTTGTGTTTCAAGTGCAAATATTGCATCTGAGACTTCTGCAAGCGTGTTTGCAATTAATACCTTCTTACCCATACCATAGGAAAATCTCTTAATTCCATATAAAAATAAGTCGATTGATTCTTTTCTGTTAAGAATCTGACCGGAAACATCTTTATACTGTACAATAGGTCCTGCAATAAGCTGTGGGAATAATGAAACATAAAGAGCAAAGTCTAAAATATTTTCCTGTGCTTCACTTTCCCCCTTATACACATCAATAACATAACTCATAGCCTGGAATGTGAAGAACGAAATTCCTATTGGCAATACAATTTCCTTAATCCCTAAAGCTCCCGTTCCCTCCATATATTTCATCGCATTGACAAAACCCCTTGCTGATTGCGAAAGAACATTCTCAATGATAATTACGACCATATTGAAATATTTGAAGAAGAATAGAACAGATAGGTTAAGTGTTATTGTTACTATAAGGCCCGTTTTTTTCTTCCTTATATTGTCCTTATTATTATCAATAAATCTGCCACCCGCATAATCGATAACAATTGTTCCCATCATAATAAGGAGGTAGTAAATACCACCCCACGCATAAAAAACGAAACTTGATAAAAGTAAAAAGAGATTTTTTAACCTAATTCTTTGAGATTCATCTTTAAACTTAAGAATTGAAAGTATGAAATTTACAATAATAACTACAGGCAGAAATACCCATAGAAATACCATTGAATTAAAAAGCATTTATTCTCCTTCAGTTGCATTTCATTTTCACAAAAAGTATAATTTCTTCATGAATGCACTGATTTTATTATTTTATCGAATAGTAACGTTTTTTACAAGGGTTCCCGCCAAAACACGGGCTTTAAATACGGCAGTTTTAACACCTTTATTACATGATTATTCGACCGATAAATCGGGCTTTATTGACAATCAGTCAGACTTTCACGGTATCCCATACGGGAAAGGCACTCTTAGTGCTAACGGGTGCGGTCCGATTGCACTTTATAATGCGCTTATTCAGATGAATTACGATAAGCTGACTCTTTCTTCTGTCATTGAGTTTTTAGAGAAGAAGGGAGCTACGCTATATGGAAAATACGGGACTTCACCTTACGCGATTAATCATTTTCTAAAGTCAAAAGGCTTTATTACAAAATTATATAAAGGTAAAAGCAGCATTAAACTTAATAAGTTTTCCGATAAATTTGAAGCATTCATTTCTTTAATTTATAATGATTCAGGAAGCCTTAAAAAAGGACTGCATTTCATTTGCACAGTGAAAACCTCCGATTGTCTGTTTAAAACTCACAACCCTTTTCATACAGCAGACTCATTATATAATGCACTAAAATTGTGTTCGAATGATGAAATTCTGCATGTTTGTACAATCGGAATAAAAAAGAATCAGACCTGATCAATCGAAAGGATATATTAATATGAAGAAAATAGATACAGACGGAATAATATTTGATATAGACGGAACTATATGGAATACTACATTTGTTGTGGAGAAGGCGTGGAACAGGGCACTTGATGAATGCGGATTAAGTAATCATCACGTAAGTGCAAAGACTTTACAGGGTCTTTTCGGATTGCCTATGATGGACATAATAGATGCGATACTTCCCGGTGAATCCTTAGAGAAGAAGCTTGAATTTAAACCACTCTGCTATAAATATGAGGATGAATACATAAACAGGGAATCGGGTACTCTTTACGATGGAATGGTAGAAACTGTTAAAAAGCTTTCCGAGAAATACCCTCTGTTTATAGTAAGTAACTGTCAGGGCGGTTATATTGAGCTTATGCTTGAAAAGACAGGTATGAAGCCATACTTTAAAGACTTTACCTGCCCTGCATATACAGATAAATTCAAGGCAGACAACATTAAAATTATCTGTGAACGAAACGGCATAAAAAAGCCTCTTTACATCGGAGATACCAAGATGGATGCTGATGCATGTAAGGAAGCAAATGTTCCTATCTGCTTTGCATCATATGGATTCGGAACTGTTGAAGATCCCGATTATACTATAGAAAAAATAAGTGATATTCTGGAGTTAGTGTAATGAATAAAAGAGATGTTCTTGAATTAAAGAAAAGACTTACTAAAAAAGACTGCACATTTACTAAAATGAGCGGCTGCTACGTTAATTCAAATAAAGAAATTGTATTATCCTTTACAGAGGATTTTAGAGACTTAAGAGAAGAAGAATACTATAAATATCTTGATATTGCTTCAAAGATTCTTTCAGGTACTATCGGAAATAACCTTCTTAAACTTGATTTTTCAAATGAAGCCGAAGAAGTCGGTGCAATACAGCAGATGTTACTTGGAATCAGGGAAAGCAGTCTCCTTAATGAAGGATTACTTGATACATTTTACAAGCATGTAATTGATAACTTTTATTATGTCGGAAATTATCTTATTCTTTTGTTTAAGGATATATATGATGTTCCGGCTAAAACAAAAGACAATTTTAAGACAGGTGAATCAGACGAAGTATATGAATACATTCTCTGTGCAATATGTCCTGTTGATTTATCAAAGCCTGCACTTCAGTATCTTGAGGGAGAATCAAGAATAGGAGCAAGAGTTCGTGACTGGATAGTAGGAATGCCTGAAACAGGTTTTGTTTTCCCATGCTTTGATGAGAGAAGTGCTAACATTCATTCAACACTTTTCTATTCCAAAAATACAAAAGAGCCCCATGTCGATTTTATGGAGGAAGTTCTTTTATGTAAGGGTAAGAAAACTACAACAGAAAAGAAACAGGTATTCAAAAGCATTGTAATTAATTCTTCCGAAAATGATGAAAAGGGCGAAGCACTCTTCACTACAATTCAGGGTGGATTAAATGATATACTTATAAATGAACAAATCGATGAGACTGAAAGCTCTGACGGATATCAGCCTGTACTCACAAAAGAAGCAATTTTAATGCTTAACGATTACGTTGATATTCCCAAAAATATTACAGAGCATATTGCAAAAGCATGGGAAGAAGAACTTGATGAGCAGGAAGCTCCTCAGATTAAACAAATAGTTGAAAAGAAGCTCGTTAATGAAGCAAACCACATCGAAACAGAGCGAAGTCTTGTTAAGGAAAATGCTGCATTACGTAAGCAGCTTAACATCCATGAATCATTCAACGAAAATGAAGAAGATCATGACAATGATGTAATTCTTCGCGTATCTAAGAAAAAGGAAGCAGAGATTACATATAAGGTTGTAGAGGGACAGAAATATATTCTTATCCCTATTAATGATGAATCCAAAACATTTATTAATGGTAAGGAGTTCGAGGAATAATTATGAAATTAAATAAAACAGCTTTTATTACCGGTGCATCAAGAGGAATCGGAAAAGCAATCGCTAAGGAATTTGCTGCTGCCGGATATGATTTGTATATTTCGTGCTTAACATCTGAAAATATACTTATAAACTATGCAAAGCATCTTGAAAATGAGTATGGTGTTAATGTTTCGCCTCTTATCGGCGACATTAAAGATCCAAGTGTTGTTAAAGAATTCTTTTCAGACATAAATGACATTGATGTATTAATCAACAACGCAGGTATTTCATATATCGGTCTTCTCACTGATATGAGTGATGAGGAATGGAATGATATTATTGCGACTAATTTAAGCTCTGCTTTTTACCTTTCAAAAGCTGCAATCCCTCTTATGCTTCATAAAAAGTCAGGTAAAATCATTAATATTTCTTCTGTATGGGGAGAAAGAGGTGCTTCAATGGAAGTTGCATACTCAGCTACAAAGGGCGGATTAAACAGCTTTACGAAAGCACTTGCAAAAGAGCTTGCGCCATCGAATATTCAGGTTAACGCCATAGCCTGCGGGCTTATTGATACAGATATGAATTCTCATTTTTCCGAAGAAGAAATAGATGATATTATAAATGAAATACCATCAGACAGAATTGGAAAACCTCAGGAGGTTGCACACCTCGCTCTTCAGCTTGTTGACGGAAACAATTACCTGACCGGACAGATTATCGGTCTTGACGGGGGATGGATTTAGCTTTTACCGGAGGAAAAAAATGGATTATATAGTACTTGATTTAGAATGGAATCAGGCACCGGGGAAATTTGATAAAGATACTATGCTCCCTTTCGAAATTGTAGAAATCGGAGCTGTTAAACTTAACTCTAAATTCGAAAAAACGGGTGAATTCAATCAGCTCATTAAGCCTCAGATTTATAAGACAATTCACTACATGACTTCGAAAATCGTACAGGTTGATAAGGAAGTTCTTGACGAAGAGGGAAGGCCGTTTGTTGAAGTATGTTCCGAATTCCTTGAGTGGTGCGGCAACGATCCGATTTTCTGCATATGGGGAACGCTTGATTTAACCGAGCTCCAGCGCAATATGTGCTACTACGGTATGGAAGAGCTTACTAACGGTCCATTAATGTACTTTGACATACAAAAATTCTTTTCACTGACATATGATGACGGCAAGTTAAGAAGAAATCTCGAATCTGCCGTTGACTATTTAGGAATCGAAAAAGACATTCCTTTCCACAGAGCATTTTCGGATGCATATTATACAGCTAAAGTTTTTAGAGAAATTGACAGAAAGATGCCGGAGGTTGAAAAATATGTCAGCTATGACGTTTTTATGATTCCACAATCCGAAAACGAAGAAGTGCATGCAACATTTAAAACATACGCCAAATATATTTCAAGAGAATTCCCTGACAAGATTTCCGCAATGGCAGATAAGGAAGTCAACTCTACAAGGTGTTATATATGCGGCCGCAAGGCGCCTAAGAAAATCGACTGGTTTTCCGCTAACGGAAAGCACTATTACTGCATAGCTTACTGCTGGAGACACGGATATATCAAAGGCAAAGCAAGAATGAAGAAAGCCGATGACGGTAATGTCTATGTAGTAAAGACACTTAAAAGAGTACCTAAGTCAACCGTTAAGGAAATAAAGGAAAAACAGGAAAGAATCAGACAACTGCGCGCAGAAAAAAGACATAGAGAAAAACAGGAAAGTATGGAAAATAAGGATTAAAGCTTCCACTTGTTCTCGCTTCTTTTTTTGAAGCGTGTCCTTTTCATTCTGTCTTTTCTTATCTTTGATTTATAATATCTCATTATCTGATCGACAATAAATGAGACAACAAATACAACAGCAATAATAATTGCGAACTTAATCACAAGGTCTTTAATATTAATCGTTATTACTCTATGATCTGGTGTTACCATAGTAGTTTTTTCATCCTGATCAAGCTCTGTGATGCTTGAAAACTCAAAAGCCTTCATTTCATCTTCTGCATAGTCTATCGTCGCTTCCCCGACAGGATTAATTCCCATGAAATATTCAAGCCTGGCGACATGTCCGTTATTAACAGAATCAAAATATGTAATTTCTGTATTAACGTCTGACAGCTTATATGATTTTGGAATAACCGCATTTCCTGATTTGGAAATTGTAAGAATCGGGTTAGTCGATCCAAAAATGTCATATTTTGTCTTAAAGAAAGCATCTGAATTAAGATTATATCTTGTCTCATTATCAGCTATATTTACAGTCTGGAAGCTTGAAAATGCATAGTCAAAAAGCTCAATTGTGTCTGTGAACTGGGCCGGAGATTCGTCTTTCATTACAACACAAATCAGTCTCATGCCGTTTCTTTCAGCACATGATACAAGTGTCTGTCTTGCAACCTCCGTATATCCGGTCTTACCACCGATAAACCCTTCGTATTCATATTTAAATCCCGGAAGCATTTTGTGATGGTTTGTAATCGGCCTTTCCTCAGGCTGTTTATTTGTCGGCTTTATTGTATATTTTGTAGTGCCGGCAATTTTACAAAATGTTTCATTTGCAAAGCATTCCCTGCCAATTAATGCAAGATCGTATGCAGATGTGTAATGATCTTCTCTCGGGAGACCGTTTGAATTTGAGAAGTGAGTATTTTTACAGCCTATCTGTAATGCTCTTTCATTCATCATCTGAACGAAGCCTTCCATGCTTCCTCCGACATGCTCTGCTAAAGCGTAGGCAACTTCATTGGCAGAAGCAAGTAACATTCCGTAAAGACACTCCTCTACGCTTAACTCTTCGCCGACATCGATTGATAAATGTGTTGAACCTCTGTCTATATTCCATATTGCATCCTGGGAAAATGTCACAACCTCATCCATTGTAGTATTTTCAATGACTAAAAGCCCTGTTAATAGCTTGGTTGTGCTTGCAGGATACAGCTCTTCATTAGGATTTTTACTGTAAAGTATCGTTCCTGTATTTACATCCATTACAACTGCAGACTGGGCGCTGATCATAGGACCTGTAGGCCAGTCTGTAAAGCTGTTTGATAATACCGGGAGAGATTTTCTTAAAAGGGCTTCTTCAGCCTGAATATCTGTCGGCACAGTATCTACTGCATAAACATTACGGCAATTACTGCAAATAGTTATTGCTATCGCTAAAACAACCAATGCTATTCTTTTTTTAATATTGTTTACATGTATCATAATTTAATAATTTCGTTGTGACTGATTTCTTATATATGATACAATAAATCGGAATTGTTTTGAAGAATATATGGAGACAATATGAGACTTAGAAATATTAAAGGGGCAAGAGATGTAATTAAGGATACTTCTTTTTGCATAAAGGAACCTGAAAATTATAAAGGTAGATGGAACGAAGAAATATTTCACAATAATAATCCGATTCATGTTGAAATAGGTATGGGTAAAGGTAAGTTCATTATGGAGCTTGCAATGAAAAACTCTGATATTAACTATGTCGGAATTGAAAAATACTCAAGCGTACTTCTTCGCGGTATTCAGAAGATGAATGCAATGGAAGAACCTCTTTCAAATCTTGTATTCATAAGATTTGATGCCGAACATATTACTGAGATCTTCGGGCAGGAGGAAATCGATAAAATATACCTGAATTTTTCAGATCCATGGCCAAAAGACCGTCATGCTAAGCGCAGACTCCCATCTAAGGAATTTATTGCACGCTACAAACAGATTCTTGCCAAAGGGCATATGGTTGAATTTAAGACTGATAACATTGACCTTTTTGATTTTGCACTTTCACAGATTGAAGAGGCAAATGCCACTCTTGTTGCCAAAACATACGACCTTCACAATGATGAGAAACTTAATGAAGGAAATATCATGACAGAATATGAAGAGAGATTTTCTTCAATGGGAAATAAAATTTGTAAGTGTATTATTAAAGTGTAATGAAGAAGCGGACTATCGAAATACTAAATATTATAGATGATATGTATGGAACTGACATGCGTTGCTACTTAAATCATGAAAACGCATGGCAGCTTCTTATTGCAACGATTCTTTCGGCACAGTGTACTGATGCAAGAGTCAATATAGTAACAGACTCTCTTTTTAAAAAATACACATCAATAAAAGACTTTGCTAATGCTTCCTTATCAGAGCTTGAAAACGATATTAAGCCTACAGGCTTTTATCATAACAAAGCTAAAAATATAATCGAATGCTGCAAGAAACTGCATTACGAATACAACGATGAAGTGCCTTCTTCAATTGAAGAGCTGACATCGCTTAGCGGAGTCGGCAGGAAAACAGCTAACGTTATCAGAGGTAATATTTTCAATGAACCAAGCATTGTAGTTGACACTCATGTTAAGCGTATCTCAAACAGGCTTGCTCTCACGAAAGAATCCGATCCTGTAAAAATTGAATTTGATTTAATGAAGGAACTCCCGAAAGACCACTGGATATTATTTAATATCCAGATAATTACATTCGGAAGAGAGATATGCAGCGCAAGAAGTCCGAAATGTGAGCAGTGCAGGCTTAAGAAATACTGTAAATACTATAAGAAAGGCTCTGACTAAGATTTCTCTATGATAATACTGTCTTTTTCCTTTCTTGCTGTAATACCGTAAGGAAGCATCACATACTTCCCTTTTCCTTTTGAAAACAAGCCATAAATATCTTCTATATGCGTTCTTGTAATATCCTTATAATTAACAATCATCTGCTTTAGTACATAAATAATAAGCTCTCTTACTATAAATGCATTTTCATCTTTAAGTTCCTTTGTATTAATTCTGTATCCGTTAATTTCTTTATCACAGTATTCATCAAAATACTTTTTAACTGTATCTTCGATGAACTTAATTGCCTCCCCTGACTCATCTGCCATATATGCAATGTGTTCTACAGTTCTTGGCTGTAGGTTGATTAATGAAGGTATTATTTCATTTCTAATATTATTTCTTGAATAATCATTGTCTGAATTAGTTTCATCAGTACAGTAATGCTGCTTGTTTTCAGATAAAAACTTGAGGATTTCTTCTCTTGTAACACATAGAAGCGGCCGGATAACGCGTCCGTTAACAGGCTTCATACCTGATACACCCTTAAGTCCGCTTCCTCTTAACATATTAAAAATTATCGTCTCTGCCTGGTCATTCATATGGTGGGCAACTGCAATCTTAATATCAGCTCTCCCTTTTAAAGTATCCATTAAAGCTACATTTTCAGAAAGAATATTGGCATAATCATTAAAGCACTCATATCTGGCTATTCTGCCGGCTTCCTCAACAGATAATTTTAAATCCTTCGCCTTTTTTAATACATCAATGGAATATGCCTTAAATGGGATGTTGTACTTTTCGCAAAGTGCTCTCGAAAAGTCTTCGTCCCGCCTCGCACTTTCCCCTCGTATATTATGATTTACATGAATAGCGTGAACTCTAAATTTAAGCTTTTCCGATAATTTGTTCAATAACAAAAAGAGACATACCGAATCTGCACCACCGGATAAACCTGTAAGTACAAAATCGCCATGTCCTATCATTTTATTTTTAGTAATGTATTGTTCTATTCTCTGTGAAAATTTGTATGAAAAATCCGGCTTCACTACTCTTCTTCTACACCCGATTCAAACACGATTTCATCCTCGTATACCAATCCCAGCTTTTCTTTAGCGACTTCCTCGACATACTTTACTGTCTTAGTATACTTCTCGTACTCTTCGAGTTCCTTAGTACGCTCCTCTTCTTCTGTAATCTGAGCGTTCAATGCCTCGATTTTTTTGTTATATTCATCGCGTTTGTTCCCTAGGCTAACACTCTTAATAAATACTACGGAACAAAACATTGCAACAAGAACTAATACCGTAACCGTTCCCATGTGGTTACTCTTCTTAGTCCTGAATTCAACTCTTTTTGCCATTATACTCACCCCATAAAACATTAGCCGCATAAAAACGCGGCTATCTGTTTACATAATGTATTATATATTTATATGTGAGTTATGTCAACGAAAAGTTTTATTTCACTCAAAATAAACTATTTATTTAAGTTTTCGATAGTTTCTGTAATGTTATCAAGTGCTCCGGTAATTGTAACACTTGTCTCTGCAAGACTCTGTGCAAGCTTTTCAACCTGGATTGCAACTACTGAGAATCCTCTTCCTGCCTCTCCTGCTCTTGCTGCTTCAATTGAAGCATTAAGTGCAAGCATTTTCTGACGTGATGAGAATACGCCAATCTGTTTAGCACTTTCGTTAGCTACTTCGATTTCATCTGCTGCCTTCTTAATACCTTCTTTTAAGTCTGAAACGAATTCCTTATTATACTTTGAAGCATGGCTTTCACGAACGAAAAGATTTACAAGATCACTAAGCATTTTTGCTATCGCCTCTTTTGCTTCGCTGTCCTCATTAGCTTCATCAAGCTTAAGTAAAACCTTTCCAAGCTCTGTTCCGTCTTCAATTGTAACCGGCATTGAATAATCAGGAGCCTTTACATTGATACTGTTGTAAATATTCTTACCTTCTGTGTCTACAACTGCCACCTGGGTCTTAGTGGCTTTAGAAAAATTTGCAACAAGCTCTTCTAACTTTGCGGTATCACAAAACTCTTTAATTCCCATTTTACTTCCCCCTATAATATCATTGTTTATTGCTTTTATTTTTTAATTTAGCTTTATTAATTATATTATACACATAAGAATCCTTAAACGGCTTTCCTATAATAAATGGTGCGAATCTGTTAATCAGTAGTATCATCGCAACTACATATATAAGTATAACACAAACAATAATCGTATAACAGATGTAACCTCTTGCTCTTGTTAAATACTGATTTGCCCACATTGCCACCATTGTCGCATAATGCGTAACTGTCTCAGACCCATGAACAGCCATGAAAATAAGCGAATTAACACCGAAAAACTTAAGCGGCTTAAATGGCTTAATGTTTTTACATATAAGTATAATTCCGATTGACGTTGTACACGAACAGAGAATGTATAAAAATACATTTTTGAATACCATTGACCTAAAGTCTACAGCTCCATTCTTTAAGAAAAACGCCCCGCCAATAACTAACAATACGATTGCCGCAATTATCTCAATAATCTTTTTGTTGTTCTTATTAATAATCTTAAATGCAAAATAGCCTATTGCAATAAACGAGCATGCAATAAACGGTCTCACAAGCGCTGTTGCAAATTGGTGTGCCCCCTCTTTAATTGTTGTATCATAAGTACCTTGTCTTAACAGGTAGGCAATCACATATCCTATTACTGCCTGAATTATTATTACAATAACGGCTTTTTTCGTTGAAAGCTTTTTCATAAGGAAAATGAAGAGAAGCTCGGCAAAGAAAAGTGCCGGTAAAAACCATAATACATTCATGCCGTACATACTGAATACATACCAGATATTAAGCCAGAAAGTCCCGACTAATATCTGCTTTTTAATAAGTGCAACGACAACGACTGTCATATAGAAGAAGCTGAAATAAAAATATGGAATCATAATTCCTTTAAAACGTCTCTTCGCTATATCCTTTAAGTCTTTGTCGGTGTCATTTTTATAGCATATCAGCATTCCTGAAATTATAAAGAATAACACCATATGAAATGAAAAAATCCACTGACACATAAGAATTATGTATGGTGAATACTGAAAAAACTCAGGACCCTGTAAATGGCCTAAGAGAACTAAAAGTGCACCTATTCCTTTTGCTGTATCGAAATACTCGATTCTTTTCTTCATATTACTGTTAAATTGTCAAACTATTGCTCGAATGAATTTGCCTTCAAAATAATAGATGAATATTTTGGCATAAAAATTCTTAGCTTACCGCCTATTATCGGATATATGTCAGGACTTAATGTATATTTCGTATCGTATGTAAATATAAGCTGCTTTAACGTAGTATCAGAGCTTATTCCGATATCAACAACCTTTACGTTAACTTCTCTTTCGCTGTCGTTGTTGTTAACTATTACAATACTCTTAGAATCTCTTGTAAATCTTCCGTAAGAAATAACATTATAGTCTTTATAAAGGAACTTTGTTGAGCCTTTCTTAAGCTCGTCGTTTTCCTTACGTATTTTGATAATATCCTTATGGAACTGAATTAATTCCTTGTCCTCATGTCCCCACGGATATGTTCTTCTGTTATCCGGGTCAGTGAATCCGCAAACTCCTGCTTCATCACCATAATAAATTGTCGGTGCTCCGACCCATGACATCTGCATTACGACAGCTTCCATCATAACAGCCTTATTAACACCCTCATTAGCTGCTTCCGGTCCCTTTTGTGCCACACGTCCTACTACATGATTTGTCCTTGTTAGAAATCTCGAGTGGTCATGATTTGAAAGCTGGTTCATTGACGTATATTTACCCGGAGACATTATCTTTGTTCTTGAACTTCTCATTGCAGATACAAAATAATCCGCATTACCAAGAAGGTCAGGTCTAAAGTCATCACTATGCTTCTGCATTCCTGTTAAAAACCATGTAATTGGTTCCATGAATGCATCATAGTTCATAATTGTATCCCACTCATCGCCCTGTAGCCATAACCAAGGATCTCCGTAATGCTCTGCGATTATTACAGCGTCCTTATTTGTTTCCTTAACTACACGTCTGAATTCCTTCCAGAATTTATGATTGTATTCCGGTGAGTGTCCAAGGTCTGCCGCAACATCAAGTCTCCAACCGTCAACATTATATGGCGGCGACAACCATTTTCTTGCTATATGCAGAATATAGTTTTCAAGTTCCTTAGAGCCCTCATAATTAAGCTTCGGTAAAGTGTCGTGTCCCCACCATCCGTCATATGTACCGTTGCATGGCCATTTATTATCGCTCTCATCAAAGAAACTGAAATAATTCTTATATGGACTGTCCTTTGATATATATGCGCCCTTTTCATAGCCTTCTTCGGAATTTTCGTATATTCTCTCTCTGTCTAACCATTTGTTAAATGAGCCGCAGTGATTAAATACACCATCTATTATTACTTTAATTCCTCTCTTGTGGGCTTCCTCAACAAGCCTGGCAAATAATTCATTACTCGCTTCTAAGTTTTTCTTATTGGTAACTCTGTTAATATATTTTGTGGCAAAGCGGTTTTCGTTTTGTCCGTCCTGTAACAGTTCTCCTCTGTCGTCAACGATTTTACCGATATGCGGATCGATATAATCATAATCCTGTATGTCGTATTTATGGTTTGAAGGAGAAACAAAGAGCGGATTAAAATATATAGCCTCAATTCCAAGATCTTCAAGGTAATCAAGCTTATCAATTACACCCTGAAGGTCTCCCCCGTAAAATTCACGGACATCCATTGCCTGAGGGTATCTGTCCCATTCTTCAACTCTTATTGTCTTGTCACCGATATAGAAATATTCTCCGGTTTCAACATCGTTTGTCTTATCGCCGTTGTAAAATCTGTCGACAAATATCTGATACATTACGGCACCTTTTACCCAGTCCGGCGTTTTGTAGCCCGGACGAAGCTTAAAGCTGAAATCAGGATTAGGCCTTTTCTCAACTCCTAATATGTCATAATATGCTTTAACGTTTCCGCTTGTAATTTCAAAATAATATCTGACAAGCTCATTACTTAGATTAAATGTATATTCATAATAATCAAAGTCGCCGATAGTCTCGCCCTTTTCCATAAGCTGTGACTCATTATTAATTATTATATACACATAGTCTACATTTGATTTACTTGTTCTGAATTTAATTGTTACTTCACTATAAGGATCCGGCTCGTAAGGGACGATGTAATCAATTGCATCATCATGGAAAAGCGCGCCTTTATTAAGTATCGGCTTCGCCGTCTGGAAGTACAATTCTGTATTAAACTCCATTTGCTAAAATCTCCGATTAGAATTTTGCATAGACAAAAATATTATACTTTAAATAATATGGATATACAAGATATTGGATATATGGCTTAAAATAATAAATTTTAGCACAATTACTATTGTTTGAAATGTTTTATGAAAGTAAAAGAGCAGCTATTATGCTGCTCTTTGGAGAAGGTATTTCTTTCTTATGGGGTATAGCTTTAAGCTATACTCTGTATTGGGGGTTACAAGTGTATATTACCACCAGCCACCTTATTTGACTATTCATACATTGCACAAAGTTTACAAATCACATTGCTTCATTTTGTGAAATATTACCAAAACAAGCTTCGAACTCTTCTCTTCCGATCTTTTCTTTTTCGATAAGAAGCTCAGCAACTCTGTCAAGAACATCTCTGTGTTCGATAATAATCTTTTCTGCTTCCTTATAGCATTCATCAATAATTGCCTTGATTTCGCTGTCAATCTTAGCGGCAACATTTTCAGAATAGCTTCTTGTATGCCCAAAATCACGTCCGATGAATACTTCTTCATCGTCATCATAGCATATAACACCTACTTCATCACTCATGCCGTATCTTGTAATCATCTTCTTAGCTGTTGAAGTAGCCTTCTTAATATCGCTTGAAGCACCTGTAGTAATATCGTCAAATACAATTGACTCAGCAATACGTCCACCTAGTGAAACCATTATTTCATGCTTCATCTTACCCTTTGTACTGAACATCTCATCACTTTCAGGAAGCGGCATTGTATATCCTGCCGCACCCATTCCGGTAGGAATAATCGAAACAGTATACACAGGATCCATATCTTCAAGTACGTGGAAAAGTATTGCATGTCCTGCTTCATGATATGCAGTAATGCGCTTTTCCTTATCCGAAACAATCTTTGATTTCTTCTCTGTTCCGACACCGACTTTAAGGAATGATTCTTTTACGTCGTTGGCATTAATAAACTTTCTGTTTTCTTTTGCAGCACTTATTGCCGACTCATTCATAAGATTTTCAAGATCTGCACCTGTAAATCCTGCAGTTGTTCTTGCAACCTCATCTAAATCCACATCGTCTGCAAGAGGTTTATTCTTTGAATGAACTTTAAGAATCTGTCTTCGTCCCTCAACATCCGGTGTGCCGACCATGACTTTTCTGTCAAAACGTCCGGGACGAAGTATAGCAGGATCAAGAATGTCAACTCTGTTTGTGGCAGCAAGCACTATTATTCCTTCATTAACGCCAAAACCGTCCATCTCAATAAGAAGCTGGTTAAGAGTCTGCTCTCTCTCATCATGTCCGCCGCCCATACCGGAACCACGTTTTCTTCCGACAGCATCTATTTCATCAATAAATACGATACACGGTGCATTTTTCTTAGCTTCTTCAAACAAATCACGCACTCTTGAAGCACCGACACCAACGAACATCTCAACAAATTCAGATCCCGATGCCGAGAAGAACGGTACATTAGCCTCTCCTGCGACTGCCTTTGCAATAAGTGTCTTACCTGTTCCGGGAGGTCCTACAAGAATAACACCCTTTGGAATTCTTGCACCGACTTCTATATATTTTGCCGGATTTTTAAGAAAATCAACTATTTCCATAAGATCTTCTTTTTCTTCTTTAAGTCCGGCAACATCGTCAAACCTTATTTTATTATCTTCCGTAGAAAGCTTGGCAAGCGATTTGCCAAAGTTCATCATTTTGGCATTTGCTCCGCCTCCCTGGTTTCCCATAATTGAGAAGATTAAGAACAATATTACGCCCATAACAATGACCGGAAGAAGATACTGCAAAAACACACTGTCCCTTTTTACATCTTCCACTTTATATGAAGGGAACTTTTCCTTAAGAAGCTTTTCCGTTTCATTGACATCAGATACGTTTATCTTCTTGTACTGGCCATTCTTAAGTGTAACCACTACTACGCCTGTAGGTACTTCTTTATTCTGGCTGACAGTTATTGAATGAATATCATCAGAATCAAGTATAGAAACAAATTCCTGATTGGAAATACTCTCACCCTGTGTAAAATAACTGTTCCCAAAATATAATAGGCCAAGCATTACTATTGCAAATATTAAAAAATAAAGCCCGGTTCCTTTTGATGGTTTTTCCAAATCTTTACTCCTTTAATCATCAAATCTAACAATGCCGATATATGGCAATGTTCTGTATCTTTGTGCGTAATCAAGACCATATCCGACTACAAATTCATCAGGAATCTGGAAGCCGGTATAGTCTACATTCACATCTACAACTCTTCTCTCAGGCTTATCAAGAAGTGTGCAAAGTCCAAGGCTTGCAGGTTTTCTGTCAGATAAGTTCTGTAAAAGATAGCTCAACGTTCTTCCGGAATCAATAATGTCTTCGACAACTATTACATGCTTATCCTTTATTGACTCATCAAGATCCTTTACAATTTTTACAACGCCTGAAGATTTCGTGTCATCTCCATAGCTTGAAACTGACATAAAGTCAATTGATACTTCAAGATTAATTCTCTTAGCAAGCTCACACATGAAAAAAGAACCGCCCTTAAGAACGCAAATAAGATGAACATCTTTTCCGGCGTAATCTTTTGTAATCTGCTCACCAATTTCACTGATTCTTTTGTCAACTTCTTCTTCTGATAAAAGAATTTCTATTCTTTCCGCCATAACTCCTCCTAAAGATATATATAGTGTATAAACTGTTATCAACCACGACAATGTTCATTCTATCATACTATTTGATGTTTTGTTATAACAGGTTTACAAATTATATACTTTATTAACAAATTATATAAATTTTGTCACGTTGTAATGTAAAAATGCCGTTATTTCAGTTTTGTTTACAGTTTATTCATAATTTGTTTTCGAAATGTTAATTTACATAACTTTTTTTATTCAAATGTTAAATTTATACTTTAATCATAAAATAAATAAGATTATTTCTAAGTACAATACTTTTTCATAATAAATGCCGAGTGATTTATCACTCGGCATCCTCCCTTTTATAGGGTTTTTTTTATTTATCGCTTAAATAATTACCGATAGCAAGAGCTGCTTCTTCTTCATCCTTTCCATCAGCTGTAATTGTAACCTTCTCTCCCGCATGTAACACAAGAGTCATCATACCCATAATACTCTTCGCATTAACCTTTGCATTTCCGGATTCAATATATATTGCACTGTCAAACTGACTTGCAGTCTGAACTAACAATGCTACCGGTCTTGCCTCAAGTCCATTCTCCAACCTGATTTCAACTTCCTTCTTTGTCATAATACTAGCTCCTCTTTCTTGCCATCTCTGATAGCTTCCTAAGTCTGTGATTGACTCCCGACTTTCCAAGCGGCGGTGTAAGCATTTCGCCAAGCTCTTTTAAGCTTGCATCCGGATACTCAACCCTGAGCATTGCTACTTCCTTAATATTATCAGGAAGATTTTCATATTCCGCCGTTCCCATTAATTGCTTAATGTCAGAAATTACACTCTGTGCTGCAGAAACAGTTTTGTTTAAGTTTGCCACATCACAATTGTTCTGTCTGTTGATAGAATTTCTCATCTCCTTCATGATTATGGTGTTTTCATATTCCATAAGCGCAACCGGAGCTTCGAATACATTCAGTGCCAATACAATTTTATTAGAATCCTTTATGTAGACTATATAATACCTGCCTCTCTCTACAAGCTTTGCATCTACATCAAATGTCTCAAATAATTCTATTATTTTATCAGCAGACTTTTTATTTTTACATACGATTTCAAGATGATAGGACTTTCCGGGATCTGTCGTCGAACCACCGCAAAGATACGCTCCTCTTAAATACGCTCTCCTGCAGCATGTCCTCTCGGTAACAGAAAACGACTCAAGAGCATCTTGTATTTTCTCACAAAGCTCTTTATCGTTAACTGAAATGGTAAGTGACTTCTCATCGTATGCAATTTGGTTTACAAAATCACACCCAGAATATATCGTAAATGCTTTCTTCATTAAAGTAAAGCACTTGTTAGCCACTAAAACGTTTTCGAAGTTGAAAAAAATATAGCTGTTTTCCTTATTTTTTTGTACAAAACTACCACAAAATGAGTATATTGCCGCTAATTCTGCAATTTGACAGTGTCTGGCACCACTTATTTTCTTTGAAAGTTCCTCTTTTACTATAGATGAAAAAGACATTATCACTCCGTAATTATTTTTATAGCATGCACACTTCCGTCTCAAGTCTGACTTCAAATTTCTCATAAACGATTCTTTGTACATCACTTATAAGAGTCATAATATCCGATGCAGTCGCATTTCCTTTGTTTATTACAAATCCCGAATGTTTATCAGATACCATTGCGCCGCCGACAGTATATCCTTTAAGGCCTGCATCCTGAATAAGCTTTCCTGCAAAATATCCTTCAGGTCTTTTAAAAGTAGAACCGGCAGAGGGATACTCAAGTGGCTGCTTTTCAACTCTTAATGCCTTCAAATTGTCCATCTTCTCTTTAATTGAATCTCTGTTAGAAGGTGAAAGCTTAAATTTTGCACTTAATATAATGAACGACTCTTTTTTAGCGATACTGTATCTGTATGCAAATTCCATTTCAGAACATGATTTAACTACTATTTGCCCTGTCTTTGTATTTAGTAAAGTGACCGATTCGACTACATCCTTCATTTCACCACCGTATGCACCGGCGTTCATAAATACACCTCCGCCAACAGATCCGGGAATTCCCGAAGCGAATTCAAGTCCGCTTAATGAAGCTTTATATGCTTCATTTGCAACTTTAGAAAGAAGTGCGCCGGCATCTGCTGTAATAGTATCTTCTGCAATATTAATTGAAGAAAAATGCTTTCCAAGCTCTATTATTACACCTCTATAGCCTTCATCCTTTACTAAAAGATTACTTCCGTTTCCGATAACAAAATAAGGTATATTAAAATTACAAAGGAGGCGAATAATTTCTATCGCCTCTTTTGTGTCTTTTATTGATATAAAAATGTCCGCAGGGCCACCGACTTTAAACGTTGTATGCTTACTCATAGGCTCGTTAACAAGTACACGTTCGCTACCGGATATTTCCCTGATTTTATTAAGAATTTGTTCTTTCATGGTTTATTCAATAACAAGCTTTGCCGAACCATAAATTCCTGCATCGTTTCCAAGCTTTGCAAGTGCAAACTTAGCATCTCTGCTTGCATGGAATGTATATTTAATATAGTTCTTCTGAATGTATGGAAGTAACATTTCTCCGGCCTTAGAAACTCCTCCGCCGATTACGAAAATCTGAGGATTGGTAACACAGCCAACCGCTGCAAGTCCCTTTCCTAAATATTCACCGAATCTTTCAGCTATCTCGCCTGCAACTTTATCTCCTGCTTTCACTGCGTCAAATACTGTTTTTGCACTTATTTCAGTGTCACGCAGAACTGATGGCTCGTTATCTTCATTAAGGCGTCTTTTAGCAAGTCTTACAACTCCTGTTGCTGAACCGTACTGCTCAAGACATCCGTGATTTGAACATCCACATGCTTCCTCTTCATCATCAACTACATGAATGTGTCCAATCTCACCGCCTGCGCCATTAGCTCCGACAAGCATTTTACCCTGAACGATAATTCCGCCGCCTATTCCGGTACCAAGCGTTACAACAACAACATCGCTATAGCCTTCGGCTCCACCCTTCCATGCTTCGCCAAGTGCGGCAACATTAGCATCGTTTCCGCCTTTAACATTAAGACCGGTAAGCTTTTTCATCTCGCCCTCAAGGTCAATCTTATCTTCCCATCCAAGATTTACTGCCTTATTACATATACCGTTTGGATCTACAGGACCCGGAACTCCGATTCCGACACCGATGACATTGTCCTTTTCAATATTCTTCTCTTTCATCTTATTAAGTATTGAATCAGCTATGTCAGGAAGAATTTTTGATCCTCCGTTATCCTTAACAGTAGGTATTTCCCACTTGTCAACAAGCTCTCCGTCAGGCTTGAACAATCCCATCTTAACTGTTGTTCCGCCTAAATCTACGCCAAAACAATATTTTTCCATATCATTTCCTCTTCTAAACACTTATTATAATTTCTAATTAATCCTTCTTTGAAAGCTGGCTCTGAACTCTTGAATATAACTCCTGTGCCGCATTATATCCCATCTTCTTTTGACGATGGTTAACTGCTGCCGACTCACAGATTATTGCAAGATTTCTACCCGGTCTTATAGGTATGTTGTGACATACGACCTTATTGCCAAGATACTCGGTATATTCTTCTTCAAGTCCGAGTCTGTCGTATTCTCTGTCCTTATCCCACTCTTCAAGACGGATAACAAGGTCTATTGACTGTGTATCTCTTACGCAGGAAACACCGTATAAAGCCTTAACGTCGACGATACCGATACCCCTTAACTCAATAAGGTGTTTTGTAACATCAGGTGCAGAGCCTACAAGTGTATCATCAGATACCTTTCTGATTGTTACTACGTCATCACTTACAAGTCTGTGTCCTCTCTTAACAAGCTCTAATGCAGCTTCTGACTTACCGATTCCGCTTTCACCTGTAATAAGAATTCCTTCACCGAATACGTCTACCAATACTCCGTGAACCGAGATACAAGGCGCAAGCTGGACATTAAGCCATCTGATAATTTCTGCCATAAAGCTTGATGTTGCTTTTGATGTCACAAGTACTGCACAATTGTGTTTCTTTGCAGTTTCAACAAATATATCTGATGGGATAAGGTCTCTACAGAAAATGTAGCATGGAGTATCTTCATTTTTAAGAAGCTCCTCAAACCTCTCTCTTTTTACATCATCAGATAATTTCTCAGTATATGAATGCTCCACAAATCCTATTATCTGAACTCTTGATGTCTCAAAGTGCTCATAGTAACCTGCAAGCTGGAGTGCTGTTCTGTTGATATCAGGCTGCTTAATTTTAAGTGCTTCAACATCAAGCTCAGGTGTCAGATTTTTAAGATTCATTTTTTCGATAAGTTTTTTAACAGAAACCGAACTATTAGTTGCCATATTTACCCTTTCCTTCCATATAAAATACCTAACGTTAATTATAAACTTAATCACTGCTATATAGCAATAATATGAGCACTTATAGATTGTTTGAATCTGTTTTTTTATTAAAAAAATCTATAACCGACTGAGCAGACCTTGCATCCATGCCGGGAATATTTTTAAGCTCTTCAAGCGTTGCTTTTTTGAGCTCCTCTAACGACTCAAAATGTTTCATGATTGCAAGTCTTCTTGTCTTTCCGATGTTAGGAATATCATCAAGAATAGAGTGTACCTGGCTTACGCTCCTTAATGACCTGTGATATTCAATCGCGAATCTGTGGGCCTCATCCTGTATTCTCGTAATGAGTTTAAATCCCTCCGATGATTTTGAAATCGGTATTTCTTCATTTTGAAAATACAATCCTCTTGTCCTGTGGTTGTCATCCTTAACCATTCCACATACTTTAATATCAAGGCCGAGGCTTAAAAGCACTTCCTCAGCTATATTAACCTGTCCTTTTCCGCCATCCATTAGTAAAAGGTCAGGGAATTTCGCAAATTTGTTCTCACTATCTTCATTTTTTTCATAAATAGGTGACTCTTGCTGCTTTTTTATCTCGTTAAGCCCATGCGTAAAACGCCTTGTAAGCACCTCTTTCATACTTGCATAGTCATTAGGGCCATCAACCGTCTTAATTCTGAATTTCCTATAGTCATTTTTCTTTGGCTTGCCGTCTTCATATACAACCATTGAACCTACCGAATTAAATCCCGAAATATTTGATATATCAAAAGCTTCCATTCTCTTTATTCCGCTTAATCCAAGCAGATTTTCGATTTCTGTTACAGCACCCTTCGTCCTTGCTTCCTCTCTCTTGATTTTATCTATATCACGGTTTAATACAATCTGTGCATTCTGAACGGCAAGATTTACAAGCTTTTCCTTCTTGCCCTTCTTAGGAGTAGTAATGTGAACAGCTCTGCCGCCTTTATTTGTAAGCCACAGCTCAATAAGCTCCTTATTTTCAATTTCACCTTTTACTATAATTTCATTTGGAATAAACGGGGTTCCCGAATAGAACTGTTCGATAAAGCTCTTTAGAATCTCATTGTCATCTGTATCGGCAGTATTTTTCATGTAAAAGTGTTCTCGTCCGATTATCTTGCCGCCCCTTACAAAGAACGCCTGAATAATTACAGAATCTTCATCTCTCGCAAGTGCAATGATATCTTTATCGTCGCCTGAACTGTCTGTGATTTTCTGCTTCTGACATACCTGCTGTATTGAGAGGAGCAAATCCCTTGTCGTTGCTGCCTTCTCAAATTCCATCTCCTCTGAATACTTTTCCATTTCGGATTTAATTTCCATTAATACAGGTCTGTAATTGCCGTTTAGAAAATCTAATACCTTTGCGATTTTTTCACCGTATTCTTCCTTTGTAATAAGATGCATACACGGTGCACTACACATATGGATATGATAATAAAGACAGTTTTCAAAGGAAGTCTTATCATTTGTAATCGCTCTGTTACAGTATCTTATTCCATACCTCTTTTTAAGATAATCTATTGTATCCTTAACAGATGTTGCAGAGGTGTATGGGCCAAAGTATTTTGCCTTATCGTTTTTTACAAGTCTTGTAAACAGAATTCTTGGAAAATCTTCCGCTACGGTAACCTTAATGAATGGATAAGTCTTATCATCCTTAAGCATTGTATTGTACTTAGGCTGATGCTCTTTAATAAGGTTATTTTCAAGCACTAACGCTTCAAGCTCAGAATCGGTGACTACATATTCAAACCAGTTGATATGCTCTACCATCTGCTGAATCTTTATTGTTTTTTTAGTGCTTTCACGAAAATAAGAACGTACACGATTTCTAAGTATTATTGCCTTTCCAACATAAATAATCGTGTCGTTCTCATCATGCATTATATAAACTCCCGGCTTAGCCGGGAGTTTACTTAATTCTTCTTCAATGTTAAAGTCCCGCATTTAATCTTAAATATCTACACCATCAAGCTTCTTAAGATCGTCAACCTGTAAGGAATCTTCCATCGGTCCGAATTCATCAACATTTTCTTCACTGTTTTCAGATGAATCCGTATCGTCAGATACCGTAATTCCCTTTGCTCTGTTATATATTTCCATGAATTCCTTACCTGTAATGCTCTCTTTTTCAAGAAGGAATGTAGCAAGTTCATCAACAAGTTCTTTATTCTCACTTAAGAGTCTCTTAGCCTCATCATAGCACTCGCTCATAAGTCTCATAACTTCTTTATCTATTTCGGCAGCTGTAAGATCAGAGCAATCCATAACTGTTCTTCCGCTTAAATATCTGTCCTCAACCGATTCAAGCTTAACAAGACCAAACTTTTCAGACATACCGTACTGCGTAATCATAGATCTTGCAATGTTTGTTGCCTGCTCGATATCATTACTTGCGCCTGTTGTTACAGAACCGAAATTAATTTCTTCTGATGCTCTTCCCGCAAGTGCTGTAATAATTCGTTCCTTAAGCTCATCCTTTGAACGTAAGTGCTTCTCTTCTTCAGGAACATACCATGCATATCCGAGTGCTCCCATTGTACGTGGAACTATTGTAATCTTCTGAATCGGGTCTGTGTTCTTCTGTAATGCAGAAGCAAGTGCATGTCCGATTTCGTGATAAGAAACAATCTTCTTTTCTTCGGCACTCATTACACGGTCTTTCTTTTCCTTACCCATCATAACTACTTCAATAGCCTCGATAAGGTCTTTCTGGCTAACTGTTTCACGTCCTGCCTTAACTGCATTGATTGCTGCTTCGTTAACCATATTTGCAAGGTCTGATCCGACCGCACCTGCTGTTGCAAGTGCTACTTCATCAAGATCTACCGTATCATCCATTAATACATCCTTAGAATGAACCTTGAGTGTATCGCGACGTCCCTTAAGGTCAGGCTTATCAACAATAATACGTCTGTCAAAACGTCCCGGACGAAGTAACGCCTTATCAAGAATTTCCGGTCTGTTAGTAGCGGCAAGTATAAGAATTCCCTTAGATGTATCAAATCCGTCCATCTCCGCTAAGAGCTGGTTAAGTGTCTGTTCTCTTTCGTCGTTACCACCGCCGTATCGTGAATCACGGCTCTTTCCTATAGCATCAATTTCATCAATAAAGATGATGCAAGGTGCCATTTTAGTTGCTTCCTTGAAAAGGTCTCTTACTCTTGATGCACCTACGCCGACATACATTTCAACGAAATCAGAACCTGCAAGTGAAAAGAAAGGAACCTTTGCTTCACCTGCAACAGCCTTCGCAAGAAGTGTTTTACCTGTTCCCGGAGGGCCTACAAGAAGCGCACCCTTTGGAAGCTTTGCACCGATTTTGACGTATTTGCCCGGATTATGTAAGAAATCCACAACCTCCTGTAAAGATTCCTTTGCCTCATCCTGTCCCGCTACATCCTTAAATGTAACTCCTGTTTCCTTCTGAACATAAACCTTGGCGTTTGACTTCCCAACACCCATTATGCCACCGCCGCCGCCTTTTGAAACACGGCGCATAATAAAGCTCATAAGTGCCCAGAATATTACAAGAGGAAGAATGTATGAGCCTATAAAATACATTATCGTATCAGAAGAGCTCGTCTCCTTCTGCTCGAATTTAACTCCTGCGTTAAGAAGTCTGTCGGCAAGATTGTCATCCGCAACACGAACTGTATAATATGTTGTCGGAATGATTGGGTTTGCCTGCTTCTTAGGAGTTACCGTAATAGTATCAGCCGTAATCTCAACCGATTCGATTTCACCGGCTTCAACCTTTTTGATAAATTCATCATATGAAATTTTCTGATTTGTTGCGGAATTTAAAATCGATCTCATATAAGACAGAATGAGAATTAGTACTAAAGACGCAATCAGTACTATAAATAAAGTGGAGCCATTCTGCGGAGAACGATTGTTATTTCCGTTGTTTCCCTGATTATTATCCATAATTTTCCTTTTCTTATATAAATATATTATTCTTAAATCATAACAATTTATTATACAATAAAATTGTTACTATGGTCAAAAAACCACGGGAAAGCTATATTGCTTACCCGTGGAATACAAGTTTACATACAAATTGTGTCTATTAAGTGAAGAAATCATGCTGTTTCAACTTCTTTTTTAAAGAAAAATAAAGCAAGTGCCCTCGGTCCTACATGACTTCCTGTAACCGGCTCATAAATCTCAGTAATGATTTTCTGCATCGGATTGATTTTTAATATTTCCTCTTTAAGCCACTTAACATCTTCCTTGCATGCGCTGTGTGCAATTCCAATTACATCCTTAACAGGGTTTGCAACATAATTAACGTATTCATCAAGAAGTGCCTTAAGTGCAGCCTTTCTTCCTCTTTCCTTGCCCTTAACAACTATCTGACCTATTTCATTTCCGATAAGTATAGGCTTGATACTTAGTATTGTACCAATCATTGCACTTGCAGCTGATAATCTTCCGCCCTTCTTTAAAAACATAAGATCATCTACAGTGAATACCTGTCTTAAGCTTGTTTTTTTCTTTTCTATTTTATCTGCCACCTCATCAACTGTTAGCCCCTCATCCATTAATTTGCACGCCTCAAGCACAATCATGGCTTCTCCGAGAGAAGCAGCATATGTATCAACAGTAATAATTTTTCTCTCAGGGTAATCCTCATACAGAATTTCTGATGCCATATTGGATGTCTGGTATGTTGAACTGATTCCCGATGACATACTTATATGTAAAATATCCTTGCCCTCCTTTAAATAAGGCTCCCATGCATCAATAAACTGCTGGATATTAACGGTAGAAGTCGTTACTTCCTTATTTTTAATCATTTCATAGTAGCTTTCCCCGTCAAACTCTGACAAATCAATAGTAGAATGGTCCTCATCATCATATCTGTACGTAAGCGGAATTACTATTAAACTGTTCTCTCTGATTAAATCAATTGGCATATTTGAACCGGAATCTGTAGAAATTGCGAATGACATAGTATGATTTCCTTTCCCTAATTGTTATTTATGATTTTATCCACAAAAATAAATGATATATTTCCTTATTTCATCTTGTGTTGTATATTACGTTAACGCATTTTTAATACTATGTCAACCCATGTAAGATTGAATTTTATGTTGATTTCGTATATTATTATAGGAAAAATAATCGAATTTACTTTAACTGAGGATAATTTAATGAACTATAATGCACAATTCGTAAAACGTAAAATGGACAAGTGGTCAAATTACATTACCGAATTTGAACTCCCTGACTATAAAGATTTGCCATCAATCGGTCTTTATATGGATCAGATTATTACGTTACTGTCTCAGTACCTTGGATACCTTCCTAACTCATACGAGCTTAATGCCGAGACATTTATTACTGCGAATGCGATAAATAACTACGTAAGACTCGGTGCCATTCCTGCCCCGATTAAGAAGAAGTATTATGCGAATCATATCGCATATTTGATTATGATATGTGTATTAAAGCCTTCGTTAAGTATTTCCGATATTTCACAGCTTATTCCTGCCAACTTATCAGAAGAAGAGCTTAAAACAGTATACAACCGTTTCAGAGAAATTCATAAAGATTCTTCAGTTAAGCTTATAAGCCATCTGCAGGCAATTGCCGGTACACCTGAAACTGATAATGACGTAATAGAGCTAATTATTACATCAGCTGTTAATACCAGTCTTTGTAAGAGATTTTCGGAAAAGATGAGTGCACTCAACGGAATTAATGATGAGGAAGCAGAAAAAATAGAGCGCTTAAAGCACTCTAAATCAAATAAATCAAAATAAATCAAAATAAATCTATTCAAGCATAAACACAAGCCAGCTAAGCACCATAAGCGGAGCTGTCTCTGTCCTTAAAATCCTGTGTCCAAGCGTGATTTCTTTAAAGCCTTCATTTACTGCAAGCTCAATCTCAGATTCATCAAAGCCACCCTCAGGTCCTATTAACACTGCGACAGAGCTGCCTTTGTCAATATCTGAAAAAATCTTCCTTGTAGCATCCATTGAATCCATGTCACATAGCTCATATGGGACAAGCTTCACATTAACGCCTTCATCTTTAATATATTTTAATGCTAAGCTTAAATCCATCGGCTCATGTACCTTTGGTATAATTTTCCTTTTGCTCTGCTTTGCCGCTGCGAAAGCTATTGAGTTCCATCTTTCTGTCTTAGCCTTTGCCTTCTTTACATCAAGCTTAACAACGCTTCTTTTAAGGCTTACGGGAATAATTTCATAAACCCCAAGCTCAGTAGCCTTCTGAATAATCAGCTCTAACTTATCCGACTTAGGAAGTCCCTGCAAAAGATATATTTTTGAGCTTAACTCAACATCGCTTTCTTTAACAAAGCATAGCGTCAAATTGACCTTGTCATCATCAAAGCTTTCTATAACGCATCTATATTCATTGGTGTCACCCTCAATTACAACATTAAGCTCGTCTCCTTCCTTCATCCTTAAGACATTCTTAACGTGGTTATAATCAGGTCCTTCAATATATGCCTTGTTGTTATTAAGCTGGTAATCTTTAATAAAAAACTGATACATTACTTAACATCCGATTCGTAACAATTCCGCTCTTCCGTGTGCTCTGTATTCAACAGAATCAGCAGGTACAAATATACAGTCTCCCCTGTAGAAATCAAGTGACTTATTATTTCCTTCATCATCTGTCCAAAACAAAGTTCCGCATCCTTCAACACAGAGAACTATTCTAAAGGAATTATCTCTTGTTTTAAATTTTGCATTCTTTTTTCTGCTTCTTTGTGTATCAAGGACAACCTTTTCAACGTTAAAGTATTTACAACGATAGAGCTTCTCTATCATTATTCCTTCCCTGAAACGTAAAAAACGCATTGGCTGAACAGGCTTTTCGCTTCCGTTTAAATTCATTACATCAAGAGCCTTTTCAATATGAAGCTCACGCCTGTTGCCGAATTTGTCTTCTCTGTTATAGTCATATAAACGATATGTTAAATTAGAGCTTTCCTGTACTTCTGCAATAAGGCATCCCGAACATATCGCATGAACCTGTCCTGCAGGAATATAAAATACATCGCCTTTTTTTACAGGGATTGTCAGAAGATAATGCTCAAGATTTTCTTCTTCAAGTGCTTTTTTAACCTTTTCTTTAGTGATATCTGTCTTGAAGCCGTAAATAAGCCTGGCATTTTCTCTTGCCTCAACTACATACCACATTTCAGACTTTCCCTTTTGTCCGTTTTCATATTTTGCAGCGTATTCATCATCAGGATGAACCTGGACAGACAGGTCATTTTTTGCATCTATGAATTTAACAAGTATAGGAAGTCCGTTTTCAACATCAGGATGTGTTCCGATAAAATCAGGATTTTCCTTAAGCACATCAATTAAAGCCCTTCCTTTAAAAGGCCCTGATTCAACGATACTGTGACCGTCAGGATGTGTAGAACATTCCCATGTCTCTGCTAAAATTTCTAAGTCTGTTTCCTTTGAAAAGCCATCCTTAAGACGTGTTCCGCCCCATAGATAGTCCTTCATTGCCGGACTCAGTAAAAAAGGTTCATGTGTCATAATAATTTTGTCTATTTATATTCAAGCTCAAATTTATGCTTATCTTCAGCATTTATTTCACTGCCAACCTGAACTTCAATAAGGTTTAAGTTAGTCTTGGCAATGATTGTATGCTTGCAGCCGGCTTCCATTGTAATGACATCGCCTGCCTTAACAGGAGTTTCCATTCCGTCAATGATTGCTGTTCCTTCTCCTGAGATAACATTCCATATTTCGTTTCGAAGGTCATGGCTGTGATAATTCATTTTATTGCCTGCATTAAGTGTGACCTTAATTGTCATGCTTGAATCATCAACATCGATAACCTTGAAACTTCCCCATGACTTTTCGGCAAACATTATCTGTTCATCGATTCCGTCAACATACGGCTTGATATAGCTGCTCTGCTCTTTATCAGAAACAAGTATTCCCTGTGCAGAAGCTGATACTACTACATCTGTAAGTCCCATGCATACAACCGGAACACCAAGCTCATTAACTACGTGAACATTCTTACATGTATCATTAAGAATTGCCTTACCGATTGAAGTTTCTTCCATTGCCTCGGTTAAAGTATTCCAAGTTCCAAGGTCCTTCCACTCCCCTTTAAATCTCTTAACTAATATTTCAGGTTCCTTTTCAACTACTGCATAGTCAAATGAAATCTTTGTAAGTGTTTCGTATTTATCAAACAAGTCCTCATAGTCTGTAAAATCAATAAGCTCGTGTGCTCTGTCAAGAACGTATTTAAGCTTATATGCAAAAACACCACCGTTCCAGAGTGCGCCATTTTCAATATACTTCCTTGCTGTCTCAATATCAGGCTTTTCTTTAAATTCTTTTACGTATGAAATATCATCTTTACTGTTTGGAATAATATATCCGTACTTTTCTGAAGGATAAGTAGGCTCAATTCCCATAAGTACAAGATTAGCATCACCCTTCTCAGCTAATTCATGAAGCTCCTTTAATGCTTCAAAATAATCCTCATGAACATATGGGTCAACAGGACATACTACAACAGCTTCATTTTCATCAATTCCCTGAACATCATGAAGATATGAGGTTGCAAGGGCAATTGCAGGGAAGGTATCACGTCTGCAAGGCTCAATGCTTACTCCTACATCCCTTCCAATCTGATTGTAAATTGATGACACCTGCGTCTTTGACGTTGCGATTGTTATTTTTGCATCCTTGTCAATGTTTTTGATCTGACGATACATAATCTGAATCATTGATTCATAGTCACCTAGTTCTTCGTTTTTAAAAAACTTAATAAACTGTTTGGAACGGATGTCATTACTAAGTGGCCATAAGCGCTTTCCGGAACCACCCGAAAGTAAAACAATATTCATAACCTCTTCTCCTTATTTTGCGACAGCTGCGATTTCTCTCCATTCGCCGTCTTCATTAATCTCAACTACTTCATAACCGTTATCTGAAAGAGTTTTCGCAACTATTTCTTCTTTTCCCTCAATAATTCCGGAAAGAATGATAATTCCTCCCGGAACTAAGCATTTCTTAACAACAGGAATTAACGGAATTAAAACCTCTGCAAGAATATTTGCAACGACTATATCATATTTTGAATATCCGACTTTATCCTGTACCTTAATGTCATCGATAATGTTTCCGATAATAAGCTCAAAATCTTTATCATCAAGTCCGTTCTTAGCCATATTGTCTGAAACGGCAGGGATGGCACATTTATCAAGGTCTGTTCCTATACAGTGTGAAGCTCCGAATTTATATGCCATTATCGAAAGAATTCCGCTTCCCGTTCCAACATCTAAAACGCTTGCTCCATCAAAAACATATCGCCTTAATGCTCTTATACATAATCTTGTAGTTTCATGCGAACCCGTTCCAAAAGCCGTTCCCGGATCAATGTGTATTACAATGCCATTACTATCATCACACTTATTGGTATTTTCATTATCCGCTTCTTCCCAGCTTGGGATAAAGAGAATATCATCTATGTAAAACTGATGAAAATACTGTTTCCAGCTGTTAAGAAAATCTTCATCCTTAGTAGTTGACGACGTAATTGTAGCTTCACCTATATCCATAAATTCGGACAGTGACTTAAGCTCTTCTTTAACATTTTTAACAATTTCCGAATTATCTACATCTGCATCAAGATAAAAGCTTACATATGCTATTCCATCATCCTTTTCACCCTCTGGCATAATGTCGACAAACATGCCTTTAAGCTCTTCTTCGGTAAGAGGAATTTTATCGTCTATTTCGATTCCTTCAATACCAAGCTCTGCAAGAGTGGCAGAAATTATATCCTCCGCTTCAGTTATTGTTTTAATCGTGTATTTGTTATATTGCATTTTTCCTCCAAAAAAAATGTGAGAAAACATTCTGTCTTCTCACACTTAAATCTATTTAAGAACTACGTTCTCAACTTCCGTATTCTGGATGACACATACAAAGGTCTTACCGTTGTTAATTACAAGTTCATCGCCATTCTGATCATAATACCTTATAGCACTCATATTGTAATTATCTTCGTTGATTTCTCTTTGCCATGTACCCATTACCATCTTACCGTGTGTGAAGTACTGGAATGAACCACCCGAGTGACAATCAAATGCAAGGTAATCTTTTTCATCTAGCTGCGTCCAGAAGTTATACTGGAATATGACATTGTCGTATGAAAGCTGCTCGCCTGTTTCTGCATCAATCTGAGGCCCGTCATACTGGAATCTGTCATATTTCTTTGTTTCCGGATTATATTCAAACCATGGTTTATTAATTCTGTACTTAGGCTCCATGTGAGTAACTTCCATTCCGCCTTCATTTGTTACTTCTTTATCTAAGTCACAGAATTTAAATTTACCCTTATAGCCTTCGTAATGATTTTCTCTGTATCCAAGCTTTTTAATTCCGGCTTCGATTCCTTTTGCTGAAGTATATACGTTATGTGGTGCCTTTCTGTCTGTAGTACGGTAAAAACATGTATCTCCCGCTTCACCAAGACCGTTAAGGTTATCAACGTAATCTTCCTCAAGAAGACTTAAAGCGTATGCAGCCTGACCAAAATGCATGTAAATTGCGTCAAACTCAAGTGCTGTATATACAAAATATTCTCGACAGCTTCTTACTGAACCGATTTTATCAAGGTCATCATAGTTTTCAAATAATCCCATGAGACGTGTAATTGAGCCTTCAACTACATATTCATATACTACATCTGCCTTGCTCACACCGCTCATAGGCTGTGCTGCTTCAAGGTTATTAAGCATTATTGCAACAGGTCTTCTGTTTCCTATCTTCTCATCTACCGGAAGGCCTGACAAGAAGCTTCTCATCATACCGGGTGCCAATGCATTCGGATCAGTCGTCTCTTCTATTGTTTCTGATGAAGAGCTTGCAGGCTCTTCTGTTTTTACTTCCACAGTAGGCTTTTCAGCAACAGGTTCTTCGTTACTCTTACATCCTACTAAAGATAAAATCATGGCACTGCTCAGTAATACTGAAACAAGAGCTTTTGCCTTACTTTTTATAATCATAATTACATCTCTCTTAATAAACAAAACTTCAAGTTATTATATTCCAAAAGAGAGAATAAATCAATATTTACAAGGTCTTATAGTGTGAAAGTACTGTGAACTCTATCGCTCTGCTCTCATAGGATTATTGAGGAAATCCTCATATGAAAGCCTTATTCCGTCCTCAAGCTCTGTCTTATATGTCCATCCTAAGGCAGTAGCCTTTGAAACGTCTAAAAGTTTTCTTGGAGTTCCGTTTGGTTTTGATGTATCCCAGAGAATCTTACCGTTATAGCCAATAACCTTTGCAACAAGCTCTGTTAACTCTTTTATTGTAAGTTCCTTTCCTGTACCTGCATTTACAGTTTCATCACCTGAATAATTATTCATTAGGAATACACACAAATCAGCAAGATCATCTACATACAGAAACTCACGAAGCGGAGAACCGTCACCCCAGCATGTTACTGAGTCAAGGCCTGCCTCCTTAGCCTCATGGAAACGCCTGATTAAAGCAGGAAGTACATGTGAATGTGTCGGATGATAATTATCATTAGGTCCGTACAAATTGGTCGGCATTACTGAAATGTAATCTGTGCCGTACTGCTTATTTAAAAATTCACAATATTTAAGTCCTGAAATCTTAGCAAGTGCATATGCTTCGTTAGTCTTTTCAAGTTCTGATGTTAAAAGGCATGATTCCTTCATCGGCTGAGGTGCCATACGCGGATAAATGCAAGAACTTCCAAGGAATTCAAGCTTCTTACAGCCATTCTTCCATGCAGAATGAATTACATTCATCTCAAGAATCATATTTTCATACATAAAGTCAGCAAGGGCCGACTGATTTGCAACTATTCCTCCGACTTTTGCCGCTGCAAGAAATACATAATCCGGCTTTTCTTTTGCAAAAAATTCCTCAACTGTTGCCTGATTAGTTAAATCAAGCTCCTTATGTGTTCTCGTAATAATATTTGTATAGCCCTGCTTCTCAAGGCATCTTACTATTGCCGAGCCAACCATACCGCGATGTCCGGCAACGTATATTTTATCTGTCTTATTCATAATTATTTCCTTATTTAACTACACCTTTTTCAAGATACTCTTCTAAGTTCATCTTGATATGCTCTTCCGCACGTTCTACGGCAACCTTAGCCATATCGTGCTCAACCATAATCTTAACGAGCTGTTCAAAGCTTGTCTTCGTAGGATTCCAACCAAGCTCTGTCTTAGCCTTTGTAGGGTCACCCCAGAGGTTTACAACGTCTGTAGGACGATAGAAATCAGGACTTACTTCAACTATTACCTTACCGGTAGCCTTATCGATTCCCTTTTCATCCATTCCTTCGCCCTGCCAAATAAGCTCGATTCCTGCATGGTGGAATGCAAGCTCAGCAAATTCACGTACTGAATGCTGCTCTCCTGTTGCAATTACGAAATCCTCAGGCTTATCATTCTGAAGAATTAACCACATACACTCAACGTAATCTTTTGCATATCCCCAGTCACGAAGCGATGATAAGTTACCAAGATAAAGCTTATCCTGCTTGCCCTGTGCAATACGTGCTGCTGCCAGGGTAATCTTTCTTGTAACGAATGTCTCTCCTCTTCTCTCTGATTCGTGGTTGAATAAAATACCCGAACAGCAGAACATGTTATAGGCTTCACGATATTCCTTAACAATCCAGAATCCATACTGCTTAGCAACCGCATATGGGCTGTATGGATGGAAAGGAGTTGTCTCTCTCTGCGGAACCTCTTCAACTTTACCGTAAAGCTCTGAAGTTGAAGCCTGGTAAATCTTACATGTGTCCGTAAGTCCGCAAAGTCTTACTGCTTCTAATACTCTTAATACTCCTGTTGCTACAACATCTGCTGTATATTCAGGCACATCAAAGCTTACCTGTACGTGAGACTGTGCGGCAAGGTTGTAAATTTCGTCCGGTCTTATCGTTCCGACAAGAGACATAATACTTGATGAATCCGAAAGATCTCCGTAATGAAGATGGAAATTCTTTGTTCCCTCAAGATGTGCAATTCTCTCTCTGTAATCTACCGAAGATCTTCTGATTACGCCGTGAACCTCATATCCCTTCTCTAAAAGGAACTCTGAAAGATATGATCCGTCCTGTCCTGTAACACCTGTAATAAGCGCTTTTTTCATTATATATAGTCCTCCTGTAATTGTCGCATATTAGCACAATTGTTATTATGTATTTTTGGTGCTTCCTCACCCGTAATGTTTATATTTTACAACAATAAATACATAATTAAATAGATAATCTTGTTAAATAATAGCACAATCTTGCTTTGCAATTCAGGGTAAAGTGTGTTAATAATGTCTTATGGGTAAAATTGAAAACGAAAAGGAACTTAATAACGGATATTTTGCGGGACCTTTAGTTAATTCAAAACGAACTATTTATACCCCGTCAAATTTTGCTAAATCAAACCTAACCTTTTTACAGGAAGTCGGAGAACTTACATCGATAAAAAGGCATACTTCATTTCGTGAAAATCTGTCGTCTTTTTTGTTTTTTATCGTTACGAAGGGCTCCGGAAGTGTTAAATACTTATCGGAAGAATACAATGTGCAGCCGGGCGACTGCGTGTTTTTAAACTGCATGAACGCTTATGAACATACATCCTCATCGGATTTATGGACGCTTAAATGGGTTCATTTTTACGGAACAAATATGGATGCAATTTATGAAAAATACAAGGAACGCGGTGGCAAAGTAGTATTCAGGGCTCCCGACCCGAAAATAATTACAGATATTATAGATGAAATACATACAATTGCTGATTCATCATCATATCTTAAGGATATGGAGATTCATGAGAAGCTAAGCTCACTTCTTTTAAACATTATGAAGGAAAGCTGGAATAAATCATTAAACGATAATGAGTCATCATTTTCATCAGAGAAAAGAAAAGATTTAAGACTTATAAGAGAATATATTGAAGAAAACTATAATAAAGATATAAGGCTTGACTTTCTCTCATTAAAATACGGAATAAGCAAATACTATCTTTCGCATATGTTCAAGGAGCAATACGGCACAAGCGTCAATAACTATATAATAAATATGCGAATCACAAAGGCTAAGCACCTTCTCAGATTCAGTGATTTATCGACTACCGAAATAGCCAACCGCGTAGGCTATGAAGACGTCAATTATTTCATACGAAGCTTTAAGAAAGTTGAAAATATCACTCCCGGTGAATACAAGAAAAAGTGGTAGCTATTTTTTTAATAATTCCTTAATGCTGCCTTTTCCTATGATAAACGGGAAGAACCTGTTAATAACGGTAATTATTGCTACTTCAATAAGCATAGTAAACACTACTGAATTAAACATATATACGTAAGATTTTGCCCTTGTCACATAAGCATCAATGGCAATAGCAATAAGAATTCCTGCATAAAGAATGTAGCACTGCAGATGTGTAGCCATTATTATTAACGAATTCTTTCCAAAGTATTCAATAAACGGAATTGAATTTATCCCTTTACATATAAGTATTATCGCCATCGAGCCGATAAATGCACATAAATAATATAAGAATAGATTATTAAGCGTTAAGAAATGATTGTCAACAGCACCATTTTTAAGGCAAAGTCCCATATTAACAACAAATAAAATGACACCTGCTGCAATATCAAATCCCCTTACTCTATTATCATTATCCTTAATCCATTTATCCTTTGCATATTCAATTAATTTATACATTAAAAATCCGATCACAACGTGAACATTCAATGTAATGGCACGTAAAAATACCCTTACAAATCCAAGAGTAGTGGCAAAAAAATAAATTGATGAATATGCATCATACAAAAGCTTAATATTAGTCCATATTACATATGAAATAACCGATAATGAGAGTGAAAAGACAATCATTAGCGGATATTTTCTTGCCCTGGAAATAATAAACATTGCAACTATTTCTGCCAAAAACAGTGCCGGCAGAAACCACATTACAGATACCCCGCTAAATGTCAGTGAATCAAGAATATTCTGAATAAACGTATGTGTGTCGACATTATGAATGAACAAATTCATAATATCAATGGGAATATAAATAAGTGAGAACCAAAGGTAAGGCACTAGCAGACCTCTAGCTGTCTTAACGACAAAAATCTTCATCTCATCGCCGCTTTTAACGTCGTTAATAATCGGTTTATCTGCTCCCTTTAGGGCTAGAAGCATTCCCGAGATAACGAAGAAAAGCGGCATATGAAACGAAGATATCCATATTCTAAGTTCTGAGCTTATATTTTCCATATGTCCGAGTACGACAAGAATTATGCCAATACCCTTTGCAAGATCTAAGTATGTAACGCGGTTCTTCATATATGTCTCAATTCTTAATTTTTCTTTCATCATATCACTTTAACATATATGAAGCCACATCACACGCTTAATTTATCTGTTTTCTTTATATATTCCGATAACTATGTCTTTATCTATCCTTTCAGGAACCTTTCCGTCTTTAATAATAAGTGAGCAATATTTCTGGATTCCTTTATCAGGCTTAATAGTTGCGCTTATATCAATCCCTGTATTATCACTATTTGTCTTCTCTGAGATAAGAAGATTGTTTGTCCAGGCATTGTTTGAATTAATAATCTTTGGCGCAAACTCCTTTAAGAATTCGGCATCGTTTTCGATATCATATGTCAAGTTATCAACATAAAGTGTTTCATCATTACTGTAGCCGTAACGGTTATAAGCATTAACGCCTATTGAAATAAGTTCATCGACTGATATTTCGTTTGTTAAATATTTCGTATCGGCTCCATAAGACTTAATAAGATCGATTGTCTTGGTAAATTCAGGATAAATGTAATATCCTGAGAATGTTTCATCATATACATCCGATACCTTAACAAGCGGAGCAATTCTTCCAATCGGTACATTGCTAATAGTGTCAATATCCATCGTTTTAAGCTCAGATAAATATGTTCTTAAAAGTCTGTCCTTCTCATCTTCTGTAACAGATACTATCTTACTTTCAAATCCGTCATACACATCAACCTTGTGTATTACATCCTTTTTAACTTCATCATCCAAATTAAAGTGAACATCCTTGTATTCTTCTGTTTTATATACTTCGTTTATTGCACTTAATACCTTGGATAAAGGAATATTGTAATATCTTGTGACGATTTTGCCGCCGTTTAATTCATAACATACCCTGATAGAAGTTTTTCTTACGTTTTCATTTTCAAGCTTGTGAATTCCGTTCATTTCCATCCACTGCTTAGCCCTTTTATATTCTTCATCGTAAGATAATCCTTCTTCTTCACTGTCCTCAAGTGATATATTAACTGATTCTTTAGCTGATGCTTTTGAGTAATAGTCTCTTTCGTAGTAATATGCAGAATCATTATTATTGTATTTTTCTTCAATCATATCATCTACACATGTAGTGCCGATACTTGCTATTCCAATAATCTTTTCGATAATCGCTGCATCCGTAAACCTGTTAGCAAAAGCATACGTCGCTCCGTCTTTATAGGAGACTTCATAGAAGCCGTTATTGTTAACATTTTCAGATACTTCCATAATATTTAAATTAGTATCAATATCATCAAAATAAACACCACAAGATACGACTTTGTTTTTATCAGGAATGAACTTATCATAACCTGTCATATCGAAGAAGAATACTAGCACTATTGCACAAGTAGCTGCAAGCGTACATAAAAGCTGAATCTTATGTGACAGTATTGACTTAAAGCTTTCATTAATAATTACTTCAAGTACAAAGTGTGATAATAAAACTCCAAGTACAAGTCCAATCCATACCCATACGCTCTTATATGTATTTACCGAACTTGTTGTAAATACGACACCAAGAAGTCCGCAAATTATAACAAGCGGAATTTCAATAAATCTACGTAATTTACTGAAAGCTATAGCTCTTCCCGCAGCTTCTGATGGTCTCTTAGTATAAATTAAATATCCTGCAACTACTGCAACAATTGTCATTATAAGAGGCATAATAAGTGCCGGTATTACTGAGAAAGAATCTTCGAAATAATAATAATTGTTCATATTTAAACATCTATCAATTATAGTTGCATATGAAGATAAAGGAGAAAGCCATGAGTACTTCACAGTGAGGGCAGGGTTCACGGAATAATTACCCGAATATGTCACATAGAAGTATCCTTCCAAATACTTGCTGATTTCAAATACTGCAGGAAAGAACAAAGATATTGCAGCAGTACCTCCAACAGCAGTAAGTACATTACCTGTAAGCATAATACCGATAATTGTAACTGAATAGCCGAATAAAAAGTGTACTATATTGATAAGTAAAGCAATAATTAAATTCTTCCATGAAGTAGCACTCATAAACTGATTTGGAATTGCTACAAAAATACAGAGTACATTATCTACAAAAAGAGCAATTAAATATACTATAACGCCGGAAATGTAATTGCATATAAATAAATTCTTTCTGTTTACAGGTATTGAATGATATAAATCAACCTGTTTTTTAGAAAACAAATACCCGAAAAATACAACTGCAATTACTGCACACGCAATTATTGTCGGTACAAAATCGCAAAAAATGTTAGGTAAGAAGAAGCGCTCCATTGCCTGAATAAGCGATTCCTTTGTCAAGGCAAATTTCTTCTCATTCTCATATGACATCAAAAGCATCATAGGTCCGACTAACGCAAACAATAATGTTACGCAGCCTGTTAACCATATTTTCTGTTTTAGGTTATTTTTAATAATATTCTTCATGTCTATCCTCGTTTCCAATCTTATTAAAGAATAAGATTTCTAATATCATATCCCTTAACCTCTGTCTCGCTAATAAATATTTCTTCAAGCGAGAGTGGAAGTACCTCAGCAAATAGTGTATCTGATGTTGCAATAGCATCATCAATCTCATCTCTTGTTCCATTAACCGTAATTGTATAAAGTCTTCCTCTGACCTCGGTATTTACCGGTTTCATATTATCAATAAATTCTTTTGCCGCCTCATCTGTATTAAATACACACTGTATTTTATGAATGTTGCATTTCAAATCATCTAAATCCTTAGAGAAAAGAATTCCTCCCTTATGCAAAAGACCGACATGGTCGCATATGTCCTCAAGCTCTCTTAAGTTATGGCTTGCAATAATAGGAGTCATCCCGTTATCTTCCATTTCGGCTGCAAATAAACTTTTCACTGCCTGTCTCATTACAGGATCAAGTCCGTCAAACGTCTCATCACAGAGAAGATATTTTGTATTCGCACTTATTCCAAGTATTACTGACAGCTGTTTTTTCATACCCTTTGAAAAGGTTGAAATTTTCCTGTTTTCATCAAGTCCAAACTTCTTTAATAGTGTATTGAATTTTTCTTTGTCATAATTATCATATACATTTGCATAAAAATCTCGCATCTCTATTGGAGTTAAGCCCCTGAAAAAGTGCTGCTCATCAGATATATAAAATACTTTCTGCTTAAGCTTTTCATTTTCATACACATCTTCACCGTCAATTGTTACATTTCCTGCTTCAGGCTTTAATACACCGCAAAGTATTCTTAAAAATGTTGACTTTCCGGCTCCGTTAGTACCGATAAGTCCGAATACCTGTCCTTCCTGAATGCTTGCCGTAACAGAGTCAATTGCTTTGATATCATCAAAAGATTTTGTAATATTTGTTACTTCTATCATTTCATATCCCTTCTTAAATATTCTGTCTAATACCTACAAAAGATTAATAATTTCTTCTTTTGTAACTCCAAGCTCCTTAGCCTTCTCAATTTCCTTACGCAGTGTATCAAGCGCAACTTTCTTTTTAGATGAAAGCCATCTTTCTTTTTCACTGACAAAATTTCCTTTTCCTTTTACCGAATAAATCCATCCCTCCTGCTCAAGCTGCATATATGCACGTTGAATAGTATTGGGGTTTATTGACATTTCCATTGCGAGACTTCTCACTGAAGGAAGTTTTTCATCAACTTTAAAAACTTCAGATATAATCAGCTTTTGTATTCCTTCAATAATCTGCTCATATATAGGTCGTTTATCTCTATAATCAAGTGTGATCATTTTTCCTCCCTTTCAAAAAATTATTTTAATTCTAACTGTATTAACACATCTAGTACAGTTAATATACTCTCATGTTTATACTTTGTCAACACAATTTTATATCAAAATAAAAATTCGAAAATCTCAAATAAAAAACCCGGCTTTATTTGCCGGGTAAAATTTATTCATGTTTCTGATAATCTGCTTCCTTCATCAGCTCTTCTGAAATGATTGTCAGCATTTCCTCTAGCTTTTTAAGCTCATCCTCTGAAAATCTCTCAGCTGCCCTCTCCATAACCTTACTTCTGTAGGCATTGCTCACATCGTAATAGTCAAAATACTTTTTCGTAGGCCTTAAGTGAAATTCTCTTTTATCATCCTCTGACTGAATCTTTTCAAGATAGCCTTTCTTTACAAGACTGTTTACTTTATATGCTGCATTTGGCGTGGAAATACCAAGAAACGTTGCAAACTCATTAATTGTAGGTGACTTCATTGCATAAATTGTCTCCATACAGAAAGTCTCCACTGTAGTAAGTGACGTTTCTCTGTCTCCAAGTCTTTCAAACAGCTTTTTATAAAAATGCAGTTTAAATTTATTATACACTTCGCTGAATACTTCTTCTAACATATTTTTAATATAACACAACTATGATTCTATCGCAAAAGTGAGTTCAGCAGATGCTGCGACCTTGCCATCAACAAGCGCAACTGCTTTTCCGAATCCAATCGGTCCCTTTCTTGCGATAAGTTCACATTTCATAGTGAGAACATCTCCCGGAACAACCTTTTTCTTAAATCTTGCATTTTTAATTCCGCCAAAAAACACAAGCTTTCCTTTATTCTCTTCCTCTGTAAGAACAGCAATTGCTCCAACCTGCGCAAGTGCTTCGATAATCAGTACTCCCGGCATTACAGGCTCGTTCGGAAAATGACCGAGAAACTGCATCTCATTTGCCGAAACACACTTTATTCCTTCCGCCCACTTACCCGGTTCATAATCAACAACCTTATCCACAAGTAAAAACGGATATCTGTGTGGAAGTATTTCCATTATTTCTTTATTGCTAAGTTCCATATTACTTCCTTTCAAAGCTTTCTCAAAAGCACTTATTTAATACTTCTTAAATACCAAGCATGCATTATGTCCGCCAAATCCAAGTGAATTTGACACAGCATATCTAATATCTTTATTTCTTCCGACATTTGGAACGATATCAAGGTCACACTCTTCATCAAAGTTCTCATATCCGATTGTTGCAGGAACAAATCCGTCCTTAAGTGCTAATACACTAAAGCCTGCTTCAACCGCACCTGCAGCACCAAGCAAATGTCCTGTCATTGACTTTGTTGAGCTTACCATAAGCTTTTTTGCATGCTCTGAAAATGCAAGTTTGATTGCTTTAGTCTCGCCTGAATCATTAAGGTGTGTACTTGTTCCGTGTGCGTTAATATAATCAATTTCTTCAGGCTTTACATTTGCATCATTTAATGCAAGAGTTAAACACTTAGCCGCCATTGAGCCGTCCTCTAACGGGGCTGTAATATGATTTGCATCACAGTTTGCGCCGTATCCTACGACCTCGCCATAAATCTTAGCGCCTCTTTTTTTGGCATGCTCTTCTTCTTCAAGGATAAGCACTGCCGCGCCCTCACCCATTACAAAACCGCTTCTGTCCTTATCAAAAGGAATTGACGCTCTCTTAGGGTCATTTCCTGTGTGAAGTGCTCTCATTGATGTGAATCCACCGATTCCGATTTCAGTTATGCACGCCTCGGTTCCGCCGCAAAGCATAACATCTTCATAGCCGTCTCTTATTCTGTGGAAGGCATCGCCTATTGCATTAGTACCGCCCGCACATGCGGTAACTACGCATGAACACATACCGTTAAGTCCGTACTTTATTGCGATCTGACCTGCTGCCATATTCGAAATAATCTGAGGAATAAAGTAAGGTGAAACTCTGTCGTAGCCTTTCTCGTTACCCTTAATAATCTCAGACTGAATTGTTGCAAACCCACCAATTCCGCTTGAAATAATTACGCCGGCTCTTTCAGTGTTTTCAGATGCAAAATCAATACCGCTTGATTCTACGGCCTCACTTGCCGCTGTCATTGCAAACTGTACAAATCTGTCCATCTTCCTAAGCTCTTTTGGATCAATTGTAGCGCCAGGATCATAGTCCTTTACCTCTCCTGCAAGAGTTACTTTTCTGCCAGTCGTATCATAATGAGTAATCGGTCCGATTCCGCATTCACCGTTTTTAACTGCATTCCATGAAACGGATGTATTATTTCCAACAGGTGTAATCATTCCAATTCCGGTAACAACTACTCTTCTCATATTGCCATTCCTCCATCAACACATAATACCTGTCCCGTAATGTAGTCAGAACCTTTTCCTGCAAGAAAATCCACAGCAAATGCGATATCCTCTGCTTTTCCCATCTGCTTAAACGGAATGGTGGCGATAACTCCTTCTCTCGCTTTTTCATTCATATCGCCCGTCATGTCTGTTTCAATCATTCCAGGAGCAATTGCATTAATATTAACTTTCTTTGAGGCATATTCTCTTGCGGCTGATTTAGTAAGACCTATCACACCTGCTTTACTTGCCGAATAATTTGCCTGTCCCTGATTGCCAAGTACACCTGCAACAGAACTTATATTTATTATCTTTTTCACATCTGCCTTAAGCATTAACGGAATACACTCACGCATCATGTAAAAAGTACCTTTAAGGTTAGCATTTATTACATCATCAAAGTCAGAATCCTTCATTCTGATTAACAGTCCGTCTCTTGTAATTCCTGCATTGTTTACTAAAATGTTAACTTTACCAAAGGCTTCCTTAACCTTTGATATTGCTTCCTTACAATCTGAAGAACTCGAAACATCAGCCTGTATGCTTATCGCATCAACTCCAAATGACTTGATTATATCAACAACCTCTTCTGCCTTTTCTTTGTTACCGCGATAAATAACTGCCATGTCATTTCCTGACTTTGCCAACTGTATTGCGACCGCTCTTCCGATTCCTCTGCTGCCACCCGTTACTACTGCTACATTTCTATCACTCATATGTCACCTTTATAAAACCTATGAAAGCTCCTCAATAACTGCCTTCAAATCATCAGCCCTATCTATCGTATATACCTTTACTTCCTTACCGCATGCCTTCGCAATCTTATTTATAAATCCTGTTATTACTTTTCCCGGCCCTATTTCAATGAACACGTCAGCACCTTTATCTAAGAATTTCTTCACATCATCTTCAAAATAAACACTTGAACGAATCTGCTTTTCAAGAAGTGCTCTTAAGTCATCATCTTTATTAAGGAAATCTCCCGTTGCATTAAGAGCAACCGGAATTTTTGCTTCATTAATATTGATTTCATCAAGTCTTTTCTTAAGCTTATCAGCTGCAGGCTGCATAAATTTTGTATGGAACGGGCCACTGACCTTAAGTCTTAGGCATCTTTTTGCTCCTGCTTCCTTAAGCTTTTCCTCTGTATACAAAACAGCTTCTTCATCACCGCATATTACGTACTGACCGCTGCAGTTGTAATTTGCAACTGTTACATATCCGCCTGTCTTTTCGACTATAGCAGCACACTCATCGACTGTTTTTTTAACTGCACCCGCATCAAGTCCAAGTATTGCAGACATTGCGCAGTTAAGTCCCTTAGCGGCCTCCTGCATAACCTTTCCTCTGTATGCGACAGTGTTTACATAGTCATCAACACTGAAAACCCCTGCTGCGTATAGTGCTCCGTACTCACCTAAGCTAAGTCCCAATGCTCCATCCGGATTAATTCCATTTGCCCTTAGTACCTCAGTTACCCCTGCTGCAAAAAGTGCAAATGCCGGCTGTGTATTTTCCGTCTCAGTTAGCATTTCTTCAGGGCCGGATTTCATCAGCTCTTTTATATTTTCATATTCGTCAAATTTATCAAGTACTTTTTTGTATTCCGGAAATTCTTCGTACATATCTGTTCCCATTGATACATACTGGCTTCCCTGACCTGCATATGCAAAAATAACCATATCTTCTTCCTTCTTTATCTAAGATTATTCATTACTTCATCTGCTTTAGTTACCATCTCTTCAAGCACTGCTTTTATAGGCTTAATTTCCTTTACAAGCCCGCACGCCTGTCCTGCCATAAGAGAGCCTGTCTGAGTATCTCCGTCAAATACGGCTCTTCTTAATGATCCGAGTGTATACTGCTCAAGTTCCATCTTGTCAGCACCCTCTTTTTCTCTTTTTACATACTCTCTTGCCATTGAATTCTTAATAATTCTTACAGGTGTACCGGCAATTCTTCCGGTTACTATTGTGTCATTATCCTTTGCTTTTATTACTGCCTGCTTATAATTATCATGAATAGGACATTCGTTAGTTGCAAGAAGTACCGTACCAATCTGTACACCTTTTGCTCCAAGCATGAAAGAAGCCGCAAGCTGTCTTCCATCGGCAATTCCTCCCGCTGCAATTACAGGAATAGATACAGCATCAACAATCTGTGGTACTAAAGCCATCGTAGTCATCTCACCTACATGGCCTCCGCTTTCACAGCCTTCCGCTATAAGTGCATCGGCACCTTCTTTTTCCATTTTCTTTGCAACAATTGCAGAAGAAACAACCGGCATTACAAATATTCCTGCTTCCTTCCACTTTGGCATATATTTTGTAGGAAAGCCTGCACCTGTAGTTACGATTTTTACACCTTCTTCAATAACTACTTCAGCCATTTTATCTGCTTCAGGATTCATAAGCATAATATTTACGCCAAAAGGCTTATCAGTTAGCGACTTACATTTTCTTATGTTTTCCCTTAAGCCTTCTGCATTCATTCCCCCGGCACCGATAAGTCCAAGACCTCCTGCATTTGATACTGCTGCTGCAAATTCACCTATTGCAATATTTGCCATACCGCCCTGAATTATCGGATATTTTATTCCAAATATTTCATTTATTTTCATTATTAAATCTCCACTAAGTTTGCTGCCCAGGTAAGGCCTGCTCCAAATCCTGTTAATATGACTTTCATTCCTTTTTTAAGTATTCCTTTTTCATGTAATTCAGATAATAAAATCGGAACACTGGCTGCAGACGTATTTCCGTATTCATTGATGTTCATAGGGAATTTCTCTTCCGATTCCTTATACTTAAGTCTTACTGCATCAATTATTCTCTTATTGGCCTGGTGACATACTACAAGGTCTATGTCCTCCATAGTAAGAGACGCTTTTTTAAGAACTTCATCAATACACTTAGGTATTGTTGATACTGCGAATTTAAATACTTCAGAACCATTCATAAAGACATAACTGTTTTTTTCATTTTTTCCGCCCACGCGAAGCACTTCGTAGCTGCCTTTTGAGCCTGATGTATGAGCATATATTGCATCCTTATCAAGGCTTACTACTAAGGCGCCTGCACCGTCACCGAATAAAATGCACGAACCTCTGTCTGTCATATCAAGATGTTTTGAGATTACCTCACTTCCGATAACGATTCCATATTTCTTATTTCCATAATCAGAATCTAGTGCTTCCTCAAGCAAAAGTCCTCTCATAACAATGAGACCATATAAAAAGCCCGAACATGCAGCATTTATATCAAAGCATGTACATGTATCCTTAATTCCAAGTTCTTCCTGCACCATACATGCAAGTGACGGAACCGGGAACTCAGCACAGAATGAACATACAATTAAATATGAAATATCACCTTTATCAATTCCCGCATCTTTAATTGCTCGTTCGCAAGCATTTTTTGCAACTTCGTAATTTAACTGTCCTTCACTTACGAAATGTCTGTTCTTAATTCCGGTTCTTGTCCTTATCCATTCATCGTTAGTATCAAGACCTTCGCTTATTTTGTTATTATCAATACGGTTATCCGGTGCATAATGACCAAATCCGTGGAATCTTAATCCATTCATTACATAACCCTATATTTCTTATATCTGTTTTTAATTAATACTTCCTTTGGAAGAATAGACAGAACATTTAATCTTTCATAAAGCATTTCATCTAATTTGGCAATTACCTCTTCAGGATTCATATGCGCCCCGCCTTTTGGCTCGTTGATTATTCCATCTATTATTTTATAATCATACAAATCCTGCGCCGTTAGTTTCATAAGCTCACAGGCTTCATCTCTTCTTGAAGAATCCTTCCAGAGAATTGATGCAAAGCCTTCTGGTGAAAGTATTGAAAATACAGAATTTTCAAGCATCCATATTTCATCAGCAACACAAATTCCAAGTGCACCGCCGCTGTTTCCCTGACCTATTATTATCGAAATGATTGGAACCTTAAGTCCGCTCATTATTGCAAGATTTCTTGCAATTGCTTCTCCCTGCCCATGTTCTTCCGCTTCAACTCCGGGATATGCACCCGGTGTATCAACAAATGTAATTATCGGTCTGTCAAATTTCTCTGCCTGTCTCATAAGTCTTAATGCTTTTCTGTATCCTTCAGGATTTGTCATTCCGAAATTAACGTTGGCACTTTCCTCAATAGTATGTCCCTTTCTCTGACCGATAACCGTTACACTCATACCATGAAAGCTTGCTACGCCGCCGATTATTGACTTGTCATCATATGAAAGCTTATCACCATGAAGCTCAATAAAATCTGTAAATAATGCTTTTATGTAGTCATCTGCCGACGGTCTGTCCTGCCATCTTGACAGTCTGACTTTTTCCGAAGCTAAATTTTTGCTTTCCATTTTATTTAACCTTCAATTGAATATACGTCTTCTTGTTTAAGCGTAATAATTTCTTTGCACTGTTTCCTGTAGCATTTACAATGTGCTTAACCTTTTCAACCGGGACAGTTTTTGGCATATGAAGTCTTAACAGCTTTGCAAGCACTTCTCTCTGCTCCTTTATTGGAACTATTTCATCAATAAAGCCGTGCTCTTTTAAGTATTCAGCAGTCTGAAATCCTTCAGGAAGCTTCTTGCCTATTGTCTGCTCAATAACTCTTGGTCCTGCAAATCCAATCAGTGCCTTAGGCTCTGCAAGAGTAATGTCTGCTAAGGAAGCAAAGCTTGCCGTAACACCGCCGGTTGTCGGATTTGTCAATACAGCAATATATAGTCCGCCATTTGAGCTGAATTTTTCTATTGCCGCAGACGTCTTAGCCATTTGCATAAGTGAGAAAATGCCTTCTTGCATTCTCGCACCACCTGACGCGCAGTATATAATTAACGGTAGCTTCTTTCTATCGGCAAGCTCAACTGCTGCAGTTATCTTTTCACCGACTACACGTCCCATACTTGCCATGAAAAAACGCTTATCCATTACTGCTAGCACGCACTTAATGCCTTCAATGCTTGCAATTCCTGTAATAACTGCTTCGTTCATGTTAGTCTTGTTAACTGCCTTATTATACTTTTCTTCATATTCAGGAAACTCTATCGGGTTAGAAAACTTAAGCTTTTTGTTCGTTTCTATAAATGAACCCTTGTCAATTATGTAATAAATCCTGTTCTTGGCAGAAAGACCTTCATCAGCATTTATTTCTCTGACAAATCGTCTCTGACGTATATTCTTTATAATATTAAGTGGATGAATCTTATTACTGTCCATTGTTCTCTAAATACTCAACAATATCCTTAACACTCTTAAGCTCTGTTAACATCTCATCAGGAATTGTAATTCCAAGCTGCTCTTCAATGTTCATGTTAACCTGAACAGCGTCAAGTGAATCCATTGAAAGATCCTCTTCAAGTCTTGACTCAAGCTTTACATCATCTGCATTACATCCGATTGTGTCTACAATAATTTCTTTAACCTTTTCAAACATTTTCTTTTCTCCTCTTTTAAACTTTTTCATAGGTCATATGACTCTATTTCTATTTTTCTGTAATTTAATTAAAGATTTTTAACTAAATTTATTGAGATTATATATTCGTCATAAATTTATGTCAATATTTTTAATTAAATAATTTTAAGTATTTTGTCTTGTACTTTATTTTATACAAAAAACCAGGTCGGTTTCCCGACCTGGTTTTATTGATTCAAAATCTATATTATAAGTATTTATTTTCCTACTATTACAGGCAGAGCCATTCTTCAAATTATTAAATAACCGCTCATAAAACCATAATCAGCGTTCCTGCTGTAATAAGCACACATCCGATTAATGACTTAAATGTAAAACTTTCATGTAAGAATACAAATGCAAGTATCAGAGTAATAACAACACTAAGCTTATCAACAGGTACTACCTTTGATGCTTCTCCAATCTGTAGTGCCTTATAATAGCATAGCCAAGAAGCACCTGTAGCAAGACCGGATAAAATAAGAAAAATCCAGCTCTTCTTACTAATCTCAAATAAACCTGACTGGGCATTCGTAATAAATACCATTACCCAGGCCATTAATACTACAACAACTGTACGTACTGCAGTTGCAAGATTGGAATTAACTCCGTCGATTCCGACTTTCGCTAGTATTGATGTTAAAGCTGCGAAAACAGCTGATAGAATTGCAAATATAAACCACATAAAATGACTCCCGAAGATACCCATAGTATAACACTTTAATCAATAAAATCCATTAGCTAATTAACTGAAATTTTCACTAAAAATATAGTAATAAAATCAGTAGATTTGCATACTTTAATGTAGTATTATTCATTTATCAAAAGAAAGGGGGAACACTCCAATGGAGACAGAACCGTTTCAATCATCATCGGCTAGAACTGGTGCCGAGGACAGGGTCTAAAATATGACTGGGAATTAAAAGTGAAACAGAAAGGATTAACCTTTGATTAGACGAGTCTGAAACCAGAATATATAGATAACAACTTAAAAGGAGGCCAATCCAATGGACAATCCAATTACAATAAGTTGAGGAGCTAAGCCCGAAGATCTCAGTGGTTTAGCTCCTCTCTTATTTTGTCATACATCTCTTTTATCTCAATGCTTTCCATAGTAACATTACTAAACTGGACTGCTGAGATTAAGCCGCAAAATGAATTCTGGAAGACATCTCCTCCTATCCATACTTCCTTTGCCTCTCCCATATTAGGTACACCTGATATAGTTGCACATAATTCTCCGTTTATGTACAATCTGATAATTGCAGCAAATGAATCATAGGTTGCTGCAACAAAATTCCATTCATCGACATTAAGAGCTTTTGTTATTGCGTCATGCCACACATCAAGATGTGCATCCTCATTAATTCTGTAAATGCTTCTTCCACCTTTAACAACAGGCATAAAAGAGGCAAATCCGCCCTGATATCTTACATATAATGCCGAAACCCAGTCTTGAGACTCTCTCTGTTTAATCCACATTGATACTGTATAATCATCTTTAGGAAATACAGGAGGTAATGATAAATAATTTGTCGCAGAAGGACCACCTGGAAAGCTAAGTGCCCTCCACTCATCATTAATTCCATCTGTAAAGTTAACATTTTCACCTATGATCTTACCTTCAATATTTCCTTTATCTGCCTTCAAATTATTATTGAATCTGAAGCTGATTGTTTCAGGATTCTCAGAAATGTTATCCTCTAGAAACTTAACATACTGGTCAATATCTATCATCTCACTGAAGAAATCACCTGTTGCAGCATCACACCCGCATTCTGATAATAATAAAGCATCTTCTGCATTCTCAACATGGCTTGCAACGACAGTATAATTGAATCCTTTTCCAAGATTAATGATTCCTTTAAGTGTCCTAAGGCCTTTTTCATCCTCTAAACACTCTGTCATAAATTCATTATCAAGCTTCACCTTTGACAGTGGGATCTCTTTTAAGTATTTAACACTTGAACAGTCCTCTCCAAAATGAGATAAAGAGATGGAAAATCCGTAGGAATTAAGCTTTTTAATATTCTCAATTAACAATGAAACTACAGTTCTGCCGCTGAAAATGCTTTCGTCAAAATTTAATTCAATGCTTTCTGTCTGTAATCCATACTCTTTTGTAACCTTTAGTAACTCAGCAATCTTTTCATCATCAATTAATAAAAGATGAGAAAACTGGACACATATTTTATTTCTTTTATTATTAATATCCTTATATTTAATGTAATCCTTACAAACCTGTTCATATACAAACATATCAATAGAGTGTATAAGCTTGTTTTTAACAAGAATAGGTCTGAAATCATTTCTTCCAAGTATAGTACCATTACTTCTTTTAAGGAAACAGCAAGCTTCGGTAGAAACGATCCTTGAACTTTGAAGGTGCATAATAGGATGGTATTTTACAAGTATTCTTCCTTCATCTATAGCATTAATAACATCCTTAACTATTTCTTTTTCGTATTTTATTTTATTCTCACACTCTTCAAAAAATGCATATGTATCTTTTCCTTTTTCCTTTGCAAAATACATTGCCTTATCTGCTTTTCCAAGAATGTCATCTAAGCCTTTCTTTGAATCCAAATTAACTGCAATCCCGACACTTCCTGATATAACATCAAATACTTTGTCTTTCTTCTTACACCATCTTATATCTTCAAGAATTTTTAATACTATCGATGTGATATACTCTTTTGTACTATTCCCTGTAATAACAGCAACAAATTCATCACCGCCAAGTCTTGCAATAATAGCATTATCGGGTGTGTTATTAACAATAATTTCAGAAATCCGGACTAGTACCTCGTCGCCTTTTTTATGACCATATATATCATTTACTGTTTTAAAATTATCTATATCAAGAAACAATAAGCTGGTTAATGTATCTCCAAGCTTATCGTATTCATGATATAGACCCATTCTGTTATTTATGCCTGTTAAATAATCTTCGAATTGTACCGGCTTCATCAGTCACCACTTTCCATGAGGGCAGTCACTTCTTATTCCCAATGCCCTGAGTTCTACATAGCATCCACATGCATTACATGTTCCTTCATATAAACTCTCACAATTCTTACATGATTGCAATCTTATTTCATAAATATCTTTCGATACTCTTTCTCTTTCTTTTATTGCATCTTTATACTTCTCTATTTTTTTATAATCTTCTATTTCCATTTCGCGAAGTAGACATCTTTTACAAATCCGCTTCTTTTTTTCTTCCATATAATAACCCTTAAATAATCAATAATGAATTGTTTTTTCAATGTAATTTTTACTTATATAATACCACATCAAAAAATAAGGTAGCAAAATGCTACCTTATCAAAAAGTCTTTCGTGGGAGGTCTAATTCTTTAGAAAGTCTTTTTTATATTGTTAATATACTAACAATAACTGAATTCCGGTTCACCTGATTCATTCCATTTAACTTTCATTACCATTGCATGTCGGTTAGGGTTATAAAGAGGATTACCGACTATTTCAGCTTCTGTTCTTGCATGATAAATCATAACAGGTTCGCCTTCATCATTTACAGTAAATGAGTTATGTCCCGGACCATAAATCTTAAGCTCTTCAGATGTCTTTAATACAGGCATTCTGCGCTTTTCCCAGCTTTTTGGATCTAACAAATCATCATTTTCATCTGCAGAAAGCATTCCGATACAATATGCAACTCCTGTCTCACTTGCAGAATATGTCATATATATCTTTCCTTCATTTTTAATAAATGCAGGACCTTCATTTACCCAGAATCCGACTCTCTCCCAGTCATAATCAGGTGTTGTAAGCAATACTTGTACTGTACTTAATTTCGTCGCTGATTCCATCTTTGCAATATACAAATTTGAAATCTGTTTTCCAACTCCGACCTTTTCTGCCCAGATAAAATAGTACTCACCATGGTTTTCAAGAACTGTTGCATCAAGGGAAAATGCCCTGAACGAAAAAGGATCTTCATCAGAACACTGCATCATACCTTTTTCTATCCATTCATCATTAAAAGGATCATCTCCCTGGCACTCAAGCACATATGGTCTTATTGCCCAGATATCATCTACATCACCTGCCGCAAAATATATGTACCACTTTCCAAAAATGAAATGAAGCTCAGGAGCCCATACATGGAAGCTCATAATACCTTTGTCATGCTTTTTCCAGATCATCTTTTCAGGAGCATCCTTAAGATCAAAAAGCTTATCAGCCTTTCTAAGTGCTATTCCGTCATAATCCGGTAATGAAGCAGTAAAATAGTATGTTCCGTCAGTGTGCTTATATACATATGGATCAGCACGTTTCTGTATCCATACTTCGTTATACATTTCTTTCATTAATTCATACCTTTGTTATTTCTTAATTCTTATCATTACAACAGAACACTTTGGAAGCACAACATTTAATCCGTTCTGTGTCTTTTCATAATTTTCAAAGCTTTCTTCCTTAACATTTGATTCATTATCAAATGTGTTGCAGGCATTCATTGTGCCCGTTAATACAGCTGACTCTGAAACATTGTACTTATCACCATCAGATACAAGGTTAATTTCAACTTTTTCCTCTGAATCAAGAGAGTTATTAGTAAGTGTTATTGTAATAACTCCTTTTTCATCCTCTGATACAGATTCAAATACCTTTGGTACTTCGTTCTTTCCTTCACCAACTGTTGAATTATTTAATAGATCACTTGCTAAAAGTGTTGCTCCCTGATGGTATTTATACATCTTGAACACATAATATGTAGGTGTATTAATCATCTTGGCTCCATCTGTCAAAATTACAGACTGAAGCACATTTACCATCTGTGCAATACAAGCCATCTTAACTCTGTCGCAATGCTTATTGAAAATATTTAAGTGCATTCCTGCAACTAAAGCATCTCTCATTGTGTTCTGCTGATATAAAAATCCCGGATTTGTTCCAGGCTCAACATCAGCCCAAATGCCCCATTCATCAATGATAAGGCCAATTTTTTTCTCAGGATCGTACTGGTCCATAATAGCGCCATGCTTAACTATCAGCTCTTCCATAAAGTAGCTTCTCTTTAATGTCTGGTAGAATATTTCTTCAGTGAAATCCGTAGCACTGCCTTTAATATTCCAATCATCTTCTGTCTCAGGAAGTGTATAGTAATGCAATGATAATCCATCCATATGTCCGTGAGCCTGTGGCGGAGTGTGGTCAAAACAAGTATCGAGTACTTTGCTTGTCCACTCATAATCATCTACATTTGGGCCACCGCAAATTTTCTTAATAGGTTCATTTCCATCATAATTTCTGACATATGTCTGATAGTCACGATATAAATCAGCATAAAATACAGGACGCATATTACCGCCGCATCCCCAGTTCTCGTTTCCGACTCCTAAGTAATCAACTCTCCATGGCTCTTCATGTCCGTTTTTAGCTCTTAAATCCGCCATAGGAGAAACTCCCTTGAATGTCATATATTCAACCCATTCACTCATTTCTCTTACAGTTCCGGATCCTACATTTGCATTAACATATGTCTTACATCCAAGCTGTTCACAAAGCTCAAAGAATTCATGTGTTCCGAAGCTGTTATCTTCTACGACTCCGCCCCAGTGAGTGTTTATTATCTTTTTACGGTCTTCTTTTTTCCCAATACCGTCTTTCCAGTGATATTCATCTGCAAAACATCCGCCCGGCCATCTTAATACAGGGATTTTCATCTCCTTAAGAGCCTCTACAACATCTGTTCTCATACCGTTTTTGTTAGGTATTTCTGAATTTTCACCTACATAAAGACCTTCATATATACATCTTCCGAGATGCTCTGAAAAATGTCCGTATATCTCTTCATTAATCTTTGACTTTTTATTTTCATTATTAATAACTAATTTTGCCATAGTATCTCCTTTAACCTTTAACCGCACCTGCTGTCATTCCTTCGATGATATACTTCTGGAAGAACAGGAATATTACAAATATCGGAAGTATTCCAAACATTGAACCGGCAATCAGAACATCATAGTTGTTTCCGTATGGTGTCAAAAGTGTGTTAAGTCCGATAGGGAGTGTAAATTTTTCTGCTCCTTTAAGAACAAGTAAAGGCCATAAAATAGCATTCCAGCAACCCATTGCCGATAATATTCCCATTGATGCAAATGCAGGCTTTGCAAGCGGAAGTATTATTGATGCTGCTATTCTGTATTCATTGGCACCATCTATTCTTGCGGCACTTAATAAATCCTTTGGAATGCCCGACAAAAACTGCCTGAAGAAGAATATCGTCGATGCATTACATATTCCTATGACTATTACTCCGAAATACGTGTCAACAAGATGAAGCTTAATGATTTCCTTGTAAAGAGGAAGCATCAAAATTTCAAACGGAACCATCATTGTTGCAAGTACTAAAGTAAACAACAGGTTCTTAAACCTGTACTCATACATTGTAAGTCCGTATGCGACAAAGTAGCATACAAATAAAGTAATCGTTACACTCAGTATAAGAATAATGATTGAGTTCTTATACCACATAAAGTACTTTGCCGAATCGGCATTTTTTCCAAATAAATATTTATAATTCGAAAGAGTTAACGTAGAGAAATCAAGATTAATTGAAAGTCCTCTTCTAATAAGCTCTGTTCCGGGTCTGAAAGATGCCAAAAGTCCGGCTAATAAAGGGAATGCAATTGCTGAACACATGATTGCAAATAATCCTGTTGCCAAAACAGTTTTAATTATTCTTATAGGAGTATGAGCCATTTTCTTTTGATTTTTTTTCATAATTACTGCTCCTCCTTCTTAAATGTTCCGTTTAATATCAACTGTGTGAAGTTAATGATAAGTGCAATTACAAGCAGAACAACACCTACTGCACATGCATAACCCATGTCGTTTTTCTCAATTCCTCGTTTATACAAATATCCTACGATTGTAAGACCGATATTGTTTGGTGAACTGTTACCTGCCCATAACATATATGACTCAAGGAACATTGCAAGTCCCGCATATACTGAAATTGTAAGAACGTAAATAGTTGTTGGCTTTAATAATGGTAAAGTAACATATTTAAACTTCTGCCATCCTGTTGCGCCGTCAATATCGGCAGCTTCATATAATGATGTATCTATTGCTTTAAGGCCTGATAGGAAATACAGCATATTTACTCCGGTCCATCTCCAGCATGCGACGATAAGTAATGCTGCCATACCTGACCAGCCCATTTTTAACCATTTGAATGTACCAAGACCAAGTGCCTGAGTAAGGAGGTTCATCTGTCCTGTCTTATACTCAGTAAACATGAGTCTGAAAAGTGTTCCCGAAATTACTACTGATGTAAGTGCAGGAATATATAATACGGCTTTCCATAAACCTTTTGCTTTTACCAGATTTGAATCAATCAGTACTGCAAAAAGCATCGGGAACGGAATAAGTAATACTAAAGTAAAGAACATATATTTTGCACTGTTCATTACAGCTATTAAGAATACTTTATCCTTTAAAAGCTTTGTATAGTTTTTAAATCCAATCCACTCACTCTTTATTGCTCCTATATCCTGAAAACTCATTGTAAATGCAGTAATGAGAGGATATATCCAAAAGAACGCGAAGCTTATAATAAAAGGAAGCACAAATACATACGGCGCTACCTTTCGCGAAAAAAGAAATTTTTTAAAGTTCATTAAGACCCCCACTTTCATGCAATGCTTTTTATGCTGCTTTTATATAAATGGGGCGCTCTATGTTTAAGAGCACCCCACTCAGTTTATATTATTACTGTTCCATATCTACAGCATCCTGAAGCTCCTGGAGAGCATCATCTACACTGTAATCCGGATCTTCTAATACCTGGTTAAGAGTTGTTGTGCATACATACTCATTAATTGTTGGGCTTATTGCTACACAAGAAATCTTTCCGATGTTATCCATTCCGATCTCGTTAAGAACATCATATGGATAGTTGATGAAGTACTGGTTGAACTGGTTGCTGTCATCATGGATAAACTCTTCACTTGACCAGAGTGCTGAATTACAGATATCAAATCCAAGTGTATCCCAAATGTGCTTTTCACCTTCATCAGACATCTTAGCCCAGCATAAGAATTCAGCTGCAAGCTCCTGTGCCTGGCTCTGTGTTGTTACAACAGTACCTGTACCACCGATACCTACTGAACACTTCTGTCCTTCTTCATATACAGGACACTTAGCAATATACCAGTTACCCTTTTCTTCAGGCATATAGTTTGTGAAACGGCTCATATACCAAAGAGCTTTTGGGAATGAAACGATGTTTCTGTCAAGGATGTTCTGGAATCCTGCCTCAAGGTCAACATGTCCATCAGGAGAAATCATAGCTATTCCGCTCTTAAGCCATCCCTGCTGCATTTCAAGCATCTTCTTAACAGAGTCAAGCTTACAGTTTGCAGGTCCTTCAAATCCGCCTGTCCAGTCATCGCCGTACTCAGCCATTGAAATCCATAACCAGTCTGTTCCGCCTGTATCAACAGATGTCCAGCACTTTCCTTCACCTGCTGCCTGACAATACTCTTCTCCAAGAGCTGTATAATCATCCCATGTCTTTACTGCATCAATCTTAGCAATTACTTCTTCATTAGAAATACCAAATGCTTCTGCCATTGCTGCAACATTATAATACATTGTTGTTGCACCGATATGGTATGGAGCACCATAGTAATGTCCGTCTTCACCTGCATAAGTTTCCATTCTTGCCTTAACCATTGTAGGCATGTATGGAGCTGCATAATCATCAAGAGGAACTAACCACTGATCAAGTCCTGCTACCACGTTAGGATACTGTCCTAATTCTACGTCACAGATATCAGGTGCACCTGCTCCTGACTCAAGAGATGTAAGAAGCTTTGTGTGCATATCTGCATATGGATATGTTGTACATGTTATTTCGATTGTTCTGTCTGGATTCTGTTTATTCCACTCCTCAGCCATTACTCCGTAATGCTGTCCGTGAAGTTCTACGAATGTCCACATTTCAAGATGTGTTCCGTTAGGATCACCAAAAGTACTTGTAGGAATTTCTTCCTCTGCTACCTCAACATCATCTGCTGCTTCTTCAGTTGCTTCTGATGCTTCATCATCTGCTGCCTCTTCTGTTGCCGCTGCATCAGATGTTGTGCTAGCTGCATCGCCTGAACCGCAACCTGTTAACAAAGCTGCTGTCATGGCTACGCTTAATAAAACGCTTACCAGTTTCTTTTTCATTTTCTTCCTCCTATAATCTTATACGCAGATAGTAACTGCTTTGGTTTTGTACAAACAAGTTGTAAATTATTTTGAATATATTCAAATATTTATGTACAATTATTATATATTCAACTCGTTTTTCGTACCTTACATGTCCAATATACACATACAAACACCCTAAGTCAACAACTATTTTGAATTTATCCAAACTAATTTGGTTTTTCGTCACCATATACAAAAAATGGTTCATGGAATTGGGCATTTTACATAAACAACCTTGAAAGAACAGGATTTTTACTTCATTATTATACTTTTTTTCGTACATATTTAATTTGACTTTACTACTTTATATATTTATAATCGTATTAATTTCAAATTATTTTACTTTTTTTCAAAGTGGAGATTAAAATGATACACATTACCAATTTACGCGATGGACTTGAAGTGTTTAAATCGTTAGGCTCCGAAATCAGAATCAGAATACTTGAAGTATTACTTGAGAATGGACCTATGAACATGAATAGTATTGCTTCAAGTCTCAATATTACAAGCGGCTCACTCACAGGTCATATTAAAAAGCTTGAAGACTGTGGGCTTATTACAACAACTAACGAAACTGCAAGTCATGGTAACCAGAAAATCTGTTCAATAGCTCAGTATAAGGTTCTCCTTGACTTTGAAGAAGCAATGCAGGATACGAGCGTGTTCAATACACACGTGAGAATAGGGCAGTTTACATCACACAATGTCTACCCGACATGTGGTCTTGCAACAAGTGAAAAGGTTGTCGGCTCTTTAGATGATGTAAGATACTTTAACCACCCTGACAGATATAATGCCGATATTTTATGGTTTACAAAAGGATATGTAGAATATACAATTCCAAATCTTATCCCGTTAAATAGTAGGGTGAGCACTATAGCAATTTCTATGGAAATAAGCTCAGAGGCCCCGGGTGTCAACAGTAACTGGCCATCTGACATAAGCTTCTTTATTAACGATGTTCCGCTTGGAATGTGGACTTCCCCTGGTGACTTCGGAGATAAAAAGGGAATATTTACTCCTATGTGGTGGTCGGCTAACCTTAACCAGTATGGACTTCTAAAGATGCTTGTAATTGGTAAAGACGGAACATACATTGAAGGCCTTAAGATTTCAGACGTTTCATGTAATGACTTAAACCTTGATTCGAACAGTGATATAAGATTCAGAATAGCAGTTCTTGACGATGCTAAAAATATTGGAGGAATTACATTATTCGGAAAATCCTTCGGAAACTATGATCAGGACATAGATGTAAGTATAAATTATGTTCCGATAAGCTGATAGCACATTTAAAAAGGGCATGTACTAAAAGTGCATGCCCTTTATTTTACTGCAAATATTTCACTCCCCACACAGTCTGATTATTTCCAACAGCTGAGAATGTCATAACGTCAACTCCGGCTTCGTCTTTCATTTTGACAAATACGCCTTTATATTCTGTTCCGTCAATATTAATGGACATATAATTACTGTTTTCTTTTACACTAAAGCTGCCGTTATTTTCTTTTGACAGAGTTGTTCCATCTTCATTCAAGTAAATTATGCACGGATTAGCAATCGTATTATCAATTTCACTTCCCTGATTTAACACAAAATATCTTCCTGTGATATCAGATACTTTATAACCGTTAGTATCAGCCTTTTCTCCTTGCGTCTGATATGGCAGTTCACACGGCCATCCTTCCTCATTAAGAATATATTGATGTACTCTTGGAGAATGTCCCTCTCCCTTATCATTAAATCTTGTATGGTATGCTATATATTTTCTTCCGTCTGATGCAATAAATGCCGAGTTATGGCCTGTTGCCATATATGCTTTTTCAAGTGACGGAAGCTTATAATTACCGGACAGTTTTAATCCATAGTTCTGATGAAGAGCACTCTTTTCCGGATATTCTCCGTTCATATCAACATAATCACCATCTACTGTTTTTGAACGGAACACTCTTATCTGGTAACCTCCGTTACTTGTAAGTGAACCATATGAAACAAACAGATAATAGTAATCACTCTCTTCATCATACACGATATAAGGACCCTCTATTGAAATATGTCCTCCTCCGATTAGCTTCTTACCATAATATGCATCAACACGTTTTGCTTCATCTGCTTCTTTACGAATCGGATATCCGGTTGATGGGTCAAGCTCTAACAAAAATATTCCTCCGCTCCACGAACCGTATACCATGAAAAGTCTGTCATCCTTGTCATAAAATACTGCAGGGTCAATCGCATTAGGGTAATCTTCGAAATTGTAGCCACCCTTTTTTATATAATTTTTCTTCGCGAATTCTTCGTCAACATAGTCAAGAACATCCGTATCGGAAAGCGTTTTATTATTATATCCCGAATATACAAAAGAACCCTGCCACTCATATGGTCCCTCTATTGAATCCGAAACACCAAAGCACAAATTTGACGCATTCCATGTTGATGTCACACAATAGTACATGTTATACTTCCCTGTCGTTTTATTGAAGATAACATCAGGTGCCCACACATGAGTCTTTCCATCATCTGTAGGTATAATACTTGTCTTATCTCCGCTATATCTGAATGCTTCTTCCTTAACATCATAAATCTGTCCGTATACGGGATTTGTCTTACTGTATCCGTCGGCAACCATTTCCCAATTCATCATATCTGTACTTTTTGCTGCACTCATATGAGAACCAAAAATATAAAAGCTTCCGTCTGCTTCAATAATTGACGGATCATGTACCGCAACACCGTTTGACGAAATATTTGCACTTTTTATTCCGTCATATTTTACTGCGAAGTTATATTCTGTCTTTTCGATCTTTTCTTCTTTCACTGTCTCTTCCATAATAGCCTCACCCCCGTTACCTGCACACGCAGATAGCATCATACTCACACATAATGAACATGATAGTAAAATTAAATGTTTTTTCATACGCTTTCTCCGATATAAATATACAATAAAATGCTGTTACAATATTTTGTATATACCCAAATTATTTTGGGTTTTTCCAAACTATTGTAACAGCATTTAAATTTTTGTTCAATACTATAATTTAATATTTATTTTTCAGGGAGCCATACCTTCATTTCGTTGATTCCTCTGTTTCCCCATGTGTAATACGGAACCATTTTTATTGTGCACGGAGTCTTTTCAGGCTTTTCATCTGAGTATAATGTATCTGATTCTTTTATTCTGTATCCTTCAACCTCAATCGGAATTATTCCTGACAAAAGATTTTCATCATATTCAAGTGCCTTTAAATATCCGCCATCTTTTACTACCAGTCCCAGTACATCTGAGTCGTTATCAACTCCTTCAGCACAATATACTAATGGACCCCTTTGAATTGCGACCTGACCTAAATTGCTTGATACCTTCGTTGAACAGTATATCTTTTTAATCGAATCATCAAGCACTACTTTTATTTCATCTCCTTCTTTTACATCTAAATAAATGTAGCCTTTAGACAGATTATTATCTATCCTTTTATCTCCAAGGTATACAGAATATGAATTATGACTCCAGCCCGGAATATGTATTGCGATTCTTGTATTACCCTTCTTTATTTTGTAATTTACGGATAATTCATACGGATAATCTGTTTCACACTCAATTACAGTTCCGTTGTTAAATTGCATCTGTCCTTCAATATACATATGACAAAATATTGCAGTTTCATTCTCGCCATATGCGTATTTTGCAATTGAACCAACAGTCCTGGCGACATTTGGAGGACAGCATGCACATGCATACCATGTCGGTCTCTCAGGTAATGTGTGCTTATGAGTACATGCAACACCGGAAATACCCGGTATTACTTCTAACGGATTAACATAGAAAAATCTCTTTCCATCAAGCTGCATACCTGCAAGAACTGTATTATAAAATGCGCGTTCCATTACATCCGCATATTCACCGATTACTTCAAGCTCAAGCATTCTTGAGGCAAAATACATAAGTCCTATTGAAGCACAGGTCTCAGCATACACAGTATCATTCGGCAAATTGTAATCAACGGTGAAGGCTTCTCCTATTACAGTAGATCCAATGCCACCTGTTATATACATTCTCTTCTTTACAATGCTGTTCCAGAGATTTTTACATGCTTCCTTAAGCTCCTTATCATCTGTCTCAGAAGCTAAATCTGCCATCGCCGTATACAAATATACAGCACGTACACTATGTCCGACTGCATCTTTTTGTTTTCTTAATGGCATCATTGACTGATTGTATTCTGTGTCTTTAGCGTCTGCGCCCCAGATGTTCCAATCTCTTTCCTTAGTTTCCTTTTCAAAAAACTCAGGGTCAACTCCTCTTACATCAATAAAATGCTTTGCTAATTCAAGATACTTTTTTTCAGAAGTTACCCTGTATAGTCTCATCAAAGCAAGCTCTATCTCAGGATGTCCCGGATATCCGGCCTTTTTACCGGTGATAAATATATCATAAATATGATCTGCACATTTTTTCATCACATTTAATAGCTTGCTTTTCCCTGTCGCCTCAAAATAAGCAACTGCTGCCTCTATCATATGACCGTTGCAGTACAGTTCATGTGCTTCGAACAGATTTGTAAAACGCTTTTCCTTATCTTTAATCGTGAAATAAGTGTCAAGATATCCGTCTTCATCCTGTGCATCTGCAACAATATCTATTACTTCATCAACCATTCTTTCGAGTTCACTGTCAGGACAAATTCCTAATGAATATGCTGCTGCCTCTATCCATTTTGCAACATCGCTGTCCTGAAACACCATTCCATAAAATCCATCATGGTCATTTTCCCCGATAAGTGCCTTATGTGCATTTATGAAATTAGTAATTGCATGACTCTTTTCAATTCCGTCTATTCTATCGTTTAATACTTCATACTGATATGGGATAACAACATTACGGATAAGCTCCTGATAACGTCCGATAAATCCTTTTCCTCTGAATCTGTTACTGTTACTCTGATTTTGTACCTTCATATAACCTCCGTCTGCTTTGTGAAAAATCACATATTGCACATATTATATACTTCAATATTCGTTGCGTATAATACGTCGTCTCTGCCTGAAATCTTCTTACAGAACTCTTCAAATCTGTCCCATGAATTGTACGCATCAAATTCATAGCTATGGCCCCATATATAGAATAGCTTCTGATCATCAGAATCTTCAAGAAACTTATCTGTTAATTCGTCAAATCCTTCCTCTCCAAAATTAATAGTAGGGTGCCACTGAAGGAAGTTATCGGGAATATCAAAGCTATGAGTATCCTCAACCGTTCTTGAATACAGAACTCCGCATTCCTTTAACAGCTCATCAATATGATCATTAAATGTTCCATAAGGATATGCCATTCCCTTAACCTTATATCCGGCAATTTCAGACAATGCAATAATATCATTTTTAACTTCGCTTCTTACTTCATCATCCGTAATTTTTGCAAGGTCATAATGATGAACGGTATGCGCAGCAATTTCATGTCCTTTATACAATGTTTTTGCCTGCTCCCTACTAATCTTAATATGGTCTACTTCTACACCGTTTTTATAATGCACACATTTTTCTTTAATTCCAAATGTCCCGGAATTTAAGTTAAATGTGCATTTAATTCCGTATTTATTAAGTATTCCGACAAATCTTATATCCTGCGTAACTTCATCATCATAGCTAAGTGTTAATACTTTCTTTTTCCCTTCAGGCAAAATCATCCTTTTCATTTATTCAATCCTTTCATCATTATACTTAAATAAAAATGCGACCGATATCAACCGGTCGCATTCTATTATAATACATTAATTAAAAATCTGTCATTTTCTTTGTCTCGGCACTTGCTTCGGGCTTATCGCAGCATTCGTCCTTAGCCTTTGGTTCTTTTGCCTTTACTACAGGATCCTTAATTGTATCCTTAAAGCCCTCTCCAAACATTTCGCCCTGTAAAAATGTATCTGAAGTAGCCTTTAATACATCCGATGGGATGATCATCTTTGTAGCATTACCGTTAGCTACATCCTTTAATGCTTCAAGCTTCTTAAGGGCAATAACATTATCGTTCATCTTAGCCTTTGCAAGCATTTCAAGACCTTTAGCCTCTGCCTCATATACAAGACGGATTGATTCAGCCTGACCTGTTGCCTTTGCAATTGCTGCATCTCTTTCTGCTTCTGCTTTAAGAACAAGCGCCTGCTTATCACCTTCTGCACGTGTGATAATTGACTGTCTGTGAGCCTCTGCCTCAAGAAGAGTCTGTCTCTTTTCACGCTCTGCTCTCATCTGCTTTTCCATTGATTCCTGGATATCCTTAGGTGGAATAATGTTCTTAAGCTCTACTCTGTGAACTCTGATTCCCCAAGGGTCTGTAGCTTCATCAAGAATGTTCGTCATTTTGCCGTTAATTGTATCACGGCTTGTAAGTGTTTCATCAAGCTCTAATTCACCAATAATGTTACGAAGTGTAGTAGCTGTAAGATTTTCAAGAGCTACTAACGGTCTCTCAGCACCATATGCAAAAAGCTTAGGATCAACAATACTGTAATAAACTACCGTATCAATCTGGATTGTAACATTATCTTTTGTTATAACCGGCTGAGGCGGGAAATCCGCAACCTGTTCCTTTAGAGAAACCTTTTTTGCAATCTTTTGAATAATAGGAATCTTGATATGTAATCCATGCTCCCATGTTGTCTGATATGAACCAAGCCACTCAATAACATATGCATGTCCCTGTCCGACTATATTAATAGTCCTAATAACGAAGATAACAATAATAATAAATAGAATTAATAAAAATACCAGCATATTGGCCTCCTTAGCTAATAATTGTTTTTCACTTCGATTCATGAAGTATAAAACTATTTTATATTAATTTAACAATTAAATATATACCAATTTTAGTAAAATAAAGGCAAAATCCGTACGCTAATCTGCTATAATATTAATATAAACCATTATCAAAGGGAATAAACTATGAATAATCAGAACCTTAATAAAATTGATAAAAAGGATGCTATGGCGATTAACCAGGATTTGCTTGCAAAAGAAAGAACAAAGCTTTCCATAACACGTACAGAGCTTGCATTCCTTAATTCAAAGATGTCACTCAACAGAACGCATCTTTCATATTTAAGAACAATTGTGACTCTTATAGGTTCCGGTGCAACTATTTATAAAGCTCTTCCGGTGCTTGGTGTTTCATATAAGTTTTCTGCATTACTTTCGCTGTTTCTTTTTGTCTGCGCAGGCTATTTTATTTATAAGGATGCAACCGTTTATCCTAAAATGAAGCGTGAGCTTAATGAAATGGAAAAGCGCACAGATGAACTTAAAGCGCAGGTTGACAACGATGTCTTTGATTTTGACATAACTGATTTATAATTTGTCGGCTCCGTTTTTATTTTCCATGTTGAATTTGATATGCTCGGCATTATCTTTCATATCAAGCATTGTTCTGAATGCATTTAATACCATTTCCGTTTTATCACAGTCAGAATAATTCTTACCTCTGTCAGTTCTAACGTTAAATTTACGCATTTCCCAGATGAAAATGTCTGTAATGTATTGACCGTTGAATGAGTACTTACACAGGAAGTCATTATGATCTATGTAATATAAAAATTCTTCATAAACTTCCTTATTAAGAAGCAGATCCTGCCAGAATTTATCTGCCCATTCAACAGTATAACCGGCATAATCTGCCCATGCTTCAACAACTTCAAAAAGCTTAAGCTTTTCAGATGCAATAATGATATTTCCCATAACCTTTCCCCCTTTTATTAAGCAAGGAATTACTAGAGGTTATTATAATACTTTTATTAAATTCTTAAAACTGTCTTAAATACTCAAGCAACAATTCTTCACTCTGATCCTTAATATGAACACCGTTAAATCCGCACGCTATCGCACCATTTACGTTATCTTCCCTGTCATCAAAGAAAACCGATTCTATAGGATTAAGCGAAAATCTGTCTCTTAATATTTCATATATTTCCCTGTTTGGCTTAACGGTTTTTACCATATATGAAACAAGCTCTCCGTCAGTTATTTTTCTAAAAGGCAAGTCAGACGTGTGAAGCTCAAATAATTCCTGTGAGTAATTTGACAGTAAATATATTTTATAGCCCTTTTCCTTTATTATCTTAAGTTCCTCATACACTTTTTCCCTTGGAACTCTCATAAGAATTGCATTATTTAAAAACCATCTTGCTTCTTCTTCAAGGTCAGGATATTTTATGCAGAATCTGTCAATTAATTCCTTCGTTGAAATAAATCCGCTGTCATACAAAGTCCAGTCCTTAGAGTCAAATAGCCCTCTTCCGATACTAAGTGCCTTTTCCTTATCCGTACCGTGGTCCTTAAACATATCTTCCCAACGATACCCAAGAAGTATTCCGCCTACATCAAATACAAGATTTTTTATTTTCTTGACATCAAAATCAAAACTAACCATTTATATCACTAATTTTCTGTCTCTGTTTCATCTTCGGCAATTTCATCCGAAATACCATCACTGCCGTGATTAACCTTGCCTTCAAACTGCTTATACATTGCAACATGATCATATATGCATCTCCACGAACTTGTTGAGCCCTGAGTACATATTATAAATTCGTTTCCTGAATTGTCTTTTCCGTAGCTTACCGCACAGTTTTTCGATTCATTGACAAATCCTGTCTTAGCTGCAATTACCTCACCGCCTGTGTCTTTATCTTCAATTCTTCTTAAAAACCAGTTTGAAATTTCAATTCCGTCAGGATGCTCTACAGTTGAAGATGTAGTGTATCTCTTTGTCGATAATACTTCACGGGCTAAGTCATTTTCGATTGCTGCTTCCATTATCATTGCAATATCATATACAGTACTGTAATGATTATCATCATATAGTCCTACACAGTTAGTAAAATGCGATGATGAAGAAAGCCCCAGCTCATTGATTTTTTCATTCATCATTTCGACAAATGCGTCTTCAGTTCCCGCTATATATGTTGCAAGCCCAATAGCCGCATCTGCGCCTGACGGCAAAATCGTACCGTACAGTAAATCCCTTACCGTAACTTCCTCATTATCCGCCCAGTTCACTGCGCTTAAATCATGTTCCCATACATACGCCGTAATGTCATGGGTTATTGTAAATTTGTTATCAAGCTCTTCATCAGTTAAGTGCTCTGCTGCCACAAGTACAGTCAAAACCTTTGTCATTGATGCCGGACATATCCTGTCTTTATATCCCTTCTGCATCAGAATGTCTCCCGATTGAAGGTCTATCATAATTGAACGTTCACTTATTACATCAGCACCGGTTGTTACGGTTGCATCAGTAGTATGAGCTTCATATACAGTTACAGGCTCCGGCTCTTCCAGTGGCTGTTCAAGACTTATCGTAGGCTCTGTCGTCATTGACTGAAGCTCTGTATCATCACTTCCCTGAAGCTCTGTTTCTACAGCCTTTTCATCACCTTTAGCCATTTTTGAAATACCGCTTACAGCCCCTTTAATCAAAAAAATGAATCCGATAAGAAAAACTGCTGAGACTGCTGCGAAAATACATCGGTTAATCATAACCTGACGACGGCGACGGGCACGAATCTCTTCACGCCTCTTTCGTCTTTTTTCTAATCGTATTCTCTCGGCCTCGCGCTCTAAAAGCTCTTCTTCCGATTCATATTCGTAATAATAATCCACTGTTTTCTCCCTTATTTTTACTCCGCTAATTATATTAACATATTTTTCATTTTATTTTGTGAACATTTTTTTAACTGTTGTAATTTGTGTTATTATAGTGATGTTATAATTGTTTTTAATCAGGTAGTTTTATGTTATACATTTGCGCAACACCAATAGGAAACCTTTTAGATATTACTGAAAGAGTAATTGAGACACTTAATGAAGTTGATTTAATTGCAGCTGAAGACACAAGGAATTCAATAAAGCTTCTCAACCATTTTAATATCAAAACTCCAATGACAAGCTATCACGAATTCAATAAGTACGATAAGGCTGATGAACTTATTATTAAGCTTAGAGAAGGTAAAGACATAGCATTAATATCAGATGCAGGCACTCCTGCCATTTCTGACCCGGGAGAAGTACTTGTTAAGAAATGTCATGAAGAAGGCATACCTGTTACTTCATTACCCGGTGCATGTGCATGTATTACTGCGCTTACACTATCCGGTATTTCAACAAGAAGATTTGCATTTGAGGCATTCCTGCCATCCGATAAGAAGGAACGCCGTACAATACTAAATGAGCTTGTAAATGAAACAAGAACAATAATTATATATGAGGCACCTCACCATCTTCTTGACACATTAAAGCAATTACTTGATGTTTTAGGAGACAGAAATATTACTCTTTGTAAGGAGCTTACTAAAAGATTCGAAAGTATCAATAGAACTACTCTTGCTTCTTCAGTTGAGTTTTACTCAGAAAATATTCCGAAGGGAGAATTTGTACTCGTAATAGAAGGTAAAAGTCGCGAGGATATAATTAAAGAAAAACAGGCTTCTTTTGAAAATATGACTATTGAAGAACATCTTAAGTCATATATTGACAAAGGGATTGATAAGAAGGAAGCTATGAAATTAGTTGCTAAAGACCGCGGAGTAAGTAAGCGCGACATTTATAATTCTTTAATTTAAAAAAGCACCATAAGGTGCTTTTTTAATGTATTAGTTTTCCTCAAGGAGTTTGTTCTTTGTTTCCCAAAGCTCCTTTGATAAATCAACATATATTTTGTGAGGATTGATAAGTCGCTTTGATTCGTCCCATAAATTATCAAGCTCGTTTATGAATCTTTCTCTAAGCTTCATTACAGGAATCTTTTCAAATACGCATTTACCGTCAATAAATACAGGCTTTAATAAGTCTTCGATTATATAGCTTCCACCCGGGAGCTTTGTCTTTTTCCATGTTTCAATAGGATCGAATAGTGACAAATCATCATTCTCATCATACACTTCATGCTCTAAGCATATTAAATCGGCAATAAGCTTACCTGTTTCCTTATCGTATATTCTCTTGATCGATTTGTTTCCCGGGTTCGTGATTTTTTCAGTGTTTTCTGACTTCTTAATCTTAGGAATCCACTTACCTGTTTCCTTATCAAATATTGCAGAAAGCTTATATACTCCACCAAAGCTTGGCTGATTCTTTGATGTAATAAGATTTGTTCCAACACCCCATGAATTAATTGTTGCGCCCTGAAGCTTTAACGACATAATAAGGTCTTCATCAAGATCGTTAGATGCAGAAATTACAGCATCTGTAAAGCCCGCCTCATCAAGCATCTTCTTGGCTTTTTTCGAAAGGTATGCAAGGTCACCGGAGTCCATACGTATTCCGTACTTTTTAGACTTGATTCCCTTTTGTTTCATCTCATTAAATACTTTTATTGCGTTAGGAATACCGCTCTTTAACGTATCATATGTGTCAACTAACAGAATACATGCATCAGGATACATTTCTGCGTATGTCCTGAAGGCTGTAAGCTCGTCTTTAAAGGACATGATCCATGAGTGTGCATGTGTTCCCGCTACAGGTACATCAAACATCTGACCGCAAAGAACATTTGATGTTGCAACACAGCCTGCAATCATTGCTGCTCTTGCACCGTATATTCCCGCATCGGGTCCCTGTGCTCTTCTTAATCCGAATTCCATAACACCGTCAGGTCTTGCCGCATGTACAATTCTATATGCCTTTGTGGCAATTAATGACTGATGGTTGATAATATTTAACAAAGCAGTCTCAATTAACTGTGCCTGCATAATAGGAGCAATGACTTTTACTACCGGCTCCCTTTCAAACATCACTCTTCCTTCTTCGATTGCATATACAGAACCGGTGAATTTAAACTCATGTAAATATTCTAAGAAATCCTCTTCAAATATGTTAAGACTTCTTAAATACTCAATATCTTCATCTGAAAAATGAAGATTCGCAATCATATCAACAACCTGTTCAAGACCTGCACATACTGCAAATCCGTTTCCATCGGGATTATTTCTGTAAAACATGTCAAATATAACCGTTTCATTTGCATCCTTACATTTGAAATATCCCTGCATCATCGTTAACTCATAAAGGTCTGTGAGTAACGTTAAATTTCTAGCCATTTTCTTTTATCTTCCTCTGTTTTTTTCAATCCTTGAATGCAGCGATTGATGCTGTTAACTTCTCAGCCATTCCCGACATATCATCTGACTGACTTGAGATATCATTAATATTAACACTTAAGTTAGAAATTGAAGCTGTAACCTCTTCGTTTGAAGCTGCATTTTCTTCTGATATTGCAGAAAGGTCAGATACTGCTGAAATTGCTTTTTCTTTTGATACTTCAAGGCTTGCAGCCTGGTCTGAAATATTTTGAATCTGTACGACTGAGTTATCAATTTCGTTCTTAAGCTCTGTGAATGAATCCTTTGTCTTTTGAACCTTAACCTGCTCATCAGCAATAATTTCTTTAATTTTCTCTGTAAGAGAAGCTGATGTCTGTGAAAGCTGAATAATATTGTTGGCAATTGCATCAATCTGTGAAACGCTATCCTGTGACTGTGCTGCAAGTGAACCGATTTCCTGTGCAACTACTGCAAATCCTCTTCCTGCCTCACCTGCTCTTGCTGCCTCAATTGAAGCATTTAATGAAAGAAGGTTAGTCTGAGAAGAAATATCACCGATAAGTCTCGTTGCATTTGATACTTCATTAATAGCCTTTGTAAGTGTTTCCATATGCTCAGCGATTGCTTCAACAGCTGCAACTGAATTCTGTGAAGACTCATATACTTCCTGAATGTCTGTCTGGGCCTGATCTGAAATAGAATTCATGCTGTCAGATGCTGCATTAAGCTCTGTTACTGCACCTGTAATCACTTCAATATTTCCACCGATTTCTACCATTTCAGCATTTAATTCCTGAACTGACTCAGCCATAGACTGTGCTGCGGAAGCAAGCTCGTCAACTGCTGATGAAATCTGTGTTGCACCGTCTGCGGATGTATTGCAAAGACCGTTCGTATTCATTACGGAATCAGACAGATTTGTTGATGCGTTTCTGATTTCCTCGACTATACTCTGAAGATTAACCTGGAGTGTCTTTGCCGCCTTTGTTAATTCGTTTGTTTCCTTTAATGATGAATTAACATCTATTGGTTCATTAATATAACCCTGCGAAATTTTATTAATTCCATCGACAACTTTCTTAAGAGGCTCTGAAATCATTCTTGAGATAATGAAGCCTACAACAGCAAAAAGAATAATAATAACTATTGCAATAATTACACTACGCTTAACTACTGAAGTGGACTCTGCCAATGCCTCTTTCTCATCAGCTGTAACTACAACGATATCCTGCTTCTTAGTAATACCGAATCCCGCATATTTTATAGCGCCCTTATACTCATATTTAACCGCATCATCAGCAGGTGTTCTCCCTGCACTAAGCTCTTCAACAATAGCTTTTACACATGCATTTTCAACAGGATTACCGATTTTTTCCTGGTCAGGATGATAAAGCATCTTTCCATCCTTAGATACTATATATACATATGAGCTTGGCATTCCCTCGCATTTAAGGTCACCAAACATATTATCAAGGTCTGAATACAGCGCCATTTCTGCCGGCTGTCCTAAAGCCTCCATCTCGAATTTACATGTCTTAGCCATTTCCTCAAGATAATTAAGAGTCTTCTCTGTAATGATATCCTTTGATTTTGGTACCGTTGAAAGCAACGCAATGAGTACCGCAACAAATACTGCAATAATAATGGTTCCCATAAACGTAGCCATTAGGTTGATTTTAATCCCCTTTTTTTCCTTATTTTTTTTCTCCTTAGCCATACAAAATACCTTTCCTAGTTAATTTTAATTTTTTGTGTCCATGTAAACACATTATGTAAATTATAATTCTTTTATTTTTTTATTTCAATAAATATGTATCCAAAATAGCAGCTAATGAATGTACATTTTTAAATATCGTAAAAAAGGTGATGTGAAACCACACCACCTGATTAAAAATGCAAATTAATAATTAATCGTTAAGAGCTGTCTTCTGAGATACTTCATGCTTCTTCTCATAGCATGCAAATGTCTCTTCAACGAAATCATTATCAGGAGCCTTAGTAATAAGACTTACAACCGGTACAATTACAAGACCTGCAAGCATTGCTATAGCACCTGAATTAATAGGAGACTGAAGAAGCTTAGGCAATACGCTCTTAGCAAACATATTAACCATCATTAATCCGACTCCGAATACAAAGCTTGCCCAGCATGCAATCTTAGTAGTCTTCTTCCAGTAAAGTGAATAAAGGAACGGAGCTAAAAACGCACCTGCAAGTGCACCCCATGAAATACCCATAAGCTGTGCAATAAATGTAACTGAGCTCTTATACTGGATAAGTGCGATAATTGCAGAAATTGCAATGAATACAACTACAAGTATTCTTATTGATAAAAGCTGCTGCTTATCATCCATCTTCTTCATGAACTTACCCTTAAGGAAGTCAATTGTAAGTGTAGAAGATGATGCAATTACAAGTGATGATAACGTTGACATTGATGCAGATAATACAAGTATTACTACAAGTGCAATAAGTCCCGGTGAGAGATTCTGAAGCATTGTAGGAATTACTGAATCGTAACCATTTGCTGCAATATCAATCTGGTCTGAATACAATCTTCCGAAACCACCAAGGAAATAGCATCCGCCTGCAACAACAAGTGCGAATATAGTTGAAATAACAGTTCCTTTATGTATTGAACCTTCATCCTTAATTGCATAGAACTTCTGAACCATCTGAGGAAGTCCCCATGTACCCAGTGATGTAAGAATAACTACAAACATAAGATTTAACGGATCCGGTCCTAAGAAAGAAGCGAATATTCCCGGTGTTGTGCTGACAGTTTCGTCTGAAACTCTTGCAAGTCCGTCAAGTGCATTTAAAAGTCCTCCGTTAGCCTTCATTACAGCAACTATAACTGCTGAAATACCGAATAACATAATCATTCCCTGAATGAAATCGTTGATAGCAGTTGCCATATATCCACCTGCAATTACATACACTGCAGTAAGTACAGCCATAAGTACAATACATACCGAATAATCAATATTAAAAGCCATTCCAAAAAGTCTTGAAAGACCATTGTAAAGCGACGCCGTATATGGAATAAGGAATACGAATATGATTGCCGATGAAACAATCATAAGTGCCTCTGACTTAAATCTCTTTCCAAAAAACTGAGGCATTGTTGCTGAATCAAGATACTGTGTCATGATTCGTGTTCTTCTTCCAAGAATAGCCCATGCCATAAGTGAACCGATAATACAGTTTCCGATTCCTGCCCATGTAGCAGCAATTCCGTATTTCCATCCAAATTGTCCGGCATATCCTACAAATACTACTGCAGAGAAATAAGAAGTTCCAAATGCAAAGGCTGTAAGCCAAGGTCCTACAGAACGTCCTCCAAGTACGAATCCATTTACATCTGTTGCGTTTTTACGACAGTAAAATCCGATGCCTATCATAACAGCAAAATACAAAATCAATAATACTACTTTCATAACAAATCCCTTCCTTAGATAATAAAATATGGTTTAGCACGTTGAATTGTAACACTTTAACGTGCTAAACCATGTACATATCTAATATATCATGATTCGTTTTGCTGTGCAACAAGGTGATCGGCACCATATTTCTTTCTTAATGCCGGCTTTTCGATTTTACCTGTAGCATTTCTTGGAACATCAGCGAATATTATTTTCCTAGGTCTTTTGTACCTTGGCATTCCAAGACAGAATTCATTGATTTCTTCTTCTGTGCAAGTCATTCCATCCTTAATTGATACAATTGCACCCGTAATCTCGCCTAGTCTTCTGTCGGGAAGACCGATAACCGCAACGTCCTTTATTTTCTCATGGGCAGCCATAAAGTTTTCTATCTCAACAGGGTAAATGTTCTCACCACCCGAAATAATTACATCCTTCTTTCTGTCAACGAGGAAAATAAATCCATCTTCATCCATCATAGCCATGTCGCCTGTGTAGAGCCATCCATCCTTTAATGAAGCAGCAGTTGCTTCAGGATCGTTATAGTAGCATGTCATAACGCCCGGGCCTTTAACACAAAGCTCACCGACTAATCCCTGATCAACCTCATTATCGTTTTCATCTACTATCTTACAGCTCCATCTGTATCCCGGAATTCCTATCGCTCCTACTTTATGAATGTTTTCAATTCCAAGATGTACGCATCCGGGACCTGTAGACTCCGAAAGACCATAGTTCGTATCATATAAGTGATTCGGGAAGTAATCCTTCCAGTGTCTGATCAACGACTGTGGAACAGGCTGTGCACCAATGTGCATAAGTCTCCACTGATCTAATTTATAGTCTGATAATTTAATATCCCCTCTATCAAGCGCATCCAATATTTCCTGCGCCCACGGAACTAAAAGCCAGACAATCGTGCAGTGTTCCTTACTAATAGCATCAAGTATTATTTCAGGTGTTGTACCTTTAAGGAGTACTGCCTTTGAACCGGCACATAAGCTTCCCATCCAGTGGAACTTTGCACCTGTATGATAGAGCGGTGGAATACATAGGAACGTATCGTCTCTGTCCGTTAAATGATGCTTCTGCTCCATTTGCGCTGCCTGCATAAGTGATTCATGGTTATGTAGAATAGCTTTAGGAAATCCCGTTGTTCCCGAAGAAAAGTAAATTGCCGCATCATCTTCATCTTCAATTCTTACAAGTGGTGCCTTTGAAGAACAGTCCGCAACAAGCTCTCTGTAGCTTTCTGCAAATGTTGGACATCCATCTCCAACATAAATAAGCATTCTTCCTTTGATTAATTCTTCTTCAACTGACTCAACTCTTCCTATAAATTCAGGGCCAAAAAACATAACGTCAACTTCAGCAAGCCTAACGCAGTACATGATCTCTTCAGCTGAAAATCTGAAGTTAAACGGAACTGCAATAGCTCCTGTTTTTAATATTCCAAAATATATCGGAAGCCACTCAAGACAGTTGAACATAAGAATCGCAACCTTGTGGCCCTTTCCTATTCCTCTTGAAATAAGCATATTCGCAACACGGTTTGCCTTTTCATCAAATACTGACCAGCTGATTTCTCTTCTGTATGCTGTCTTATCTGTCTGCTGTACAAGCTCATAATCTTTCCAGCTTATTCTTCTTGTCTCCTCAACAAGCGGATTTAGCTCAATAAGTGCGACCTCATCACCGTATAATTTATGGTTTCTCTCTAGATAATCTGTAACCGGCATTTCCTTCTCCAATCAATAAATAAAAATAATGTAACGCTTTAAAGCGGTAAATACTATATTATACTATTTCCTGTGTTTTTGCAAAAATGACTGCTATTTTAAGAGCTCCTTTGCATTTTCAGAAAAAATCATTTCTCTTTCTTTATCTGTAAAATCAAGACTGTTGATTTTATCTACATATTCTTTCTGCGATGACCACGGTGAATCGGTACCAAATAATATCTTTTCTATTCCGTGTGCTCTTGAAAGCCTGACGAAATCTTTGTCCTGCATATTGTATGTCCGCATCGGGTCTTTTAGGTCACTTCTTTTGTTTATTTTGCCTAGAGAAAAAGACGTATCGAAGTAGTAATCTGAACCCGCAAGGTATTTCTCGACATTGTCCCAGTCATTCCATCCACCCATATGGGCTAAAACCATCTTTTTAGGATGAATTTCCTTATCAATTCTCAGTAGACTTTCAACAGGAATATAATTAGCCTCTTCAAAACCGATATCCCACCCGGCATGCGTTAGCACGATTAAATCAAGTGAGCATGCTTCATATATGATGTTCATTATCCGCTTATCGCAAATATCAAGCTGGTAGAAGGCCGGATGAATCTTAATTCCTTTTAGACCTGCATTTGAAATTCTCTTTAGTTCATCTTTTATATTTTCAAATTCCGGATGCATAGAACCAAATTCAATAATTCCTTCTTTTATTTCCTCTCTAACAGAATCTATTGCAATATTATTAATCTCAACAACCTGGTGTGCCTTTGTAGCAACAGGAAGATTAACGCTTAAGTCTATTCCTGCCTCTTTCATGGATTCAAAACGAGAAGAAGCGGTTCCCTTAGTATACGGAACCGCTCTTGAACTGTCACTCAGTTTTTTTAACGCTTTTTCAGCGATATTATCAGGAATTGTATGTGTGTGAAAATCTATTATCATCCAAATAATTTTCTCTTATCGATTACTCTTACTGCCTTACCTTCTGAACGAACAATTGTCTTTGGCTGAACAACAGATACATCAACTCCGATACCAAGCATTGATTTAAGTCCTGACTTGATTTCAGATTCCTTCTTCTTAACGTTAAGCTTAGGGTCTGCTGCCATTTCAGGAGTTAACTCTACCTGAAGCTCAATTCTGTCCTTATTGTTTATTCTGTCTACAACTATCTGATAATTTGCCTGATATCCCTGGTTAAGAATAACCGTTTCAATCTGTGAAGGCCATACATTTACGCCCTTGATTACCATCATATCATCAGATCTTCCGGTAGGCTTTTTCATTCTTACATGAGTACGTCCGCATGAACACTTTTCACGTGTAAGAATGCAAAGGTCTCTTGTGCGATATCTTAAGAGTGGGAAAGCCTTCTTAGTGATACATGAGAATACAAGCTCTCCTACTGAGCCCTCAGGAAGAACTTCTCCTGTTTCAGGGTCGATAATTTCTGCAATAAAATGGTCTTCCTGAATGTGCATTCCTGCCTGTGCCTCACATTCAAATGAAACACCCGGTCCTGAAATCTCTGTAAGACCGTAAATATCATAAGCCTTAATTCCAAGTGCATCCTCGATATCGTGTCTCATTTCTTCAGTCCAAGGCTCCGCTCCAAAAATGCCTGCCTTAAGCTTAATCTTATCCTTAATGCCTTTTTCCTTGATTGCTTCACCAAGATTAAGGGCATAAGATGGTGTACAACAGATGATTGTTGACCCTAAGTCTTCCATAAACTGGAGCTGTCTTTCAGTATTACCTGATGACATCGGAAGTGTAAGACATCCTACCTTGTGAGAGCCACCGTTAAGTCCCGGACCACCTGTGAAAAGGCCGTATCCGTAGCATACATGACACACATCTTTATTTGAACCGCCTGCTGCCACAATTGCTCTTGCACAGCAGTCTTCCCATACTTCTATATCTTCCTTAGTATAAAATGCTACTACTCTTCTTCCTGTTGTTCCCGATGTAGACTGAATACGTACACATTCATCAAGCGGAACTGCTACATAACCGTATGGATATTCATCTCTTAAGTCATCCTTTGTAATGAACGGAAGCTTATGAAGATCTTCAATTCCGTTAATGTCCTCAGGCTTAACCCCCATCTCATCCATTTTTTTACGATACGGAGCTACGTTTTCATATACGTGCTTAACCTGTTCCTTAAGACGCTCGCTCTGAAGTTTTTGTAACTCATCAAGCGGCATTGTCTCAATTTCTTTCTGATAGTAATTTGTACTCAATTTAAAAGAACCTCCTCCTATTTGTTTTTATCTTTAAATTGTTTAACTGTTTCTTCCTAAAGAAAATGCTTTAAGGTTAAGCTCTACGAATTTAGCCGGTACACATTCCTTAATTGCGTTTACCCATTTATCAACCGGTATATCAAAAAATGTTGAAAGCTTGCCCATTAACACGAGATTGACTGCTTTAGATGAGCCTGCTTCATTTGCAAGTGAAAGACAGTCCATTGCATCCACTAAAAAGCCTTTAGCCTGCATCTTTTCAACTAAATTCTCAGGATAACTCTTAGCACCGATAATTACAGGCATAGGGTCAATAGTCTGCGTATTCACAACTATATGTCCGTCCGGTTTTAAATATTCAACATATCTTGCGGCCTCTAAAAGCTCAAATGATACAATATAATCAGCCTGTCCTTTATCTATTACAGGAGAATAAACCTTATCTCCAAATCTTACATATGTAACAACCGAACCGCCTCGCTGGCTCATTCCGTGTACTTCCGAAACCTTAACATCATATCCTTCAGATAAAAGTAAATGTCCTAAAAGCTTACTTGCAAGGAGCGAACCCTGGCCGCCGACACCTACTATCATAACGTTCTTAACCATACTACGCCTCCTCCTTGCCCTGACAGATTGCTCCAACCTTACAAAGCTGTGCACATACGTTACAGCCAACGCACTGTGTCTTATCAATCTGGGCCTTTCCGTCACGAATGCTTATTGCAGGACATCCGATTTTCATACACATCTTGCATCCTACGCACTTATTCTTATCAATATCAATTGGTCCGCTGTGTTTTACTGACTTAAGAAGTGCACACGGTCTTCTTGAAATAATAACCGACGGCTCATCTACAGCTAATTCCTCTTTAACCGCATTGTCGCATTCTTCAAGATTATAAGGATCAACAACACGAACTCTTTCAAATCCGAGTGCATGACATAAAGCTTCTAAATCAATCTTTCCTGCCGGGTCACCCTTTATGTTATATCCTGTTGTAGGATTATGCTGGTGTCCTGTCATTCCTGTTATTGAATTATCAAGAATTATAACAGTTGAATTACTCTGGTTATATGCAATATTAGCAAGTCCTGTCATTCCTGAGTGCATAAATGTCGAATCACCGATAACTGCAACCGTTTTATTTTCACTATCCTTGCCAAGTGCTTTGTTAAAGCCGTGTATTGAACTTACCGACGCACCCATGCAAAGAGTTGTTTCAATTGCCATAAGCGGTGCAACAGCACCAAGAGTATAGCATCCGATATCACCAAGCACTGTAACTTTATTCTTGGTAAGCGTATAGAATAATCCTCTGTGAGGACATCCTGCACACATAACAGGCGGACGAACCGGGAGCTCCTCATCAAGTGACTTTGAGTAAGGAACTTTTCCCGTAAGGCATTTTGCGATTAAGTTCTGAGAAAACTCACCTGTAATCGGAAGTAAATCCTTACCATTAACGTTAAGTCCAAGAGCCTTGCAGTGATTCTCAATAATTGGATCAAGCTCTTCAACAACTACAAGTCTTTTAACCTTTGATGCAAAGTCCTTAATAAGCTTCACCGGAAGAGGATTAACCATTCCAAGCTTAAGAATGCTTGCATTATCGTTGTATACTTCCTTAACATACTGATAGCACGTTGAATGAGTGATAATTCCGATTTCATCGCTTCCCATTTCAACTGTATTGAAAATGCAGTCCTCTGCAAGCTCAGTAAGCTTTTCAGTTCTCTCTTCAACAAACGGGTGACGCTTAATTGCATTTCCCGGCATCATAACATATTTCTGAATATTCTTTTCGTATTCTTTTGTTACTTCGACTCTTTCTGATTTTTCTACAATACTCTGTGAGTGCGCAACTCTTGTGCACATCTTGATTATTACCGGAGTATCATATTCTTCTGACAGCTTAAATGCCTCTTTTGTAAAAAGAAGGGCTTCAGCTGAATCTGATGGTTCAAGCATCGGAACCTTAGATGCAATTGCATGATGCCTCGAATCCTGTTCATTCTGTGAAGAATGCATTCCCGGGTCATCTGCAACACAAATTACAAGTCCGGCATTAACACCGGTATATGATAATGTGTATAGCGGGTCTGCTGCCACATTAAGTCCAACGTGCTTCATTCCGCAAAAGCTTCTTTTTCCTGCAAGCGCAGCACCAAATGCCACTTCCATTGCAACCTTTTCATTTGGAGCCCATTCACAGTAAATCTCATCATACTTCGCTGCTTCTTCCGTAACCTCAGTACTTGGTGTTCCCGGATAACTGGAAACAACTGAACAGCCTGCTTCATAAAGGCCTCTCGCAAAAGCCTTATTTCCTAGCATTAATTCTTTCATGATAACTTCCTTCTCTTAAATAACAAATTGGCTATGATAACCTGTACTTATAAGGTTACATAACCAATTCATTATATCGTGTATATTATTTTATGTCGAGGTTAATTCACAATTTGAGTGAATAACTGCTGTTATACATTGCCTGTAGGTCTTCTTTTTTATTATATTGCTCTCCGATACAAAACTCCTTTGACCATGCCATATAGTATGCCCACGGCACTTTTGATTCATTAAGAAGCCGGATATCAGGAATATATCCAACCTCCGCTAATGCGGCAACCTTTTTATCGGTTACTTTAAGGAGCTCTTCATATCGGTCTTTGTAGTCTGTTTTCTCATATTTTTCAAGATATACATCTACTGATATTACATCGACATATTCATCTCCGGGATATGCTTCCTTAATCGGACAATTCCATACCCACAATAAATTATCGATATGGTGCTTTTCTGTATAGTATTCATACATAAGGCGGTAAAGCTTTGAAGCTGTTATAGGACCCTTTGCGCCCCACCAGAACCAGTCACCGTCACTTTCATGAAACGGACGCCATAATACAGGAATTCTTTCTTCCTTGAATCTGTTAAGTATTAGGGCAATTGAATCCATATCACTATAGAAGGCTTCCCTCTCAGGTGTACCTTCTATTAATATTCTATCAGCGTCAAAGTCTGTATTCTTAGCATAAAAGCTCTTATCATGACCTCCGATAGGAGAGAACCAGTGAAATGAAAGAGTAACAATTCCTTTAGTCTTATGTGCCCACCTGATTGCGGTATCTACAGTACCTCTGTTCTCATAGACTTCTCTAAGGCAGGCTTTCGTGGCATCATCGTAATTTATATTCGGTGAATACGATAAAAGTTCGAATCCGCGAAGTAGCGGCTCTTTACCTGTTACTTCCCTGATATAATCAATTTCCTCCATTGGATTAGTCTGTGTATGCTGCCCTGTAATTATCGCTTTGCCGGCAGTGTCACTAAGAAAGTTCAGTAATTCTTTTGCCTCTTTTGTGCAGTTCCTGTTAGATGGGTTTTGCATATTTTACCTCGCTATTTTGAAAGCCTTTTTATCATCTCAATGCACATTCTGCCATTATGATATGGGCACTTCCACTCATGCGCCAATGCCTGACCCTTAGTAACGGTATTGTCTTCTTGTATATCTTCAATCCACTCACCGGTGTTTTTATCAATAATATATTTTTGGATGTAATCCCATACTTTAGAAGACATATTTAAGTAATCTTCATTATTAGTCAGAGTATAAGCATTGTAAAAGCCTGTAACAGACTCTGCCTGAACCCACCACACTTTTTTCCTGCTGATTACTTTTTTCTCGCACTCATTAAACATTGCGTTATTCGCTTTATCGATACCGTTAATGTATGAAGCCTCTGCAAGTCCTTCAACAACCGGAAGCATTATGTCATAATACTTTTTATCATCGAGTACTTCCAAAGCCCTGTATATAAGCCACGAAGCCTCAATATCATGACCATATGATTCAAGGTCAATTAATGAGTTGTAATTCTTATCGAAGAACACTTCACAGATCTTTTTATCGGGATTGTATATTTTTTCTTTAAAAATGTTAAGAACTTCACGTATCGAGTTACCGATTTTCTCATTCCTGTCTGCTTCATACAACACAGAATAAGCTTCAAGGATATGGAGCAAAGTATTCATTGTACGCTCTGCCATTACACCGTTTTCAGATAATTTTTCGTTTGACTCCGGCTTAAAATCAATAGTGAACGCTTCAAAGTATCCATCCTTATCACGGCACTTATTCTCAATTGTGTCATACAGGCTGTATGCAAGTAAAAGCGCCTCTTTATCCTTTGATGCTTTATAGTATTCGGACAATCCATAAATTGCAAAAGCCTGATTATACGTATGCTTTGTAGTATCAAGAGGCTTTGCATCAGCACTTAATGACCAGTACAGTCCTGAATTGACATTATCGTAAAAGTAATTTTTAAGAAAATCAAAGGCATGCTTTGCTTTATTTAGCAACCCTTCATCCTTAAGAAGATTGTATGATGCCGAATAAAACCAAAGAATTCTGCTGTTTAAGATACAACCCTTAAGGTATGTCTTATCAGGGATTCCGTTTTCATCAGCAAAACCATAAAACCCACCGTTATCTAAATCTTCCATCTTATTCCAGAATGGAATAATCTGCTTAGTTAAGTGATTTCTAAAACTTATGGCATCCATTAACTTAATCTCCCGTTAAGTATTTTATTTTACGACTTTTTCAAAATCTGATGCCGGGTGCTTGCAAAGAGGACAAATAAAGTCGTCAGGAAGTTCTTCACCGACATATTCATATCCGCAAATTTTACATCTCCATACAGTCTGTCCGTCACTTGTCTTTCCGACCTCTTCAGGCTTTGGCTTAATATTATTCATGTAGTATTCATAAGTAGCTGAAGCTTCTTCACTTAATACTTCCATATCTGTTATTTCACCAATGAACATTGTATGTGATCCGATATCTTCTGTCTTTGTTACTTTTACTGAAATATAAGCATTTGTTCCCTGTGTAATGTAATAAATTCCGTTAGCACCTCTTTCACATGATGTAAAATCAGCAAATTTATTAACTTCTCTGCCTGTTTGAAAACCAAAATGCTTGAATAAATCAAATGAAGCCTTCTTAGATATAACTGATACTGTGAATTCTCCTGTTCTTGATATCATGTCATGTGTGTAATTGGCTTTATTTACACAAATGCTTATCTGATTAGGAGTTGATGCTGCCTGAATTGCAGTATTAATGATGCATCCGTTATCCTTATCCCCTTCTTTTGCTGTTAAGACGAATAATCCGTAACTTAACTTATACATCGCTTTTTTATCCATATTAATTCCTCCTTATTTTTATAGTGTTAATTCTAACTACTATTTTAAAACTTTATTTTCTTATAAAATAATGCTTATAAACATTATAACTTATAAAAATTAATTTTGCTCTTTATTTTCCTCTTCAACAGGTTCAATTCTTAAAGTCTTGGCAAGTGATTTTGTTTTCTGCTTAGCTTCATAAAAATAACCGATAACACAGAATACGACAGCCCCAATAAAATTGACAATCAAATCCTTCATTGTGTCTATTATACCGATATCAAGATAACCTCCGTTTACAACATATGTATCACCGTTTTCTGTTTCAATTATTGTCTTTGAAATATTAAATATCTTAACAGGAATCTGTGATTTTGTTTCATCAAGTGTAACTGAGCTGATTGTTTTGATTATAAAGTCCTTTTGTGTATCAAATAATAAAATCTGGTCCATTGAGAATTCAATAAACTCCCACAAAACTCCTATAGTCATTGAAAAGCAGAATGCTGTAAATGCAAGGTAAAACGGGGATAACTTAATCGAACGGCTTCCTCTGTTAAGAATATTAAACATTGAAAATCCAATTGCAGCGCACAAAAATCCATTTATTGTATGAAGCATTGTATCCCATCCCGGTATTGCAGTGTAATACTTATTCACTTCACCGAGAATTTCAGCCGAGAAAATAAACAGATATATAATTATTTCAAATACCGGAGGTATTTCTACCTTAAGCAGTTCCTCAAAAAGCGATGGCAGTAAAAACAAAACCAAGGACAAAAGGCAAACTGCCACACTTTCAAAATTATGCGTAAATAAACATCTTACTGCAGTAAGAATAACCAGAAATCGCAATATGCAGTACACAATGAACTGCCTCTTGTTGTACATAATTCTTGTTTTTAATCGTTTAATAAATTTATTCATTTTGCCTCCTTTCTCATAATATCTTTTACTATTTCGCCTGCAATAATAAGGCCTGCAACAGATGGAACAAAAGCTACACTTCCGGGAATATCCCTTCGCTTTGTATTGTCTTCTGATTCTATAGTCAAATTAATTACAGGTCTTATTGGTTTTTCCTCAGAATAAACAACCTTTAGTTTCTTAATCCCTCTCTTTTTAAGTTCATGTCTCATTACCTTTGCAAGCGGACACATTTTTGTCTTATAAATATCCTCTACCTTAAATGCCGTAGCATCCAGTTTATTTCCGGCTCCCATTGAGCTTATTATCGGAACACTTTTTTCATTACACTTCATAACAAGTTCAATCTTGGCTGTAACTGTATCAACAGCATCAACAACATAATCATATTCCTCGAAACTGAATTCATCAGCATTTTCCGGAAGGAAAAAGCAGTTATGAACAGTTACATCTACCTGCGGATTAATATCTAACATCCTTTCCTTCATAACTTCGGTTTTATATTTCCCTACTGTCTTAGTTGTCGCTATTATCTGCCTGTTAATATTCGTAATGCTAACCTTATCATTATCAATCAGGTCAAAATGAATAACGCCGCTTCTGACAAGTGCCTCGCAGACGTAGCCGCCTACTCCCCCTACGCCAAATATCGCTACCCTTAAATTTGAAAGCTTTTCCATCGATTCATCGCCAAGTAAAATTCTTGTTCTTACAAATTGTTCTGTCAAAATAATGTTCCTCTTTTGGCTTGTGAACTAAATCTATCTTTGCTAATAAAATATACGAAAAAAATTGCAAGTTTCACACTCATTGATATTATAACATTTTATCAATCATATTATAACGAGATGTATAATTTGCATCCTTGAATTCGAATTTTTCACATGGTAATATTTTTACCAATATAAATCGATACAATTACTGATTATTATCATTCGGAAAGCATAAGGACAGAGTATGGACGTTTCTCTTAAAACAAAATACGAAAAACTAATTGAATATATTGCATCTTTTTCAAGTGCTGCCGTTGCGTTTTCAAGCGGAGTTGATTCGACATTTTTGCTATATGCTGCAAGGGAAGCATTAGGTAATAATGTAATTGCGGTTACTGCTACCTCCTGCTCATTTCCTGAAAGAGAATTAAATGAGGCGAAGGATTATTGCAGACAATTTAGAATTGAGCACTTCATCGTTCAATCAGAAGAACTTAACATAGAAGGATTTGCTAAAAATCCGAAAAACCGCTGCTACCTGTGCAAACGCGAGTTATTTGAAAAAATACGTTCTATTGCAGAAGAACATGGTATTAAAGAGATTTTAGAAGGTTCAAATCTTGATGACAACGGTGATTACAGACCGGGACTTATTGCAGTTAAGGAGCTTAATATCAAAAGCCCGTTAAGAGAGATTGGCTTTACAAAAGCAGAGATCAGGGAGCTTTCTAAAGAATTTAATCTTCCGACATGGGAAAAACAGTCATTTGCCTGCCTTGCAAGCCGCTTCCCATATGGTGATTTAATAACTGAGGAAAAACTTAAAAGAGTTGATAAGTCAGAACAGCTTCTTATTGATCTTGGGTTTAATCAATTAAGGGTCAGAATTCATAACGATGTCGCACGTATTGAACTTGACCCAAAACAATTCGACAAATTCATGGATGAATCTGTCAGAACATTAGTGTATAAAAAATTCAAGGAATTCGGCTTCTCTTATGTCGCACTTGATATAATAGGCTACCGCACCGGAAGTATGAATGAAACGCTTGACTTAGATAAATAATTACAATTTCTTATATTCCTTACCACAACACGTAATAGAAGTAATATACTCATTATACTCCTTAAATTTGTTGCGGTTTATAGAATAGTGCTGCCACTTTCCATCTTTTTTTGAGATTACAAGACCACAATCTGATAAAACCTTCATATGATGAGACAGCGTAGGCTGTGTTACCTGTAATTCATCTAAAAGATTACATCCGCACTTTTCTCCCTGTATAAGCATTTCAATTATTCGAAGTCTGTTTATATCTGACATTGCCTTACAAATTGCAGCAATTTCTTCTCTAGTCATAGGTCCTCCTTATATCGACTAAATCAACTTTTCTCACAACTTCTCTAACCTTTAATACGAATGAAGGCGCAACGGACAGTTCATCGATACCCATTTTAAGGAATGTTTCTGTGAATCTTGTATCTGCTGCAAGTTCACCGCATATTCCGATTAAGATTCCATTTTTGTGAGCATTTTCCGCAGACATTTTAATAAGTCTTAATATAGCTTCATAATGCGTATCAATGAATTTTTCAACATTGGGATTTTGTCTGTCACAGGCTAGCGTATACTGTATAAGATCATTTGTTCCAACACTGAAAAAATCCACATAACGTGCAAGCCTGTCGCTTAGTATAGCAGCTGCAGGAGTTTCTATCATAATTCCAATTTCAACATTATCTGAATACTTAATTCCTTCGTTTTTAAGTTCGTTTTTAACTTCATCACAGATTTCAAGAGCCTTAATAACTTCTCCTTCACTTGAAATCATAGGAAACATTATTCCCAGTTTTCCAAAGACAGAAGCTCTGTAAAGTGCTCTAAGCTGTGTTTTAAAAATCTCCCTGTGTGTAAGGCAGAATCTGATTGCTCTTAATCCAAGTGCCGGATTTTTCTCTTCATTAAGTCCGATATAATCTGCCTGTTTATCTGAACCAATGTCAAGAGTTCGAATAATTACCTTCTTTCCTGACATACTTTCAAGAACTTTTCTGTATACTACAAGCTGTTGTTCTTCTGTAGGGAAATCCGAATTTTCCAGATAGAGAAATTCGGTTCTGAAAAGACCTATACCACCGGCATCATTTTCAAGTACCGCATTTATATTATCAATTCCGTCAATATTGGCATAAATATTTATTTTTGTACCATCAATGGTAACATTTTCTCTTCCGGACATATTTTTCAAGTGCTTTCTATTATCTTCATCCTTTTTTTGTTTTAATACATAATTCTCTATTGTTTGTTCATTAGGATCAAGATAAAACTCACCTGTGTAACCATCAACAATCGCAGTCTGACCATCTCTTAATTCATTAATCAAACAATTACCGATACCTATAATTGTCGGAATATTCATATTCTTTGCAAGTATTGCAGTATGTGAATTAATTGAGCCATGAGCTGTTACAATTGCAACTACCTTATCCTTTTCAAGAGAAACCGTTTCACTTGGTGTTAAGTCGTCTGCACATATTATCACTTTATCATCAAAATGTTTTTTCTCTATATTTATACCGATAAGATTTGCAATAATCCTGTTGGAAATATCTTTAATATCTACACTTCTAACCTGCAAATTTACATCATCCGTTTCTAAGAACGTCTCAGAAAAATAATCAGAAGCTTCGGTTACTGCATATTCAACATTAACCTTCTTCGTATTGATGATATTATAGATAAATTCATTATATTTTGAATCATTAAGCATCATCATATGAACTTCAAAAATCTGTGCGTTTACTTCACCCACTTCTTTTGATGCTTTTTCATATAGTTCTTTAAGCTGCTCTATTGCAATATTTTTTGCATTTTCAAAGCGCTTAATTTCTGCGTCTGTATCCTCACAACAAACCTTTTCTACAGATAAATCTTCTCTTTTGAAAACTGCAATTCTACCAATTGCAATTGCACCGTAAACTCCTTTTCCGATATATTTTTGCATGGCCGGTCTCCTAATTCTTTTCACACTCTCCTAAACAAGTAGATACTGCAAGGCATTAAATAAATATCCAACAATAATGATTCCAACGGTACAAATCGCTATAAAGATACCAAGCAGTTTTGGCTTAATGGCTTTCTTTAACATAACCATTGATGGTAAGCTAAGTGTAGTAACACCCATCATGAAAGAAAGTACTACTCCAAGCTTTGCACCTTTTGCAAGCAAAGCTTCCGCAATCGGAATACATCCAAAGATATCGGCGTACATAGGCACACCCGCGATTGTTGCGATAATTACACCAAACGGATTTCCGTTTCCAAGGAATCTTACTATCAAATCTTTTGGAATCCAGTTATGAATAATGGCTCCGATACCTACACCAATAAGTATATATGGAAATACCTTTTTAAATGTATCTTCAACCTTTTCTGCAGAATATTTTATTCGATCTTTAATTGTAAGTTCTTCTTGTTGAATATCAATATGCTTTGCATTTCTGATAAATTCTTCTACCTGATTTTCAAGGTGAAGTTTTTCAATGAATGTCCCCCCTACCACTGCTATGGCAAGTCCAAGAACCACATACGCGATTGCTACCTTCACACCAAAAATACTCATCAACAGTACAAGTGAACCCAAATCAACCATCGGCGATGAGATTAAAAAAGAAAAAGTAACTCCGAGCGGAAGTCCCGCACTTGTGAATCCAATAAAGAGGGGAATTGATGAACAAGAACAAAATGGTGTTACCGTTCCTAGAAGTGCCGCAATGATATTGGCAATAATTCCATGAAATCTTCCCAATATCTTCTTAGTTCTCTCCGGTGGAAAAAAGCTTTGTATATAGCTGATGACAAATATGAGAATGCAAAGCAGTATTACTATCTTTATTACATCATATAGAAAAAATTGAATTGAACCACCTATTTTTTTTGTAATATCAAAACCTAAAGCTGATAACAGATTACCAATAAAATCTCTCAGCCACTTCATGCTAAATATCTGTTCTTGAATAAATATCCACATACATATACCTCCATCTATATAGATGTGTATCTATATGTAGGTTATCATTTATATAGACAATTGTCAATATTTAACACACACTTATCAACAATCCTTAAAAAGTGTTGTTTACACCACGTAAACAATGCACCTCTACAAAGGTAATAATAGCAAACTAAATAATAAATATCCCCATCAAACTGGTGGGGATTAACTATTTTATATTACTCATCTTTGTCAAACATCGGATTCATATGTTTTTTCGTATAATACTCTGTTCTTTTATTTCAATACAAAAGAACTCTTACTTCTCATGGCATTACTAAAATCGTCAAATTCAACATGCTGTAACGCTATACCCGCTTCATCAGCGAACTGGCATATAGCCAACAGCGCTTGATCATAATTCTCACCTGTTTCAAGATTATACTCAAACGTATTAATAAATCTATCAAACATTTCTCTTTGACGTCTCTCACAGCTTACGACATGCGCTTTAAATTTTTCATGATATTCATTCATTTCACGTGTCGATTCTATAAGTATAGCCGTCATACGATCATATTCCTCAGCATTGAGATTTGCGTTTTTAATTATTTCACGTGTACAAGTTACAACATAACTTGCAGTCGTATATACAGCCATAGGAAGTATAGGATTTACCGCAGATCCCATAATTGCCCCCACAGCTTTTGTGAAATATATCGTGGTTGCAGCCTTTGCTGTCGTGTCAACTAACTGTTCCTTTAGTTGCTCCTCGTCTATTTCACCACAAGCATATGAATATAATGCAACACCTCCATCAATAATACCTCCAGCCATCACAGTAGCGGCCATAGAATCACTTAACAATGCACTACCGGCTTTTATACCTTTATATCGTATTGCAGTACTAACAACACCTGTGGCACCGCCACGCACTGCACCCTTTACAGCATCTGCTCCTACATCACATAAGGCGTCTGCAAGTTCTTTTCTGTCTTGAAATACATCAAACATATTGGTTACACCTGAGACAATACCAGTAGTTACAAAGCTTGCCTTTGCCATATTTGATGCTGTACACTTCATTTCATTTCTAACAGCTTTTCGCTCAAATGATTTGGCATATTTTTCAGGTTCTGCATATGCTTTCTGAGCTTCTTCAAATGTCGTACCACCAGAAGTTGCTTTGTCATAGTGTAATTCATCCGTTAATGTATCGTATACATCTTCATACTCTGATGCATATATATCACCTGACTTTGCATAGTGCTTTGCAATCTTTTTTGCCTCTTTTAACATTGAGCCATCAGCATTATAGTTTTCATCCTTACGTATAAGTTTGTCCATTCCCTTATACTTACCCCAATGATGCTTTTGACCACCAGCCTGATCAAAAACGCTTTTAGCCGCACTGTTTTCTTTACCATTACTACCATGTGACTTTACAAATTTGGCCTGAACTTCCTTACGTACTCTACCACCATCTTTTATCAATATATCCGCTGCGGCACTCGGATCATATTGGTCCGTAACTACTGCCCTTGCAGACATACCTTTACTAGCTGCATCGGTGTTAAACTTTGCCGCCTCAATATATTCAAATAAATTGCCTTTTTGCTGATCAAAATGTCCATTTTGAATAATAGGTGTACTCATCTTCCATCTAAACAGATCCATTCCATCAACAGCTGCATTTGTCGCGCTCTGTGCGTTAGCAGAAGCCATACTACCAACAAGATTACCTGTTGTTTTTGTTGCATCCTTGGATGCTTTTCTGAAAATAGACATATAGCCTCCTAAATAAAAATACAAATTGCTATCGCTAACACTACTGATATAGCTAATCTTATTATACGCCAAGTATAAACCCTACTAGCAGGAAGATTAGTAAATTTAAAAAATATAGGACATGCCACTATACTACACAATATCAGTAATATACCTTTCAATACACTTGTGCTCATTGAAAGAATTCCAAGTGCAATGAATATACCTATAGCGAACAAATTCACAATAAACATTTTGTTTGCCTCAGGTTTCCATACAATATCCGCCACGTGTGAATCTTCACCAACCATTTTATATGTATCTTTTCTAATCTGTTTGAGTCCCTGAGTAGAAGCATCTAAAGCTTCTCTTGCTTCTCTTGAAACTTTACCTTTTGAATTAAGAATAGGTGTAGAAAGAACATGATAGTATACCTGTGCCATCAACCATGATATATGCAATGTTTTCTGTTCAACATCCGATAATAAATCATACTCAATCATGCCATCTGCATCAACCTCATACGAATCTCTTATACGTTCAAGTTCCTGAATAAAAGGGGCAAACTTTTTATTTAATTTTTTTATAAAGTCAGAATAATTATCAGACATTCTTGCAATGCCTTCCATACCTGTAGTCATTATCTCCATCTGCGAAACCGCTTCCCTTGCTTCTGCATTAATCTTCTGTGCTTCGGCAAGTCTCTCTTTGCCTTTAGCACCCGCAATAACAGCAGCAACTGCAACTATAGGAGCGACAACGACACCTGCAAGCACCAGTTTGCCTGCCGCCATACCCATACCACCCGCAGCTTTTGCTCCACCGCCGAACCATGCTAATGTTGCGTTAGTCTTCGCAGCACCGGAAAGGGCAGCTATTGCTGTCCCTGTTGATGCTGTTCCAAACAACATTGCACCACCATATGATGCAATACCAACTAATGCACCCGTACCTATTGCTGCAAACCCTGCTTTAGCCACTTCATTTGCAGTCATAGAAGCATTTTGTATATTCATAAGCATTTGTTTAGGCTCTTCGTCTGAACCTATAAAAGACATATTTGAGTCTATTTTTCTGTCAATTTCAACATTCTTGAATGATCCAAACACACTGACAAAAGTATCCATCCCCTCTGCCCACGCTTTAATCTTTACTTTGCCAAGCTTCTCAAGTTTATTTGTTGTCTGCTCTTTTTGACTTTCAAATTTCTTTTTTGCACTGTCATAAAGGGTCTGCGCTTCATTAATTAGTCTTTCAATTTCCTCTTTATGCGTGATTGGTTCTAAAAGTCCCATTTGAAATACCTCTATAATAATCATTCTAACTTTTTCATTCTATCATATATATTGAATTAATGAATCAATACTTAATGTAAAAGCCGGTGATATATGTCTCATACCACCGGCTTATTTATAAGTATCATATAGAATAAATTAATACAAATCCAGCATCTTCTGATTAATTCTGTTAGTAACTTCCAAATAATACTTTGCATCCGCTGTAGACATCTCTCTCTCATCATATTTTTCTACAGCTTCAGCAAATTCACCATACTTTTCCATAATAGATGCGTATTCGCCAAGCATTGTTACTGCATTTCCTGGATCATCCATATATTTTTTCATAAATAATATGTATTCATCCATAAATTCCTCATAGCTATCAAGGAATGCTTTAAGTTCTGGATCTACTCCATCTGCAGTTTGAGCTGGTTTTGTTTCCTTAGCTGCTTCAGGCTTTTTTTCGTCCGAAGATACATCATTGCTATTACCAACATTGTTATTAGTTGTGTCAATCTGAATTTCTGGTGCATCATCCTTGTCCTCCACTACATAACCTGCTTCAGCATATTCCTTATCAGTCGGTGTTTTCAAAAAACCTAGCTTCTTGCCCTGACTTATGCCAGCAAACAAGCAAAATATCGCAAGTACTAAAGCTATAATTGTAAATCCTTTAAGCCTATACTTCTGACTTAGACAGAATATTGCCCCTACGATTATTGCAAGTGACAGTATGATTGTTAAAATTGGTGGATCTGAATTGTAATCTACTATTGCTATGAATAAAAGAATTACACCAAAGAATTTACTAAATTTCTCAAACCCAGTCTCTTCTCTCTTAACCTTTCGCTTACTATTCTTTTTAGATATTACGTCATCATTCTGATTCATTCGGTCAAATTCATTACCTCTTACCTCGTTAGCAAAGCCGTCAACAGTGCTACCGCAATTAGTACAGAACTTAACTCCCTCCGGTATTTCATTACCACAATTTCTACAATAAGCCATAACTTCATTCCTCCATTTTCTTATCCTCGCCTGGTCGTATCACTTTATAACCATATGACTCTAGAAGTGCTATTATTTCAGCGGTTATATTTACTTCCAGATCAACATCCTTATAATTAATGCTGTTTATTATGCGATAAACATCATCAACCGAAACATGAATAGCCTCAGAAAGCCTTTTTAAATTGTCTCTATCTGGAATACCACCATTTGTTTCCCACTTTGCAATCGCAGATTTCGAGACATTAATTTTTTCTGCAAGCTCTTCCTGCGTCATATGCAGGCATTTACGCCTATCAGCAATAAATCTACCCAAACTCATTTTTAACCCCATAGTATTCAGCCTTCCTTTCATCGTATTATTTGACCAATTAATACTCAAATCACTTTTTGATTACCCTGCGTAAACATTTGCTTGGTGTATGTATAAAATACGATTTTTTACAAAAAAATATCCCCACCAAAAAGGTGAGGATGTAATAATTTTATAACTATTTAGTCTGCAGATATTTTCTTTAGCCCATATTCTTCAAGTCGCTCATCAATCTTAAACATATCATAATGTCTGCTGTTTATTTCTGTAATAAGACAAGCATCACGTCTATCTTTACCATATAGTGGATTCATTCCATATAGCTTTAATGCTTTGCTAGTTTCATCAACGGAAAAATGCCCAGCTATACAGAACCTAATGATTAAATCTCTATTCTTCGTATGTTTCTCCATACGCATAAGCTGCTCACCGTATGATTCAGAAACCCCGGATTGGATGTATATATCCTTAAAGAAAATCCTTTTGGCCTCTACCATATCCTTCATATAATAATAGAAGGCTTTTTTCTCATCTATCATAGAACTGTTATTTTCTTTATAAAATTGCTGAAGCTGTTCTGGTCTCATTGATTTTAAAATTTCTTCAACTTCGTATGTGGATTTTTCTTGCATTATTGCTCCTTTAGCACTAATTCACCTAACGCTATTATCATTTCATGTGCTGTATATCTTAGTTCCGGATCAAGACTAATACTCTTTTCTATGATATCCCAAACTGGTCCCTCTGCTTTTACCTCTTTAGGAATACAACCTGTAATCATTTCATTTAATAAAACACCTACAGCATATATATCAGTTTTTTCAGAAGATGCTGAAAATCCATAACCAAATTGTTCAGGCGCTGCATAATACTGTGTTGCAAATAGCTTAGTGTCCTGGATTTCCTCTTCTTTATACCATTTGGCAACATTCATATCGAGTAGATAAATCTTTCCATCATATGAAAGAATGACATTTGCCGGCTTTACGTCTCTATGTATTATTGGCCTTTTTAAATCATGAAGTTCCGCTAATATTTCAAGAACATCGATTGCAACATTAATAGCGGTCTTTTGATTAAGAAGCATCCCTCTTTCATGTATTACTTCTTCTAATGTCTCGCCATCAATATACTCTTCAATGATAACCAGGTTATTTGTACCTTCATAGATTTTTTCAATCTTAGGCATGTTTTCGACCGGATGGTCAAAAAGATATTCATAGACACTTAAATCATAATCTTTTAAGTATTTCTTAACGTATTTCTTACTAGACTCGTACTCTTTAACTAAAAATACATTCTGCTTTGAACCGAGCTGCCCAATTTCTTCATATTCGGAAAGTTCAAGGACTTGTTCGTCTGTAAGTCCCTTGTATGGATTATTAAGGCTTGCCTGAAATTCATCTTCTGATTCATATGTTTCACTTTCATCGATTTTATTAACAAAACCGCAATCAGTGCATGCCCATTCTCCGCAATCTGTTGTAAAACCTGGCTGTGCACTTAAAAACGCGCCACATTCATCACAAATCCAGACCATTTCGTCATCAGTATCGAGTGATTCATTAATCAGGACCTGACCGCACCCTTTACAAATCCAATACGGTAAGTCATTGCTGTAGCCCTTTTGCATAGGAAGAGATGCCTTACATCTTGTACAAAACTCTTCTTTAGGACGTTCAATTATTTTAAATTTTTGTTTTAACCCATAGATAAACTCATGAAACATAATAAAACCTAACTATTACTGTTTAGAAATATTCTCCTCAGCCTCTTTAATAGCTTTTATTCTGCGATACATACCAGGATGATCATACTGAGTAAACTCTATAAATGGATGAGGATTAACATTAACAAGAAACATTATAGGTGTAACGATATAGCTATAGACAACAAAGTAAACATAGTAGTCGGCATATGTAATATCAAATGATTCCCTAACCCAAATTATGTATCTTTTAAATTATAAATCCTTGAGAAAATCTACAATTCCTTTTGCGATAACTTCAATTTCATCGTCGAACCATCTTTGTCTGGATGTAGAAATAAGTTTCAAATAGTGCTTGTCCTTAAACGAATTCTCCACCCTTCTCACAATATCTACCATAGTATTTTCACGCATCATAGCATCGTCAAAAATCAACAATTTAATATATTGCAAGAATTTTTCCTTATTCAGATAATCCTTCAAATAATATACATCATATATGTCTTTATATCTCTTGTCATTGACACCAAAGATGAGCAACGCTCTTAATTTTTCTACAACGGATTGTTCTCTGGAATTTTTCAGCAAACTGGCACCTTCATCATCCATACAAACATCAAAACAATATTCTTCCTGCTCTAATTCCAAATGCTTATGTACCCCTATATCAATTTTACTTTCAACAGAAGTACCTTCATTATCTGTAATCCGAACCTTAATTGACTTTCCATGATAATCTTGATGCTTAAGTTCCTCAATACTTCCTACAATTTCTAACTTGATCTCCGGAATGCAGTTCAATTTCTCTATAAATGCTCTAATAGATTCATCCTCTATGGAATAATGAATAAAATCCAAATCAATATCTCTAGTAGCACGCCTATTATTATTAGTCAGACTTCTCATAACCACACCGCCCTTGACCGTCACATTTCTGTTCAAAGGACCTATTGCAATGGCTTTTAACACAATATCCTGACACACTCTGGCCGCTGCCAATTCTCTTGTCAGTCCATCTTCATAGTACATATCCATCATTTCCTGTAAATTCATCAACTAAAATACCTCATCCCTTAGTGCTTTCCAAATCATTTTACTCTTCGGAAAAATATTAGCATATTCCTGTATTCTCCAAATCTGTAAATCCTCAATTATCTTTCTATAATTACCAAGAATCTCTTTATATAAATCATATGACATAGTATTCTTGTTTCTTAAAAGCTCAATTAACATTCTCTCTTTGTCGTATATCTTAACCATTACACCATTTATATTCGTTTCCGTTACTCCCAACATCAACAAGTCATCTCTTACATAAATCTGAACAATCCTCTGATCCAACAATTTAGCTGCCTTTGCCTTCGTTGCGATATGGTACTTTTCCGGAATTACATCCGTTAAGTCATGACAATAAAATGCATACTCCCCTGTTAGGATTGCATTTGGATATTTTTTGAAAATAATTTCCAATTCATTGGAATAGCGTTTAGTCGAATACAAACCGGACTCTACACGATAAATACACTCTTCCGCTACAGCCTTTTCTAATTGGTAATCATTACCATATTTATTTATGCACTCTGTATATGTTAAAATCATTTTAGTTCACCTCGGTAAAATTTTGGTTTTTTCCGACCTCTACTTAAATATACACTGTTTTTGTTTTTTTGTCAAAGTAAACCTCGGTAAAAAATATATTTTTACCGAGGTTTACCAAACTTTTTTTCATTCTCTTTATCTCTCTTTATTTCATATACTATTTTATAACTAATTCTGTGGCTGCTGGGATAACATAATCTACATATTTGTAACTCTTGTGATTTCTTTGGTTTATTCTTTCGCCAATAATTTTAGTGAGCTTTCCTTAAAGTTAGCAAAAGCTGCCGAATCAACTTTAGGTGATACGGCAGCTTTATATATTACTGGCTGATTATCTTACTTGATTAATCCACTTTCTCTAAGCAGAATTTCTACATCGGTTCCTTCTACAGCCTTAAGTACTTTCTTTAATAGAATCTTTTCTTTGAAAGTCATCGGAAGTTCGTCAATGGTTTTCTTATCAATTGCATAATATGCAGCACGAAGTAATTCTCTTACGTCATACTTGGAACCCCAAACCTCCGGAACACCTCTGTCAACATTAAGAAGTGTATATACCGCTTCCATACCGGTTCTGATAGAGTACTCTGTTGTAAAAATGGTATCTCTTGGAGTTTCTGCGAACTGACCAACGAATGCAAAGTTTATGGCTCCCTTAGGAACTACCAGCGGCCTGTCCTCTTCCTTTCTAGGTTGGAAGAATGCGTTAATATATGGCATGAAACAGGTTGTTGTGTTACAACGATTCTTTGCCCAATCATCAATCTTATCTGTTGGTACTCCAATATGGTACAACCATTCACGACATACCTCTTCTCCGGTACAGTCACGCATAGCCTTCTTCACGTAATTACCTTCTTTGTTGGTAGAAAGTGAATATACCCAAATAAGAACCGTATTTTTGTCCTGTGCCTTGAACTGTGGCTGACGATTAATTGTCCATGAAAGATACCAGTTATCTGTGCTGTCCTTTACTGTAACAATACCTCCGGTTGTAACTTTTCCTTCTCTTGGATCTCTCTTGCACACACCAATGATCTTCTGAATAATTTCTTCGTCTGAAGTTTCGACTGTTGCACTCATCCAGTTCGTCGCTTCAACGTCACTACAGAATTTCTCCGGATTGCCATACTCACCGTTCTTAGCCTGTGCAGCTATATTTTTCCACAAATCCCATGACTCACCTTCGCCATTCTTGATATTGCTAAGATCCGGTGCAGTATTCTGATCACCATAGCAAGAGGTATCAGTACAGCAACCATTAGTTATGAACACCAGATCATCCTCAACAAGATCGATAGTATCTGTCTTTCCATCCTTCTCATATACAATCTGAGTTGCAACCTTCTTTCCATTTTCATCCTTTATGACAACATTTTTTACATCCATTCCAAACTCTACAGTTACGCCGTGACTTTCGAGATATTTTACAAGAGGTAAAATCATGCTCTCATACTGATTATATTTTGTGAATCGAAGAGCTGTAAAATCAGGTAATCCATCAATATGATGACAGTATCTGCACAAATATCTCTTCATCTCAAGAGCGGATGACCATCTCTGGAAAGCAAACATTGTCTGCCAGTAAAGCCAGAAATTTGTGTCCCAGAAGGAATCAGGAAGAACTTCGCTGATTTTCTTATCTTCAAGGTCCTTTTCCGGTGTCATGAATAACTTGGAAAGTGCCATTGCGGAATCCTTATCAAGAGCAAATTTCTTATCCGTATGTGCATCCTGTCCACACTTCTCTGATGCTCGACAGAGAGAGTAGTTTGGATCATGCTTGTTTAACCAGTAATACTCGTCAAGTACGGAAATACCGGGAGTCTCAATAGATGGAACATCACGGAACATATCCCACATACATTCGAAATGGTTATCCATCTCTCTACCACCTCTCATGTAAAAGCCCTTACTAACATCCTTTCTACCATCACAGCTACCGCCTGCAAGATCAAGCTTTTCAAGGAGATGAATCCTCTCTCCTTTTACCTGTCCGTCTCTAACCAGATAAAATGCAGCGGAAAGTCCTGCAAGTCCTGTTCCGATAATATACGCTGATTTTCTGTCAGCTCCTTCCGGCTTCTCCGGTTTTGCAAATGCTTCATAAGTTCCTGCTGAATAATACATAAAAACACACTCCTTTTCTTTATTTCTATAACCTGAACTCTTTATTTAGGTCGTTAGTAGTTTCTATGTGCTTAGTATATTGATAAAAAAGAAGAATTAAAATGAGCAAAAACAAAAGACTGTCATATTTCACGACAGTCTCTTTTCATTGATTAAAAATACGACAAAATGCATTGTTTGTCGTATTATGATTTATAATTTTAAAGCTCTTTTTTGTTTAACCTGGCATTATTCAGTGCATGGGAAAATGTACCCTGAATCAGGGAATTTAGTCTTTCTATAATCACTTTTGGGTCTTCCTTCATTCCATCTTCAATCCATTCCACTACAAGACCCACAAACCCATACTTGTAAAAATTTGCAATAAAGACCTTGTCCTCTTCTCTGACAATCATTCCTTCTGATGTTTCTTCTATCACACCGTATAGAAGCTGATATGTAACCCTGTACAAATATCGGTATAAGTAGTCCTTAGGAACATTGCGATAAATGTTTATAATGAAAGCTTTATCTTTCTTTATCATGTCAAAGATAGACAGAAATCCTTCCTGCCATGTATCATAAGTTCTATTTTCCTTTAATGCCCGCTCTGCATCTTCCTCACAGATCCATTCAGTGAGTTCTAAAACATCATGAAAATGATAATAAAATGTCTGACGGTTCATCTCACACTTTTCGGTAATATCATTCACTGTTATTTTGTCTAACGGCTTCTCTAATAACAATTCTTTAAAAGCAAATGCGATAGCAAGCTTTGTAGTTGTTTTGCTCATACGCCTTTTCTCCTTTGCTTATTTTATACCATCATAACACCAATCCACAAATTTCTCTAAATATCTAAGAAAAGATTCAACTGGAAATGAAAACATAACAAAAAAGAATATTCTCTAATGACATTGCTTCTAAAGCATACAATTGTATTCTCATTCATTTTTTCTTATTTGAAGAAACTAGTTATTTATCTCTCTCTCGTATCGTTCTGCTGTAAGAATAGTATCGCTTTTTACATCACGATATCGAATCTTATAAAAACTCTTTCCCAAAAATTCAACGCATAATATTTCATTTCCTTTTGCATTCTTGATTCCACTAATGAACGATGCATTGAAAAATGTAATCACCGGAAAATCATAACTTCTTTCTCCCTTTATCACTAAATCATTTCCCCACTCGAATTGTGTAATTTTGATTCCTAAAACGTCAAAATCCATTGTATCTCTCCTATATTTTAATACGAGTTTTAGAATCTAAAGGTTTTAATATTATTTATTCCTTTTTGCATAATTTTCATATGACTTCGGTGTTACTTTCGTTTCTGCCCACACTTTATCAGCATGTGGCTTCCAGTTCCTTGCATATTCCTCGCATTTTGTACACAATTGTTCTACGGTTTCCGGAGATTGCAAATCGGTTGATTTAGCTCCTGTCTCATTTACAAGTCTTTGAAGAATCTCAGGATTCTCTAGCATAGGACATGGTCTTAAGTGATTTTCATTGAATGGCTGATTGTTATGATATGCCATAAACAATGGTTGCTTTAATATTTCAAGCAAACTGTGTGTCCTTATATTTGCACCAGAATAGTGAATAAATACACATGGCTCTGCATCACCATTTGCATTGATATGGAAATAATTCCTTCCACCGGCAATGCATCCCCCAACGAACTCACCATCATTCTGGAAGTCCATAGTAAACAAACCTTCTCCATTTTCCAGCTTACGAATCTCTCTGATTCGATCTTTGATATACATTCTCTGTTCAGGTGTAGGGAGAAGCTCCAGAGAGGCTTCATTTCCAACAGGCATATAGTGGAAATACATGGCATATCTGCATCCCTTGTCCACCATTAGTTTTACGAATTCCTTACTTGTAACTGACTCACAGTTCTTTGAAGTATAGCAGATAGATGTGCCGAAGATTAGTCCATTTTCCTTAAGTAACTCCATCGCATGCATAACCTTCCCATAGACACCTGCTCCTCTGCGCAAGTCATTTACCTCAGGTGAACCCTCAAGACTAATTGCCAGTGCAAGATTTCCGACTCTCTTCATTTCCTGACAAAATGCTTCATCAACTAAAGTTCCATTAGTAAATGCAAGAAATTGACATTCATGATGTTCTTCACACAACTGAATGATGTCTGTCTTTCTCACTAATGGTTCTCCACCCGTAAACATATAGAAATACACACCTATTTCTTTTCCCTGTTTTACTACATTTGATAATTCTTCATAGGAAAGATTCAGTTTGTTTCCATATTCAGCAGCCCAGCAACCAGTGCAATGAAGATTGCAGGCACTGGTAGGATCCATTAAGATCAGCCATGGGATATTGCAATTATGTACAGTTCTCATTTTACGAATTGTTTTTGTACCATGAAGCATAGCCTCAAAACCAAAATTTAGTACGGTTGTTTTTACGACATTTGGATCTAACTCATCCAATAAACGATTCAAATATTGATTCAACGCACAATCCTTGTTGCAAGTCATGTCTTTTACTTTGCCATAGTCTATGTCAAGCTTCTCACCTGACATATATTTTTCCATAAGGTCAATGAGCTTAAGCATTTCCTTTTCTCGGTCTTTCTCAATATTATTAACCAATACATCAATTATTTTTGAGGCGGTTGTTCTAGCTGCTATATGTCCTAAATTACTCATTTATAATTCCTCCGTTTTCATTATTATTAATCAATATCAATAATATCTTTTTGCATACTCTTAATTGTTCTTACTGTATTTGTAACTACTACAAGATTCATTATTCCGTCCAGGCAAATACCAAGACCAACCATTCTGACAATTAGTTTGGTTGCTTTCATTGGTGAAAGCAAAAGAAATGCTCCAACAATTCCGGATGCTATAGCTGTAATCAAAATCCACTTCCATCTTTCAATACCGAATTTCTTTGCTTCGAATGCTGTTTGAATTTTTAATGCGGCATCAACAACCATAAATATTCCTATACAAAATCCAAGTAATTTCACAATATGAGCAGTTCGAAAAATCATCAAAGCTCCCAGTATCATGGAAACAATACCCAATCCAAAATCAAATTGAAAGGCTAATTGAAACAGATCTTTTGTGAAATAGCTTGATATTTTTGCCAGTCCATATATCATGAAAAATACACCACAAACCTTACACAGGACATCTAACCCTAATCCTGGCCAAACCAATAATATAGCGCCGCCAATAATACAGAATATTGTCATTACCACATACACATTCTTCGCTGTTTTTAAGTTTCTCATATGTTCTGCCTCCTTATGTGTATTGATAATAATCTAATTATCTTTCCTTTCAAATAGACAAAAAAATAACAGTGTCCAAATTTTTGGGCACTGTTGTAAATGTGTCTAGTTTTTACTTTTGTCTTTCTCTATTTGAGCAATTAAAGCCTTGATTGTAGCTTGATAGGAAACCGACATTCTATGAATTAATCGTTCCTGTGAATCCTGCATACCATGCTGTAACCACCGCAGTGTATTTCCAATCATAGAATTACTATAGAAATGTGTTACAAATTCAATATCCTCTTCCGATAAATTCGTTCCTACAACCTCTTTTCTCACATATTTCTCTACAAAATCCTCTGTAACATCATAAAAATATTTCAAAATCATATCTCTATTTTTTGAATTATAGAGGTGAAATACTGCCTTCTTATATTCAAGAACAAGGTGATACTTCTGCAAATATTCCTCATAAAAATTTTTGTATTCTTGTTTTTCTTTTAATGATTTTTCCGTTTCACTTCTAAGTAATTCCTCTAATACCTGATAAATATCGCTGTAATAATAATAAAAGGTATTTCTATTAATTTCACATAATTCACAGATATCCTTTACGGTTATTTTATCAATTGGTTTTTCTTGCAACAACTTAAGTAGGCTATACATAATTGCCTGCTGAGTATATTTAGCCATAACGACCTCTCTCTATTGAATAGGCTTCTTATTCTTATAATATGGTTCATTTATAAAATAGAGCATACATCCCCTAATTTCATATGATACAATTCAATTCACAAATTTTCAAATATATTCACTTAGACATCAAGTCTTCTGTTGATTTCAATCTCTCCAAAAGACTGGAAGTTTCAAGCGATTTATTAAAATAGAATAATCTATCTCATATATCTTTTTTGTATAAAAACAAACCATACAGCAGATACAACTATAACTACTAAAAGTATTACCAAGGCATAGACTATTGCCATACTGCTTTTTATCAAGAAAGCTACTACACCACATGTACACAATCCAATGCTTATAAAAAGGGACATTTTACCTAATTGTTTACCATACCCAACTTTATCTTCTGTGGTATCAAAAACTTTTCCGTGCATAGTTGAAACATTTCCTCTTAATAAAGCTACGGCAACCATAAGTATAACAAACGAGACGAACCACATCATAATACTAAAACCAATCATACAAACATCTCCATATTTTTTCATTAATGCTTTATATCTGTTGGTGTCGCATTTATCACAATA
>SAMEA3663028__coassemble_37_pt1 | contig 116783 bp, 118 predicted proteins | sample SAMEA3663028__metabat2_high_PE_020 | metagenome-assembled genome bin SAMEA3663028 (sample SAMEA3663028) | pig gut metagenome | biome: pig gut; feature: pig-associated habitat; material: faeces | place: France | collected 2012
TATTTATGGACAGGCAATACCGTCAGTAATAGGGCAAAAGTCGGTGGCTTTAACATTCACTGGCAGAAGCACATTCTGTAACTCCATTTACAGAAGAAACACCCGTAGATGTATTGTCTGTTTCCTGAATTTCTTCAAACTTAGACATGGCATTCTTTTCCATTTTCTGTGCTTCTTTTGCTGTCATAAGGATTGTCTGGTCGTCAGTATTTAATTTCTTTGTCCAGTTATTTTCATGATCAACTCCACTATCCTCAGAAGAATCTGAACCACCAAACCCACTTGCAGCTTCAGTTGCTGCTTGAGATGCGGCTACTGTTTTCATATCAGCATCTGCTTCCATTGCAGCTTTCTTAGCAGATTCTTCCTGCGCTTCCTTCATCTGCTTAACACGTTCCTTAAATGCATCAATGTATTTATCAACATCCTCTATTAATTTATCCCATTCTTCATCTGACATTTTGCGCCAGTCATCATCTTCCTTTAATTCCTGTGCTGTAATCCTGTGAGATTCCTCAAGCATCTTTATTAAATCTGCAGGGGTAAGCTTAATTTCTAGAGTATGCGAATCCATCAAAGAAGTCTCTGCCTTTGACAATGCATCTGTCCAGTTCATCTTTTTATTCATAATGTTTTCGAGTGAACCAAAATTCGACCCATCAAGAGGTGACATCACCATCTTTAGCGCACTCCAGCTCCCCCACTTACTATTCACACCTTCACCTATGGAATCCATATATTCACAATATGCAAACATCTCTACAGGTGTTGCATTCTTAGGATCAAAATTAGATAGATTAACATCTACAAACTCGTCCTCACCACCAGTTGCAATCTTAACTCTAATAATTGTGTCATCACATCCTGGTTTTTCTATAAGTGACGCACTCATTCCATATCCCATATTTCCTGCAAGAGCAAAACCTATTCCAAGAGGTGTAACAGTTTCTTCTACCTTAGTATCTTCCTTAATTTCCCCACTAGATAATTCTTCACTTATTTTTCCTGCCACATCTGGATAATTCTCTATATCAATATCATCTACTAAATACTGTGTAAAAAATGGATTAAAAAATGAATCGATATCATTTCTCATACTAACAATTTGATTTAACGAAGCTAAAAGTCTGTTTGCATTATCAAGCATTGCCTGAGCCTTCTCAAACAATGGGTTTTCTGCAAATCCCTGTAATTTATCTAAATAATTGCACTTCTCTAAAATGTCATCTGTATTGAAATAATCATTTGCTAACATATCTGCTGTTTCATCTGTATTTCTGATATACATGCAAAGTGCTGCAAACTCTGGAAAATCTGCATCTTCTGGATCTATTTCATATGGATTGAACTCCTTTGTAAATGGTTCTCCATTACTATCGATTCCTTCTACAGAATATGTTTTGTTTTCACCATCAGAATTAATCCATATCTTAAAACTCTGTTCACTTGCCTTATATGAATAAATCATTTCTCCATCTTCTGACTTAGCTCCATATACTTCCTCTGTTTTGATATTTGCCATTATGCATCTTGTATATGGTACTGATGGCATAGCTACATCTGTTGAATTTGCTGTAAGTTCAGCAGTGTCTTTATTATCATTTTTCCCAGATAAGAGTCCAAATACAGCTTCTGTATTTGTTCCTTCACTTTTACCTTTATTACTCATTGCAAAATAGTAACTTGAACTACTATAAGTACTTAATCCTGCTATTCCCATGTTGTCTCCTTTCAGTGACCAATCTAGCATTCATGGTCACACCGCTCTCCTGAAAGGTCCGAGCGTTTTATAATTATAATTTATTACTAAGGATTACTTCACATACTCCCATAATCCTTTTTCTTCTAACCAATCCTTATTTGACTGAAGCCACTTTCTATTTTCATCTTCCATGTATTTGACAAATTCATCAAAAGTCATTTCAACATCAGATCCTACAAATCCCCACTTCATGTTTTCTGCGTTTGGATGGTTTTGCTTTAGCACATCTCGCATTGATGTCTTATTATTTTTAGCAGCCTCGATAATTCGGTCATTCCATTCCTTTTGTATATCTTCTATTGATCTAAGCGTTGCAAAACTACATGAATCAGTTGAAATACCATTCCGTTGCATAATTCCACGGTCAAAGTTAACCTGAACTGATGTATAATCTTTTATGTCTTGTTGCCACTTATCCATAGACAAATAGCTGTCCCAATTACCTGCCTTACTGTAATCATCAAGAACTTCTTTCATCGCTGTACTGTAATCAGCTTTATCCAGATAATTTTCTGCACCAGTCTGTTTAAATACTATTTCAGCTCTCTGCTTATCAGCATTTGATGTATTACCAACTTCTGCATTAAGAACCATTATTTCTGCTAAGCTACAGTTTCTTGTATCTATAATCCATGCATTAAGCTTTCTTTCAAATTCTTCACCTTCTGCTGTTTTTCCTTTTACTATGTAAATAGGTGAATCCTCTGAATACACATCCGATTGATATATTTCAATACTTTCTCCAGTTTCTGGATTAGAAACAGCCTGTAATGGTGCATTTACCTTACTACCACTATTTATCTCTTCAATCGGTATATTAAAGTTTTTGCTTAGTACTCTGTTCCCATATGTTCTTTGGGTGTTATTGACATCAAAGCTGCTTTCAATTCCACTTATCGTCATACGCTTCTTCCTCCTCTATTTTTATACAAAAAGCGACCCTTGAATCATTCATTCCTTTGATTCTTAGTGTCGCTCTCCTTAGCTTTATATTCTTAACTTGTATTATTTTTATCGGTATATATTGATAATACTGTTGTCCTATTTCAAAATTGGAACAAATATTTCAATTTTGGAACTATACAGCTGTAATCTTTCTTATGCCCCTGCATCAAATTTCGGCATTTCATCCATTAATTCCTGTAATGGACTCCAGCTATTGAGATCAAAGCTGTCACCATCACCCTCATCATCTTCAGGTTCTTTGAATGATATATCTGATTTTTTTCCTTTTGCCTTCTGAACATCGGCATCAGTATTTGGCAATCTGTTATATCCTGGAGATTTATGCATTTCACTTGAAACTCTATCAATTGCAGCTACCATATATTCCCTGGCAGAATTTTCCTTAGAAATACTGCTCATTGCATTTGAGACTATCTGATTTGCTTCCTCTTTACTACGAGCGTGTTTCACCTGTTCTTCTACTGCTTTAGCCATAGCTTGAACTCTCATTGCCTGCGCATACATAATAGGATTCACCTTTTGAAGATATCTTAATTCTTCAGGCGTCAGTTTCTTTCCAAATTTTAATTTATTTAGAATACCTGCCTCTTTCCCAGCTTTTTCCTCATCTGAAAGTTCATTATCTTCCATTACACTTTTCCTAATGTACTCAGCAAGCTCTTTTGTGGATGTTATCTTTTCTGGTTCCTTTTGTGTGTTTAATGAAATTACCATATTCTTTCTCCAAATAGAAAAGCACACCATTCCCTGAATAATCCTTCCATTGAATAGTGCGCTTTCCTTAGCTGTTATTTATATCGACAACAATATTTTTTTCTTAACCGTTTTTTTAATATTTATCCTACTTTATCCTACCATTTAGAAACCAAGATCAATCTCGATACCCTTAATATCATCACTGATAAGATTATTATCCTTAAGTATCTTATCAATGCTCTTTTGTGCTTTTGCTATAGCTGATGCATCCTGTGACTTCACGCTTATTGACTGGTCAAGTTTATCTGCTTTATTGGATTCTTCGATAATCTCTTTCTGCTCTTCACTTCTTTCCTTAGACTTATCAATTCTCTCCTGAAGCTCTTCCTTTTTTTCCTTGATCTTTTCGGCCTTCTCTTTTTCTTCTTCAGCAGTTTCATCGACATGTTCTTTAGCCTGCTGAGTCATAAGGCCAATCGCTTCCTTACTTGCAGCATCTAATATGCTTTCAGCTGCACCCTGTGCTTTTGACATGTCTCTTGAAGCGTTTAATTCATTTTTATTTAGTTCAATATCTCCTGAAAGTGCTCTGATTTCCTCTTCAATTTGTCCTGCGTCTTTACGGTACTGATTGTAAGCATCATTCAGTTCAAGATATCTGGCCTGAAATTCAGAACGAGTTGTTCCTTGCATGGATTTCAATTTCTCTATTTCTTCATCGGTGAACTCATCGGTGAAAATGCCCATTCTGTTATTCTGATATTTCTTTAAGAGTTCAAGCTCCTTCATCTCATCAGAATCTTCTGTAACGCCATATTCTTTCATAAGGGATTCCTTCTGAGACTCTATGTCAGCCATTGACTTGTTTATTTTCTTAAGCTCATCAAGCCTCTGCGCCTTTAATTCACGTAGCTTATCTATATACTCCTGGCTCTTTATATCTTTACTGAAAGCATCTGAAATTAACTTCATAGCCTGCTTGCCGGCCATTTTCTTTCTCTGCTCTATTATAGAATTCCCGGAAAGCGGACCGGTTCCATCCTGCCCGCCTACAAAGATGCTCCCACTTTGCCTCTGAGTATCTGAAGCATTAGGCTGCTGTATCTGTATGCTGTTTACATTGAATGATACTGTGTTAGACATTGTTATTTCTCCATTAACTATAAATTCGAAATCCTTTTCACTCTTACAAAAATAGATATAGTATTTGTATTCTATGTTGTGATTAAGCTAATAATTGTATCGGTTTATTAACAACAAATCTTTATGTCGTAATCTCATGTTAAACAAGCATAAATAATCTATAGGCAACATATAATCCCAAAGCATAATAAAAAACCCCAGTAGAAACCATTATCTACTGAGGTATCTAGCAGGGCTAGAAGGATTCGAACCTTCACAATGACGGAGTCAGAGTCCGTTGCCTTACCGTTTGGCGATAGCCCTATTTGTTGTCAACGTTGGTATTATACAAGAGTATGCCCTAAATTGCAACCTTTTTTTACTCAAATCCCATAATTATTTCTTCAAGACTTTCTATGCTTGAAGCTTCATTAAGACGGCCTCTGAGCTTTGATGCGCCTTTGAATCCGGCGGTATACCAGGCGGCATGCTTTCTCATTTCCCTTATGCCTATGTACTCACCTTTGTAATCGATAAGCATTCTTGCGTGGCGCATAATCATTTCCTTTACTTCTTCTAACGAAGGTTTATTGTAATCAAGGCCGGCATATTTAGCGTTAAGCTCTTCAAAAATCCACGGATTACCTTCTGCGCCTCTTCCGATTGCAACACCGTCACACCCGGTATATTCAAGCATATGCTTAGCCGATTCATAGCAATCAATGTCTCCGTTTCCTATTACAGGAATAGTGACTGCTTCCTTAACAAGTCGGATTATTTCCCTGTCGGCTTTTCCTGAGTAATATTGTTCTCTTGTTCTTGCATGAACTGTAATTGCAGCAGCACCTGAGTTCTCTGCAATCTTTGCTATTTCAACTGCATTAATATGCTCTGCATCAAATCCTGCCCGGATCTTTACTGTTACAGGCTTACTTATTGCATTCGCCATAGCCTCAATAATGTGGCCTGCAAGGACCGGATTTTTCATAAGTGCGGAACCCTCACCATTATTAACAACTTTTGGCACAGGACATCCCATATTAAAGTCAAGAATATCAAAAGGGATCTCTTCAATGCGCTTAGCCATTTCAGCCATAAGCTTAGGCTCTGAGCCAAAGAGCTGTAAGGACACAGGACCTTCATTTTTATCGATTGTAAGAAGCTCTTTAGTGTTTTTATTGTTGTAATATATTGCCTTTGCGGATACCATTTCGGTGCATACCATTGCAGCACCCTTTTCTTTGCATAACAAGCGAAATGGCAGGTCGCATACACCTGCCATTGGCGCTAAAATAAACGGATTATTTAATTCAACACTTCCGATTTTAAGTTTATTCATAAATATATTACTTTGTGTTCTTCTCGTATAAAATTCTTAATCCATCAATTGTAAGATTAATATCGTAGTAATCTATTTCCTCAACCTCAGGCGAAATAATTGAACCCATTCCGCCGGTAGCGACAACCTTTAGATTATCGTAGCCCATCTCTTTTTTGACCTGCTCAATAATATACTTCGTTGCGCCAATCTGTCCATAAATAAGTCCTGCCTGCATACTTGTAACAGTCTCTGTTGCAAGTATTGATGAAGGCTTCTTAATCTCAATTTCAGGAAGCTTTGCGGCATCTTCCCATAGTGCCTTGGCAGAAATCTTCACGCCCGGAGCTGTAATACCTACTGAGAATGAGCCATCAGCAGTTACAAGGTTATACGTTGTTGCAGTACCAAAGTCGATAACAAGAAGCGGACCGCCGTATTTTTCATATCCCGATACAACATCTACAAGTCTGTCAGCACCGACTTCCTTAGGATTAGATGAAGTAAGCTTGATTCCTGTCTTAATTCCAGGTCCGACGATTATTGGCTTAATTCCAAAATACTTAACAATCGCGTTATGAAGCGACTCCATAACCTTTGGAACTACACTTGAAATAATAGCTCCCTCGATTTTGGTTAAGTCTATGCCCTGAACCTCAGGAATCTGCTTAAGCATAAGCCCGTATTCATCGGTAGTGTGGACAATCTGCGAGTTCATTCTGAAAGTAGTAATAAGGTTTTTTCCATCAAAAATACCTATTTTAATATTAGTATTTCCAACATCTATTGCAAAAAACATCCCTACTCCTCCCTTGTCATTTTCTCTTCTATTTCTTCAAGGCTCTCATTAAGAATGAAAGCTCTGTAGAACATTTCAAGTGATTTAAAAAGCTCCTGTCTGGTTCTTGTTATTTTATCAATGTAAAGACGTGCGCCTATTTCATCATAAAGGTAATCACTGTCTGCTGCCTGAGTTTCAAGCTTAAGCGAGCCGTCCTCGTCAAACACCATCGTGAAAATACCGCCTATTTCTTCTGTAAACATAACGGAAATAATATGTATCTCCTTCTGAATATCCTCAGGCATCAGTGAAAAGTCTTTGTTGAAATAGTATTTCTGCTCATACGAATTTGCTCCGCAAAGCACAACTCTTTTATCCATAATAACCTCTTACACAAGATATTTGAAAATGAAAAAAACAATTCCCAAAAGGACTAAGAATATTGTCCCAAATGTCACTATGCCTACTAAAGACCTTTTCATTACACATTTAATTGTGTTAAAGAAAACAAGCACATCACCGAGAATGAATGAAACGCCAAACACTACGATTCTGCCGCTGATAAAAGCAATAAAACATGTAACAATAATGGCAACAGCAAGACATGCATTAAAAAAGTCAAGCTGTACGAAATCACTTCCCATTATATGTCTTACATAAGAAATCGTTTCCTTTTTCATTTATTAACACCATTCAAATCAGTCAAATTAAAGCGTTGCAGCCATTACTGCCTTAATCGTATGCATTCTGTTTTCTGCCTCATCAAATACAACGTCTGCATACTTTTCAAATACTTCATCAGTGACTTCCATCTCACGAAGTCCGAATCTTTCGCACATGTCTTTTCCGATCTTAGTCTTTAGATCGTGGAATGCTGGAAGACAATGTAAGAAAATAGCATCCTTATTGGCATGGTTCATAATATCCATTGTAACTCTATAAGGAGATAAGTCACGGATACGCTCTTCCCATACTTCATCAGGCTCACCCATTGAAACCCATACATCAGTATATATTACATCGGCACCTTCAACTGCCTTATATGGATCCTCTTCAAAAGTAATTGTCGCACCGCTCTTTGATGCAAACTCCATACATTCATCAACAAGCTTCTGGTTAGGATAATATTTTCTTCCCGGTGCCGCAGCAGTAAAGTGCATTCCCATCTTAGAACACATAACCATAAGAGAATTTCCCATATTGTAACGGGCATCGCCCATGTACACAAGCTTCTTACCTTCAACACTTCCAAGATGCTCCCTTATTGTTAATAAATCTGCGAGCATCTGCGTCGGATGGTATTCGTTAGTAAGACCATTCCACACAGGAACACCTGCATATTTTGCAAGCTCTTCAACGATTTCCTGACCGTATCCTCTGTATTCAATACCATCAAACATACGTCCTAATACTCTTGCCGTATCAGCTATGCTTTCCTTATTTCCTATCTGTGAGCTCTTAGAGTCAAGGTATACAGGATGTATTCCCATATCAGCTGCTGCCACTTCAAAAGCACACCGTGTACGCGTACTTGTCTTCTCGAAAATAAGCGCAACATTCTTACCTTCAAATTTAACATCATAAATTCCGGCCTTCTTATCCGCTTTAAGCTTTGCGGCAAGGTCTAGGAATTCATTAATCTCTTCCTTAGTAAAATCCTTAAGTGTTAAAAAATGACGACCCTTTAAACTCATAATAACCTCCTAAAAGAACACGGGCAGAGACAAATTAATCGTCCTGCCCATTGTGTTATCAATACTATATACTGAATGAAATGTATTACCAGAATACATGATTTCCGATTACAATTCCCGGTATTCCACTCTTGATACTTCTAAAATGCGTTGCGGTTCCGATACACGAAACGCCACTCATTGCTTCCTGTGCAGCCTGAATACATGACTGCTTCGGTCCCTGAGCATAAATACTGGCAACTTTTCCGGTTCCTGCCGGGCCAAACTGTCCCTTAGCATATATTACGCTGTATATTGATGTACCATACTTGCCGGTACGAAGTCTGTTCATTACAACAGTACCAACAGCAACCTGTCCCTGATACGGTTCGTATCCGCTCTCTGACTGAATTAATGCTGCAAGTAAAAGCGTATCGTTAACATCACCTGCAATAGCTCCGTTATTTGTAGCAGCACCGCTCGCTGCTTTCTGTCCACTTGTTCCGGAAGATGCTGCTTTGTCGGCTTCTTCCTTTTCTTTTTTAAGGGCATCTTCTCGCTCTTTAATCTGCTCTATAGACTCACCACAGTCAAGAGCTTCTTGAACGGTCACATACTCAGATTTAACGTAGCCTATTTCACCGTCTGAAAACTCAACCTGTACCCATTCTCCGTCATCATTGATGGCTTCGATTTTATCACCCTCAGCCATGAGTTCCAATACATCTGAATCGGTACTCTTATCCTCACGGATTCTAAGCGAAGATGTCTTAGAAGTTGCCGTCTTTGTTACTGCAGTCTCAGCAAGCTTTACAGCTTCATCTCCAAACAGAAGATATGTGTCCTTAATCCAGCCTGTAAGTGTGCCGGTTTTAACCTTTGTCCAGCCGTTCTTCCTCTCAAGTATTTCTCCTCCGCATTCCTTATAGAACTTGCCGATAAGATTACTTGTCTCAGAGGCTTCACTTCTTACGTTAACAGCTTCCTCAACATTAGCCATAACAAGCTTATCATATGAGATACCCGCTACGCTTCCCTTTTTCGTAACAGTATCTTTTTTTACCGTAGCGGTGTCCTTTGAGGCACTCGCTTTCCCCGTATTAATTCTGAACTCGATGGTTCTTGCGAAAACACACTGCACACTCCCCAAAGTGCTGACAACCACAATTGCTAATGATAATAGCATGGCTGCCAAAGCATGCATCCTGTTTTTCGTAGTCATATTTCCACCATTTCCTTAAGGTAAATTCACCTTAGTTCTCGATAGTTCCAAATTATAAAAAATCTCACTTAGTCTACATAATATCACAAATTATCTTTTTCGTCAAAAATCTGCACTCCGTCGTACTCTGACTTACGTATTCTATATTGAATATCTTCAAGAATTTTCCTGTTATTTGCTATTACATCTGCCTGAAGTCCGACAATAAAAGTCATAAATCCAAGCAGCATAAGAGTTGACGCAAAAATAAGAGACTGTATGTGTCCTGAGCCTGAACCCTTAAGCCAGTATATTAAAAATCTGAGTCCGATAAGGAATCCGCCTGTAAACGGAATAAGCCCGAGTACCGAGAAAAATGTAAGAGGTCTGTACATCATATACGCTCTTATTATTGTAATCATGGATCTCTTAACGTATGCCCCCATTGAATGGAACAGTCTTGATTTTCTAAGCTCACCGTTTGTGCGGACAGGTACTGATGTAATTGCCCATGATGACCTTCCCGCCTGAACGATTGTTTCAAGCGTATATGTGTAATTGTTCATTACATTGATATGCATCGCAGCCTCTCTGGAAAAGGCTCTGAATCCACTTGGCGCATCAGGAATATCAGTTTTGGAAGCCTTTCTTACAATGTAGCTTCCAAAATGCTGCAGTTTTTTCTTAAGCGGAGAAAAATACTCGGTTTCATCTATCGGTCTCTCACCGATAACAATATCAGCCTTACCATCAAGAATAGGCCTTACAAGCTTTTCAATGTCCTCACCGCAATACTGATTATCTGCATCTGTGTTAACAATGATATCTGCTCCATGCTTAAGGCATGCATCAATTCCGGCCATAAAACCTTTAGCGAGTCCTTTATTTCTCTTAAAGCTTACAATGTAGTGTACGCCCCAGTTTCTTGCGACTTCAACTGTGTTATCAACACTTCCGTCATTAATTATCAAATATTCAATTTCGTCTATTCCGTCTATATGCTTAGGCAGATCATTAAGTGCTATCTCAAGAGTCTCTGCCTCGTTTAAGCACGGAATCTGAATTATTAATTTCATTTATACGTTCCTCATCTGATTTCTTTTGCAATATAAATCGGCCTATGTTTAGTCTCAAGATAAGTCTTGGCAAGGTATTCTCCAACAATTCCAATGCATGAAAGCTGCATTCCGCCGATAAGCATAATTATACATACAAGTGAAGGCCATCCGCTTGTCGGATCCCCGTATATAAGCTTTCTTATAATAATAAATACAATCATGACAAATGCTAAAAGCATACAAAGTATTCCGAAGAATGAAGAAATAACAAGTGGTGCCGTTGAAAATCCGATGACACCTTCAATCGAATACATAAATAACTTCCAGAACGACCACTTTGTCTCGCCGGCCACTCTCTCGACGTTTTCATATTCGAACCACTTAGTCTCAAATCCGACCCAGCCGTAAATTCCCTTTGTGAATCTGTTGTATTCTCCCATTGAGAGAATCGCATTAACCATCTGGCGTGTCATGATTCTGTAATCTCTGGCTCCGTCAACGATTTCGGTTTTTGAAATCCTGGCCATTAATTTGTAGAACATTCTTGCAAAAAACGACCTGATGACAGGCTCACCTTTTCTCGTAACGCGTCTTGTTGCGGCGGAGTCAAATCCTTCTTCGGTAACCGCTTTAAACATTTCAGGCAAAAGTGACGGTGGATCCTGCAAATCTGCGTCCATAATTACTACGTAATCCCCCTTTGCATTATCAAGTCCTGCATATATTCCCGCTTCCTTCCCGAAGTTTCTCGAAAATGAAACGTATCTTACTCTTTTATCCTTTTCGTTATATTCTCTAAGCACCTTAAGTGTTTTGTCCTTAGAGCCATCATCAATAAAGAGCATTTCGAATTCTACTGACGGAAAGTCCTTATTAAATACTTCTATTGTTTTTAGCATTTCCTCATAGAAAAACGGAATGGCTTCTTCCTCGTTGTAGCATGGCACTACTACTGTAAGTAAACTCATTTTTGCTTTGAATCTCCTTTGACTCTGATAATATCATTTACACAAACATCCGCTTCATTAAGTCTGACTCTTATTATCTGCTGAGGGTGCGGACAGCTGTCCATTTCGGTTCCTTTTTCGTTATCCTTAATTGATAAAACCTTGGCTGAAATATTTCTGCCGTCAGGCTTCATTATTTCTATTTCATCATTAACCTTGAATTTATTTTTCTGCTCAAGAATTATCTCTTTATCAGCTGTAACCTCAAGTATTGATCCAAGATAAGTATATTCATTTATGTATGTATTACTGTCATAAATCTGGGTGTTTTCATCAGGCTTACCGAAATAAAAACCTGTAGTAAACTGCCTGTATGTACACTTTGCGATTTCCGACTTGTACCAGTCCATATTGGCTCTGTACTTTTCTTCCGATTCAAATAAATCATCAATCGCTTTTCTGTATGTTCTTGCAACACTTGCAACATACAATGCGGTCTTCATTCTGCCTTCTATTTTGAAGCTGTCAATTCCTGCATCAACCATCTCAGGAATATGCTCAATCATGCACAAATCCTTTGAATTGAAAATATAAGTCCCTCTCTCATTTTCATAAACCGGGAAATACTCATTAGGTCTCTTCTCTTCAACTACCGAATACTTCCATCTGCAAGGGTGAGTACATGCACCTTTATTGGCATCTCTTCCGGTGAAGAAGCTTGATAGCAGACATCTTCCTGAATATGAAATACACATCGCACCGTGAATAAAGCTCTCAATCTCCATATCATCAGGAATATTTGCCCTTATTTCCCCTATTTCCTTAAGGGATAATTCTCTCGCTGATACTACTCTTTTTGCACCCTGGTTATACCAGAATTTATATGTCATGTAATTTGTGTTGTTAGCCTGGGTACTTACGTGTATGTCAATTTCAGGACACACTTCCTTGGCAATCATGAACATTCCGGGGTCTGCAATAATCAACGCATCCGGCTTAAGCTCCTTTAATTCTTCAAAGTACTTATATGCGCCCTCAAGGTCATAATTATGCGCTAAAATATTAGCCGTCACATGAACTCTTACATTATTATCATGGGCAAAATCAATGCCCTTTTTCATTTCGCTTAAATCAAAATTCTTAGCCTTGGCCCTAAGTCCAAATGCCTCTCCGCCAATATAAACGGCATCTGCACCATATGTTACCGCTGTTTTTAATACTTCTAAGCTCCCCGCCGGAATGAGAAGCTCAGGCTTTTTATTTTTTTGCATCTGTATCTCCGAAATCGGTTACGATTATTTTTTTACACTCACAGAAATTCCGTCACCAAGCTGCAGTATATCTGTCGTAAGCTCGTCACTTTGCATAAGCGCTCTTATGTATTCCCTCATCCTTTTATGGATTGTCCTGTCTCGTCTTACTACTGTGAATTTTGACTGTATTACAGTGTCATCCTGCAGCACATTATCAGTAATCAGAACTCCGCCTTTTTTTAGAAGCTTTACTGCATTAGGCAAAAAATTTATATACTGACCTTTAGCGGCATCCATGAAAATCATGTCATATCTGCCTGCAAATTTGTCATCGCCATTTTCATTTTCTAAAAGCTCATTAAGGATGTCCTTTGCATCTCCTTCAATAAGCGTGATTTTATCATTAAAGCCTGACTTTAAGAAATTTTCCTTTGCAACAGGTATTCTCTTCTCATATTTCTCAATTGTTGTAATATGACAATCACTTTGTGAATACTGTGCCATAAGTATTGCGGAAAACCCGACTGCCGTTCCGACTTCAAGAATGTTTTTTGGTTTTTTGAGTTCAAGCATGAGTTTTAAAAATCTCTGCATGCTTTTTCGTATTATCGGAACGTTATCTCTGTTGGCTTCTGCCTCAAGATTGTCAAGAAACTCAGTATTGCCTTCGTTAAGTGATTCAATAAATATTTCCGTTCTCTCAAAGCCTGACATTATTGTTCCTCTATTGCAGATTCCTCGTCGCCTTCACCTTCGAATTCATTACCTGCTGATTCATCTTGTGTTTCTTCAGTATCTTCAAAGGCAGCGGCCTCATCATACTGTCCTTCTTCACCGAGTACACCGGCTGAATCAATTCCCGTAACATCATCGCTTAACGGATTGACTTCCTCTGAATAATCTTCTTCGCCTTCTGCCTCATCGTCCGGATTTTCTTTTCCAACAAGAACCTCTAGAATTTCATCCGAATTCATACTCGTATTAAGAGTATATGAACCCGGCTTAATGTCATCCTTATAAACCGATAATTTCTTCTGTATTGAGAAAAGCATATGGTCTCTTATTATTCCCTTATCCTCAAGCATCTGATAGATATCGCTCTGTGCATCATCGTTTCCTACAACAAAGCTTATATCTCTTCCCGGAGGCGCACTCATTGGCTCCTCCGCAAAAACTCTGTATCCAAAATCATATGCTTTTTTTGCGTAGTTAGATATGCACACTATTGCAATAATAATGAGTGCAACCCTGACTACAGTTCCGGCAAATGCCAGAGTGATGTTTTTAATGTTGTTCATAATATATTACCTATATCAGCTTAATTTCTTCTAATATACGCCTTGATATTTCCTGGTACATTCCCATAAACTGATTTTCCGCTTCTATAAAATCATATACTCTCTGATCTTCAGAAAGCTCATCGCATCTTTTCTCAAGTTTGTCCATCTCATCATACGCTTCATCTGAATTCTGAATTGAACGAATACGCATATTGAGCTTTCTTATTTCGTCGATTTTCCATATAAGATCACTATCATTCTCGACTTTTTCCCTTGCACTTACGTATTCCTGATACGATTCGGATTGCTTTATTACTTCGATTAACGAAGCAACGATTTCATCAAAGCTTTTGTTCATATTCTTCCCCTTAATTTCCCCTGAATTTATAGTATTTCAACAAGAATGATTGGCTTACGTTTTGTCTTTTTCCATACAAATGAACCAAGTGCATCTCTCAATACATTTTTAATTTTGTTTCTGCCTGTAACACCCTTGTCAAGACAGTCATAAAGCTCATCACATGCAAGCTGCCTTGCCTCTTCGATAAGTTCATCCGATTCCTTAATATATACAAAGCCTCTTGAATCAATTACCGGTCCTGAAATAACATATTCTCCGCTTTCATCCATTGCAAGCATTATTATGATTATTCCGTCTTCAGAAAGTCTCTGTCTGTCTCTTATTACGACGTTACCTACATCTCCTACCAAAAGCCCGTCAACAAACACGCTTCCGTTTTCTACTTCTTCGGTAATAATGGCGCTTTCACTGTCAATCTCAAGAACCTGTCCTGTCTTAAGAATAAATATGTTTTCCTTTTCTATTCCAAGCGACCTGGCTATTCTTGCCTGTGCCTTTAAGTGTCTGTACTCACCATGCACGGGAATTGAATACTTAGGTTTTACTAAAGAATAAATCAGCTTTATCTCTTCTTCACATGCATGTCCCGAAACATGTGCATCCTGGAATATTACATCGGCACCCTTCATTGATAGTTCATTAATAACTTTTGATACAGCCTTTTCATTTCCGGGAATCGGATTCGAACTGAATATTACGACATCGCCCTGATTAAGCGAAACTTTTCTGTGCGTATTTGTTGCAATTCTGCTTAACGCTGCCATCGTCTCACCCTGGGAGCCGGTCGTAACTATTACTGTCTTTTCCTCAGGATAATCATTAATCTGCTCAATGTCTATTAATGTATTATCGGGAATATTTATTATTCCAAGCTCAGCTGCGGTGTTGATAACACTTACCATACTGCGGCCTTCAACTATTACTTTTCTCCCATATGTATATGCGCTGTTAATTATCTGCTGAACTCTGTCGACATTTGACGCAAACGTTGCGACAATAATTCTGCTATCCTTATTGTCTGCAAAAATGCTGTCGAAAGTTTTGCCGACCGTCCTCTCAGAATTCGTAATACCCGGCCTCTCCGCATTCGTGGAATCGCATAGCAGTGCAAGCACTCCTTCTTTTCCAAGCTCTGCAAATCTTGTTAAATCTATCGGATCTCCGTATACCGGAGTATAATCAACCTTAAAATCTCCTGTATGAACTATGCATCCTGCAGGTGTATGTATTGCAAGAGCTGCAGCATCGGCAATTGAATGATTTGTCCTAATAAATTCAACACTGATATCACCAAAGTCAATTACGTCAGAAAACTGCACCGTATGTCTTTTAGTAATATCCAAAAGCTCATGCTCTCTAAGCTTATTCTCAATGAGTGCAATTGTAAGTCTTGTTCCGTATACAGGAACATTTAATTCCTTAAGAATATAAGGTAACGCACCGATATGATCCTCATGTCCGTGCGTAATAACAAAGGCTTTAACCTTATCAATATTTCTTTTTAAATATGTTACGTCAGGAATTACCAAATCAATTCCAAGCATATCATCCTCAGGAAAAGCAAGACCGCAGTCGACTACGATAATCGTATCCTCATACTCAAAAGCGGTAATGTTCATCCCGATTATTTCAAGGCCGCCAAGTGGAATTATCCTGACCTTTTTATTATTATCCATTCATTCCCCTTATTAAGAAATATCTACATCCCCTATTGATTCTTCAAAAAGCGGAGCTACTGCCTTTATTTCATTTTCGTCGGTAACAGCCTCATATACACTTTCCTCATCATCTCCAGTAGAAACATCCTTAAGTATCATTACTTCTATTTCTTCTGCGTCAGGGTCGGCTGCATCAGTAACTAAAATATAATTAACTTCGTTAATCTTTGTATCGTCAATTATATAAAATTCCTCTTCGCCTTCATCGGTTTCAAAAATTATCTTTTCGTATTCGCTCATATTTACCTCGCTAATTTAATCGTGTCAGTTATGTAATGATTCTAAATAATTCTGAAGAATTACCATTGCCGCAATCTCATCGACATATTGCTTTCGGTTCTCTCTGCGTATTTTCGATTCAATCATAATGTTTTCTGCAGATACACTTGTAAGTCTCTCATCCCACAAAATAACAGGAAGTCCGGTCCTTCTTTCTAAAGCCTCTTTAAATTCGAAAGTCTTAAAGGCGCGTTCCCCGTCAGTTCCGTCCATATTCTTAGGATGACCGAGTACTATTTTTTCGACATTATACTCTTTACATATCTCTTCAATTCTCTGATATGTCTTACGAATTTTACCTTCCGACTCACGCCTTATTATCTCAAGCCCCTGAGCCGTGATAAGCATAGGATCACTTATTGCAACTCCTACTGTCTTCGAGCCGTAATCAAGTCCTAATATTCTCATATTATCTCCAACCGTTCGACCTGATGTACTGAATTAATAATTCTTCCACAAGCTCATCTCTTTCAACCTTCATAATAAGGCTTCTTGCATTGTTATGGCTTGTGATATATGTAGGGTCTCCCGACATAATATATCCTACAATCTGATTTACAGGATTGTATCCTTTTTCAGTAAGAGCCTCATAAACTGTAGAGAGTACAATCTTAACTCCTGTATCCTGTTCTGTCTGCACTCTGAAATGCTGAGTATTACCTAAATCCATATTTACCCCCTTTATGTTGTAGCCCTTTCAAATCATGCTATGATTCATGCATACATATTATGTCTTTATGCATGCAACTTAGGCTTACTTATTAAACAATACAGTTATCGCAATTTTAAGCATAATCTATTATATTTTACTCCAATAAAGGCTAAATTACAAATATTACGACCACTGCAAATTCCTATAGCAATACTTAAAGCCCTGTATTCATTACTTCATCTTTACATAGTATTGCGCTCATTACTTCATCATTAATAAAGCCTTCAATGTGCACATCTCTTATTTCATTTATTAATTTTTCGTCGCCTGACTTTAGCGCAACCTTAACATACTCTCTCGTATAGCCGATGAGATAATCTTCTCCACCCATTATGATTATCTCTTCAAAAAGCACCTCAGCTCTTTTTCCGATATAATATTCCCTGAATTTTCTGCTTCTTTCATTGGCATCTTTAATAAGAATCTCACTTCTTACTGATTTTTCCTTATCGGTAAGCTGATTATCCATCTTATCAGCAAGAGTTCCTCTTCGCCTTGAGTACTTAAATATATGTGCCTCATAAAAGTCGACTTTATTCATATACTCTCTAGTCTCAATAAATTCTTCATTAGTCTCGCCCGGAAACCCGGCAATAACATCTGTCGTAATTCCCGCATGTATAAAGTACTCTCTTATAAGCTTTGTTTTTTCTAAAAATTCATCTGTACTGTATCGCCTGTTCATTCTTTTTAGCACTGAATCGGAGCCACTTTGTAATGAAAGGTGAAAGTGAGGACATATTTTACCTGTAGCGACAAGTCTTTTAAGGAAATCTTCTGTAATTATTCTTGGTTCAAGTGAGCCAAGTCTTATTCTCTTAACTCCTTTAATTTTAGCAACAGCCTCTATTGCATCAATTAACTTTGCATTTTCGTATTCACTATAGCCTACAGGATTCTCATTTGACATTTCGATATTATAATTTTCCATGCCGTATGAGCTTAGATGAATACCTGTAAGAACAAATTCTTTGTAATTGTTTTTACAGAGTCCTTCTATTTCACTGACGATATCTTCTATTTTCCTTGAGCGTACTCTTCCTCTTGCAAGAGGAATTGCACAGTAGCTACAAAACTGATTACAGCCGTCCTGTATCTTCACATGTACTCTTGTATGCTCTGTCGTAAATGAGAGCTTAAATTCGTCATATTCCTTTGTCTCATTAATATCATTAACCAATAAGTGTTTATCTTCTGTATTATTGCTATCTTTATTATTCAGAAATTCAACGATCTTCTCGTATGCATGACCTTTATCAGAATTGCCGATTAATACATCAATGCCTAAATCTTTACGTGCTTCATCCTTACTTGTTTCAACGTAGCAGCCCATTGCAACTACAATTGCATCAGGATTTAATGTCTTTGCCCTGTGAAGCATTTGCCTTGATTTTCTATCGGCAATATTTGTTACAGTGCATGTATTTACCACGTAAATATCCGCTTTTTGGTCAAAAGGTACAATTCGGAAATCGTTTTCCGTAAATCTTTGTTGCACAAATTCCAACTCATATGAATTTACTTTGCATCCAAGGTTATGAAATGCTACTTTTTTGGACATTTTATACCTCATTTTTTGTAATATTTATAGGTTGACTTCCTTACACCTCTCCATTATTATTATATTGTAACGACGAGAAAGGAGAATAAAGGTATGAAGACAGTACAGATTTCATTAAACTCAATTGATAAGGTTAAGACTTTTGTTAATGACATTACAAAGTTTGATTATGATTTTGATTTAGTATCAGGTAGATACGTGATCGACGCTAAGTCAATCATGGGTATCTTTTCATTAGATCTTTCAAAGCCTATTGACTTAAATATCCATGCAGAGGACGGCATCGAAGATGTTCTTAACGTTATCAAGCCTTATATTGTTTAATCAATAGAGTTTATGCGGGCAGGTTTTACCTGCCCGTTTTTTATTTATCGACCGTAATCACGATATGTTCCGGAAGTTCATATTTATTAGCATTTTTATTTTTAACAACTTCATCATATTCCTTCGTGTAATCTTCATTTCTGAATACATATACAACACTACTGTCAAGGTTCCCTTTTAAGAATTCACCTGACCACTCTTCAATTGTTGCATCTATTTCATCATATATTGTTCGTGCGTAGTAGAAGCTGTTCTGGCTCATTTTGTGTAAATATGCATAATATGCAGTGTCCATCATAATGTCATTGTAATCATACATAAATACAAATTCATCTTTGCCATCTATCACATTTTCATCTTCAAGTTGAGTCCATACAGTCTCAAATACCTTATCTTCACTATACTTCTGATGATATTGTTTTACGATTCCCGACATCTCGAAAAGCTGTATTATAATTGCAAAAGCAACAAGCAGCTTAACCCATATCTTACTAAAATGTTTAGCGACTAATGAGAATGCAATTACGTAGAAAAGATACATTCCTATCCATACAAATCTTGCATTGGTTCTGCATATTCCAAGAATACGTGTAATAAATTTAGGTACAGGAATACTTATCAGCTTAACGCTTCCAAACGAATAATTCGGAAAGCATGAAAATAACAGAACAATAATAATGAATGCAATTATTACGGCATATGTTAATTTGCATATATTGCCTGAATTTTCATCAGGGTTTGATAAAGAAACGGTGGCATTTTTGCCTAAGTGTTTATCACGGATATGAACAGCTGTTTCGTACATTGTCATTACGATTAACAGTATAATCATGCCAATTCCAAGATACGAAAAACCCTCAAATTCAAACATTCCGTTGTTCTCAAACCCTTTAAACAAGGAGCTAAAATGCAGCGGATTTACATATGCACTTAAGTTGGCATAGAAGCTTCCAAAGCCGTCTCCGCTAACAGAACCCGAGCCATAAAATCCACCTAAAATATAAAGAAGAATAAATGACGATACGCCCATGCTAAGAAGCGGAAATGCCATCCATAGATCTTTATAAAACTTTGTTCCTTTTTTGTGTGTTCTTAATATTCCATCACAAATCTGTAAAAGAAGAACGATGCCTGTCATGAATACAAAATATGAATGGATTGAGACAGACAGTACTCCGATTAAAGCCCAATATATGCATATCTTTTTAAGCTGCGATTTGTCTGTAATATCTGTGTATAGCCATATAATGAGTGCAAGCACTATTATCCACTGCGCGGAAAGTGCGGTGTGGTAAAACATTCTGTGCAGTACCGGAAAGCTTAAAATAAAGAAAAGACTTCCTGATAAGCAGAGTAATTTACTACCTGAAAATCTTCTGATTAAGACAGGTGACAATGCGCCCATTAATGAAAAGCATATAAGTCCGAACAGCCCAAAGTACTGAAAGCTCTCAGGAAGAACACCTGAAAACAGCTTGAAAAATACAGCAAATAACGGAATTGAATCGGTATATACAACCGACATTGAATAAGGCTTAGAAAGTGTATCAATTATTCCGACAGGAAAACGCCATGGGCTTAGTCTGTAATGACAGAAGCCGACATAGTGCTGCCGTAAATCCATGTCTCCATGAAAGAGCCAGCCGTTATATGTAACATCAACTATTTTAAATCCGTAAACAAGCGCAAAACACAGGATGCCGATCATGCACCCTGTGAGCATAAGAAACAATAATTCTTTTTTTTCAGGTTTATTAAAATTCATTCAATTAATAAGGCTTTAACTAACGGTTCCCTTTTTATAAAGCTTATCAGTCAACAATAATAAGTTCTTTTGTCTCAATTGCAGTTTTATATAACTCGTCAATCTTTTCTGATAAATTGCCCTCATCTCTTCTTATTATGTTGAGATTTGGCTTTGTAACCGGATGCTTGGCAACAAAAATCGTACAACAGTCTTCATACGGAAGAATCGATGTCTCATATGTGTCAATTTTCTCTGAAATCTCAATGATTTCCTGCTTATCAAATCCGATAAGCGGTCTGAAAACAGGAAGTGTACATACTTCATTTGTTGCAACTAATGACTGCATTGTCTGTGATGCAACCTGGCCGATACTTTCACCCGTAATCAAGCTTAAGCACTCGGTTTCTTTTGCAATATGTTCAGCAATTCTCATCATGTAACGGCGCATTATAATTGTCAGCTCATCATGTGGACACTTATCATATATGTACAGCTGAATATCCGTAAAATTAACAACGTGAAGGTAAATCGGTCCCGTATATTTAGCAATCTTTTTCGCCAAATCAACGACCTTCTGCTTAGCTCGCTCTGAGGTGTATGGCGGTGCATGGAAATACACTGCATCGATTCTTACTCCTCGCTTTGAAATCATGTAGCCTGCAACAGGTGAATCAATTCCGCCCGATAATAAAAGCATAGCCTTGCCGTTTGTTCCAATCGGCATTCCGCCCGGTCCCTTTATTACCTCTGAATAGATGTAAATCTTCTCTCTTATCTCGACATTGAGCATAATTTCAGGATTATGCACGTCTACAGAAAGCTCAGGAAATGCATTAAGTAATACTTCTCCAAGCTTTGCATTTATTTCCATTGATTCAAGCGGATAGTTCTTACGGGCACGTCTTGAATTTACTTTAAATGTTTTGTTTTTATCAGGATATACTTCATCGATGAAAGAAGTAACATCCGATGCTAACTGTTCAAAGCCCTTATCTTCAACATGAACTACAGGACAGACTCCCGTAATACCAAAGACTTTAGTAAGTGCACCAACAGTCTCATCAAAATCATAATCCGATAAATATTCTACATAAATACGTCCGCTTGCCTTTGATATTTCGTACTTTCCTTCACACTTGTTAAGTGCAATCTTAATCTGCCTTACAAGTGCATCCTCAAACATATATCTGTTCTTTCCCTTAATCGCAATTTCTGCATATTTAATGAGAAACGATGTGTATTTCATTTAATGTCCCCCTAATGTCTTGAATATTTCCTAAGCATAGGAATCACTTCATTAAGTACTGAAAGTGTCTGTTCTATATCTTCACGCGTTGTCTCAACCGACATTGAAAATCGTATTGTCGAATCAAGTAAATCGTGCTTAAGTCCAATTGATTTAAGTGTTGCGCTTATTGAAGGCTTATTTGATGCACACGCAGAGCCTGAGGATACATAAATTCCTTTTTCCTCAAGTGTATGAAGCATTACCTCTGCCCTTACTCCTTTGATTGAAGCACTTACAATATGCGGCGCAGTTTCTCTTATATTATCTGTAATAGCGTTAACGCTTACGCCTTCTATTTTTAACAGCTCTTTTACAAAATAATCTTTTATTTCGTAAAGCCTATCTATTTTTTCATCAAAATCTTTATAAATAATTTCAGCAGCAAGTCCGATTCCGGCTATTCCTATTACATTTTCTGTTCCGGACCTTAAGCCCTTCTGCTGACCTCCGCCAAAAATAATCGGAGAAATCTTTGTCTTATCAGCGATATATAAAACGCCTATACCCTTCGGGCCATGTATTTTATGACCGCTTATTGACATTAAATCAATGCCTGACTTCTTTGGATTTATTTTGAATTTACCGTACCCCTGAACACTGTCAACATGGAAAAGGGTATTCGGATTGTTTTCTTTAATAATTTTACCAATCTCTTCAATTGGCATAACTGAACCGATTTCGTTATTGACATGCATGATAGATACTAATACAGTATCTTTTCTAAGTGCGTTCTTAAAATCTTCTATTCTCACTCTGCCTAAGCTATCAACAGGGAGGTATGTTACCTCATAGCCCTGCTTTTCAATATAGGCACAGGTTTCAAGAACCGCAGGATGCTCTATGCCCGTAGTGATAATGTGCTTACCGATACGGGCATTTGCATAACATCCTCCGATAATTGCCATATTATCTGATTCAGTGCCGCCTGATGTAAATAAAAGCTCTGACTCCTTACATTTAAGGGTCTTTGCTATTTGTTCCTTAGCTTTCTTTATGTAGTTTTCTGAAACAACACCAAGATTATGCATACTTGATGGATTGCCAAAATCAACATCCATCACTTTATTCATAATTTCCCTTACTTCATCAAAAGGCCTTGTTGTTGCACTGTTATCAAGATAAATCATACTACTATACCATTTGGTTAATTTGCATTTTATTTTGCAGCTTCGAATTCCTTATAGATTTCTTCAGATGGCTCTTTTGTGCAAAGTGATACTACTACTATAAATACAAGTGAAACTAAGAATGCCGGAAGAAGCTCATAAATGTTCCATGCACCGCCTAAAGGTCTTACAAGATACTTCCAGATAAATACCATTGCACCGCCTGCTACAACGCCTGCGATAGCACCTTCCTTTGTAGTTCTTTTCCAGAAAAGTGCTGTGAGTGTAAGTGCGCCGAACGCACCACCAAAGCCTGCCCATGCAAAGCTTACGATCTGGAATACAGAAGAGTTAGGGTCTCTTGCAAGGAAGATTGCAATGATTGAAATAACAAGTATTGCTGCCCTTGCAACCTTAAGTGATTTCTTGTCATCCATCTTAATCTTTAAGAAATCCTGTGTAATATTCTGTGAAACAGATGATGCAGCTGCAAGCATCTGAGAATCAGCTGTTGACATTGTTGCAGCTAAAACTCCTGCAAGTATTACACCTGCGATGATTGCCGACAATGCGCCATGCTGTGAAATAAGTCCTGAAAGTCTTACAACAATTGTCTCTGATGAAGAACCATCAAGCACTTCAAGAATGCCTGTCTTTGAAACTGCGTTTCCTACAACACCAATGAAGATTGCACCAAACATTGCAATGAATACCCATACAGTAGCAACTCTTCTTGAAAGAACAAGCTTCTTCTCATCTTCAATCGCCATAAATCTTAAAATGATATGAGGCATACCGAAATATCCAAGACCCCATGCCATAGTTGATATAATTGTGATGAAGCCGTATGGTGAAGCTGTACCTGATGCTGCATCATGCATTGCTGTAAGTGAAAGATATCCCGCCATTGAATTTGCATTTGCCATTACGGCATCAAATCCACCTGCTGTAGTGATTCCGAATCCAAGTACTACTACAAGAGCTATTGTCATAACACATGACTGAATAAAGTCTGTTGTTGAAACTGCCTTAAATCCACCCATAATTGTATATCCAACGATGACAATTGCAGATACGACCATAGCTGCCATATAGTCAACACCAAAAAGTGAATTGAAAAGCTTTCCGCATGCTGCAAATCCCGAAGCTGTATAAGGAATAAAGAAAATTACGATGACAAGTGCACAAATTGCATTAAGGATGTTTTTGTCATCATGGAATCTCTTTGAATAGAAGCTTGGTACCGTAAAGGCGTTAATATTTGCAGAATATCTGCGAAGACGTCTTGCAACAAAGAGCCAGTTAAGATAAGTACCGATTCCAAGTCCTATTGCAGTCCATGCCGCATCACACACACCTGATAAGTATGCTACACCAGGAAGACCCATTAAAAGCCAGCTTGACATATCTGATGCTTCAGCTGACATAGCCGTAACGAACGGTCCTAATTTTCTTCCTCCAAGATAAAAGTCTTCAGTATTTGAATTGTTCTTACTGAAAACAAAACCGATCGCAAGCATTACCAGAAGGTAAATAACTATTGCCGCAACAATGAAAAAGTTGTTTGTAATCATTTTTTCCTCTTTTCTAACACATAATTATTTGATATAAATCTATTTTCCAAGCATCTCTTTGAATCGACGCATGGCTTCTATTGTGTTTTCCTTATCGCCAAAGGCTGTAAGTCTGAACCATCCTTTACCGTTCTCTCCAAAGCCTTCACCCGGGGTACCTACTACATATATTGTATTTAGCATGTAATCAAAGAACTCCCAGCTTGACTTATTGTCAGGGCACTTAAACCAGATATACGGTGAATTGATTCCGCCTGTGTATTTTACACCGCATTCATCCATTGTCTTTGCGATAATTCTTGCATTTTCCTGATAGTACTTAAGATTTTCTTTAATCTGCTTTAAGCCTTCTTCGGAAAATACTGCGGCGAGTCCGCACTGTACAGGATATGAAACTCCGTTGAACTTTGTTGACTGGCGTCTGTACCAGAGTTTATAAATATTTGTTCCATCGATTTCAAGTTCCTTAGGGATTACTGTATATCCACATCTGGTTCCCGTAAATCCTGCAGTCTTTGAAAGTGAACACATTTCAATTGCGCACTTTCTTGCACCTTCGATTTCAAAAATCGATCTTGGTATATTTTCTTCTGTAATAAATGCTTCATATGCCGCATCATAGAAAATAACCGCATTATTGTTAATTGCATAATCAACCCATGCCTTAAGCTGTTCTTTATTCATAGCGGCTCCGGTAGGGTTATTCGGTGAACAAAGATATATTAAATCCGCATGCACAGAAGGATCAGGGCTTGCATTAAAGCCGTTATTCTCATTTGCATCGGCATAAATTATCTTACGACCTCCCATGATATTTGTATCCACATACACAGGATATACCGGGTCTGTTACAAGAACTACGTTGTCTTTGTCAAAAATATCAGTAATGTTTCCGGCGTCGGATTTTGCACCATCATTAATTAATATCTCATCCTTATCAACATCGACTCCGAATGTCTTGTAATAATCGGATACAGCCTGACGTGCGAATTCATATCCCTCATAATCGGGGTATCCTTTGAAAGTTTCTTTCTTAGAAAGCTCGTCGCATCCCTTCTTCATAGCCTCAACTACTATTGGAGCCAAAGGTCTTGTTACATCTCCAATACCAAGTCTGATTAAAGGCTTGTCGGGGTTTTCCTTTGTAAATTCGTTAACTCTTTTTGAAATTTCGGCAAAGAGATAACTCGGTACAAGGTTTTCAAAGTTTTTGTTTACTTTTGCCATTTTTCATCTCCTCATCTAAGCTAAATCGCCTAGTCTTCAAGGTCATCGATGATCTCCCTTGCAGCTTCACGCTTAGTGATGCGCCTCTCCATTGCGTGATGCTCTATCATATGATGGGCCTCCTCTTCAGTTACCTTCTTTTTATCTATAATAAGCCACTTAGCGTGGTTTATCATTCTGATATCAGCCATCTTTTCTTCAAGCGTTCTGTTCTTCTTCTCCATCCTTTTAATCTTTGCTGATGTAGCACTTAAAAGTCTCATAGAAGAATAAACAACCGGCTTTGTACTAGGCTTTGAAATTGTTACGATTCCCGCATCTATTACCTGGTATGTAATCTGATCATAGAGTTCATCCTTTACAAGAAGCATGATACACATCGGTGAATCGGCATAATCAAGTGCCAATTCAACACCAAAATCATCAGGCATCGGTGTATTTATTACTAAAATGTCATATGGTCCCGACACAAGCATACGTCTTGCTTCCCCACATGAATTGGCTCTGCATACAGGATAAAACTCTTTCTGTGGCAATAAATCAACCATGAAATCATATATTTTATCTGAACCCGTTACTATCAAAACAGAACGGACATCTACATTAAGTGACATATCTGACCTCTGATCCTAACACATGGTTGATTCTACAATAGATTTAACACTGCCTTATTAATTACAGAGTTGATAAATGGACTATTTGCAGCAATTTCCCTTGCGTTTTCAAGGCTTTCAGGCAGCTTTTTCAATTTGTCTTTTACACTCTTGTCTGCATCCTTAATGTTAATGTTGCATGGTTCAGGAAGTTCAAGATTTTTCTTGATTCCATCAAGTCCTGCATAAATCAATACAGCAAATGCAAGATATGGATTTGCACAAGGATCAGGACTTCTAAGCTCAAATCTCTTATTGTTGTTTCGTCTCTCAGGAATACGAATAAGCTGTGAGCGGTTTTCCTTTGTCCATGTGACATACTTAGGAGCTGTGTGCTCTCCAAGTCTTTTATATGAATCTTCCTTTGTATTTAAAAATGCAGTGATTTCGCATATGTGCTCCATAACACCTGCCATGAATTTCTCGTTATATGATTCTTCACCCTCACCTTTAACAGAAATATTAATGTGGAGTCCATTACCCGGCTTATCAGAAATAGGTTTTGGTGAAAAGTCCGCATACAATCCGTTATGAAGTGCTGCGGCCTTAACTACAGATATGAAGTTCATAGCATTATCTGCTGCCGTAATTGCATCAGCATATCTGAAATCAATCTCATTCTGTCCCGGGCCGTCAAGATGAAGTGAGCTCTCAGGATTAATTCCCATTTCAAGAAGTGTAAGGCATATTTCCCTACGTACATTTTCTCCCTTATCTTCCGGAGCAACATCCATATATCCTGCATTATCAAATGGAATATTTGTTCTGTTGCCGTTTTCATCTGTCTTAAATAAATAGAACTCAAATTCAGTACCAAACTGTACCGTAAGTCCCATTGACTTTGCTTCCTTAACAGCATTTTCAAGGATTTTTCTTGTATCTAACTCAAATGGAGTTCCGTCAGGATATTTAATGTTGCAGAACATTCTGATTACCTTTCCCTGTGCCGGTCTCCACGGAAGTACGTTAAGAGTTTTTGAAATCGGATGAAGCATTAAATCTGTCTTAAGTTCATTTCCAAATCCATCTATTGCGTATGCATCGAAAGAAATGCCCTCATCAAATGCTCTGTCGATTTCCGAAGGTGAAATCGAAATGTTCTTCTGCTTACCGTTGATATCGCAGAAAGCAAGCCTGATGAATTTAACATCTTCCTGTTCGATAAACTCTTTTACTTCTTCTTTTGAATAATTCATCTTTATTCTCCATTCAAATACTTATTCATCAATCCATAAAATAACCGCAAAAAGCCTTATATATTATACACCAAGCATGGCTCATATGCTATTATTATATTGTATTTAGGAGCGTACAGATGAAAAAAACGACACTGGGATATATAGAATATAATGAAAAATACTTAATGCTTTACAGAAATGTCGACAAATCAGACGGAAGCCTTGGAAAGTGGCTCGGAGTAGGCGGCAAATTAGAACAAGGTGAAACAAGCAATGAGTGTTTTATCCGCGAAGTGCAGGAGGAAACAGGTATTTTCCTTTCTGATAATGATGTTACACTTCGCGGTATTGTTGACTTTAAATCTGATAATTTCGAGAATGAACGGATGTATTTATACACCGCTAAAGTTACATCTGACTACTATAATGAAGACTGCAACGAAGGGAATCTTAAGTGGATTGATAAGAAAGACATATTAAGCCTGAATATGTGGGAAGGCGACCATGTCTTTCTAAAAAAGCTGCTTTCTGAGTGTCCATACTTCGAATTAAGTCTTATATATGGCGGTAAGTCAGGTGAAACTCTTTTAAGAGTTGATGAGTGTCTTATTTTTAACTAACGTTTTAATGATTTTTTAAGCTTTGCAAATTTAATAACCGTACGAAAAATCAGGAGTACGTATAATACAAATATTAATGCCCAGAATATTTTATATCCGATACTGTATATCCCTGTAATTGCATGTAAAGTATACGGTATGACGATAAATAAAAAGATTACTGCTATTGGTAATAATCGTTTCTTAAGTACACTAATGATAACTTCTATTCTCGATTCATTATCAGAAAAGATTTCTCCTTCATTCTCATTTTCAGCTGCAGACGCACTCTTTCTGAAATACAGCCATCCAACACACTTACCCGTATATTCCCATCCGAAATCATCCATTATCTTCATATAATCAGGGTTCTCAGTATTATCTTTAAAATCAAGACGATAGATCACATCTTCCGGCTCACATTTTTCAAATTTATAAAAGCATGGCGGAATCATTTTTACAAGCTTCCATCCTTCATTATGCATCTTTCTAAGCCATATTTCCTCTTCAATATAATCTGCTATAGTAAAAAATCTGATCTTTAACTTTGTTTCATTCATTTTAAATCCTCCGTAATATTTCTATATAAACGTTTTATTCTGTTAATTTCAATTTCAAGAATTTCAAGTCCAAGCTCTGTGATTTTATAAAGCTTTCTCTTCTCCTCTTCACTGTAAAATTCTATCAATCCGTCTTTCTCCATTTTAGAAAGCGTTCCATACATTGTTCCGGGGCTTATTATTACATCTCCATCTGTCATTTCCTTAACTTCCTGCCCTATTCCATATCCGTGATTTGGTGTCTTTAGACAGAACAAAATGTAAAATCCGGTTTCGGTCATAGGGACGTAAACTCTTCTGATTTTATTATCCATATTGATATCTCCTCGCAATTTTGTTTATATATTGAGTTGCTATGTATTGCGCTTCGACATATCGAACCTCGATATAGATAATACATCGAAGTTCGATATATGTCAACACTATTTTTCCTTTTTGGTTTACAAACGTTAACTATCGTGATAATATACTGATGTTTATATTCATTAACCATGATGTGAAAGGACTATAATATGAATGTATTGTTACACGATTTATCTTTAGAAAACGCAAATCATTATCTTTCAATAAATGATAAGTCATCATTACAAATTGTATGCATGTCTGATAAACCGCCGGTTAAGTGTGTCGGCTGTTTTGGTTGCTGGATAAAAAATCCGGGTGAATGCATAATGAAGGACGGCTACAACCATATGGGAGAGTACTTTGGGAATTGTGAAAAAATTATTATTGTTACTTCTTCACGATATGGAGAATTCAGTGTCTTTATTAAGAATATAATCGACAGGAGCATATCTGCCGTGCATCCGTATTTTGTTAAAAGAAACGGTGAAATGCATCACAAACTCAGATACAATAACAAACCTTCATTTAATGTAATTTGCTACAGCGATGATTTGTCGGGTGATGAGAAAGAAGCATTTGAAGAGAGAGTAAAGGCTGCATCTGTAAACCTTGGTGCTAAAGAATACAGTGTTACTTTTACAAATGGTCTTAAGGAAATTGTAATATAGTGCAAATTGTAAATTGCATAGAATACGCGAGGAATAACGATATGAAAATCAGTATGATAAACGGAAGTCCTAAATTGTCGAAAAGCTGCTCTTCATTATTACTTGAAGAGCTTAAGAAGAGCATAAATGAAAAATCCGTATCAAACTTTGACATCACGAATTTTGATATAAGTAAGCATGCACTAAATGAAATTGAGCTTAATGAGGTTACAAATAGTGATATTTTGGTAGTTGCTTTTCCGCTCTATGTTGATGGAATACCAAGTCATGTACTGGAAGAACTTTACGAACTTGAGAGTGCATTCTCCTGTAATCCTAATAGCAGAAACACAGTATTATACGGAATTGTAAATAACGGATTCAGTGAAAGTCATCAGAATAAAAACGCTGCAAAGATGCTGGAACTGTTTTGTAAGAGGTCGGGAATAATATTTGGTCAGGTGTTAGCACTTGGCGGTGGAGAAGTGATCCGCCAAATGCTTGAAAGTGGTATGCCGTTTTTAACCGCTGAACTTTCTTATATTAAGGATGACTGGAACACTTTTGTTGATAACATTGTCGTTAAAAGAACCAGCTCCACTTTATTCTGCTCATTCAAGTGTCCTACATGGCTATTTAGAATTGTCGGAAACTCTACATTCTGGGATAAGAGTGCGAAAGAAAACGGAATCAGCAAGAAGCAGATGAAGAGAAGAATAATATCACAATAATTAAATTATGCCAGCCTGCATTCTTTAGAATGCAGATTTTATGACAAAGAACGCACCATTGCGTGTAAACACGCCCGGTGCGTTCTTTTGTCATACATCTGCTTCGCAGATGCCGGCATAATTTATTTGTACTTGACTCGTTATCACTCAAACTCTATTGTCCCTGTTGGCTTTGGCGTAAAGTCGTAGAGTACTCTGTTTACTCCCTTGACCTCGTGAGTAATTCTGTCTGTCAAGTGCTGCATGAGTTCAAACGGGATATTCTCTACTGTTGCTGTCATCGCATCCTTTGTATTGACTGCACGGATAATTACACTCCATTCGAATGCGCGCTTTCCGTCTTTTACTCCGGTTGATTTAAAATCAGGAACAACAGTGAAATACTGCCATACTTTTCCTTCTAATCCGTTCTTTGCAAATTCCTCACGAAGAATTGCATCTGATTCTCTAACCGCCTCTAAACGGTCTCTTGTGATTGCTCCCGGGCATCTTACTCCAAGGCCCGGACCAGGGAACGGCTGACGATATACCATGTTGTGTGGAAGACCAAGTCTTTCGCCTACTATTCGTACTTCATCCTTAAAGAGGATTTTAATTGGCTCAACTAATTCAAATTCCATATCTTCAGGAAGACCGCCTGCATTATGATGCGCTTTAATACCGTCTTCACTCTCTAATATGTCAGGCCAGATTGTTCCCTGTGCCAAGAACTGAATTCCATCAAGCTTTCTGGCTTCCTCTGCAAAGACATCAATGAACTCTTTACCAATAATTTTTCTCTTCTGCTCCGGCTCTGTAACACCGGCAAGCTTATCAAGGAATCGGTCTGTTGCATCAACATATACAAGATTAGCCTTCATCTGATTACGAAATACTTCAATAACCTGCTCCGGCTCTCCCTTACGTAAAAGCCCATGATTTACATGAACACTTGTAAGCTGATCACCGACTGCCTTGATCAATAATGCTGCTACTACTGATGAATCTACTCCACCTGAAAGTGCGAGTAATACTTTTTTGTCTTGAATCTGCTCTCTTAATGCCGTAACCTGCTCCTCAATGAAAGCATCCGCAAGTTCAAATGTTGTGATACGAACCATATCATTAGGACGTCTGTCTGCTACCATATTTTCCCTCCAATACAAAATTAAATGTATTTAGATTATCACATAAAATCATGGCTTTGTCATTATTAGTTTTCCTTTACCAGTCATAATCACTAAGCCAGCAGGCAAGCTTTTCCTCTCGTTCTTTGTCGTTATTCTGATCATTTCCTTCAAATCGATATTCTCCTTTTATCTGTCCGTCGAGAATATACAGAACTCTGTTACATCTGCTTGCAAGTTTGCTATCATGCGTAACCATAAGAATTGTTGTACCCTCTTTATTAAGGGCACTCATTGCACTCATTACTTCCTTGGTTGCACTTTTATTAAGTGCACCTGTCGGCTCATCCGGATATGCTCCTTCTAAGTACTTTACGGGAAAAGTGCCATGTTCTCCTGTTTCTATTAAAAGGATAACCACGATTTGCATTCTGTTATCGGCTTATTATTTTATTTAGAATATACTACTGGTATAATTATTATTAATAGTACATATAGTTAGTTAAGTAAAGTAATCATATTCGGATATATATTTGGGAGAGAAAAATGAATAAATATATTGCTGGTGAAACAAGATATGAAAGAATGCGTTATAACAGATGTGGTAATTCCGGGCTGATGCTTCCGGCAGTTTCTATTGGATTATGGCATAATTTCGGAAGTAATGATAGTTATGACAATATGCGCGAAATGCTTAGAACTGCATTTGATGCGGGGATAACACATTTTGATCTGGCCAACAATTACGGTCCGATTCCCGGTGCCGCTGAAGAAAATCTTGGGAGAATGCTAAAAGATGATTTTAAAGCATACAGAGATGAATTAATCATTTCAACTAAAGCCGGATATGATATGTGGCCGGGTCCATATGGTAATTTTGGAAGTAGAAAATATCTGATTGCCAGCCTTGACCAGAGCCTTAAAAGAATGGGACTTGATTATGTTGACATTTTTTATCACCACCGTATGGATCCGGATACTCCGCTTGAAGAGACAATGGGAGCCCTTGATCAGATCGTGCGTTCAGGTAAGGCTTTATATGTTGGTCTGTCAAACTATGATGGTGAAACTATGCTCAAGGCCTCAAATATATTGAGTGAACTTGGAACTCCATTTATCATTAACCAGAATAAATATAATATATTAGACCGTACAATTGAAAATAATGGGTTAAAGAGTACTGCACCTATGGCAGGTAAGGGTATTATTACTTTTTCACCACTTGCGCAAGGTGTACTTACCGATAAATACTTTAATGGTATTCCTGAAGATAGTAGAATTCGTCGTGACGGAAGATTTTTGCATGATGAGGATGTAAATGAAAAACGTATGAAAATAGTATTTGGACTTAATGATATAGCTAAACAGAGAGGACAAAGTCTTGCACAGCTTGCGTTAAGCTGGATTCTTAAGGATTCAGACATAACAAGCGTACTAATCGGTGCTAGCCGTGCAACTCAGATTACTGACTGTATACGCTGCATCGACAACACCAGTTTTTCTACAGAAGAACTTAGCCGCATAGACGCTCTGTCGATGTAGATCCGGTTGTGATTTCACTACATATCAATCCACTGTATAAATGCTGTTTTGTCAGAACTGTTATATCCTGCATTTGAATAAAAATTCAATGTGCTTTCTTCTTTTGAACCCGTAAGTAACATCATTTTATAGCAGTTATTTTCTTCAGCAATTTGCTTTGCAAAATTTAAGCAATCGGTAGCATAGCCTTTCTTTCGATATTCTCCATGCGTTACCACATTTTCAACAAACGCATAAGGGCGAACATTTCTTGTAAGATTAGGGATAATTACACATACACATGATGCCACAATCTTACCGTCTATTTCACACACGATAAGATGATGGTTTGCATCATTAATAATGCTATTCCATGTTTCTCTTAGCTGTTCTGAATCTTTTGGAACACTTTTTTCATGCAGATATAGATAAAGATTTAATATTTCTTCTAAATCATTTTTATTGGCCTCTCTAATCATTTTCGCACCTTTCTGTTTATTAACTAATACCGGTAAGACTTACTCAATCATATTCCAAAGTTTATAGTATATTCCCTGCTTCTTAAGGAGCTCTTCATGTGTTCCTTCTTCGGCAATACCGTCTTCCTCCAACACAAGGATTCTATCGTAATTTTTGATTGTCGTAAGACGATGAGCTATTGTAAGAGTTGTTCTACCCTTTGCGAGACAGTCAAGGCTCCTGCTAACCAGCAATTCACTTTCATTATCAAGTGCACTTGTAGCCTCATCAAGAATCAATAATTTCGGATTTTTCAGGAACACACGTGCAATGGAGATTCTCTGCTTCTGCCCTCCGGATAGCTTAACACCTCGCTCGCCTACATATGTATCATAGCCGTTCTTAAGCTCTTTAATAAAACCGTCTGCACCTGCAAGCTTTGCCGCTTCTTCTATCTCTTCTCTTGTTGCATTTTGCTTTCCATAAGAAATATTTTCCGCAACTGTGCCGCTGAACAGATATACGTCCTGCTGCACAATTCCAATTGCTTCTCTAAGACTCCTAAGTGTTACCTTTGAAATATCCTGTTCATCAATCTCAATACTGCCTCCGGTTACATCATAGAATCTTGGAATCAGGTTGCAAAGTGTTGTTTTACCACCGCCGGATGGACCGACAATCGCAACTCGCTCTCCCGGGTTAATAGTAAGAGATAAATGATGCAATACTCTGTTATGATCATCAGGATATTCAAAACTCACATCCTTAAGTTCAATCTTGCCTTTTGAAACCTTAAGTTCTTTTGCATCCGGTACATCTGTAATCTCGATAGGAGCATCCATAATTTCAAAGAAACGCTCTATGCCCGTCATACCACGTTGAAACTGCTCTGCAAATTCAACTATACGTCGAATAGTTGCAATCAATGTAGAGACATACAGAACATATGCTACCAGATCTCCGGGAGTAATATGTCCATAAATCACGAATAGACCGCCTGCCAGAACAACAATCAGATACATAAGTCCATCAAACAATCTTGTAGATGCCTGAAACATCGCCATAAAATGATATGTCAGCTTCTTTATCTTCTTAAAATCATTATTTCCTTCGGCAAATTTTGATGCTTCCAGTTCTTCCGCTGCAAATGCCTTTACTACTCTTTCTCCAAGCAGAGATTCCTCAATGCGCGCATTTAGCTCACCAATCTGCACTCGCTGTCTACGAAATGCAGCACGTAAATTCTGATTAAGAACAACCGATACTACAGCCATAATCGGTACGCATACAAAAATAAGTACGGTAAGTCCAATACTATACCCACAAAGAATAGTGAAGCTTACAACAAATTTGATTCCTGCAATAAAGAATTCCTCAGGGCAATGATGAGCAAACTCCGTTACTTCAAACAGATCATTAGTAATTCGTCCCATAATCTGACCTATTTTATTATTGGAGTAATATGTATATCCCAGTCTTTGTAAATGATCAAAGGCGTCCTTTCGCATATCTGTTTCAATATACACACCCATCACATGACCCATATCTGCCATAAAGTATTGGGCCGCTGCATCTATAAGCCTAAGCACCAGATAAAGAAGTGCCAGCTTTCCAACAAGACTTACAGTCAAGGATGCCAAATCTGTCATGGCAAGATTCGTAATTGTTCTAAGAATCAGTGGAAGTACCACATCACAAAGACATGTTAATGCTGCACAAAACAAATCTAAATACATAGTTTTGCGATATTTCTTCAAATATGGAAAAAAACGTTTAATTAATTGTGTTCTTTTACCGCTGTACTCATTCTGCATAATACGTTCCACTCCATTCACTATAAAAGCAATTATTACATAAAAATCCACAATATGCTGTCATATCAACATTTTTCGTACAATCCTGTATGACCGGTGGAAATATATATATACTCCCTATCCATGGTGACATATCGCACGACAAACTCCAATATATTACTCTACAATTTCATAACCGGAGTGTTTGAGAATATCCAATGCCTTTTGAAAATTCTCCTCTTTAATAAAAACATAATCCGTATTATAAGTAGAAATTGCAAAAATCGAAATACTGTTTTCTGCCAAAAGAGCGGCAATCTTAGATAATATTCCAATCAAAGAAAAATCCAAAATCCCCTGCAAGCGAAAACCTTTCCACCCATCATCACGATGAGTGACATTTGATGGAACATCACTTGTAATACATACCAAGGATTTTTCCTCATCAGTTTTCCCGATAAAGCAGTATTCTGTATTGAAGTTCACAAATGCATAATCTTTCACTTTACATACTGAAAAATCCTGCTTGATTATTTTGATTTCCATTCCTCAAACCTCGTTTTGTTCTTCTAATTTTTTGTCATTTGCGCCCTACTCCCACACATTTTCATTTTACCCTATAGTTCCGGAAAAATCTCTGTACGCCGCAACTACAGCACCGAGCATATACTGCACAACCAGAATGTAATTATTATCTTCCTCATTCCAGTTAGTCAAGCTTTCCTGAAGGCAATCATAAGTGGATATAATTATGCAGTTAATTAATAACACTCATTATACTCATTATCAATGTCAATTACATCATTTTTTCGCTAAATGACGTAATTAAACAATTGATGATGTAATTAAAATACCTTATGCAAATTCCCAAGAAAATAAAACAGCAGGTAATCCTATAGATTACCTGCCATATAAAATAATCAGTATCAAATTGAAATTATTCCATCTCTATCGTTCCCGGCGGTTTTGATGTTAAGTCGTAGAATACGCGGTTTACACCTTTAACCTCGTTTACAATTCGGTTCATGACCTTCTCAAGTACTTCGTAAGGAATCCTTGCGCTTTCTGCTGTCATAAAATCTACTGTTCTGACCGCACGAAGTGCAACAGCATAATCGTATGTTCTTTCATCTCCCATAACACCTACTGAGCGCATGTTCGTAAGGGCTGCAAAATACTGATTTGGCATCCATGAAGGTTCCTCGCCATGTTTTTTCTTATAATCATTGCTTGCTGCTTCGATTTCACTTCTGTATATGTAGTCGGCATCCTGGACTATTCTGACCTTGTCTTCTGTTACTTCACCGACGATTCTTACTCCGAGTCCCGGTCCCGGGAATGGCTGACGGAATACAAGGTATTCAGGGATTCCAAGCTCAAGCCCTGCTTTTCTTACTTCATCCTTAAATAAATCTCTTAACGGTTCTATTATTTCCTTGAAATCGACGTAATCAGGCAGTCCGCCGACATTGTGATGTGACTTGATTACAGCAGATTCACCACCAAGTCCTGATTCAACAACGTCCGGATAAATAGTGCCCTGAGCAAGGAAGTCAACTGCACCGATTTTCTTAGCCTCTTCTTCAAATACACGAATAAATTCTTCGCCAATTATCTTACGTTTCTTTTCAGGCTCTGTAACGCCTGATAATTTATCATAATAGCGCTTGGCTGCATTCACTCTTACAAAATTAAGGTCGAACATGCCTCCCGCACCAAATACTTTTTCAACCTCGTCGCCTTCATCTTTACGTAACAGGCCGTGGTCGACAAATACGCATGTAAGCTGCTTTCCGATGGCCTTAGATAATAGAGCCGCAGCAACAGATGAATCAACACCTCCTGATAATGCTAAAAGCACCTTGCCATCTCCGACTTTTTCACGAATCGACTTAATTGATTCCTCAACAAATGAGTCCATTCTCCATGAACCTGAGCATTTACAAATCTTCTTAACGAAATTTGCTAAAATGTCTTTACCCTGTACTGTGTGTAATACTTCCGGATGGAACTGAATGCCATAAAGCTGTCTTTTTGTATCCTGATATGCTGCAACCGGACAATCAAGCGTATGCGCGATAATCTCAAATCCCGGTCCAATTTTGGATATGTAATCATTGTGGCTCATCCACACGGTTGTCTTTTCTGATACCCCGTTAAACAAAGCATCCTTTGAGCCATCAATTTCTGTTTCTATTTTGCCGTATTCCCTGACAATTGCTTTTTCAACCTTGCCGCCTAATACATGCTGTATAAGCTGCGCCCCATAGCAAAGTCCTAAAATCGGAACACCAATTTCGAAAAGGTCCTTTGTGCATGAAGGTGCACCTTCCTCATAAACGCTGTTTGGTCCGCCTGTTAAAATGATTCCCTTAGGATTCATTGCCTTTATTTTCTCAAGTGGTGTCTTATACGAGTATATTTCGCAATAAACATTGCATTCTCTGACACGCCTTGCCACAAGCTGATTATACTGGCCTCCGAAATCAATTACGAGTACTTTTTCATTAACCATATTAGTTAATATCCTTTCCGTGCGTAAGTATAGTTTTACCGCAGATTATTATACTATTCTTCTTACCGTAATGATAGACCTATAAAGCGCATTTGATATTTTTATTCCTGTCGCCTGCGTTGATGCGTGTACAATAAGTCCGTTACCGATATATATTCCTACATGACCGCCGTAATAAATAATGTCACCCGGCTGTGCCTCTGAATAACTGACTTCCCGTCCATAGCCGGCCTGTGCATACGATGAACGTGGAAGTGATAAGCCAAAGTTGTTATATACAGCCATCGTAAACCCGGAACAGTCCGCACCTTCAGTTAATGACGTACCGCCCGGTACATATGGATTCCCGACAAATTGGCATGCAAAGTTAGCAATCTCCTGACCTTTCGCTGAACCACCGCTTGATGAACCGCCTGATGAACCTCCATCAGAGCTTTCCGATCCGGAGGAATTGTCCTCATCATTATTATCACCATTATCAGACGACTCCTCTGAATTACTGCCCTCTTCATTCACTTTTGCACTTGCCTCTTCTTCAGCCTTCCTTCTGGCTTCCTCTTCGGCTTTTCTTTTTGCTTCTTCTTCAGCCTTTTTCTTTGCAGCCTCTAGAGCCTTTCTCTGTTCTTCAGCCTCTAATGCCTTAATTTGTTCTGACTGTTTCTGGATTTGTTCCTTATATTGTGAAGCTTTTTCCTTAGCTCCCGACAACTGTTCATCAAAATTCTCGATATTTTCTGAATATTCATCAACAAGAAGCTGTAGCTCTTCCTCCTGGCTGACTGCATCAAGCTTTATTTCTTCAAGCTCAGCCATATCTTCATCAAGGGCCTTCTGTTTTTCAATTACTTCTTCTTTAGTCTGCTCGTATAAATAAAGCTGATATCTGTCATACGCATACAGCTTTTCTGAATATGTTGATTTATTTACCGCATCCGAGAATTTCTTTGATTCAAGAAGTATCTGCATGTAATTCATGTCGCCTTTTTCATACATATACTTAATTCTCTTATTCATTGCCCATTGCTGCTTTTCCTGCTTTGCAAGAGCAACCTCATACTCAGCCTTGGCGGTTTCTATCTCATCTTCCTTGTTTTCTATATCATGATTAATAATCTGGATTGTCACAAGCAAATCAACAAGCTGCTGCTCGTACTCTTCTGCTTCCTGTTCCAGATCTTCTTTCTGATCTTCAATATCCTCAATGTCTTCATTAATGGCATTGAGTTTCTTTTCAGCATCTTTTTTCTTATTTTTAGCATCGGAAATCGGACTGGCTGATACGTTCACAACATTAGTAAAAATCATTACTAATGACATTGCAATCCATAGAATCCTCTTATTCATTATTTACCCTCAAAAAAACCATGTATGCCCTCACATACATGGTTATTATATCTCAAATCGGCTTACTCCTCAATATGGTCAATGCCCATTGCGATAATTGTTCTTACGTGCTCATCATCTAACGAGTATATGATTGATTTGCCGTCCCTTCTGTTTTTTACAAGCTTGGCCTGCTTTAATACCTTAAGCTGATGCGACACCGCCGACTGGTTCATATTCAGTAAATCCGCAAGCTCCCCGACACTTAACTCCTTGTCAAAAAGCTGAAACAGAATTCTGATTCGTGTGCTGTCACCAAAAACCTTAAACAATTCCGCTAAATCATATAATTCCTCTTCCGTAGGAATATCTGTATTTCTCGCCATTACATTTTTACTCCTCTTAATGCTCTTATTGCGTTAAGAACCGCAATAATCATAACACCAACGTCCGCAAAAATCGCTGTCCACATATTTGCAATTCCGAAAGCACCAAGCAATAGGCAAATTGCCTTAACTCCTATTGCAAAGTAAATATTTTCGTAAACTATTTTAATACATTTTTTCGAAATTCCTACTGCCAACGGAATCTTCTCAGGATTGTCATCCATAAGCACAACATCTGATGCCTCAATTGCCGCATCTGAACCAAGTGCGCCCATCGCGATACCTATGTCGGCGCGCGTAAGAACCGGCGCATCATTAATACCGTCACCGACAAACACAAGCTTATCTTTTTGTCCCTTTTCACTCAACAGTTTCTCAACTATATTCACCTTATCCTGAGGCAAAAGTTCACTATGTACTTCGCTGATGTTAAGTTCAGCTGCGATTGAATCAGCTGCAAATTTATTATCGCCCGTAAGCATTATCGTCTTTTTAATTCCGGCTTTTGCCATCTTAAGTATTGCAGATTTCGAAGTATCCTTAAGCTTATCAGATATTACAATATATCCTGCATACTCATCATTAACAACTACATGACACACGGTTCCGACAAAAGGTTCGTTAATATACTTAACGTTTTTTAATTTCATCAGTTTATCGTTACCTACGGATACTGTATCGTTTCCTACCTTTGCACTGACTCCGTGTCCTGCTATTTCTGTAACATCAGTAACTTCTTCTTTGTTTATTTCCTTTGCGTATGCATTTACCAAACTTATACTGATTGGATGCGTACTGTAGCATTCGGCACTTGCGGCATAATATAAAAGCTTCTCTTCACTAATGTTTACAGGATTTACCTTAGTTACTTCAAATACTCCTTTTGTAAGTGTTCCTGTCTTATCCATTGCAATTATCTTGGCATTTGAGAGTGCCTCAAGATAATTTGAGCCTTTAATAAGAATTCCTGCCTTTGATGCACCGCCAATTCCTGCAAAAAATGTAAGCGGAATACTTATTACGAGTGCACACGGACAACTTATTACAAGAAATGTAAGTGCCCTGTATATCCATTTTGAAAACTCAAATTCTCCTGTAGCAATACCGCCGATTATAGGTGGAACAACTGCTAAGAACAGTGCACTATAGCATACAAACGGTGTATAAACTCTTGCAAATTTCGTTATGAAATTTTCGGATTTGGATTTCTTAGAGCTCGCATTTTCAACTAAATCAAGAATCTTTGATACTGTTGACTCTGAAAACTCTTTCGTCGTTTCTATCTTTAAAAGGCCTGAATTATTAATACATCCTGATATTATTTCATCGCCATATTTAACCTCTCTTGGTACGCTTTCTCCTGTAAGCGCTGATGTATCAATACTCGCACTTCCTTCGATAACTATTCCATCAAGCGGGACCTTTTCTCCGGGCTTAACTACTATTACAGAACCAACAGGCACTTCATAAGGACTGACTGTTTTAGTCTCTCCGTCTGAAACAATATTTGCATAGTCAGGTCTTATATCCATAAGCTCTGAAATATTTTTTCTGCTCTTTCCTATTGCATAGCTTTGGAACAGCTCTCCAACCTGGTAAAAGAGCATAACCGCAACGCCCTCTTTATAATCACCAAGAATGATTGCTCCGATAGTTGCAACTGCCATAAGGAAATTTTCATCAAATACCTGCTTATTTCTGATTCCCTTAAATGCCTTTTTTAATATGTCATAGCCGATAATCAAATACGGAATCAAAAACAAACATAACTGAACTATGCTTTTTTCACCTATTATGCTTTCCGGAATAAGCGTAAGCAGAACTACAAGCAACGCTGCCACGATTATCCTTACAAGCATCTTCTTCTGTTTTTTATTCATGTTTCTACCTTTTATAATTCAATCTCGCAATCGTCTTCAACCTTTTTGCAGTTCTTAAGTACTTCTTTCATTACTTTCTTATTATCCACGCCCTCTTCAAAAGTCACCTTCATCTTAAGTGTCATGAAATTTACAACGCAGTCTTTAACACCTTCTGTCTTCTTAGTTGCCTCCTCCATAAGATTTGCACAGTTAGCACAATCAACTTCAATTCTATAATCTTTAATCATATCAATCCTCCAAACAATGTATTATGTTTTATTCATATGAATACTTGTTCATACGTTTATAATAACACAACCTATATAATTGTCAATATATATTCTCTATATTTTATTATTCTTTCTCACCCGATAGTTCGACATAAGTAAGTGAGTATCCACTCGGTGCCAAAATAACCCCGCCACTGTAACTATATCCATCAGCAGTCGCGACATAATTCTTTCCAAATTTGTCGAGTGGTTCTATTTTGACACTTCTCATATCAAACTGAAGCCCAAGTCCTAAAGCCTTGAGAACACTTTCCTTAAGTGTCCAGTATTTATAAAATTCTTCTCTTGAGTTAATTAGTGAAAGCTCATCTTGCGTACAGATTCGTTTCGCGATTTTTTCATAGTCGCGTTTATCAGAATGAATTTCAATATCTATGCCGCAAGGCTTATCTGATATGATACAGGCAGCATATTCTCCGGAGTGTGATAACGAAAAATGTATTACATCCTTTCCGTTTTTGTCATAAATATGCGGCTTTCCCTTGTCATCATATGTAAGCGAATCAAAAGAGATGCCAAACCTTTCATTAAGCATCTCTCTTAACAGATATTCGGCACCTATCGATCTTTTCCTGTCTAAAGGTGACTTGTACTTCATCGCGCGCTCAACCCTTTCTTTGGATACACACTCAGAAATATCATCAATATTCAATTCGCTTATTTTAATGTATCTATATTGCATTTAGTTATTTATTTAGAAGTGGTCTCGCAATCTTTTCATTAAAGAACTCAATAAGTGGTCCCATGAAAAATGCTGTGATAATTGTTCCGATTCCTGCTATTGTAGGAATATCTTTTATATTGCCGCCCGCTAATAAAAATAAAACAGAGCCGACTACTACGCAGACCAAATCAGTCACAATACGGATATATTTAAACTGTCCCTTTTTCCATGTATTGCTAATAATAAGTGCAACGGAATCATATGTCGACACTCCTAAATCGGCAGTCATATAAAGTGCCGAACCGATACAGAGTATTACAATTCCGATAACTAAGCATATTGCACGTGTTATTACACTGGGATTTGGCAGGATATTCTGTATGAAATCATAGGTAAACTGTGTTATATATCCAAGCAAAAATAAATTAATAAATGTTGCAAGATTGATATAGTGTCGGTCGAATATAAGTGCAAATAATAAAAGAACCGCATTAGTAATAACATAAAGTGTTCCAAAACTGATTGGAATCATACTGTCAAGTCCTGCCATGAATGTTTGGAACGGATCAACTCCGAATGCTGCTGTTTTAAATATTGCAACACTGATGCCTCCGGTAAGCACTCCGAGAACAGACATTGCAATTCTTCTTTTGGGTTTTTCAATATTAAACATGTTATATCCTCACTTATATTTACTGCTCAGGTATTACCGCAAAAAATTTAAGGTCGCTGTCTGAATCATTAATGAGACTGTGTGAGTGTCCCTTCTTACAATAGTGACAATCTCCTTTTGATAAAGATTGGACCTCATCTTCATACTTACACTTTCCGTTTCCTTCTAAAATATAAATAATCTCACTGTTTGTTTCATGCTTGTGATACCCGATTGATGAGCCTGGAGTAAGTGTTCCATATATTATTTTATTTAAGTCATCTGACTTAATCTTTGCAATAAAGTCTCCCTCTCCGTCCTTAAACCTATTGTTTACCTTTGCTTCCATTTCATTAAAATTGATTTTCATAGCTTTCTCCATTCTGATTATTATATTTCAACGGCAAATACATTTATTCCGCCCGTGTAATACGTTTCAAACGGAAGTATTTCGCCGGTTAATACTTTAAAAAAGCTGTTATCTTCGTTTTCCAATGAGACATATGGGCCGTGAACACATATAAGAAGTGTTTCCCTTGATAGGCGCTTTTCAATTTGCACCGTGAATATATGACCGTTTAGTCCACCATTCATCCACGTGTTAAGTGCTTTTTTTGCCATTGATTCAATTATCTCACAATCCTCGCTATGTACTTTATTATCTCTTAATATATCGTATATTTCTCTCGCGCCGACTTCAATGTCGAATTCCTTAAGCTTTCCTCTGTACAGTACTTTTTGTCTGCTCCAAATTGTCTTTTCAGACTCAAGACCTAAGTGCGTTCTGCTTACTTTTTCATATAGAAGCTTTTCACCATGCGTAACAATATGAAGAACTAACGTTAGATTGAAATATACATATGAAAATACAAGCTCGGCACTTACAATCATGCACAATATACTTACGACAATATGTCTGTCCATGCTTAGCTTAATGAAAAATCCGATTAGAAGCGGAATGTTAATATACAAAGCATACACGAGGCCTCTTAGCGCACACTGCCACATTGAAAGCCTGTAGCCCCTTGTGTCCCTTAAGCGTAGTCCTGTTAAATACATCCCAAGAGTAATTCCGTTTGTTAAATACACAATAACCGACAAGAGGAAGTTAAGTATCATTATCAGTTCAAAGTACAACGGAAATGACTTAATCGGATGCAGGGCAAAAAACTTAATATTACGTTTCGACAATATTATAAAAACAACCAGAATTGCCGTCAAAATTGACTGGTCAATAATATCTGCCGAAAACCTTCTTCTAAATGATACCTCTCCACCCTGACGGACAACAATATGGCTTGGCTGCTTTAAAAATCTCCATACGTGCGTTAATTCTCCTCCCAGAAAAAAGCCGAAGGTATTCTGTATAAGATCATCAACATCAAATATTCTGTATGGATTCGGATAAATGCCAAATAATCCCGTAAGCTGAGTAAACTCAAAAATAAGACTTATTAAAAAACCGACAAGAATCATCTCGCGCTTTCTGAATTTATATAATCTTCTTAAGAAAAATCCCGAAGGGATGAGCATTATTACATTAAAAAAAATGCCCAGTATTATTCCGCCGGAAAATGCCGGTAATACTGTTTTCCAGTCAGAAATTACAAACCCCGAGTTTTTGAAGAAATCATATATGCAATAAAACGGGATAAGCTGGACAAAAGGTCCCTTCATCCTTCTAACTTCCTCAATTTCAGGAAAAGGAAGCATCGTCATGAAATATGCGCATAACGTGAAAAATATCATCAGATATATGTTGGCACATCTAATGACATTTATAAACTTAATTTTTTTATATTGCCATATTACATAAGGCACCGTAAACATAATCGCAATGAACGGACATATAAGTAATGCCAGATACACTGCCATCATTAGCTTAGTCAAAATAAAACTCCTGAATTACCGGACTATTATATGTGCTTTTTAATCCAGTTATAAACATCCTCATATACGCTGTCGCGTATGATTTCATTTAACATTTCATGTCTTCCGCCATGATAAAGCATAATATCAACATCTTTTATTGAAGCCTTGCACATATCATCATATGCTTTTTCAACACCTTTGGAATAATCGCCTACCGGGTCATCTGTGCCTGAAATAAAGAACATTGGAAGGTCTTTTGGTATTTTTTTAATATTTGATTTTTTCTGCATGAATTCCATTGCCTCAAGAAGGGTATCGTATCCATTCAAAGTAAACTCAAACATACACATATCATCATTCATGTAAGCTTTTACTATTTCTTCATCATTTGTAAGCCAGTCGACCTCTGTTTTCTTATCTATTATTCTGTCATTATTCTTTCCGGAAATAATATTAGTAATAAAGTCACTTATATAACGCTCACCTTTAAATTTTTCGATAGTCTTAATAAGAAATCTTCCAAAGAGAATCAAAAGCTGAGGCTTTGAGCCGGTTCCTGAAATAATTATTCCTGATAGCTCATTACCGTATGTCATCATATATCTTCTTGCCATAAATGAACCCATACTGTGTCCCAGTAAAAAGTATGGAATATCATTTCCGTATGTCTCTTTTGCATATTGTGTTACTTTATGAAGGTCGTTAACAACCGTTTCACTTTTTCCGCTTCCGAAATATCCATAATCTTCCTTCTTAGCACTTTTTCCATGGCCAAGATGATCATTTCCGATTACAAGAATATTTTTCGAAGAAATATATTTTGCGAATTCATCGTATCTTAACAGATGTTCCTTCATTCCGTGTGAAAGCTGTAAAATTGCTTCAGGCTTTCCTTCACATTCCCATATATAAACATTAAGTTCGTTTTTTTTGTCTGTTGATAATAATTTAATTTCTTTCATATCTGTTTACAGTCCCCTTTCCTTAAGATTTGCAACAAGCTGTACGTAAAATTCCCTTACATCAAAGCCTCTAATATTTTCTCTGTTTAAGTCAATCATATCACCATCAAAAAATATCCTCTCTACAATATGTAAAGAGGACAATACTAATCATTGAGATAATAATATTCTATCGTTATCAAGATTCTTTCCGGCGCCTTCCCTGAACATATCAAGGAGGTCTTTTACAGTCAGTCCTTTCTTAGCTTCTTCATCAATATCCAGGACTATTTTTCCGCTATCCATCATCAGTACTCTGTTACCCATATCAAGTGCGTTCTGCATATTATGAGTAACCATAAGAGTAGTGATTTTATGTTCTTTAACGATATTATTTGTTATTTCAAGAACCTTTTCCGCTGTTGCAGGATCAAGTGCCGCTGTATGCTCATCAAGAAGCAATAATCTTGGAACATCAAGTGTTGCCATCATAAGTGTTAATGCCTGACGCTGTCCACCGGATAAAAGTCCAACCGGCTGTTTCATTCTGTCCTCAAGTCCCATCGAAAGAAGAGACAACTGCTCTCTGAAACGATTTCTGTCAGCCTTTGAAATACTTGAAAACCATCCTCCGTGTCCTGCAGCAAGACTTAGGTTTTCTTCGATTGTCATTCCCGGTGCAGAACCTCTCATAGGATCCTGAAATAGTCTTCCGATTTTTCTTGCTCTTTCATGGACAGGAAGAAAAGTAACATCCTCACCGGCAAGAGTTATTGAGCCTGTATCTGTCATGAAATCACCGCATATAGCGTTGAACATTGTAGACTTTCCTGCTCCGTTTGAGCCGATAATTGTTGCAAAATCGCCTGGCTTTAAATGAAGATCTATCCCCGAGAGTGCAACCTTTTCATTGACCGTTCCCGGATTGAACGTTTTAGTAATGTTTTGGAGTTTAAGCATTTGACTTTCCTCCCTTCATTGCCTTTAAACGTCTTACAAGCAATGGATATCTGCTCTTTAAGTACGGTCCTGAAATTGCAATTACTACTATAACCGAAGATACAAACTTAAGCATAAATGCCGGCATATTGAATCTTAAGGCTATTGTATACACTACTCTGAATATTACAGAACCAAGAACAACACCTATTGCACGCTTTAATATGCTTCCTTTTCCCATAAATGTATTACCGATAAGAAGCGAAGCAAGTGCCATTGTAAGCATTCCTGTTCCGATATCTATACTAACGGACTTCTGAGCCTGTCCTAAAAGGCATCCTGAAAGTCCTGTAAACGAGTTGGCCACGCAAAGGCCAACTGTCGTTGTAAATACAGGATTAATTGAAGAAGACTTAACCATATCCTGATTATTGCCTGTTGCTCTTATTGCAAGTCCTAATCTTGTCTTTAAGAAAAAGAATAAAAACAAAACTACTATCGCAACTGCAATGAACACAATAATCAAAATGTTCTGATTCTTAAAGCTTGTGTTTTCAAGCAGTGCCTTAAGCTTTGTGAATACTGTATCCGTCTTATTCATATTAAGTAAAGACGAACCACCCATTACCGCAATATTAACAGAGTAAAGTGCCGTATTTACAATTATTCCTGCTAACAGACTGTCAACGCCCATTCTTGTCTGCAAAAACGCGGTCACAAAGCCTGAACACACTCCCGCAAGCATAGCAGCAATTATCGACAAATATGGATGTCCTGAGATGGCAACTGCTGCGCCGACACATGCTCCTAATGTAAAGCATCCGTCCGTTGATAAGTCGCACACATTAAGCATTGAATAGCTTAAGAAAAGTGCGAGAACGGTAAGTGAACAGATGAGTCCAAGCTGCAGAGCTGTCTCTCCCAAATTAAATACAATAGATAAGGACATAATCTCCTCCGTAAGGTTTTGGTTAATTATTCAAAGCTTTCAGCTGTCTTTATAGGATTAACCTGTGTACACAAAGGTGCGAATTTTTCTTTTATTTCATCGAAGTTTAATCCGATTGCTTCACATGTTTCAGTGTTAATTGTTGCAGTACCGTTATCAAATGTCTTAACAGGTGTTGTTGCAGGATCTGCACCATTTACTAAAATATCAACTACCATATTAGCTGTCTCAACACCAAGGTTAGCATAATCAACACCATATCCTAAGAACGCACCGTTTAATGCGAATGAATCAGCACCTGTATAATGTGGGATCTTAGCCTCTGCGAACTTTTCATAAATTGAAAGTTCAGCAGTCATAATTGTGTTATCTGTAGGTGTGAAGACTGCGTCTACTCCATCTGCAATAAGTGCATCTGCTGCAAGCATAACTTCATCTGTTGTTGTTCCTGTACGCTCAACATACTCAATACCCTTTTCATCAAGGTATGCCTTTGCATTTGTAATAGGAGTAGTTGATGCATCCTGTCCCTGGTCATATAAGAATCCGATCTTCTTTGCATCAGGATTCTGAGTAAAGATAAGATTCATAATTGAATTTGTATCAAGGAAATCAGAAGTACCTGTAATGTTAGCACCCGGTGCATCATTACTTGCAACTAATGCAGCGCCTTCAGGGTCTGAAACTGCCGAGAATACAACAGGCATATCTGTTCCTTCTGTTGCAGCCTGCATAGCCATAGCAACCGGTGTAGCAACACCAACCATTAAATCAACCTGGTCTGCCTGGAAGTTGGCAATAATCTGATTTAATACAGTTGCATCAGCATTACAGTTATCATAAAGTATTTCAAACTTAACATCGTCTGTTTCAGACTGTGCAAGCTGTGCCTTAATATTATCAACAATCTGATTTAATGATGCGTCATCTACATAGTTACAAATTCCAACCTTGTAAACCTTTGCACCGCTCTCTGCAGCTTCGCCTGTAGCTTCTTCTGCCTCTGCTTCGACTGCTGCCTCTTCAGTTTTTGTTTCCTGAGTTTCTGTTGCTGCTTCATTTCCGGCACATGCTGTTAAGCACGCAACCATTGCTGTTGCTGCAAAAAATGCAACAAACTTCTTAATCACACTTTTTTTCATAATATCTCTCCCTTAATTCAAATTGTCCAAATCCCGGACATAACTCTGTATAATATATGCATAATATGCAGTGCACATATTATTTCCTTCCCGCATATATCCTTAAATTATAGTTTATTACACGTTTTATAGTCAAGAATATGAGGATTTCAACTACTTAACTATTTGCAGAAGTTTTCTTTTATTCTTTTAACCTCTTCATACGTGATATTCAAAATTGTACCGTGTCGCTTTTTCAGTTTGTCAAATGAATACTCGTCTTTTCCTAATACTTTCCACGAATTTTTGGAATTAGTTTTATCTTCAATATCCGTAGTAATTAATGGCAGGTATCCTAAGTCAGCCTGAAACCTGTCCATCATTATTCCGTACTCAGGAATATCTTTATTAACACGATCCTTTTTGTTGATAACAAAAAGCTCAGGACCTTCTAAGTCCCCGTTATTAAGTGCCTTTATCCCAAGACCGCTTATATCAAGGCCGATTTCCTCTAAGTTAAGCACCTTTTCCCAGCTGTCCTTATCAAGAAGTGTCTTCGTCTTAAGAATTCTTATTCCGCCGTTTTCTTCCGCATTATCACCATCCTTGGATACACTGTAATACGTATCACCGATTTTTAATAAAGTCGTATCGATAATCTCCCTTGCTTTTCCGTCAGGATCAGTCTGATTGTCTATAAAAATATTAGTATCAGAAAAATGAACAAAGTCTCTTGTAGTCACATAGAAGATTGTATTTGGCTTTTCTTTCATCTTCGTTTCTTTATTCATAATACTTGATGAAAAATAAATAATGTATTCGCCGGTCTCTTCGTAATATATCATTTCCGGTGCCCAGGCCATTCCTGCATTTTCAGGAGCTACAGGAAGCAGTCGTGCTTCTCCCCAGTTAATCAGGTCTTCTGACTCCCATAATACAAGATTACTGCTTCCCGTAGTGCTTGCATCATAATAGCCCTGTTCATTCTGAAACCATCCGCCCCTGTTGTATATACTTAAGTCTGTTGCAATAAGAAAGAAACGGTCTTTCTCATATGATCTGTATAAATAAGGATCTCTTACGCCTTTTTCTCCGACATTACTGCAAATTACAGGCTTTCCTCCGTTTGTATCCTTAAAATTAAGCCCATCTTCACTCAATGCAAAATAAATCTGCTCCTGGTTTTCTTCCTGTTCTCCGATAAAATGAGCAAATAAATAACCGCCAAAATCATCTTCTGAAGGCTTTTTATATGCTTTTTTCACACAGACATCAAACTCTTTTACAAAAGTTTCTCCGTTTTTCTCTATTGTTGCACTTAACACTACATGAGTATCCTCAGCCTGCCTGTTTACTACTCCTGCTGCCATTTTACCGATCTGTTTGTCGGAAATAACACTTTCATTACTGCTCTTCCATGAGATTTTTGCACCATCTACTTCTAACGGTAGTGTAATATTTCCTCTTATGCATTCCTTATTCGGTATATCAATTTTATTTAGTATCTCCTGCATTTGTTTTTATCCTGATAATATTAAAATTACTCTCTAGATTTATGCATCAGAAGCACTTTGCCTTATGTGCCTGTGCACAGCTTGAAGCCTTGACACAGTTATAGCAGATTTCATTGCTGCACGTATCATTATTAAAGAATTCACTGATATTTGATAATGTTACATCTGCAATATTGCTAAGTGCCTCATTTGTCAGAAACGCCTGATGCGATGTAACAATAACGTTAGGCATCGAAATAAGTCTTGCCAAGGTGTCATCATCAACTATATGTCCTGAATAATCATGGAAGAATACATCACTTTCTTCTTCATATACGTCAAGACACGCTGCACCTATTTTTCTGTCCTTAATTCCTTCGACCAATGCAGCCGAATCAATTAATGCACCTCTTGATGTATTAATAAGTATTACTCCTTTTTTCATCTTTTCAATGCTTTCAGGATTAACCATATGTCTGTTCTCATCAGTTAATGGGCAGTGGAATGAGATAATATCACTTCTTTCAAATAATGCTTCAAGCTCAACATACTCTATATCGCTGTCCTTTGCAGGGAATTTGTCATAAGCAATAACATTCATCCCAAATCCTCTGCATATATTGATGAAAATACGTCCGATTTTGCCGGTTCCTATAACACCTACTGTTTTACCATGAAGGTCGAATCCTGTAAGACCACTTAAGCTGAAGTTAAAGTCCTTTGTTCTGTTATATGCCTTGTGAATTCTTCTTACCGATGTCAACAAAAGTGCCATTGCATGTTCTGCAACCGCATATGGTGAATACGCCGGTACTCTTACTATATGAATCTTTCCAAATGCATGTTCAATATCAACATTGTTATAGCCTGCACATCGTAATGCGATTAGCTTAACACCATTATTGCAAAGTGAATCTATTACATTTTTACTGACTGTATCATTAACAAATACACATACTACATCATATCCTTCCGAAAGCTTAACAGTATCTTCATTAAGCTTTGTTTCAAAATAACTGATTTCTATTTCACTCTCATTATTTGCCTTTTCAAATGAATTAATATCGTATTCCTTTGCATCATAAAATGCTACTCTAATTTTACTCATAACTGTCTCCTTTCAAGGTGTTTACATTTTATCCTTTAAATAATATTCTGACTTTTCCTTATACATTCGCTTATCAGCTTCCTCTGCCATAGCGCGAATGTTTCTATCTTCCATCTCATCAGCACAGACATAGCCTACTGAAATAGAGATACTCTTAAGCTTATCTCCCTTCCATTCACCGACGACCCTTTTAAGATTATCAATTATCCTTTGTATTTCATCCGGCTTAACAAAAATTATTGCAACGAATTCATCTCCGCCTATTCTGTATATTTTTCCGTAGCCTGAAAGACTCTTCCTTATACATTCAGAAGCTCCAAGCAAAAGCTCATCGCCAACGCTGTGTCCCATAGTGTCATTGACTATCTTTAAGCCGTTGACATCCATCGAAACAAATACAAGATTATCATCACTTACATTGTTCGCATATTTTTCTATGTCTTCCTCATATGCCCTTCTGTTAAGAATTCCTGTAAGTGCGTCTGTATGAGACCTCAAAATCAGCTGCTGTTCTTTTTTCTTATCCCTGTCGATGTCTCTTGTAACATAAATTACTTTTTTTGGTTTCCCGTTTTCATCTGCTTCAATCGTAATGAATGATGTTCTTACCCATCCAAACTGATTTCCGTTAAATTCTGCGGAAATTATCTTTTTTCCTACCATTCTGTCTGCAAGAGTCGTAAGTTCAGTAAATTCAAGTGCTTCATTAACATATTCCGGATATACGGTTACCGACATAATATCTCGCATCATTTCTGTCGCACCATATTCCTTATTCACTATTTCCCTTACTTTATCAGATGCACTATATTCCTTAACTGTGTCATTTTCAAGGTCAATTAAATGCATTGAATAATATATGTCTGCCATCTTAAGAAGGATTGACATCTGGTCATTTCTGTCTTTTGTCGTCTTAACTATCTTTTCAAACATAAAATAAATAATAAAGGACGCAATAATAAGATAGATAGAAAGCATAAGGCTGTATAATAAGAAGTTTTTTGTATCCTTTTTAGTGGAATAAGCAATAATTACGTTATTCTCGCCCCATTGTCTGAATTTATAAAACTGTCTGAAGCCATCCCTGATATTTGTCGCGCTACTTATTTCAAACGTTGACGAATCAAGATTATCAATTTTAAGTCTGTTAATATTTTTAGTAATATAATTTCTGTCTGTTGCACCTTTAATTATTCCTGTTTCCTTATCTGCAACAAATATATCAATGCCTTCATATGCAGGCATTGCAGATACTACATTTGATATCTCATTTCTCTTAAGCTCATCTAAAAGACGTTTTGGTTCAATTCCGATTTGAACCATATATTCCTTAGTTTCATTCCATGTGATCGCATACATCATGCTTTTCTTTTCTGCTGTATTAGGAGTTACATCCTGACACATGGTAAGTGTTTTATCATTAAGCATCGGAGTAAAATATGATATCTGTTCTCCATCATTAAAAGAGATTCCATAATACTCAGGAACTGTTCCACCGATAATTGTACCCTCGCTGTCAAACAAATGAATTTCATCGATTCCCATTTTACCTGCAATAATGAGAAGCTCTAACAGACTATCCTTAAATTCTTCGTTATTATCAAGAATATATGAAACAGTCTTTGCCTTTTCTATATACTCTTCCTTTAATGATTCAACGAGTCTTTCTTCTTCCTGATTATTTTTATCAAGTCTGCCTATTACTTGATTTAATATAACTTCAAGGGTATTATTAGCATTCTTTTTGTTAAACAACAAAAGAATGGAAAAATTAATAACCATTGCAAGCACTACAATAATAAGTATTCCTGCAATTACTCTCTTCTTGTCTGAATTTAGTAATTTTCTCTTTAGTTGCTGCATCCGTTCCTTCCTTCACTCATGTAGCATTCTTTGAACTAATTTAGTGTAAAGTCAACAAGCTCCTTTGGTAAGTGTTTAAGTATTATTTTTTCAAGATCAGCTCCTTTAACGGGCTTTGACAAGTAATCATCAAATCCTGCTTTGTCATATTCTTCCTTTGAACCGCTTATTGCATTTGCTGTAAGAACTATTACCGGAGTATTTTTATTAACACTGTCTCCTTCTCTTATTATTTTGAAAGCTTCTATTCCATCCATTCCGGGCATCATATGGTCCATCAGAATAACGTCATATTTGTTGTTATTACAAGCTTCTATTGCTGCAGGTCCACTACTTACCGTGTCTATCATTATTAATGTATTTTTTAACAATGCCTTAACAACCTTTAAGTTGATTGCAACATCATCAACTGCAAGAATCTTAGCTGATGGGGCTGTAAACAGCTGTTTATACTCTGCTTTTTTTTGTTCCTTCTCTTCCTTTACTTTACTTATTGGAGTAGCATCAACAACTTTTTGTACAAATGAAATTGTAAATTTAGAGCCTTTACCTTCCTCGCTTTCAAGTAATATGTCACCACCCATAAGCTCTGTAAGCTGTTTTGAAATAGCAAGTCCAAGACCTGTTCCTTCGATGTTTTTATTTCTTTTCTCATCTACTCTGACAAAAGCATTAAAGAGCTTTTTTGCATTTTCCTTTGATATTCCGATACCTGTATCTGCAACGCATATGTACAGCTTTATCTGATCATCTGATAGCTTCTCAAATGATACATCTACATCAATACTACCTTCTTTTGTATATTTAATTGCATTAGAAATAATATTTAATACAAGCTGGATTATCCGCTTTTTATCTCCATAAAGAATACTCGGAATATTCTCATCAAGCTTTACCCTGAATATAAGATTCTTTCCCTCTGCTCTTGGAGAAAGCATTAAATAACAGTCATCTATAAGTTTCTTAAATGAGTAATCACTTTCAACAATCTCAAGCTTTCCTGCCTCAATCTTTGTAAAATCAAGTATATCATTTATGAGAGTAAGAAGCGTATTGCCGGCAGTATCAATATTCTGTGCGTAGTCAACAATCTGTGCATCATCCGACTCTCTTAAAATCATTTCGTTCATTCCAAGAACTACATTGATTGGCGTACGTATTTCATGAGACATATTTGCAAGGAACATGCTCTTAGCCTTATTGGCTCTGTCAGCCTCTTCCTCGGCTTCTTTCATTTTATTTAAAGCATTATGCTCTTCGGTAACATTTTCCAATATGAAAAAGGCGCTTAAGGTTCGGTTTTTCTTATCACATATATTCTTAAAATGAACTTTATAATGTGAAGGATTTTCTCCCTTGCTTGTGTAAGTTTCGGTAAAAGACAAAGGGTTTTCGTTTTCCTGACCATTAATCGCATTTGCATATATTTCGCCGAGAATCCGTGTATTGTCTTCGCTTATTCCAAGCTCTCTTTTTGCAGTCTCATTAATAAAAATACAATTCCTATCGTTATCAAATACTACAAGACCTTCGCTCATATAATTAATAACTAATCCGAAGGTCTTATTAATAATATGTCTAGGTACGTATAGTGCAGCGAAATAATACACTAAAACCCCTGCTACCGCATAAAACAAAACCGAAAAATCAAGCGGTAAATCAAGCAGCATATACAAAACGTTTAATATAACAATTAACACTATCGTAACAATTACAAGAAAATACTTCATTCTGTAAAAGTCATAGCTTTGGTATAATGCGACAATAAGTACAATAATACCTGTTACGACAATAAAATAGTCAAGTATTAAATGCATAAAATATGGTAAATATGGCTTTGTATAAAAGTAATGCAAGCCCGATTCATCAATATCACCTATTACAGAATAAATCTTTGGATTAATAAGATTTGAAAATAAAAGTATGGTGTCGATAAAGCATAAAAATACTACGAGTGGTTTATAAACCTTTAACAGCCCATCTCGTTTTGTATATTCAATACTGAAAAGACACAGATAATAGATTATCCAGTCAAGAAAAGCAAAATACAGACAAAATGCAAAATTTGCAAATTCAATGCTTATTGCATTGGCTATAAGAATATTTGCAAAAATAGCAGCAGTCGCCGATAAAAGCAGCTTTTTTGTTGTTTTTAAATAATTCTTTTCAGGTCTTATTTTAAAAGCAATAATATGTAAAAGAATTATTGATAATACATTTATTACTGTAAAGATAATCTTTAATTGCATTTTAGCCCGACACCAAGCCTTTTCTTTCTATTCTGAAATAGATATTATTACCTATATTTTAGTTTATTCATATACTCAAAGCAACTAAAATCTCAGTACTCCCAATCATTTCAATCGAGCGCGAGACGGGACTAAGGAATTATCACGCTCGCCATGCTCACGTGATAGGTCGTCCCGTCTCGATTCAGGAGCTTGATAACAAAAATAGGAGCATCCTTTCGGATACTCCTATTTCTGTTATCGAGCGCGAGACGGGACTCGAACGTCCTATTGCTCTCTCAAATGCTTATTTTTCTAGGTTTTCATACTGACTAACAAAGGTGTTAGTCAAGTGTTAGTCAATCCTACCACCTACACTAATCAAACATTAATTCATTACCCTTAAGTGATTCATGAATTGCCTTTGCATACTCACTCTGTCTTTTCAGTCTGTAGATATACCCTTGCGTAGTCATTATGTCTCTATGACCTAGGTAATCTCTGATTTCTTCAAGAGTTCTTCCATTTTCGTACATTTCTGATGCTACAGTACGCCTAATATCATGAAATGATTTTTCTGGAATATTGGCTTCTCTGCAAAGCACACGCAAAGTGTTGTCAATGCCTCTCTGCCAACGCCGTCCATCCTCATTGATAAAGATGTAATCTTCATCTGCATCATATGATTTGTTTAGTTCCTTTATTCTTTCGAAAATATTCAACTCATACTCTGAAAGAGGTAACTTTCTCATTTCATAAGTTTTCGTATGCTCTACGACAGTATGTGTTTTACTTTTTTCCATTCTCTTAATCGATATCTCATTAAATCGATATGAGATATCAGAGAATTTCAGAGCTGTCATCTCACCAATACGCAATCCCAGCTTAAACCCCAACAGAATCGCATACAGGTCACTTTTTCTACTGTAGCCATCTTCCAGCAAATGCTTTTTGATAACTTCGAACAATGCTAACTTTTCATCTTCAAAGTAAACACGTTCTTCATCCGTTTCGTTTAAACCTCTGACTAGCAATTTTCTGTTGATATGCGCGTTTTCTAATGGACTTTCCTTAATTATTCCAAGCCTTCGCTTTGCATAATCAAAGGTCGCATTGGCTACACCTATTATCCCGTTGAATGCCTGTTCCTTTATACCCTTACTGATTATTGTGTTAAAGAAATCTTCGCAATCACTTGATGTTATCTTAGATAATTGCTTTTTAGCGAAATCAGTATCTTTGTAATATGACTTATAAAACAATCTGAATCGTTTTATAGTTTCCTCATCATTTAAAAGAACAGTCTTCTTATATTCAATTACTTCTTCTAATAAATTTGCAATTGATGATTTTTTGTACTTGTCACCATTCGGGTAATACCATGCGTACAAAGATTTATAAAATCCTTCCTCTGTCCTTGCCTGTATACATTTTCGATGATTCGTGTTGTTCTCATCGTATACATAAGTGCACCACATTCCACCTACAGCTTTGGGTTCAGTAATTTTTGAAGTGTGAACTCTGTCCTTTATTAACTTTTCAACGTTCCTTTTATACATTTCCAAATTAATGGAAATCATATCATTGTAAGTAATATTATACCGCGTTATTATCTCGTCAACCAACCTAAAATCATATTCCATTTCACATTACCACGTTTGCAGTAAAGTGAATAATCTAGACATATATTTAATCTATCCGCTACTTTACACATTATCTCATTCCTTTCTTTTCAATTATGTTTTTGCAAAACCTTTATCATATTTTGATTTCTCAAGTGTCAAAGTCTTTTCGTCCTTTCGAAATACTTTTAACCCCTGTGCGCCCTTCTTCTTTTTGAACAAATACTTGCCATCCTTATCAAAAATATGATAAAAGCACCCGTGCTCTTCAACGTATACATCACGAAGCTGTTTTCCGATTGGGCGCATACGGTTACGAGGACCGTACCACTCAAAATAGTTAACTTCTGCCTTATATCTTTCAGCGATTATCTTAGGTTTTTTAAGATAATAATCACCTTCCGATTCAAGAAAACTACCTAATTGATACAAATTACAACAAGCAATAACAGCCTTTCCGTTTTCATCCTCTATACGATATCGCTTATGGTTGTCATATCCTCTAGTCCCTTTATATTCCGTAATATCAATAAGTTTGTAATGATACAATTCTTCCAATACCCAACGAATATGCTCCATTGAATAGCGTTTCGGTAACGGCTTTGGCGGTACCAAACCGTTATGGTAATATGTATATAAATCTTCTCTTGTTGGTCTTATGGGTTTTACTGTATTTGGCGGCGCCGTTACATTATTCGATAATGAATCCATACCATCGAAATCACTCATATCCATATTCGTCGTCCTCCTTTTGCTGTGCCCTATGTTGTAAATAATCTTCATAGTATGAATCTTGTAGGTCGAACCGCAGTAGGTCTATAACACGTTCAACGTCGGACCATGTTTCAATACCGCGTTCCATTCCATATGATAGAGCCAATTCTTCAAGTGAAGCACTTTTTGCCATGTCTAATCTTGTCATTATTCTATTCCTCCTTTGTCGTTGGTGGCGGTAAGGGGATTTCTCCCGGTTTATAACCACGACCACCCCTTGCCTTTAACTTCATATACGTTGCGTCAACATATTCATTTGCCGCCATAGAATACGTTTGATACTTACCGTCTGAATCTATGTAGTGGTAGACAATAGTGTTGAATCTGCCTATCAATTGGTCAAATGAATCAACCTTGCGTCGGTCTTCTGCAACAACTTGTTTGTAGTATTCTTCTATTGGAAAAACGCTTGTGACATATACTTCTGTCCAAAGATTCAACGTGTTTGAATATCTACTATGCGTCTGTGCGTCTGGGTACTTGTCCGTTAACATCAAAAGTTGACGATACCGCATATCTTCGGGCTTCACGTCGTCCACAAATAAGATTCTTGGTGCACCTTTTTGCATATATAGGTCTAATCCGCCGTTTTGGAAATCTGTCATAAAGTATATGTTTTCACGACCATACTTTTTACCTAATTCAACAAACATATAACTTTTACCAGTTCGACCTTGTCCGAAGTGCCATTCATTATTCATATCCTTTACTGTCGGCATTTCGGCAGCTCTTATATCGAAATATGCTTTCAAAATCATGTTTTCATATTTTCGATATCGAAAATTCTTGTCAAAAATCTGTTGTGGTGTTGCACCCTCGTGTAACAAGAATCCTATTTCGTCTATATCACTTCGATTACCCTGAACGTCTTGAATATTCTCAACGCCCAAGGAATATAGAATCTCCTCTCCCTTTTCATCCCAAGGGGGAAGCTTTAATAAATAATCTGTAAGTTTCTTCTTCCCGGAAAGTTGAGGTTCAACATGAGCGTTTCCAAATGTTTTAGCAACATACCTCAATGTTGTTGGTGGACCGTAGGCAGCCACATGAACGTGCAAAACTCCGTCTGCCGATGCACAAACTATTACTGCACAAGTTCGACCATTCCCGGAATCAGTCCATGCATTAGCGACTACCTCTGCTATGTATTCATAGTCTGTTAATTTATCTTCCGTAATACCAAGTGCTTTAAGGCTTGCGATATGGACCACTATCATCCAACACCGTGCCTTTGTATCTGGCTTAAATGCCATTCCTTATCACCTCCTTTATCACGCTAATAAACCTGTCACAGATTAGGTGTGACGCTGAAAGCCTTAATTTATAAGCGTTTCACAATTTCACGAAAGTGAAGCGGTAATACTGACGCTTCACCCGCGCCTACGGCACGGACCTGCTTCGGCTTCGGCGGACATTGACGCTAACGCGTCTTTCCAGCCGAGCCAAGCAGATTAACCCTATGCCTTTTTAACTTCCTTAAACCCTTCAGCCTTTACACTGCCAAATATGTTTATGCTCTTAGGTTTGCCATCCTTATCCAGAACAAACTCTCCATAAGGCGTTATAGTTGGATTAACAAGCGATACTCTTATTGTCTTTGATTCAATCGCGTCATCCTTAAAGGGAAGTTGTCCCCCTGGAACCTTGCAATCAAATCTTTCCAGCCTATCACCATCGTGCAGTTCAAGTTTGATACCTACGACCTCACCAGTAGGCTTATTATTCTCAAACTTTATAATCTCAGATTGACCGACAACTACGAACTCTGTGGACGCCGTATATACACCCAACGGCATTTTAAAACCGTTCAAATTTAATCTACTCATGATTCACCTCTTTCTGCGCCGTTAACGGCGACTTAAACTTTGTTAATTGCAATTTGGATATCGCGACAATCCATATTTGTAGACAGAAATTTTTGCCTATAGTATTTATAAAAGTATCTAAATATTCTGTATCTATATCTAAACAAATCGAAAAAAAACTAAACATCTATTTGTTCATCTAAACTTATCAAAGACTGCCTAATATGTGCTTTCCATTCATCTATATCTGATATTAGCGGAAACTTAACCTCAACCAGTTCCTTGCCATCTGCCAACAAGAGACCTTCACCCTTTTGATATACAGTATCTGTCGGTGTATCTTCGCCGCTAAAAAGCATTTGTCGTTGTTCCTTAGACAACCGACCAAGCGCACATATCACCATAAAGTTATCCCTTGAACCGTTAGCAAATAGGGTAGCATCGGCTCGTTGTGTAGTTATCCACACCCCAAATCCAATACCACGGCCAAGCATAAGTATTTCTGCAATAGCGGATTGAACTTCCGCAGCTCGTTTTGTCTTTTCCAGCTTGTCTCTCGTACACAGATAACTTATAAATGCCGGATACTCATCTACAATTAATAGGTGATAACCATTCATGATTCCATTCTGCCTTGCACTAACAAAATCTGAATAATATGACATAATGCCGTCATAAGTAGCATCCCCAGTGAAGTATTTTTGATAGTCTTTCAAGAATTTGAAGTCTGTCGAATTTTTGAAATCACAAAAATCAATGTTCGTAATTCCATCCTTTGCCAACATTCCAAGAAGATAGATAAGTGCATATGATTTACCACTCCCAGATGAACCAGTTAGTAGCATATGCATATGCGTCTTGAAATCCAAAATGATTGGTATCGGTACACCTTGTTCTGCCCACTGGCGTAATAAGTATCCATACTTCATATTTGTTTCCTCCTTTTGAAATAAAAAAAGAGTTGATATATGCAGACACTTTATCTGCTAATCAACTCAACCACTAATGTAAACGTTATTTAGTTGGAATATTCGAGAGGTCCGAAGTCGGAGTCCTCTTTCAACTAATATTCTACCGCAAAAAAATTGCGGCGCCAATAGTCTAAATGGAACCTACATAGTCCAAATAAACTTGCATATTCTGTCTGAAACTACTCATAATAAAATCACAGTTCTTTCCCTGTTTTAAGGTTTCATACCTGCATAGTCCCCCTGTACAAATAGGCAAATATTTACACTGTAAACAATCCTTATCAAGTATACTGCTTCTAAACTCTTTTTCTACGTCACACGACTCTATTATACCGTCCTTTAGTGTGCCTATTGCTTTATCCTTAATACCTACTTGTCTGTCACACCTATATAGTAAGCCGTCAACTCCTATAGCAACATTTTGTTTTATCATCATAAGACAACTTATATAACAAGCCTTTGATAATGGAAAAAACTTTTCCGGGCTATCATACTTAAAAAAATTAGTAAAAGTATTTCTAAACTCAATCCATTCTTTATCCGTAAAATCATAATTTGGATTATCTGTATATAATGCAACTCGCATTATAGATACTGTTGCCCTACCCTCTTTAACTGCATTTAATGAATATAAATATTCAATAAGGTCTAATACCTCGTCTTTATTCTTCTTTGTTACGTTTACCCTTATTAAAACCTCTACTGCACTATTCTCGATGTTAGCAATAACCCTGTTAAATGACGTTAACGGCACTTTTCTTACACCCGCATAAAAAGTTTCAAACCCATCAAATGCTATTTGAACCTTTTTAACACCAAGTTCTTTCAATTCCTTAGAGACCTCTGGTGTCATATAAAACCCGTTTGTGTCCATTGTTCCATAATAAGTTATACCTTTATCCTTAGTGTATTCTATTAAAAACTTACTTATCTTTCTGATAGCGTTCATATTAAGTAGCGGTTCTCCACCAAAGAACGTCACAATCAATTTCTTTAAGACATTATTAGTATCAATAGCCTTTTTAATATAAGCAATTGTATCGGCTATTGTATCTTCATTCATATCTACGCCATTTGTATGTGTACCTTGAAAACAATAAGCACAATGATAATTACAACGCGTAGAAACAGTAATTAAAAGGTTCATTTGCTCAAAATGTTCCATTTGAAATGCTTGTGCCTGACCTTGTTTATAACATTCTGGTTCATCAAGGTTTTTATGTACGATAAATCCCTCTTTTACTAAGTTTTGTGGAGGATTATCGTAGTCTACGTCTTTTGGGATATACCCAAACTTACCTCTAAGGGTGTTATACACCGGGGTTACGCCTTCTTTCGTGTCTAACATGTAGCTTTCTTTTATCAAGTTGATATTGTAGAAACTCTGTTTATACTTATAATTATTCATAACTCTTACCTCTTGGTTATTATAACGTGATTAGGTAGGGGCGCCAAGAGCCTAAATGGAACCTACATTGTCAAAATAATAAAAATAAAGAGCAAGCCTTTTGACTTGCTCTTACTTTTGTAGAAGTTAATTTAACATAGGTCTAAAACCGGCACCTATTCTCTTGTGCTTCAAGTGAGGTTTTGTATGTAGCTAATTTAACATAGGTCTAAAACTGAACCCTTCAACCTTTGATTTTTCTAAAATCTTACATAAATATACCGCAAAATTAATGAGGCGGCAAGGCCTAAATGGAACCTACATTGTCAAAATAATAAAAATAAAGAGCAAGCCTTTTGACTTGCTCTTACTTTTGTAGAAGTTAATTTAACATAGGTCTAAAACCGGCACCTATTCTCTTGTGCTTCAAGTGAGGTTTTGTAGGTAGCTAATTTAACATAGGTCTAAAACTATACCGCCAATTCAACCAGTTTTTTTGTAGGTAGTTAATTTAACATAGGTCTAAAACAGTATGTAAACGTCTTAAATAGTAATGATAGGTTTTGTAGTTAGCTAATTTAACATAGGTCTAAAACTAATAATTAATAAATGCTTACACAAATATACCGCAAAAATAATGAGGTGCCAAGGCCTAAATGGAATCTACATTATCTAAATAATAAAAATAAAGAGCAAGCCTTTTGACTTGCTCTTACTTTTTGTAGATGTCTAATTTAACAAAGGTCTAAAACTTGCCTGTAAATTATTCACATGTGATTCCGCAATGTGTACCTGTACCAAACAAAGAGGGGTCTACATATATAACTCCTAATTCTGCCGCATATGCAGCGTCGTCAGCCTCCGAAGTAGTAACACTTTCTCCGATATCTGCACCTCGGTCAAATGTATCCTGTGCCTGTGGACTCTCATTTACTGCTGACGCAGGTTTTGGTTGTCCGGGCTGTGCGCTAGACTCTTTATTCTTTGCAGGTTGTGATGCTGGCTTATCTTCTGGTAACTTGTCCTCTGTTTGTTGCTTTTCTACCCTCTCCTTATCTACTATATTACCATCCTTGGTCTTTACAATATCTTTCTTTGCATCGAGGTCGGCAAGTGCATATTTGGTTGTTTCTAAAATTTTACCGTCCTTATCGGTCTTCGTTCCGTTGATGTGGATTACCCTGAGTACATTTAATTCATCAATCATTTCAATCTGGTCCTCTACACAAGTTCCGTCCTCATTTGCAACTTTTCCTGCCTCATTATCTGAAAAATGAGGATAAAGTGTAAGGTCTCCAGAAATCTTGATTTCGTCGCCTGCCTCATAAGCAACTATACCGTTATGGTCCATAGCCCAACCATTGAAAGTACCCTCATATACGCTAAGACCTGTTATATCTTCATCAAATACACCACGTAGTCCCGTGAGCTTGTAAGCACCCTCGTCATTCTTTTCCATAACAAAAGTAATACCAGATACCATATTACTATCATTAGGTGCAAGTCCGATATATCTTGCTTCTACTTCTGTATCAGATACTCGAACATACTTAACAACAGGGATAGACATATCCATTTTAACGTCACGAACAAGAAGTTTTCCGTCATCAGTAATCTCATAATTATCAGAAATTACGTTATATTCATTGGATACATAACCCTCTTCCTCATTAACCTCGTAACTATTATCGAGATTAGTCATATACTCAAAGAAATTCGGCGCTACATAATCCTTAATCGTATAATCAACCTGCTCGCCGTTAACCATTACCAAGGAATCGGCTTCGGTGGCACACTGTTCATAAAATACCCCTATTTGTTCCTCACTCTGAACTTCTACCTCATTCTGTGTAAGGTCTATATCATTGGCGATTGCACCGCCCTCTTTCGCAAGGTCGTCTTGCTGAACTTCCTGCATTTGTACCGTTTCTGCTACGGGTTGCTTGGTTTGGCAACCTGTAAGGCTTGCTGTGGTTGATACCGCTAATATGCCTAATAGTTTTTTAACTTTTTTGTATTTCATTTTTTTTATCCTTTTGAAAAGTAGAATAACAGATACACTCATATCTTAAGCCTCATCCCATTTGATTACAATAGGTCCTCTAGGTTTTTTTTGTTCAATATTGCTCTCGTTATAACTATTTCTTTGGCTGTTACGCAGTTTGTAATTATAGTCTTCACCTTTTTGATTTCGAGCAAGGAATACGTTTAACTCTGTATCACTTAATGTAATTGCAGATATATAATCCGAAACTCGATTGTTCCCAATGCGATGTAAATAATGCTGAACTGTTGATAGCACCTTTTTATCCACATAATCATACAACCCAAGCCCATTCATATCGTTTTTTGCCCGAGCAAACTTGAATGAGTACTTAAATAAATCATTATTGTATACATGGTTCGAAAGGTAGAGACCATCAAGAACCTGTCCCAAATCCTCAAATTCCTTTTCCACTGTTCCCGGACAAAATATTCCATTAGCGTCATATCCAATCCCGGTTGGATAGTAAACTTCATTTTTCGGTAAAAAACCCTTTACCCAATTAATGATAGATTGTACCACATAGCCGATGGTTGCCAAACAAGTCAATTTCTTTGATTCCGATACAATAATCATTACTAATAATGTTAGAAAAAGAAAAACAATAATTGTGTTTTGCATATTTAGAAACCTCCTTTTTGTTTTCTAATAATAATAAATGCGTCTAAAAAAATAGGGAAATAATCTAAAGAAATAAAAAAGAAAACTGAACTTTCACAAATCTGTCTGAACAAAACGAAAGACAATCAAGCCTTTACTCTATTGTCTTTGTATAGATAAAAGATATTACAATGATATGATTTCCAATCCTCCTTTCTTTGATATTCTTTGAAAAATAGGTGTTAGTCAAGTGTTAGTCAAAATAAAGCAAACATAAAAATACGGAAACGCCTATTGTATAAGCATTTCCGTATCTCTCTTATCGAGCGCGAGACGGGACTCGAACCCGCGACCCCGACCTTGGCAAGGTCGTGCTCCACCAACTGAGCCACTCGCGCATTTGATATCGAAGCGATATCGTAGAGCAGGTGATGGGAATCGAACCCACGTATTCAGCTTGGAAGGCTGATGTTCTACCATTGAACCACACCTGCATTTATGGTCTGTTCTGACCTGACGTCCCATTATATCAAGGACAAGTGCCCAAAACCGGAATCGAACCAGTGACACGAGGATTTTCAGTCCTCTGCTCTACCAACTGAGCTATCTGGGCAAACCCGCGTGCATCTGTTTCACACAACGCAAGAGTGATAATATCACTAATAATCATCAATTTCAAGTTTTTTTTGAATTTTTTTGAAAAAAAACAAATAATGCAAATTAATTACCAACTCATATACTATATTTTGTATGTCACGTTAACTTATTCCACAATCTGAAATCTCCGAAAAAATTATTATAAGAAACAACCACTCTTCTTAAGTGATGTGATTCACCTAAAAATATGTTAGAATGTGCTTATGCATCCTATTAAACATTTTATTACAATTACAAAACACAGACATATGGTCATATATCACTGCTTTAAAGCGGGTATTGGATTTCAGGGTCTTTTTCATGATTTATCAAAATACTCACCGTCAGAATTCATCCCGGGAGCAGTATATTTTCAGGGAAATCGCTCTCCTAATGAAGGAGAAAGGGAAGCGGCAGGCTTTTCTAAAGCTTGGATGCATCATAAAGGGCGTAATAAGCACCATTTTGAATACTGGACAGATTACGACCATAATACAAAAAAGATGCAGGGCATGCCAATGCCTGATAAATATATAAAAGAAATGTTCTGCGACAGAGTTGCTGCTTCAAAAATATACCAGGGCAGCAATTATTCCGATGACTCTTCACTTAAGTATTTTGAATGCGGAAGAGACAAACGCGCCACTCTTATTCACGAAGAGACAAGCAGGAAGCTTGAATTTCTTTTAAAAATGTTAGCAGATAAAGGTGAAAAAGAGACCTTCAAATACATAAGAACTCATAAAACCCTGTAAGAATCACTTACAGGGTTTTATACATTTCCTTAGCCTCGTCCTTCTTAACAGTTTCCTTAACATCTGTAACTTCAACCTTAACGGGCTTATTTCCAAACTGAATCTCAAGAATGTCTCCTACTTTAACATCGTATGATGCCTTGGCCGGTCTTCCGTTAATTGTAACTCTTCCGGCATCACAGGCCTCATTTGCAACGGTTCTTCTTTTAATAATTCTTGAAACCTTTAAATATTTGTCTAAACGCATATTTTTCTCCGATTTTACTACTTACTATCTTAGCGTATTACCTGTCGCGCTATGGATTTCATTTTATGGATAAAGAAAGCCACCTCGTTCTTAAAGCAAGCTTAGAACAGGTGGCTATCTTCATAAAACAATTGCTTGTAGAAATAATATCTTACTTGTTAACAAGATCCTTAAGAGCCTTACCAGCTTTGAACTTAGGTGCCTTTGAAGCAGCAATCTTCATTGTCTTACCTGTCTGTGGGTTTCTTCCCTCTCTAGCTGCTCTCTTAGAAACTTCGAATGTACCAAATCCAACTAACTGAACCTTTCCACCCTTCTTAAGCTCTTTAGCAACAACATCTGTGAATGCCTTTACAGCTGCCTCAGCGTCCTTCTTTGTAAGACCTGACTCTTTAACCATAGCAGCTACTAATTCTGTCTTGTTCATTATAAATTCCTCCTAATGTTTGTCGTCACAAATAACGCACCGAAGTGCCTACATGTAGTTATATAACGTTTACCATGATATGTCAAGAAAAAAGCACGATTTTACGCGATTCTACGCTATTTTTTGGTGTTTAGGTGATATAATTTTGAATATGTGGTGTTATGTTACCTTACACAATATATGGGAATTATTTTACACATCCTATTATATTATTTATATCATCAATGCCTTGCTTTTCCATGAAATGTTCTATTCCATGAATTGCTTCTTCTGTTGCATACGGATTATGGAAATTCATTGCTCCGATTGCGACTGCGGTTGCACCTGCCATCATAAATTCGATTACATCTTCATAGTTTGATACACCACCCATTCCAATTATCGGAATATTAACGGCATTTGCTACCTGATACACCATCCTTACAGCTATAGGCTTTATTGCAGGTCCTGAAAGTCCACCGGTTTTATTTGCAAGTGCAAAATCCCTCTTATAAATATCAATTTTCATTGCAGTAATTGTATTAATAAGAGAAATCGCATCCGAGCCTGCTGCCTCTGCCGCCTTTGCCATTTCCGTAATATCAGTTACATTTGGTGAAAGCTTCATAATAATAGGCTGCTTAGCATGTGCTTTTACTTCCTTTGTTACACTGTAAAGCATGTCTGCATTTTGCCCAAAAGCAATTGCTCCTTCCTTAACATTAGGGCAAGATACATTGATTTCAAGCATATCTACATCTGTGTCTGCAAGTCTTTCAACTACACCTACATACTCTTCTACAGACTTTCCGCATACATTTACTATGATCTTTGTATTATATTGACTTAAGAATTTTAAATCTCTCTCAATAAATGTATCGATTCCGGGATTCTGAAGTCCTATGGCATTCATCATTCCTGCCTGTGTCTCACAAACTCTGGGTGTAGGATTACCTGTCCATGGAGTTAGTGCAACTCCCTTTGTCACAACTGCACCAAGCTTGTTTAAGTCGACAAACTCTCCATATTCCATGCCGGAACCAAATGTTCCTGATGCCGTCATTATTGGATTTTTGAATTCAACGCCTGCAATAGTTACTTTTGTATTCATAATTCAATATCCTCCGCGTTAAATACAGGTCCGTCTGCACATATTCTTTTGTTGTTTACTTTCGAATGATCATCTACATTTGTAGACTTACATACGCATCCAAGGCATGCACCGACACCGCAGGCCATTTTTTCTTCCATTGAGATATATGCTTTAATGCCTTTTTCTTTTGCATATTCCTTTACCCCTCTTAACATTGGGATAGGACCGCAGGCATATATTACGCTTCCGCTAACGTTTTGTTCTCTTATTGCATCAATAACATTTCCTTTAGTTCCTACACTGCCATCCTCTGTAGCTACAACTAATTTGCCGTAGCAGGCAAGATCATTATTAAGGAACATCTCACTGTTTCTGTATCCGACAACTATTGTTTTCTCTGATTCAAGTGTCTTTGCAAGCTCAAGCATAGGAGGAATTCCGATTCCGCCTCCTATTAATATCGCCTTTTCATCGCATATAGGAAAGCCGTTGCCAAGAGGTCCTAAAATATTAACGGATACCCCTGAGCGATACTTTGAAAACTCCTCAGTGCCTTTTCCCGCCTTTCTGTATACAATTCTAAGTGCTGTCTTTTTATCATCAATCTCACAAATACTGATAGGTCTTGGTAAAAGCTTTGCCTCATTTTTTGTGTACACGGAAATAAACTGTCCCGGCTTTGCTTCTTTTGCAATATTTGTGTTTATCCACATGCTGTAAATATCTGTCGCTAATTTTTCCTGCGAAATAACGACTGCACATTCTTTAATTTTTCCCATCCTGATACACTATCCTTCCATTTGAGATTGTATATTTAACTTTTCCTTTCAGCTTAACACCCTTAAAAGGTGAATTCTGTGACTTTGATTTGAATTTCTCTATTGTAAAGCTTTCATTCGGATCAAATATTACTAAATCCGCTCTTTTTGACACTGATACATCCGCTATTTCATCTTCTAAATGATATAGGCTTGCAGGTCCGAGCGTCATCCTTTCTATGAGCTCGTTCACTGTTAAATATCCTTTGTCAACAAGCTCTGTAATTCCAAGCGCAAGCGCCGTCTCAAGCCCGATAATTCCACTTGGAGCTTTCGTTATTTCCTGAGCCTTCTCGTCCTTTGAATGAGGCGCATGGTCTGTTGCGATTATTTCAATCGTACCATCCTTAAGTCCTGAAATAATTGCTTTTCTGTCTGACTCAAGTCTTAACGGCGGATTCATTTTTGCAAGAGCAAAATGCCATAGCAGCGCATCCTCCGTTAATGTAAAGTGATGCGGGCTAGCCTCTGCGTGAATATTTTTATGCGTTTTTCTTGCTTCTCTAATAAGCTCTACGCCTTCCTTAGTGCTTATATGCTGGATATTGACATCGGCTCCGGTTTCCTTTGCAATCTCAATATCCCTTTCAATCATTGAAATTTCCGCTTCTCTTTTGGAGCCGCCAATATCAAGAACATCAGAAACCTTTCCTGCATTGATTCCGTTGTTAATTATGTACTCTTTATTCTCCTCGTGCAGTGACACAGGTATATTCAGCTTTTTTGCCTGCAAAAATGCCTCTTTTACTAAATCTGCATCCATAATCGGAACGCCGTCATCAGATACACCGACTGCTCCTGCCTTATAAAGGCTTTCAAAATCAGTAAGCTTACATCCTTTCATACCTTCTGTTACATTGGCAACACTTAAGATGTTAATATCCGTACTCTTACCCTTTTCAATAACGTATTTTAGCGTTTCGATATTATCAACACACGGCTTTGTATTTGCCATCAGAACAACTGTTGTAAAGCCGCCGGCTGCTGCCGCTTTTGCACCTGTATAAATATCTTCTTTATATGTAAATCCGGGATCTCTGAAATGCACATGAACATCAACAAGTCCCGGTGCACAGTAAAGATTGGTTCCATCAATTACCGTATCAGTGGGATCTTCTGCATCAATATCCTTTTCAATTGACTCTATTACATTTTCTTTTATATAAATATCTGTAATATCATCAAATCCTGTACGCGGATTAATTAGTCTGACATTTTTAATTATCATTTTCCCTTATCCTTAGATTAATGCCGTTTCGCCTAATAATGATTATATCCTATGTTGATTCTATAATAAATATTTATTAAAATAATCAAAGAATGTTTAAATGTTGAGAGGGCGAAATGATTAGGACTATCTTAGCTGCGATTTTAATTATATTTTTCTTTATTGTTACTATTCCGGTATTGTTCATTTTATGGATAATCGGGCTTATTAATATGAAGGTTCACGATACGATTTCTTATGGAATCATGAAGATAGCTTTCAGCATTATTTTATTTGTATGCGGAGCAAAGGTCAGCGTAGAAGGAATTGACAATATCCCAAAGGACAAACCTGTTCTCTATGTAGGAAACCACAGAAGCTATTTTGATATTATAGTACTTTACAGATATGTTGTTGGACCTACAGGCTTTATTGCTAAGAAAGAGTTTAGAAAAGTACCTGTTCTTGGTCACTGGATTTCATGTCTTCACGGAATATTCCTTGACAGAAAAGATATTAAGGCGGGTCTCAAAGCAATTCTTGAGGCAATAGAAAATGTTAAAACAAAAGGGATTTCATACAGTATATTTCCTGAGGGAACAAGAAATCATGAGAAGGAAATGCTTCCGTTTAAGGAAGGTAGTATGAAAATTGCAACGAAGAGCGGATGTCCTATTGTTCCGGTTGCAATGACTCATATGGATGACCTTCTTGAAAATCATATGCCATTTATTAAAGGTACAAATGTATCAATCAGATTCGGCGAACCGATATATACCGATCAGCTTTCAAAGGATGAACTTAAATTCCTCGGGGCAAAAGTTAGAGACAAAATTCAGCTTATGATTGATGATATGCAATAAAAACGCATCCCGCTTCGAATGCAAAACATACACGTTTTTAAGGCTACTGACTCAACCCAGGCGACCTCACAACACCCGGAAGGTTCCGCTTAGTGCTGCTTCATTCCTGACCTGACACGGTTCACGGATTTCCGTCGCGCAAGACCCAAGTCTCAACGCCTGATAACCAAAGACTGCTGTACGCAAATACACCCTCTGCGGGATATCACCCCTGCTATAGCGGATTTCAGGTACAAGGAGCCGCTAACTCCCCGGCTGCGTGCTTTTCATTATACTTTTAAAGCAATATTTAGTCAACTCCCCTCACATTTGCGTTCAATACGCTTTCCCCTATTATCTCACTGAATCTATACAGTTTTTCTTTTTCGTAAGGCTTAAGGGTATGGTCTTTTACGTATTCGGAGTCAACAAATGACTGTATATAATGCCTTTTTGCACCTGAAATAAGCTTTCCGATACCTTCAATCGTTCTTTCATCATGAAGCTTCTTCATGACCGTCGTTCTAAATTCATATTCTATATTTGAATTAATTATTATCTCTATTGATCTTTCGACTTTATTTATTATTTCTTCTTCAACATAATCCCTGCTAAGTCCTATTGCTTCATAATACCTGTCCTTTGATGACTTAACATCCATAGCGATATAATCGATTAATCTTTCATTTATAAGCATGCTTATCATTTCAGGATTTGTACCGTTTGTATCAAGCTTTACAAGAAGCTTTCCTCCGCTAATACCCTTAATTTCTCTTATAAAATCCACTAATTCATCATTAAGAGTAGGTTCTCCTCCCGTAATGCATACTCCATCTAACAGTGATGCTCTTTTTTTAAGAAAGTTAATAACTTCATCCCTTGAAATATCGCTTTCATCTTCTTTAACAATATTCATATTGTGGCAAAACGGACAAAGAAAATTACAGCCACCTATAAATATGGTGGCTGCTACATGTCCCGGATAATCAAGTAATGTTGTCTTCTGTAATCCTTTAATTCTCATTCTTTGCATTGTTATTTAGTCTTTCCGGATGCTTAGGGAAAAATGCTGCCGCAGCTGCACCCGGTCCGACATGTGTTCCGATTCCGCATCCAATTGTCTGATACTCAATATCATCAACATATTTGTTCCACATGTCTGAGCTGTCAGCTATATATTTCTTAATTAATATATCTGAAAGTCCTGTATATCCTACTCTGTATGGCTTGGTAAAATCAATTCCACCGCATGCATTTATCTGGGAAATAAGCGCATTTCCGGCATTTTTTGAACCTCTTGCCTTTCCGTACATAACTACAGAACCATCAACAACTCCTACAACCGGCTTTATTGCAAGTACTCCTCCGGCAAAAGCCACAGCTGACGATATTCTTCCACCCTTCTTCAAATACTCAAGTGTATCAAGAACTGCAACAACCTGAAGGTTCTTTTTCTCACAGTTTAATATGTCTGCAATCTCCTCAATGCTCCTACCTTCATCACGATATTTCATTGCAAGGTCAACAATTGCTCTTTCACCTACTGCAACACTTAATGAATCAACTACAATAATTTTTCCTTTATAATTATCTGCGGCAATACATGCGCTTTGGTAAGTCCCGGAAAGCTTTGATGATATAGTAATTACAATTGCCGTGTCACCGTTATCTACAACCTTTTTAAATGCCTCATCGAACATATAAGGAGTTACCTGAGAAGTAGTAGGCAGGGCATCCGACTCAATTAATCTTTCATAGAATTCCTTATGAGTGATGTTTTCACCATCCTTATAGTCACTACCATCGTCAAATCTTATTGTTACAGGCAAAATGATAAGCTTTTCCCTATCTTCCCCCGTTACGTCAGCTATTGAGTCTGTTATTATCTGAACAGCCATATTCCCTTATTCCTTCCTTTAATTTGTTTTTGTCCCTTAATTCAATAAAGAAATCAGAAAGCATTTTTGAACATTCTTCATTCAGGACACCTTTTATTATCTCAACCTGATGATTGAATTCGCTCATCTGTAAAATATTTATTATTGAGCCTGCACAGCCCGATTTAGGGCTCATACAGCCTATCACTACTTTATCCATTCTCCCTTGCACAATTGCTCCTGCGCACATCTGGCAAGGCTCGAGTGTAACATACATTGTACAGCCTTCAAGTCTCCAGTCTCCTAATTTCTTACTCGCTTTTTTTATTGCCTGAAGCTCTGCATGAGACAAAGTATTTTTATCTGTCTTTCGTCTGTTATAACCTCTTCCTATTATTTTATCTTCATATACAATTACACAGCCTATAGGAACTTCTCCAAGCATATAAGCTTTTTTAGCTTCCCTTATTGCTGCCAACATATATTTTTCGTCTTTATCAGGCTTACTCATCTATTCTGTTCTTTAATATAATTAATATATCCACGTACCATCATGGCAATCTTAAATGAAAGTGCATCATCGAAATTTCTGACATCCATTCCTGTTGCCTTCTCAAGCTTTTCAATTCTGTATACTAATGTATTTCTGTGAATGTATAGCTGTCTTGATGTCTCTGAGACGTTTAAGCTATTTTCCAAAAACTTATCAATAGTATTTAGTATCTCTTCATCAATTTCTTCCGATAGCTCACCGCCAAATACTTCATCAATAAACATTTCACAAAGATTAATCGGAAGCTGATAAATTAATCGTCCGATTCCTAACGTCGAGTATGCAATGACAGTCTTATCCGCATAGAAAATCTTTCCGACATCAAGTGCCATATTTGCTTCCTTATATGACTTTGAAACGCCTTTAATGTCATTTACAATAGTACCGTATGAAACTCTGACATTTGTCATTGCCTCTGAGTTGAACATATCGACAAGCATTTTAGCATTATCGTCCATGTCTTCATATGATTCATCAGGCTGTAATGTCTTAATTACTATAATATGGTCTTCATCTACTGTTGTTACATAATCTCCGTTATGTGTATTATAAAGTTCCCTTACCATTTCATATGCCGCAGGGTCTTTTATAGCGCTAAGTTCGATGACGAATACACATCTTGGAACAGATGGCTCGATATGAAGTTTCTGAGCTTTATTATATATATCAACAAGTAACAAATTATCAAGAAGAAGATTCTGGAAAAAGCTGTTTTTATCCACCTTATCCTTATAAGCGATAATAAGACTTTTAAGCTGACCGGCAACAAGCTTTCCTACAAGGAATTTATCTCCGTTACCTTTTATTATTAATGCATAGCTTAACCCATCTTCATTTTCAATCTTAATAAATAAATTACCTGAAATATCCTGGGTATCTGCATCAGAAATAATAAAATCCGTAATATCCTTTGTCCTTATGTCAAAATCAGAAGTAGAAGCTATTACTATACCCGAATTATCGGCAAGCAATAAGTCCATATTAGCGATAGTCTTTGCTTCTTCAAGGCAGTTTATGATAGTCTGATTTGAAATCATTTTTTATCTCCCAAATGTGCTTAAAAGTAACTATATAATTATACACGAATTTTCTTGTAAATAAAAGAAAGCCCGAGGTTTTACTAACCTCGGGCAAGAATAACTTATTATATTAGTTTGTAATAGCAAGTTCTGTATCTTTATCAAATACATGAATCTTCTCAATATCCATAGCAAACTTAACTGTATCGCCAGGTCTTGATGTAGTACGTGGGTCAACTCTTGCTGTGATTGGGAACTCTTCAAGATCGAAGTAAAGGTATACTTCTGCACCAAGAAGTTCGTAAACCTTAACTGTTGACTCGAATACTGACTGTGGTGAGCTCTCAATGTACATCTGTGAATCATAGATATCTTCAGGTCTGATACCAAATGTAACAATCTTTCCGTCATAGCCGCCTTCGATAAGCTTCTTAGACTTAGCCGGTGGAAGAGGAATCTCCTTACCTGCGAAGCAAAGCTTAGCAACATCGCCTTCAACCTTAACTGTTGCATCAAGGAAGTTCATCTGAGGTGATCCCATGAATCCTGCAACGAAGAGGTTAGCCGGCTTCTCGTATAAGTTCTGAGGTGTATCAACCTGCTGGATAACACCATCCTTCATAACTACGATACGTGTACCAAGAGTCATAGCCTCTGTCTGGTCATGTGTAACATAAATGATTGTTGTCTCAAGTCTCTTATGAAGCTTAGCAATCTCTACACGCATCTGTACACGAAGCTTAGCATCAAGGTTTGAAAGAGGCTCGTCCATAAGGAATACCTTAGGATTACGAACGATAGCACGTCCCATAGCAACTCTCTGTCTCTGTCCACCTGAAAGAGCCTTTGGCTTACGATCAAGAAGCTGTGTAAGGTCAAGAATCTTAGCTGCTTCCTTAACCATCTTATCGATTTCATCTGTAGGAACTTTTCTAAGCTTAAGACCAAATGCCATATTGTCATATACTGACATATGTGGGTAAAGAGCGTAGTTCTGGAATACCATTGCGATATCTCTGTCCTTAGGCTCAACATCATTAACTATCTTGTCTCCGATTCTTAATTCACCTGATGAGATTTCCTCAAGTCCTGCGATCATACGGAGTGTTGTTGACTTACCACAACCTGAAGGTCCTACGAAGATGATGAATTCCTTATCTTCGATTTCAAGGTTGAAATCCTTAACTGCCTGGAAACCGTTAGGATAAACCTTGCAAATGTTTTTAAGTGATAAACTTGCCATTTTATTAATTCCTCCTAAAAAAATACCTTATATGTGGCTTTCACCACGACTGAAATAAGTATAACAAAAGGGTGATTCTTTTGCTATGCCACGTTTCAACAAAAAAATCACCCTTTATTATGCAATTTGTATATTATTGATTAACCCTTTGATTAATCTTCTTTTTTTTCGATTACAGCATCCTTTTCAACCTTATTTAAGTCAGCATAGAACGATACTCTGTTTTTACCATCCTTCTTTGATTTATAAACTGCTTTATCTGCTGCCTTATAAAGTGAATCAAAATCTTCTGCATCCGTCGGATACACTGCACCGCCAACTGAAGCCGTAGGCGAGTATTTTGTATATTCTCCGACATTGAAGCCTTCAAAGAACTGCATAATTCTTGAGCCTTCATGTCTGATGAGTTCAGGATCCTTAACATCTTTAATGAAGATCATAAATTCATCTCCACCAATTCTTCCAAGTATGTCATTTACTCTGAACCATGATCTGATCTGATGTCCAAACTGAGCAAGAACCTGGTCTCCAAATGCATGACCTCTTGTATCATTAATCTTTTTAAAATCATCTACATCCAGAACAAAAAGCATTGATACGGAATTCTTTCCATCTCCCTGCAAATATTCCTTAATCATTCTTTCGGTTGCTACCTTATTGTACAAATCAGTAAGGAGATCCGTATCTGCCTTATTCTGAAGGTCTTCCGTTTCGACATTGTATTTAGCCTTATTAAGTAATGCTATTCCGGCAAAAATTATAATAAATGCAATAATAGCAATACCAATTTCCATTGTCATGGTTCTTATGTTCTTTGATACTACAGAAAAGCTTCTTTCAACGTCCTCAGTATCAACAAGCATAACAACTGATGCTTTACAGTTATCTATAGGAGAATAAAATATATAATTTCCCTGATCTCCATATACTGTCTGCTGCGAACCTGTTCTGCAGTCAACAATAGCCTGTCTGAAGGCGCTGTAGGAACCATCAACATAAATTACATTCTGTGCTTTATCAATCATATTTGTGCCGACTTCGCATAAGTATGATTTCTTTCCGGCCGATTCAATTACATCACCATCTGCTGAAACAAGTGCAAATGTATTACTTGAAGAATACTTAGGATTATTTAACAATGTCTCCATAATATTCGGAACATATTCAATGATTATATATCCTCTGTTCTGATTCTTAGATGCAATCGCTCTTGATAGATAAAGGTAATTTATACCTTTGCCACCCTTAATAAATCTTCCCTCAGTACCTTTTGCACTGAATATTGATGAGAGCTTCTTATCTTCGTTAATATTCACATATGTCTGCCCATTGGCATCTATTGCAGCATAATTATCGTTTACAATATAAATGTTATTGACATTTGTTGCTCTCTTTGCAACAGCTATGTTCTCAATACATGAATCGTCAAATAAATCTTCCTCTTCAAGAATTTCAGTAGCTAAAAGATTTGCAATTTTTTCCATTGCATATATATTCCTGGAATAAAGCTGGCTAATATCGCTTGTCTCCAACCGATAGCTTTCCTCGACACGTGATTTAGCATCCTCAATCATTCTGATTCTGAATGATGAAAGGATTGCTAATATGATAATTGAAAGAAAAATAACCGGTAAAATGTAAGAATTTGCTTTGAATTTTTCTGTTTTTTTCATTGTGTAATATACCTTCTATTATTTATTATCGTTAACGTTTACTTCAAATTCCTCATCACTCGTGATTTTTTCTTCAGGCGTATATAACTTAAAAATCTTCACAAAGAAAGATGAATTGCAATATGCACATAACCCAAATACAAAGAATACTAATATAAGTGCCTTTGGTACAAAATACATTACAACAAACGGTAAGACATTTATTATGATAATAAGTATTGTCGATGGAAAATGTCTTATACTCATAAACATTGCATTTTTTAGCGTATTTTTAACACTGTTGTCAAATCTGGCAAGCAACGGAAATACATAAGAAGATGTAAACGAAAAGAGAATAAGTGATGCCATTACAATAATATACATTACTTTTGCAATTCCTTGTGGCATAACAAGTCCCGCATATCCACCGTTAATTACTTTAAAATCGACATAAATGACTGTTCCGATTGCAAGTACAATGAGCCAGATAATTGTTGCCTGCTTAAAGTTTTGCTTAAATGATTTGAAAAACGCCTTTGCAATATAGCATTCCTCATCCTTAACCATTTTTAGTGTAACATAGTATAATGCAGTATATGCCGCTCCAAAAGTAAAAATCGGTAAAGAGCATAATATAAGCAGAAGATTCAAAATGAAAACATCTGCCATCTTTGTAAGGCCGCCAAGAAACGGCCCGTCAATATCAAAAAATCTTCCCATTTTACAAATTCACCTTCAAAATCTAGCTTTCATTGGCGTATATCTTATGCCGTCTGTAGTCTGTTCAATGTCTGTATCAACAAAACCCATTTTATGATAAAAGCCTACGGCATAAGGCGATGAATTTACCGTCATTTCTCTTTTACCATATTTCTCATATGTGCGTTCAAAAGTCTTTTCAACAAGTCTTCTTGCAATACCTTTTTTATGATATTCGCTGTCGACAAACAAAAGAGATATATGAGTTTCGTTTCTTACACCAATTATGCCTACAATAATATTGTTATTAAAAGCAGCTAAAACATTATATTTTCCTTCTATGAAAAGGGTTTTTAATATAGGATCTCTTACAAAGTTCCTGAATGAAGTTATTCCTTCTTTGGTATATTCAGGTGCTTCATAAAGAATAAATGTATCCCAGGCAAGATTCATTGCCTCTTCCCATTCATTTTCATTTATTGTTCTTATCAATATATTATCGTTCATTTCTTAAATGAGCCAAAAAATGATTTAACAGAAGTACCTACACTTTTGAAGAAATTACCTACGGCATTAGATATTACCTTTCCTATTCCAAGGTCATTCCAGTCAACATCTTCAAGCTTAAATGTACCTGCTTTAATCTGATCTCCATACTTTGCATATATCTTATCAGCCTGCTCTGCAAGTATGTTAAAATCAATACCCATGTCTTTGATTTTAACCATTACATCTATAATCTGATTAATCTGGTCTTCTGTAAGATTTGCATTGAGCTCTTTATTGCCCTGACGAACGGCTGCTTCAATTTCTTCTTTTGTATCAAGATCATTAGCAGCAATTTGTGCCTTGATATATGAAATAAGCTCTGATGCCTTCTCATCATCTCCGAGAGCATCTTTAACCTCACCTGTAGTTACCAGCTCATCAAGTGCTGTATCAAGTGCCTTTTCATCCACAGGCTTTCCGGACATCTGTGAGTATGCCTTCAATGCACCGATAAGTGCTGCAGTTCCTGAAATAGGAGATGGTCCGACAACCAGTACATCTGCATCTGTAACACCTGCCGTAACAAGTGCATTAAGATACATTGTATCAGTACAATAATTGATATTCTGCGTTTTAACAGTTACTCCGTGTCCTGTTGACTGAGGACGCACAAGAACAGATGATAATGATCTTTTTCCGATTAAAGAAGAGTCAACATAGCTTCCGAGGTACTGATGCTCTTCTGCATTTGTAACATACACAACATTACAGTCCTTAAGCTTTTCTTCTGTAAGTCCCATTAATGAAAGAACCGTTGCTTTTTGTGTGGCGTTAAGATCAGAACCGAGTGCCACAAAAACAGACTGTTTTGTAACCTCTAATATTGCAGGAGCACTTTGTTCTTCTTCTTTTGCTTCCTCTTTCTTATCTTCTCCATTACCATTCTCATCTACTATTGTAATTGTCTCTGTTGCCATAACAGGTGTCACATAGCCAAATACTAAAGAAATGCCAAGTAATAAACATAATAATTTTTTCATAATGATTCCTCCCTTATTAATATGCCTTAGAAATGTATTATAAAATATCAAGCTGTTCTGAAATACTGATTTCCTGATTATCTATATGTATTTCTGTTGCCTTTACAGCTGATTCTACATCCCTGCCTTCGATACATCTCATAATCTCTCTGTGCTCAAGCATAAGCGCCTGTCCCCCATCAGACTGTTGCTTGATATATTCGAATCTGTATCTGTAGATTCTCTCTGCAAGATTACTGATCATTGATTTTAATCTGCCGTTTTTTGTTGCGGCATGGATAACGTCATGAAAAGCCACATCTGCTTCTGCTATTTCCCTGACGTCCTTAGATGCAAGTGCTTTTTCAAATTCCCTCTCTGCATTATTTAATAACTTAATTTCATCTTCCGTAATTCTTTCGCATGCAAGCTTAACCGAAAGTGTATCAAGTGCTTTTCTTACTTCTAATACATCCTGCAGATCTTCCTTTGATATTTTAGCAACCTGGGCCCCTTTTCTTGGGACCATCTTAACCAGTCCTTCAAGCTCAAGCATTCTTATTGCTTCACGAATAGGTGTTCTTGAAACTCCAAGCTGATCTGCAAGATGAATTTCCATAAGCCTTTCTCCCGGCTTATATACACCCTTAAGAATTCTCTCTCTAAGCGTATTAAATACCTCATCCCGTAAAGGTAAAAATTCATCTGTCTGTAGTGATAAACTGTTCTTGCTCATAACATGCCTTCTATAATACTAAATCCGTTAAATACACTTGCGTAGTTATATTTCTGGCTAATAAACCATCATATGCCTTCTTTGCAATTTCGTAATTATCGAACAATCCAAATACAGTCGGGCCGGAACCGCTCATTATCGAATTGAGAGCTCCGTTTTGTTTCATATATGTCTTAATCTCTTCGATTATTGGATACTCTTTTACAGTGACCGTTTCCAATACGTTTTCCATCTTATTCGCGATAGAGTAAATATCAGAAGCTTCAATATAACTTTTAAGTCCGTCTATGTCAGGATGCCTCTTAAGTTCATTTGCATGCAGATTTTCATATACGAATTTCGTAGATACGTCAATTGGTGGCTTCGCAATTAATATATTACAATTTGGCATTCCCGATACAGGTGAAAGTATCTCTCCGATTCCTTCCGATAATGCTGTTCCACCCATTATGCAGTACGGAACGTCTGCCCCAATCTTTACACCTCTTTTCATAAGCTCATCTTTTGATAAGCCAAGCTCAAAAAGCTCGTTGATTCCAATCAACGTATATGCTGCGTCCGTACTTCCTCCGGCCATACCGGCGGCAACGGGTATATTTTTTATAAGAGTAATGCGTACACCCCTATTTATGTTGAACTCATCCATTAAAAGCTTACAAGCTTTGTAAATTAGATTATCTTCATTAACAGGTATACTGTCATTCTCTGTAACAATACTGATTAAATTATCATCTGATGCTTCAATCTCAATGACATCATAAAGATTAACCGTCTGCATTATCATCTTAACGTCATGATATCCGTCTTCTCTTTTTCGTAAAACGTCAAGTCCAAGATTTACTTTTGCATATGCCTTGTAAGATAGCTTCATATTTATCAGTTATGCCAAAAACAGCATTTCTACCCATTTTGTATTTATTTAAGTACAATTCTACCACTATTATTTATTTTTTTCTACTTATTCAGTTTTTTCTGTATGATGAGGGATATTATTTTCTATTGCATACTCAGCGATTGTCTGCCCGCCTGTAAATGTTTTCACAAGTACAATACTCACCACGAATACCATTATTAGTATTATTATTGATCTTATAAGCATTTCTTTGTTCATAAAAATTACCTGTTAAGCTTTTCTTTCACCGAATCAATTATATTCTTCTTATATGTAGAAAATGTGTCGAAATGCTTTACTGATACTGCATCAGGATTTCTCTTAAGAAGATTGGCAACTGATTTATTTTCAGAAATCCGAAGCTTAAATGCACTTACCTTTTCATTTCTCTCAGCAAGAATTCTGTTTAATTCTGCCTTCGCTTCTTCCTTTGAACCAGAAATCTTCTCAATAATATCTGAAATATGTTCTCTTAAATCTTCTGAAGCTTTCTCTGCAGAATCAGCAATAAACACTTCAACGATTTCTGCCCTACGCTCAAGTTTTTCAATCTGCTTCTTAATATCTTCAGCAGTAATAAGCATATTTTTAAGCTCAAGAGCTGTCTTAAAGCTTGTAGCGAAATCTGCTGTGGCACAGATTGTAACTATTATTGCAATAAGCTGTCCAATTCCTTCATCTATAGATAATACAAGACCTTCTATCGGCTTATGAATAAAGTATACAAGCAGACATGAAAAGAACCCCCATGCTATTGATGACACCAGGCATATATGTCCTTTATACTGAATCTTTCTGTAAGAATAATCCCAATATCTTACATGAAACAGGCTTTCCATTGCCATTCCGGTAAAGAGTTCAAGTAACGTTGCGGCAATACTGCCAAATATAAATACTAAAATAACCGAATTTTTAACAGGCAGCGATACAAAGAGCATAATTATTGCACCGCTTCCGTATATAGGCAAAAAAGGACCATTCATGAAACCTCTGTTTTCAAAATGGCCACTCTTTAATGAAACATATGCTGTTTCCCATATCCAACCGATAAAGCAATAGATAAAAAAATACAAAACCCATTGCCATACTTCATAATTATACATATATTATCCCTCTGAATACCTGGATAAAAATTGTTTCGTTCTCTCTTCCTTAGGATTTTCTATAACATCATGTGCATTTCCCTGTTCAACAATGACACCATCATCCATAAAAATTATGCTGTCAGCTACATCTCTGGCAAAAGCCATCTCATGAGTAACAATTATCATTGTAGTTTTTTGACTTGCAAGCGAACGTATAACCTTTAATACTTCACCTGTTAACTCAGGGTCAAGTGCTGATGTAGGCTCATCAAAACATAAAATATCAGGTTTAAGAGCCAGTGCTCTTGCAATTGCAACTCTTTGCTGCTGCCCGCCGGAGAGCTGATGTGGATAATGATTCACTCTATCCTTAAGTCCCATCATTGTTAATAGCTCAATTGCATGTTCCTTTATTTTTTCATGTATTTCTTTTGAATTACTCTTATAATCTGAAGATTCCTTTGCAATAAGCTCTTCTGCAAGCATAACATTCTCAAGGGCAGTATACTGCGGAAACAGATTAAAGTTCTGGAATACCATTCCAAAGTGAAGTCTTTTTTCTCTTATTTCCCTATCAGAATATTTTTTTCTGTTATTAGAATCAAACAGTACTTCATCGTTAACTTTGATTACACCGCTGTTTGGTGTTTCAAGGAAGTTAAGACATCTTAATAATGTCGTTTTCCCGGAACCTGATGAACCGATGATTGCAAGTGCATTTCCCTTCTCTAATGAAAAGCTGATATCCTTAAGTACAGACGTATTATGAAATTTCTTTGTGATATTGCTGACTTCAAGTATTGCCATGATAAAATCCTTTAATTAAACTCTATCTGAAATATGATAATTTCTTTTCTATATAATTAAAAAGTAGTGTAAGAATACCGACAAATAACAGATAGAAAACACCGGTATAAAACAGAGGCCATGTAATACCATCTGATTTCATAAACGAATAGCCTGCAAATGTAAGCTCATATGCAGCAATTATTCTTGCAAGGGATGTATCTTTTACAAGTGTAATTATTTCATTACTCATTGGAGGAACAACTCTTTTAATCATCTGTAAAAGCGTAACCTTGAAGAAAATCTGTGATTTAGTCATTCCAAGAACTTCTCCGGCTTCCTTCTGCCCAACAGGTACGCCTTCTATTCCTCCTCTGAATATTACCGAAAAATAGCACGCATAGTTTATTGAAAAAGCAACTACCGTAGCTGTTATTCTTCCTGCTTCGTTACCCGACCAAATATTATGAGATAACCATAAACCCGGTCCATAGAATATGATAATAAGCTGAAGCATAAGCGGCGTTCCTCTTACTATCCATATAAAAACCTGAAGAATATATCTTAACGGTTTTAATTTACTCATACAGCCAAACGCCAGTATCAGCCCTAAAGGAAGGGCAAATACCAGCGTAAGTGCAAATATTTTAAAGGTTGTTAAAAGTCCGTTTAATAACTGGACCGATACTGATAAAAACATTTAGTCTCCATCTAATGATAATTATTTTGCAGGTACTACAATTACCTGTGCATTGTTACAATAAGCATTTGAACATTCCATAGCATTCGTAACTTCATCAGTAAGTGTCATACCATTCCATACTACGTCAATGTTCTTAGAGTCAAGCTCCATAATTTTATTATCCCAGTCAATTTCTACAAACTGGCACTCAACGCCGAGTCTATCAGCTACTACCTTAGCCATATCAGCATCAAATCCAATCCACTCTCCGTTGTCATCCTTGTAATCCATTGGAGCAAAATCAGTGATACCAACAACTAAAGTTCCCTTTTCCTTAATGTAAGCAATATCTTCGCCCTCTGCAAAATCACCTGCATCCTTCTGCTCACAAAGAGATTCCTGAACACCATACTTTGTAGCAATTTCTTTCATAGAACCGTCTTTATATGTCTCAGCAAAAACATCACTTATGTATGCTGCAAGGTCTGAACCTTTACGGCATCCTACACCATATAATTCTGATGTAAGCTCAGATGTGTGTGTAAGGTTAGGATAGCTTGTTCCTTCACCAATCATTGCACCTGCCATAAGAAGGTCAATGATTGCTGCATCTGATGTTCCTGATTGAACTTCCATAAGTGCATCAGCCTGAGATGCAACTGAATTAATCTTGTAACCGTTCTCTGTAGCTGCTGCCTCTCCTGCGGAACCTGCTTCAACAGCATATACTTTTTCTGCATCAGATTTAGCTTCTGTTTTGCCGGAACATGCGCAAAGTGAAATACCCATTGAAAGCGCAAGTAATAAAGCGACTGTCTTTTTCATAATAATTCCTCCATTCAACTTTTATTTACATATAATAAATCTCTGTTTCCGTGAGATTTTAACATACTAGCATACTAAAGTAAATAAATGCACTGATTAATAAATAATATTATTGAAAAAAGTGTTATTTTTATTATGCATTATATGCCATTTTATAAATATCAAGTATGTTTTCGTAAGAAAGCGGCATATATCCGGGAAGCGTACGTGTCTTGTTTCTTGAACACTTAAGTGCAAGCGTTTCAAGATCTTCTTCTTTTACATTAAGCTCTTTAAGGTTTGTAGGCATTCCAAGCTTTTTATAATAATCTTCCTGCATATTGATTGCTTTTTCAATACATGCTTCTTTATGCTCAAAATCAGTATCTACATTCCATACATTTTTAGCCCACTGACAGAATCTGTCGATTGAAGACTTATAAACATATCTTGCCCAACTGCACCATAATGCTGCAAGTCCCGCACCATGTGCAACATCCGGATACATACCTGATACCTCATGCTCAAACTGATGAACTGTAAGTAAAAAGGTCCTTCCGCACTGTGTAAGTCCGTTATGTGCAAGAGAAGAAGCCCACATCATATTAGCTCTTGCTGCATAATCAGTCGGATTGTTGTATGCATCCATTCCTGACTTGATTGCTGACTTCATAACAGCTTCAGCAATTGAGTCTGTTAAATATGTATCCTCACCAAGACAGAAATATCTTTCCATTGTATGCATTGCAATATCGACTGCACCGCATGCTGTCTGATATTTGCTTACAGTATATGTAAGCTCAGGATTCATTATTGCAAAGTCCATCCGGTTCATCTGTGAACCGTATCCACGTTTATCATTATTATCAAGGTCTGTAATTACACATGAATTTGACATTTCAGAGCCTGCTGCCGCAAGTGTCAGAATTACACCTTTATTAAGTGTTTTTTCAGGGCTCTTAGTTCCGAGTGAAAATTCCCAGACATCTACGTCAGGATTTGCAACACCATTTGCAATATCCTTTGTTGAATCAAGAACAGAGCCACCTCCGACTGCGAGAATAAAGTCAACTCCTTCTTCCTTACAAAGCTTTATTCCTTCTCTTACCAAAGAAAGCTCAGGATTAGGCTTAACACCTCCAAGCTCAACATATGAAATTCCCTCCTCTTTAAGGCATTTTCTTACCTTACTTAAAAGACCGCTCTTTTCCTGAGAGCCACCGCCATAGTGAATTAGAACCTTCTTAGCGTTATACTCACGTATGAGCTTTCCTACTTTAAGCTCTTCATCTTTTCCAAAATATACTTTAGTTGGTGTGTGAAAGAAAAAATTGTCCATTCGTATCTCCTTTATAAAATAAATTCATCTTAAGTCATAGAAAAACATGTACTGCTGCAATACTCCTGAATATCCTTTGTATTTCTCAAAAGGAAAGCTTCCGTTATATTCATTGTTTACTATTGAAATAATATGTGTGTCCATCGGAAACGCATCCGTATGGTGGAGGGCAAATAAGCAAATGCAGTCAGCGACCTTATTTCCGACACCATATAGTGATAAAAGCGTTTCCTTTGCTTCCTCATATTTAAGTGTCTTAAGCTTATCAAGATCAAGCTTTCCTGTAACAACATCCTCTGCCGCTTTCTTTATGTATACATCTCTGTAGCCTGTTCCAAGTGCCCTGATATCATTAATGTCCGCACTGACAAGTGCTTCAGGTGTAGGAAAATCATAGTATACAATTTCTTCGTTATTCTCACCTTTATATATTTTCTTTTCACCATATTTTTCACAGAGCTTTTTAATTACGCTTCTTATTCTCTTAATATTATTTCTCTGCGAAATCAGAAATGAAATTATCATTTCGAAAAGATCCTGGTTAAGAATTCTGATTCCATCTCCATATGTTGCCGCATTTCTTAAATACACATCATCAGCGTCGATTGAATTAATAATCTTTTCATAATCTGTGCTATTGTCTATATCAAAATAGTCTTTCCAGACTTCTTCAAATTCTTCTTTTGTACATGAAAATGTGACTTCGTCTTTATTTGAAGTAATTATTAGATACTTTCCCTTAGCGATTACTTCAACTTTGTTATCATCAAGTTTTGTCATTCTGAAGCATTGACCCGAATCACATATCTGTTCAATTGAAAAATGTCTGATTTTCTTTGTAATCATCTGTCTGCCCAATATACACTGTAATCAATGTTAAATAAATCTTCTATTGTCTTTTCTTCAGTTTTTTCGGTATTTAATGTCTGTGCCGCATTCATGGCCTGCAATGATAAAGTCTCTCTATAATTAACCATATCTATATAATTCAGACTCATAATATTGTTACCGGCACTTGAAGCTGTAAGATACACATTACTAGTGCCCATCCATCCGTTACCGTTACCTGCGGATGAACCATACGCAAGACATCCACCATCTCCAATGCCGTATACTGTATTGTTTTTACATGTAAGATTAGTTACGCTTGCATCTGAAATACACTGTGTTACAATAAGCGATTCCGCAGAATTATTAAGTATACAGTTTTCTATGTTAATGCTTGCCTTACCTGCAAGGCTTGGATTTTGTGAATCATGAAAAAGCATAACTCCCTGCTTTTTGGCAACAAATGTACATCCTCTGAATGATATCTTCGCGTCTTTTCTCAAGCCGATTCCGACGCAATATGCATTTTCTGAAATAATATTACAGTTATTAAATGTGACCGCCTGCCCTGTCAGCGAATCACAATCAATATGGATTGCATATCCGGAAAAATCACCTGTCTTTTGTGCCTTATGATATCCCTTTATTGTAAGGTTTTCATATGTGCCCGCTGCAATATTTAGCGGAACATGAGAATAATTTGCCGTATCATACTGAATTATGCAGTTATCTTTCGAAACACCCTTCATATTAATCAGTTTATTTTGTATATTCAAAGCTTCATTATATACGCCTTCATGAATAATAAGAGTGCTGCCGCTTGGCACAAGTACTACTGCAGTTGCTATTGAAGTGAAATCCTTTGTTCCATCCTTTGACACATGATAAGTGCCCTTCGCATATGTCTGCTTTGCCGAAGACGGAATATTTGACGGGATAGTAACTATACTTTTTGTAGTATCTTTTTTAATTTTACCGCTATTATCGTTAGCATATACTGACCTGGTACATAAAAGCACAAGAGAGGCTGCCAACATTATTCCTACTAATGCAATTTTACATTTCTTTTCTGAAAAAATAATCATTGTAATTTCTTGATATCCTCTATACTAAATTCATATTTCTTATTGCAAAACTGGCATCTTACCTCTACAGGCTTGCCTTCTTTTATTATTTCTTCCTTATCCTGCTTATTAAGGCTTGCAAGCGATCTTTCAACACGACTCTTTGAACAATCGCATCTGAATCCGGTTTCTGTTTTATCTTTAATGTCTACATCGAGTCCGTCAAATATTCTCTCAAGCATATTCTCAGGAGTTGCGCCTTCTGACATCATATCCGTTACTGACGGGAGTGATTTAAGATTTTCTTCAATCTTATCAAGTACATTATCCGGACACATTGGCATAACCTGAATGATAAACCCACCGGCACAATTAACGGTACAATCCTTGTTAACAAGAACACCGAGTCCGACTGATGATGGAATCTGCTCACTTACCGCAAAATAGTAAGTTAAATCTTCTGCAATTTCTCCGGTCTGTAGATCAACAGTTCCAACGTATGGCTCCTTAAGTCCCATATCTTTAATTACTCTAAGAAAGCCCGGATAAATCGCTCCACCTACATCAAGCTTTCCGTTTTTTGGCGGAAGTATAACAATATTTTCATTCGGGAATCCCTTAACGAATCCATCTGAATACGAAGTTACCGTAATACCTTTAAGCGCGCCCTCACCCTGAATCTGAAGAGTCATAACATCCTTTTCACTCTTAAGAGTTACACCCATCATTGCGCCGGCCATGAGCATTCTTCCCAGTGCCGCGGTCACGATTGGAGATGTATCATGCATAACCCTTGCTTCTTCTACCATATTTGTTCCTGATATCGCAAATGCTCTGACGCTGTCATTAGCTGCAGTTGCTCTTATAATGTAATCTTTCATAATTTGCCCTTTATTCAATCGCTTTTGCGAATAATTTGCATCTATTCAGCCAATAATAAAATTGGTCGTCAACTTGTTAATTTTACCATTTTTACGTTAAAAAAAACAACCCCGGAGCCTGGCTCCGGAGTCGTAAGCTGTCTTATTATGAATGCAAATTAATTCTGTCCATAATATGCATTCGCACCGTGTTTTCTGTAATAATGCTTATCCTGAAGTACCTGTGGGGCAGGCTGAACATTAGGATTGATTCTCTCACATCTTGCCGCCATTTTAGCTACTTCATCAAGTACTACTGAGTTATGTACTGCATCATGCGCATCCTTACCCCATGTAAACGGTCCGTGATTCTTACAAAGAACAGCTGGCATTGCGCTTGGATCAATATTATTCTCCTTAAAGTAGCTGACAATGAGCTTTCCTGTGTTTCCTTCATAGTCTTCATCGATTTCTTCTTTAGTAAGATTTCTTACACAAGGGATTTCTCCATATAAATAATCTGCATGAGTAGTTCCGTAGCAAGGAATTCCTCTTCCGGCCTGTGCCCAGCTTGTTGCATAACTTGAATGAGTATGTACAACACCTCCGACATATGGGAATGCCTTATATATTTCTATATGTGTTGCCGTATCGGATGATGGCTTATATTTTCCTTCAATCTTCTCACCTGTAAGTGACATTACAACCATATCATCCGGAGTAAGCTTTTCGTATTCAACACCGCTTGGCTTAATTACGAAAAGTCCCTGTTCCCTGTCAATTCCTGAAACATTTCCCCATGTAAAAGTAACTAATCCGTATTTTGGAAGAAGCATATTTGCTTCGTACACTTCTTTTTTAAGCTGCTCTAACATAATTCTCTCCTTTTATTCAGCTAAATTGTCTACAGCTGCTCTTTCTATTGCAAGTCCTTTTGTATATCTTTCGATATATTCTTCAAATCCCTTTACTGCTTCAGGATCCGGATCTACCTTTTCTCCTTCTGCACCTGCAAATACAGCTCTTTCTAAGAATTCCGGAAGCTTCTCATTTTCGTTTTTATTAACAAGATATGATGCAAGAAGAGCAATACCCCATGCGCCTCCTTCTCCTGCTGTCTCCATTACATAAACAGGAGCATCCATTGCTGCTGCAAGGATAGACTGTCCTACACCTTTTGTCTTGAATAATCCGCCATGTCCGTAGATCTTATCAACCTTTGCTTTTTCTTCCTTAAGAAGAATATCCATTCCTGTCTTAACTACAGAAAGAGAAGACATTATGTGTGTTCTCATAAAGTTTGCCAGGTTAAAATTAGAATTTGCTGTTCTTACAAATAACGGACGTCCTGACTCCATTGCTGTAATATGCTCACCTGATAAGTAATTGTATGCAAGAAGTCCTCCGCAATCCTTGTCTGCTTCCATAGCTTTATTGAAAAGCTTTACATATACATCTCCAATATCGACATTTGTGCCAACAAGGTCTGCAAATTCTTTAAGGAGTGATACCCATGCATTAATATCTGATGTACAGTTGTTGCAATGTGCCATTGCAACAGGGAATCCGTCAGGTGTAGTAACCATATCGATTTCATCATATGGCTTTGATAAGTCTTTTTCGAGTACAAGCATTCCAAATGCTGATGTGCCGGCTGAAACATTACCTGTTCTTGCAGCTACTGAGTTAGTTGCAACCATACCTGTTCCCGCATCGCCTTCCGGAGGACAGAGCGGTATACCTGCTGAAAGTTTTCCTGATGCATCAAGAAGCTTTGCTCCTGCTTCTGTAAGAGTTCCGGCACTTGCTCCTGCTGAAACTACGCTTGGAAGAAGGTCCTCTAACTTCCATGGCATTCCCTTCTTAGCAACTACCTCATCAAATTTGGCAATCATTCCCTTATCAAACTGTCCACTAGCCATTTCTATTGGGAACATTCCTGATGCTTCTCCAACACCAAGTACCTTTTCGCCTGTTAACTGCCAGTGAATGTATCCTGCAAGGGTTGTAAAGTGTGCAACATCCTTAACATGTTCTTCACCGTTAAGTACTGCCTGATAAAGATGTGCAATGCTCCATCTCTGAGGAATATGGAAATTGAAAAGCTTTGTAAGCTCTTCTGATGCTTCTGCCGTAATTGTATTTCTCCATGTTCTGAATGGAACCAAAAGCTTTCCGTCTTTGTCAAATGCAAGATAACCATGCATCATTGCTGAAAAGCCGAGTGCCTTAAGGTTAGTAATTTCTGCGCCATACTTTTCCTTAACATCTTTACAAAGTGAAGCATAACAATCCTGCATTCCGTTATGAATCTTGTCCATGCTGTATGTCCAGATTCCATCAACGTAATCATTCTCCCAGTCATGTGCACCCTGTGCTATTGGCTCATTATTTTCTCCGATAAGAACTGCTTTAATTCTTGTAGAACCGAATTCAATTCCTAAAATCGCATTTCCGCTTTCAATAAGATTTTTGATATCCATATTTTTCTCCTTTTGTTAGCTAATTATAAACCAAGTCTGAATGCCATTTCGTTCCAGCGTAATTCATTCTTAAAGTCACGGATATTAGTATTTTCGTCAATAACCACTGCTTCAACACCCATAGCTGCTGCCCAGTCAACCATCTGCTCTACAGTTAAATCATATGTGAAAGCTGTATGATGAGCTCCACCTGCTAAAATCCATGCTTCTGCACCAACCTTAAGATTTGGCTTTGGAGTCCAGAAGTTTATACCTACAGGAAGCTTAGGAAGAGGCTTTTCAACCTTCTTACACTCAACAGCGTTAATAATAAGTCTGAATCTGTGTCCTAAGTCAATGAGTGAGCATGCAATACCTGAGCCTTCCTTTGACTGGAATACAATACGTGCAGGATCTTCTCTGTTACCCATTGAGAGAGGCTGAACCTTAATTACAGGCTTTCCTTCTGCAATTGCAGGTGATACCTCAAGCATATGAGCCTGAATAATTCCTTCCTTTCCAGGAACAAGATTGTACGTGTAGTCTTCCATAAATGAAGAACCCTTTGCATCCTTCATTCCGGCAGTCATAATCTTAATTAATCTGTCCATGGCTGCTGTCTTCCAGTCACCTTCGCCACCGAATCCATAGCCTTTTTCCATAAGTCTTTGTACTGCAAGTCCCGGAAGCTGCTTTAATCCGCCAAGCATTCCAAAGTGAGTAACAAATGCCTGATAGTTACCGTCTTTAAGGAACTTCTCCATTCCGATTTCTTCTCTTGCCTGAACTGCAACATGACGTCTGAATTCATCGGCATCTCTTCCTTCAAGTGCAATATCATATTTACTGTAATATTCTTCAACGAGAGCATCAACATCACTGTTTGAAACTGCATCTACATATTCAACAAGATCGTTTACATTGTAGTGGTCAATTTCCCAGCCGAATTTGATCTGTGCTTCAACCTTGTCTCCTTCAGTAACAGCAACGTTATTCATATTGTCACCAAAACGGCAAACTCTTATATGAGAAGACTCAACTACACCGATTGCAGTTCTCATCCAGCTTGCAATTGCTTTAACAACATCCTCGCTGTCCCAGTGTCCAACGATTATTTTTCTTTCGATACCCATTCTTGTAACGATGTGACCATATTCTCTGTCACCGTGTGCAGACTGATTCTCATTCATGAAATCCATATCCATTGTGTCATATGGAATTTCTTCATTAAACTGTGTATGAAGATGGCAAAATGGTTTTCTATATTCCTGATGTCCGATTATCCACATTTTTGCCGGTGAAAATGTATGCATCCATGTAATAACACCGGCACACTCTTCATCATTATTCGCATCATTAAATGTCTGTCTGATTGATGCCTGTGAAATCAAAGTAGGCTTTAATACTATTTCAAATGGTAAAATACCTTTTTTGTTAAGCCCTTCAACTATTTTTGCCGAATGTTCAGCAACCTTTCTTAAACACTCCTCTCCATACAGATCCTGAGATCCTGTACAAAACCAAAATTTGTAATTCTTATTCTGTCCCATATTTTCCTCCTGTTTAAATTTTAAATTTGTATATTATTAAATTACTATGTATTCCGGTTTAGTTGTCAGTTAAATCCTTTACAGAGTCTCTCTCTACAATATGTACAGAAAACTCATACGTCGCATCAAAACGTCCGTTTTTAATAAGCTCTAATAAGTTATTGGCGGCCTTTACCGCAATTTCTTCAGTAGGATATGCAACTGACGTAATCTGAACGGTACCATTTGTAGAAAGAACTGTGTCATCTATTCCTACAATTGAAATATCGTCCGGTATTTTCAATCCCATTTTGTTGAATTCATTAATAAGCTTATAGGCAGACTCATCATTATAAAGTACCAGAGCTGTTCTCGTACTTAGTCTTTTTCTTATTCTCTCAGCAAGCTGTCTGACATTCTCTTCATTTTCTATATCTACCGTGTCAAACCATAATAGATCATTTCCGGTAACACGAAGAGATGCTTCATTCATTGCTTCAAGAAATCCAAAGTATCTTCTTGCACCCTGGCTGTCGTCTAATTTGAATACACCGCCTATTCTTTTATGACCTTTGCCAATAACGTACTGAGTGGCTATTTTACCTGCCATTATATCGTCCATTGACACATGCGGTGCATCAAGTGCCTCATAATATGTATTCATAAACAATACGGGAACATGTTTCTTTCTAAGCTTTTCGTAATACTTTAAATTTGGATTTGGAAGAGAACTCTTTGTAGGTTCTGCAATTACACCCGCTATATCGTCCTTTGCCACTATTCCTTCAAGTATTGACTTCTCTCGACTTATTCTGTTGTAGGTAAATGATATTTGAACAGTATATCCTGCATTTGATAATACTCTCTCAACATGCTGAATCATCTGAGGGAAAATATATGCGTCAACATATGTAGTGATAACCGCAATGTTTTTTCTATTTACTTTATCTGTAATGTTGTTGTCTGATATGTAGGTGCCGCTGCCCTGAATTCTTGTGACATATCCTTCCTTTTCAAGAACTGCTATTGCATGTCTGATAGTCTGTCTTGATAATGAAAACTTTACTGATAATTCATTTTCAGAATCTAAACGGTCTCCCGGCTTTAAATTTCCTTTTTCAAGCTCTTTTTTTACCCAGTCAACAACTGCCATATATCTTGGTTGAGTCATTATACTTTCCTTAATCATTACATATTTGATATTTGTTTAATTACATCTCTATCTAATATGTACTAATCCTATTTTAGTGTTAAATACAAGTTGTATTGATTTGTATGCATACATTTGTATTTTCTTGAAAAAAACACCCGGCATAATCAAATACCGGGTGTTAAGTTTTAAATAACTATCCTTTCTTTCTCTTCGAAAGAACGTCCATTGTTACGGCACCAAGAAGTACTGCACCCTTAACGATTTTCTGAATATCTGTTGTAAGTCCGCAAAGTGACATACCGTTATTAAGAATACCCATAACAAACGCACCTACTACAGCACCAAGAATTGTTCCTGCACCACCGGCAACTGCTGCGCCACCAATGTAACATGAAGCAATAGCATCCATTTCGAAACCGTCACCGGCCTTAGGAGTTGCTGATGCATTTCTTGCTGCAAGTACGATACCTGCGATTGCTGAAAGAACACCCATGTTAACGTATACCCAGAAGAATACTTTATTTGTATTGATACCTGAAAGCTGAGCAGCCTTTCTGTTACCACCAAGCGCATAAATCTGACGACCTGCTACTGTCTGGCTTGTAATAAATGCATATATTGCTACAAGTATTGCCATTAATAAAAGTACGAATGGAAGTCCGTTCCAGCATGCAAGCTTGTAGAAGAAGAACCAGATGATAAATAAAAGTACTGCATCCTTTAATACAATCTGCCATGTCGGATTAAGAGCAAATCCGTATTTCTTCTTTGTCTTGATTGATTTAAGTTCAGATAAAATAACAGCAATTGTTGCGATGATTGCAACGATAATACTTACTAAATCAATTCCTCCGACTTTCATTGTAGGAAGGAATCCTGCTCCGACAAATACGAAATTGTCAGGAAGAGGACCTTTTGTCTGTGCCTGAAGGAGTGTATATGTAAGGCCACGTCCCATAAGCATTGTTGCAAGAGTAACAACGAAAGGTGGAATTCCTAAGTATGCGATAAATGCACCTGCAAATACACCTGTTGCAAGACCAATAAGAAGTGCTATTAATATAGCAACCCACATATTCATCTTGTAGTCTACTAAAATGATACCTGCTGCTGCACCTGTTACAGCAACTACAGAACCAACACCAAGGTCGATGTTTCCTGTTAATACGCAAAGAAGCATACCAACCGCAAGAATAACTACATAACCGTTCTGCATAACAAGGTTATTAATGTTAGCCGGTGATGTATTTGCACCACCTGTAAGTATTGCAAATATTAAATAGATTGCGACAAGAGCAAGGAACATACCGTACTGCTTCATGTCAAGATTTGCTATTTTTTTCTTTTCCATGATTAATTCTCTCCTTTTCTGTTATGAGCCATAATGTGCTGCATAATACGTTCCTGAGTAATCTCTTCACCTGAAAGCTCGCCGGCAATTTCACCTTCATTAATTACATATGCTCTGTCACATGTGCCAATGATTTCCGGCATTTCCGATGAAATAACAATTACTGCTTTTCCTGCCTTGGCAAGATCGTTGATTACACAATAAATCTCATATTTAGCACCTACGTCAATACCTCGTGTAGGTTCATCGAGAATAAGTACGTCTGGCTGTGTAAGCATCCATTTTGCAAGTACGACTTTCTGCTGGTTACCACCTGAGAGTGATCCGACTACCTGCTCGATAGAAGTCGCTTTAACATTAATTTTCTCTTTATATTCCTGGGCTGCAAGTATTTCTTCGCTTCCTTTTATTACACCTTTATTAGAGAAATACTGAGGTCTTGCTGCAAGAACCATATTTTCTTTTATGTCACCGATAAGTACGAGTCCGTTACCTTTTCTGTCTTCAGACACATATGCAAGCTTACTTTCAATTGCATCCTTAACAGTAGGCATTTTTACTTCTTTACCGTGAATAAATACCTGTCCTGAAATCTTCTGTCCATAGCTATGACCAAATATAGACATTGCAAGCTCTGTACGTCCGGCACCCATAAGTCCGGCAAGTCCTACAACTTCTCCGGCTCTTACTTTAAAGTTAATATTCTTAAGCACCTGGCGGTTTGCATCATCCGGATGATATACGTTCCAATCCTTTACTTCAAAGATCGTTTCTCCTATTTCAACGCCTTCTCTCTTTGGATATCTGTTTGTAAGTTCACGTCCAACCATTCCCTTAATTACACGGTCTTCAGTAAATTCATCGACACCCTTATAGATTGTTTCGATTGTTTTACCATCTCGTATTATTGTTACAGCATCGGCAACATATTCTATTTCGTTAAGCTTATGAGAAATAATGATACATGTAATACCCTGTGCCTTAAGCTCAAGCATGATATCAAGAAGGTTCTTACTCTCTTCATCATTAAGTGATGCAGTCGGCTCATCAAGAATAAGTAATTCAACCTTTTTAGCCATTGCCTTAGCAATTTCGATAAGCTGCTGCTTTCCAACACCAAGACTTGATACCGGAACATTTACATCTTCATGTTCAAGACCAACTTTTGAAAGCATTTCTGTTGCTCTCTGTCTTGTCTTTGTCCAGTCAATTACTCCCTTTGTAATGAGCTGCTCATTTCCTAAGAATACATTCTCTGCTACAGATAAAAGCGGACTTAATGCAAGCTCCTGGTGAATGATTACTATTCCTTTTCCTTCACTATCCTTCAGATTATGAAACGCACATGTTTCACCCTTGTACACTACATCACCATCAAATGTTCCATGAGGATAGACTCCTGAGAGGACATTCATAAGTGTAGATTTACCTGCACCGTTTTCTCCGCAAAGAGCATGAATTTCACCCTTCTTAACCTTCAGATTAACATCGTCAAGTGCCTTAACCCCAGAGAAAGCCTTGGTAATGTGGTTCATTTCCAAGATGTAGTCTGACATATATTGTCTCCTTCTCTAATAATATAAATCGGGCGGCAGCTAAATGCCGCCGCCCTTATAAACAATTTATTGTTAATTATTTATAAATCAATCCTTAAGCTGATCTTCTGTATAGTATCCTGTGTCGATGAGGATTTCCTTGTAGTTGTTCTTATCTACAGGCTGTGGAGTACAGAGGTATGAAGGAACAACCATAACACCGTTGTTGTACTGCTCTGTATCGTTGATTTCCGGCTCTGCACCTTCAAGAACTGCCTGAACCATTGTTACACACTTAGCTGCAAGGAGTCTTGTATCCTTAGCGATTGACATTGTCTGCTTGCCTGAGATAATGTGCTTTGTAGCCATAAGCTCTGCATCCTGACCTGTAATAAGTGGCCAGTTAGCATCTGTATATCCGGCACCTTCTAAAGCTGCCATACAACCATATGCAAGTCCATCGTAAGCTGTAGCACAGATGTTAAGGTCTTCGTCAGCGTAGTAACGTGTAAGAAGGTCTTCACATCTCTTCATTGCTGTCTGCTGATCCCATCTAAGAGTATTGTTTGATTCGAAGTCGATCTGACCTGACTTACAAACAAGAGCGCCGTTATCAAGGTATGGCTGAATCTGCTCCATAAGTCCTGCGTAAAGCATGTGAGCATTGTTATCATCAGGTGAACCCATGAAAAGCTCGATTGTCTTTGGAGCTGCAGGATCAAGACCTGCATTATCAACGATGTACTTACCGATTGCTGTACCAACACCCTTATTATCGAATGTAGCGTAGTAAGAAACAGCATCTGTATCCATAAGAAGTCTGTCATATGCGATAACAGGGATTCCTGCTTCCTTAGCCTGCTTTTCAACATTTACAAGAGCTGATGAGTCGATTGAAGCGATAACTAAGCAGTTACATCCTGATGCGATCATGTTCTCAATCTGTGAAACCTGAGCCTGTACATCATCTTCTGCATACTGAAGATCTACTGTATAGCCGAGCTCTTCGAGCTGTGACTTCATGTTAGAACCATCATTAATCCATCTCTCTGAAGACTGTGTAGGCATTGCTACACCAACTTTCTTACCACCCTTAGCTTTTCCTGCGCCACCGCAGCCAACTAAGAGAGTTGCAACCATTGCCACACTAAGAAGTGCACATAAAATTTTCTTTCCCATTGTAATCCTCCATTTGTTATGTACAATTTGTACATTTTTTTACCTCTCCGCACACGTATTATGTACGATATGCTCTTATTGTATACGAATGGTGTACATATGTCAAATAGAAATTATACAATTTGTACACTTTTTTAGCAATATTTGTATATGTACAATTTATAAAATATTGTATTTCCAATGTCTTAAACGTTTTCGAATAAAATAAAAAAAAGGAAGGGCAAATAATTTTGCCCTTCTTGTACACGTTACTATGTGATAATTATAATGGTTTTGCCCCTGCTTTTTCCTGTGCTTTTTCAAGAGCCTGCTTGAAGAAACCTTTCTTTTTCTTTGGTACATTGTTTGCAATACTTCCGTGAATTCCTTTAACTCCCGTTAAATAAATTCCACTTACTGTTGCTTTTACTTCTTTTTTAACAGGTACCTGATCGAAAATCTTCTCATCACATACAAGAGTTACAATCTGTGGACCTGCTTTTGCTTTTACGATAGGCAGCTTAGACCCTCTTAAATACTTTGGAGTCTGGTCTATTACTGCCTGTGGAAGTCCGGATTCTTTAATCTTTACACGTTTTTTGTCAATAATAAGCATTGAAACGGTCTGCTTCATAGCATCAATCTGAGCCTGCTGATCTGCCTGCTTAGCCTGAGCTTTTTTTCCGAGAAAATACAGTGCCACAATAGCTGCAAGTAAAACTACCGTAATAACTATCAGCACAATGGTTAGTGTTGATGGTGCAAGTATAACTGCCATTTATTTTGCCTCCTTATATTAAATATCACAATTATTAACTGTTCTTGGGAACGGAAGAACGTCACGAATATTGCTCATACCGGTCAAGTACATTACACATCTTTCAAATCCAAGTCCAAATCCTGCATGTCTTGCTGAACCGTATTTACGAAGATCTAAATAGAAGTCATAATCTTCTTTATTAAGTCCCATTTCTTCCATTCTCTTAACAAGCTTATTATAATCGTCCTCTCTTTGAGAACCGCCAATAATTTCTCCGATTCCCGGAACAAGACAGTCCATTGCAGCAACAGTTTTTCCATCTTCATTAAGCTTCATGTAAAATGCTTTAATCTCCTTTGGATAATCTGTTACAAATACAGGACGTTTAAATTCTTCTTCTGTTAAAAATCTTTCATGCTCAGTCTGTAAATCACATCCCCAGCTTACCTTGTAATCGAATTTATCATTGTTCTTTTCTAATATTTTAATCGCATCTGTATATGTACAACGTGCAAAATCAGAAGTCATAACATGATTAAGTCTTTCAAGAAGTCCTTTATCGACAAATGAATTGAAGAAGTTCATCTCCTCCTTAGCATTATCGAGAACATATTTGATTATGTATTTAATCATTGCCTCAGCAACATCCATATCATCTTCAAGATCTGCAAAAGCCATCTCAGGCTCAATCATCCAAAACTCTGCAGCATGACGTGTTGTATTTGAGTTTTCTGCCCTGAATGTTGGTCCGAATGTATATATGTTCTTAAATGCCATTGCAAAAGTTTCACCGTTAAGCTGTCCTGATACAGTAAGATTAGTAGGCTTATTGAAGAAATCCTTTGAATAATCAACTGCTCCATCCTCAGTAACCGGCATATCTGCTAATGGAAGTGTAGTTACCTGGAACATTTCTCCGGCACCTTCACAGTCACTTCCTGTGATAATTGGAGTATGTACATACACAAAATCTCTCTGCTGGAAAAATTCATGAATAGCCATTGCAATTAATGAACGTACCCTGAATGTAGCCTGGAATGTATTTGTTCTTGGGCGAAGGTGGGTTATTGTTCTTAAGTATTCCATTGAATGACGCTTCTTCTGAAGTGGATAATCAGGTGTTGATTCACCTTCAACAACAATTTCATCAGCCTGGATTTCAAAAGGCTGTTTAGCCTCAGGCGTAGGAACAAGCTGACCTTTTACAATAAGTGCGGCACCAACATTTAATTTGGATATTTTCTCGAAATTGTCAAGCTTATCAGAATAAACAATTTGGAGAGGCTCAAAAAATGTTCCGTCATTTAACACAATAAATCCGAAAGTCTTAGAGTCTCTGATACTTCTTACCCATCCGCCTACAGAAATCTGCGTATTAAGGTATTTTTCTTTTTGCTTGAATAATTCTCTTACAGATACTAATTTTTCCATAATAATTACCTCTTGTTTTATATTTACCGTAAAACGGTATATTACATATTTACTATTCTCTCACTGCATAAATTATTTCTTGCCGCAAGGATTTTATCTATTGCAGCTGATAGGTCGAGAGTTTCCTGCGTACCTTCATTCATATTCTTTAATGATACCTTGTTTTCAGCAATCTCGTCTTCGCCCAATAAAATACAGAAAGGAATTGAAAGCTTATTTCCATATGTAAGCTTTTTCTTAAACTTTCCATCTTCTAAGTATATCTGCGTACTGATATTGCTGTTTCTAAGCTTTGAAGCTGTTTCAACTGCTACAGAAACATCTTCGGTAAACGGAATAACAAGTACTTCTACAGGATTTTCGAATGTTCTGTTAAGAAATTCATTTTCTGAAAGAACATGGAATAATCTTGTGAGACCTATTGAAATTCCAACACCCGGAAGAGATTTCTTAGTATAATATTCCGCAAGATTATCATATCTTCCGCCACTGCATACACTTCCGTATTCCGGGTGATCTTTTATGAATGTCTCATAAACCGTTCCCGTATAATAATCAAGACCTCTTGCAATTGTTAAATCAATCTTAAAATAATCTTTTGGAACGCCAAATTTTTCTATATAGTCAGTAACCTGTACTAACTCTTCAATTCCCTTATCAAAAGTTTCGTTTCTTCCTTTGTACTCGGAAAGCATATTTGCAACTTCTGAATTACTTCCCTTAAATGTAAGTACAGATATAATGGTATCAACTGTGTCTTTATCTACACCGATATCAGCAAGCTCTGACTTAACATTTTCTACACCTATTTTGTCGATTTTGTCAATAATGCGCATTACATCTGTAGCATTATCCTTTAACCCATACATGTCAAAAAGACCGTTAAGTACTTTTCTGTTGTTAATTCTTATTACGAAATTATCAATTCCAAGACTGTTAAAAATCGAATAAATTATACTTGGTATTTCAGCATCATTTAATATACCTAGTTCTCCGTCACCGATTATATCAATGTCTGCCTGATAAAATTCTCTGAATCGTCCCTTCTGAGCACGCTCTCCTCTGTATACCTTTCCTATCTGGTATCTTCTGAACGGAAAAACAAGATCCGAATAGTTCTTTGCAACATATTTTGCAAGCGGTACAGTTAAATCAAATCTCATTGTGAGATCTGTATCTCCCTTATTGAATCTGTAAATCTGCTTTTCAGTTTCTCCGCCTGCCTTTGCCAATAATATTTTAGAGTCTTCCAGTATTGGCGTATCAAGTGGGAAAAATCCGTAATTTGTATATGTTTTCTCAAGAGTATTTCTTATTTTATCGAAAATAACCTGGTCCTTTGGTAACAATTCCATAAAACCGGACAAAGTCCTTGGTGTAATAATCTCACTCATAAATATTCCTCATCTTTCTTTTATTCTACAGGCACAAGCCATGGATTCTCTTTCGTTAAATCTGTCGGATCCCAGTCTCTGAAAGAAGACTTAGTATCGAGCTTTATTGGCTCAGGAGTTCCAAGCGGATCAGTGCTTGCATTCCCCGAATACACTTCAACCTCTGTTCCTCTCTTACAGTTATCAAATATCCATTTTGCATCTGCAACTGCAAGTCTTATACACCCAAGTGAAGCAGGCTTTCCAAGCTTATTATAATCCTGCCATTCAAGCGAATTTTTCTTAGTCTTATAATACGGAACTGAATGGAACATTATCGACTTATTAAATCTTACTGCATATCTTCCGTAGGTATTATCTACCATAAGTCTCCAATCATAGTAATCCGATGTCTTATAGCCTTTGCCTTCAGGAGTCTCATGTCCTTCTCTTCCGATTGAACAAACCATTGCCTTATACGGCGTTAATTTTCCATTCTCTTCCTTAATATAGATTGTAACAGTGCACGTCGTTTTATTGACTTTTATATAATAGTCATAATCCTTTGTAGGCTTTTTTCTACTTCCCTGCCATTTAGGATAAACCTTCACACTATCCTCTGCCTTAGCTTCCTTATCTTCCTCAAAAACCTGCTCAGGCTCAGTAAAGAATACTTCATCATCATAATCACTTGATGGAATAACTGCCTGTCCATTCGCAGTATTTAAATCAGATATTGCTGTTCCTGCCGGATTAAGGATACCGGTGATATCTGTTACTGCCGGATTAATATTACCGGTGATATCTGCTTCTAACGCACTAACATCTGTAATAACACTAAAACATATAATTATCGCAACTAATGGTGCAAATAATTTTTTTACTATATTATTTATAAAATTCATTTTATTTTCCCGTAGCCTGTATTTTCATTTTTATATTGCAGTCTGCAAGATATTCACAATTTGCATCAATTGAATAGTCAACATTTACACTTATTTCATCTTCTAATTCTTCAACGGAAATATTTGATGCATCAAGTCCGATTACAATACTTCCAAACGGCGTATTATAATTTGTAACATTTTTTTTGTTTTCTTCAAAAACCATGGAAGTGTTAATTGCTCCACTCTTTGTGAGCTGGAAAAAAGAATCGCCAAATTTAATAGTATTCTTTGTAGTTCCGCTTATTCCTTCCATTATCTCATCATATATCACGTAATGCTTATTATTCTTTTTGTAGTAATTACCTCTTGTAATAAGCTCAATTGGCTCATCATTTGAACGGTCATTAAACTGCATTCCCGTAATATTTAAAATAACATCTTTTGTCATAAATAATCCTTAATTCAATATTAAATACAGTAAAATACAATTACATATTATATATTTTGTATATCTCTTGCGTATATTCACCTTTATTTGAATACACGATAAGAGGGCTTAGCACCTTAAGTCTTGATCTTGCGCCTTTTATTGCTTCTATCAATACCATGTTTGGCTCTTTGTCAACATACGGATGAACCATTCTCATTGTCTTTGGTTCTAAATTATATTTTCTAAACGTCTCAAATATTTCTACAAGACGAAACGGTCTGTGTACCATGTAAAAACGACCGCTTACCTTTAAAAGCTTAGCCCCTTCTTTAATTACATCATCAAGGGTACACAATATTTCGTGCCTTGCAATAGCCTTTTCATTGTCCTCATTACCCTCTCCTGCCGATTCAATCATATACGGTGGATTTGAAGTAATAACGTCAAAGCTCTCTCTTTTGAAAAATTTAAGTGAATCTTTAATGTCACCGTTTACTATTTCAATACGATTTTCAAGACCGTTAAGCGTCACCGACCTATTTGCCATATCAGCACTTTCCTGTTGAATTTCAAGACCTGTAAAATGACGCCCCCTGGTTTTTGCACTTAAAAGTATCGGAATAATTCCTGTTCCTGTACCGATATCAAGTACTATTTCATCTTTCTTAACCTTGGAAAAGTCAGAAAGCAGAACAGCATCTATTCCAAAACAAAACTTTTCTTTGTTCTGAATAATTTTAAGGCCGTCTCTTTGTAAATCATCTATTCTCTCACCGTCTTTTATTAATCCGGCCTCCATATAAGAACTAATCAAGTTTTGTTCCCTCATCTTGTTTTTCTAAAAGTTTAAGCTGCTCCATTTCTTCTTTCGAAAGCTTCTGATTATCTTTTCTGTGACGAGATTTGAATTTAAGGCGATCGACATGGTATTCTCTTATTTCTTTCTCGTCACCTTCTTCTATTACAACCTTAACGAGCTGTCTTAACACGTTTACTCCGCTGACTTCCCCTTTAAATCCATCATCCGTAGTTACCCTGTCACCTACACATGGCAGCTTTTTGTTTAATTCCTCATATGTTTCTTCTTCATTTTTAAGACAACACATAAGTCTTCCGCAAATTCCCGATATTTTTGTCGGATTCAATGAAAGAGACTGTTCCTTTGCCATCTTAATCGATACAGGCACAAAATCCGAAAGATAGCTGTGACAGCAAAGAGCACGTCCACATACTCCGATTCCACCAAGTATTTTTGTCTCATCTCTCACACCGATCTGTCTTAATTCGATTCGTGTTCTGAAAACAGATGCAAGGTCTTTAACAAGTTCTCTAAAATCAACTCGTCCGTCTGCTGTAAAATAGAACAACACCTTGTTATTGTCAAATGTATATTCTGCATCAATAAGCTTCATTTCAAGGTTGTGTTTTATCACCTTTTCATGACAGATTTTTAATGCTTCTTTTTCCTTATCTCTGTTCTTCTTATTAGTCTCAGCATCAGCATCTGTCGCTTTTCTTATTATAGGCTTAAGAGGCTGAATTACCTTCTCGTCTTCGATTTCTCTGTTAGGAAGAATAACAGTACCGTATTCAACTCCTCTTGCCGTTTCGACAATTACATGATCTCCTTTTTTGAACTGAATATCTTTTGGGCTGAAATAATATATTTTTCCGGCCGTTCTGAACCTAACACCAATTACTGTTGTCATTTACTTATCTCCTGTATATTAATTAATAGAAGCTCCATAGTTGCTTCATAGTTTATAAACGATCTTATTTTTCCTCTGGAATCTTCTATTTCATGAAATATCTTATCAAGTGCATCGAATCTGAAAAATCCTGCCTGAATAGCTATTTCTGTTTTGTGGTTTCTAAAAATCAATCCTTCAATATCATCAGTTGCCTTATACAATAGAATGTCTCTGTACCAAAGCATAAAAATATCAAATACATCCTCAGGACCATATTTTGATTTGGTTTTTGTTTTTTTCTTTTTATCTCTTCCTGTCAAAATACAAATAGTATCAACAGCTTCTAATATCCGTCTGTAACCTGTCCTTGGAATATCTATCAGAATATCTGTAATACTGTCCTGGAAATTGATGAATTCATCATCATCAAGCAAAAGTTTTGCTCTTCCGACATTACCACCTGCAATTGCAGTAATAATATCTATACCGTCTTCTGAAACGCCACCCTTTTCGCGAAGAAACTGCTTTATGATATTATCTTTAACCGGCCTCATATTTAATATGATACATCTCGAAATTATTGTAGGAAGAAGCCTTTCAACGTTAGTTGTAGTAAGAAGAAGCACTGCATACTTAGGTGGTTCTTCAAGCGTTTTAAGAATTGCATTTTGTGCCTGCACATTCATCTTGTCGGCATCTTCAATAATGTATACTTTATGATGTCCGTTATAAGGTCTGTCATACATCGAATCAATAATCTGGCTTCTTATTTCATCAATGCGGATAATGTCTGCCTTTTTTTCAGTATCTCTTATAAGCTTAATAAAATCCGGATTGCATTTATTTGCAATCTTTGTACAGCTTTTGCATTTCATGCACGGCTTTTCATCTTCACCTTCACACATTACAGACATTGCAAATGTTTCAGCAAGCATTGATTTTCCGGTGCTTTTTTCACCGTTAATAATGTAGGCATGACTTACCGTATTATTTTTAACAGCGTTTATGAAATGCTCTTTTATATGCTGTTGTCCGATGATATCTGAATATTTCATATTTTATGTAAAAATATCAAGAAGAAGTCCTCTTATTTCATCGACCTTTTGTAAAATCGTAATATTATCCTTTTCTTCTTTAATCAGCTCTGCTGCAAGCTCATCCAAATTTTTATCTATAAGGCGAATTATGCCATATACGCGGTGACGTCCTCTTCTATCAAGAAAATTCTCTCTTGAAAACTTATGCGACCTGTTAACTACTTCATTGAGAAAGTCTTTGATTAGTGCTCTGTACCTTTTCATATCCTTAACGTCTGTATGCTTGGAAATTTTCTTTCCCTGCATAGTGATATCCTGGAATAAAAGATTCAGTCTCTCCTTTAACCCTTCCTCATCAATTTTACTGATTAATGTGAATTTAAAAGCTTCGTCTGCTGCTTCAACGGGAGCTTTAACTTCATTAACCTGATTTATCTGCGTAGCGGATGTTATTTTCATTCCATCCATAAAATCACCTGTTCTTTCTAATGTATTCCTTCACTTCATTAATACAAGATGACAAATCTACATTCTCAAAGCGTTTATCAATACCTGCGTCTTTGATTTTATCTTCCGAAAAGTCCTCACTGTCAGCAAGATATCTTCTACACAGCTCCTTAAATCGTCTGTTCTCCGGTTTCTTTTCACGGTTAAGCGCCCTCTGAAGCCTCAGCCCGTCTTCAACCTCAATATATATCGGAACAACCTTGTCACTTCCAAAGTAATCCCTCGTATCGATAAATGATTTTAATACACCGATAATAACGTAATTATTATTCGAAAGATCAATACTACTATCCTTAACAGTAAAATATCTCCACACTCCGTGCATTGTGTTATATGATCTTTCTTCTATGATAAGCCCTGATTTTTTAATGTCCTCATACTCTTTTTCGCTGACAAAATGATACGATTTTCCATCAGTCTCACCGTCACGTATAGGTCTTGTTGTATACAGAATAATATCTTTAAGACCCAGAGTCTCATCTTCCAGTATGTTTTTATAAATCGTATCCTTTCCGGTTGAACTTTTACCAAGAATATAAAAAATCTTTCCCATTTTTAACTTAAATCCACTTCACGTCTAAATTAAGATTAACTACTCTTTCTATTTCTTTGATTCTGTCTTCTTCAACTATCTCTCCTTCAGCTATTATTGGTATTCCCGGAGGATAGGCAAAAACAGAAAATGGTGACTTTTCTCCAACCAGTTTTCTAATCTGCTTAATATGTTCCGCGTTTTTATAATGGTTGTCTGTGTCTTCTTTATTTGAATTTATTATATCTAAAATTAAACTGTCGTCTTCGCTTAATAACTTATCAATTTCATATAAGGCATTTTTAAGCCTGCTCATACCTTCATCAGTATCAAAGACAGTAGTCATAAGCAAAACATATTCACCTGCTGCCATCTCAGGTTCAAGGAAATATCTGTTTCGCAATATGTTAAATAATTCTTTGCCTGTGATTTTTTTTGTAGCTGATAAAATTATTTTGCTGTCATCAAAATCAAATGCGCCTTCTTTAATTAATACTTCTTTGTTTAGAATTTTCAGGTTTTTAAGATTTTGAACCTCATTAACAAATCCATCTCTTCTGATGCGGTATTCACCATATAATTGCTGTCCGTATTTTTCCATTACATAAACAGCGTAATCAATGCTTCCCATTAATATATAAGATGGTGAGCTTGTCTGATATATCTTTAAATATTTTCGAATACTGTTTATATCGGAAATATCCGTATTTATATGAATAAGCGCTGTCTGTGTCAGTGCAGGAAGTGTTTTATGTACTGAATTAATAACTATGTCAGCTCCAAACTTAACTGCGCTTCTTTCTTCAAGGAAAAACATTGCCCCGTGTGCTTCATCTACAATTAACGGAATGTTATATTTATGAGCAATTTCTGAAATACTTTTTACATCCGATATTACTCCGTCATATGTCGGAGAAGTAATTACAACAGCTTTTGCATCCTTATTATTATTCAGTGTTTTTTCTATCGAATCAGCACTGATACTTCCCTGAATTCCTTCGTGAATATATTCTGTTGCAATTATTTCAGGCTCAACATATACAGGGTTAAGTCCGTTAAGTAATATTGCATTAAATACAGAAATATGAGAATTTCTTGCAACGATTATCTTATCGCCTCTCATACATACAGCAGATATTGCAGACAGTATTCCTGATGAAGAGCCGTTAACAAGAAAGTGTGTTTCTCTTGAACCATAAAGCCCGGCTGCATTTACTTCAGCTTCATGAATAATTCCTTCTGCATCATGAAGATTATCAAATCCGTCTATTTCTGTGATGTCTATATTGTATGCGCTTGCTAATTTATTAATAAATCCATTAGAATCATTAATTTTGAAAACATTACGCTTATGTCCCGGCATATGAAACGGATAAAGACCTTCTTTTTCTATATCAATTAATTTTTCATAAAGTCTTTTTGACATATTCTCACCGGAAGCTAATTAATTTGTCTGTTATTTTCATCCAATGAAGATTTATACTCATCAATCAGATAGTCATATTTTCCAAGATTAATATCTATTATTGCCTTTATTCTTTCTGAATCAAATAAATCTCCATGTGTAATTAACCTGATTACATCATAGTATTCGCTTGCCGCCTCATTACGTATCTGATTTCCGCCAAACATTATCGATTCATAATATCCTTCCGGTGCTTCCCTGTACATATGACCAATTCGCCATCCTTCCTCATATACTGCAGGAAGCTTTGATAAATATGGATCTCCCAAGCCATACAAATCATTTAAATACATGTCATTATGATCATATTTTGTAATTCCGGGTACCATTTTAAGTATTCCGCTGTCAAGGTCTGCCTCAATTAAATCCTGTACGCCCTGGTCATTCCATGCGGATGTGATACACATATGGCCTGTATTAATATATGAGACCGCATTGTTAAATAGCGATGTCCATTTAAAGTATGTTCCTCTCTCATCTGAAATCGGTGAATTAAAATTCTGACCAAATTCAAACTGTGTTGTGATAACATTTGTAGTCATTGAGTATACAACACAGCACGTAATTACTGCTGCTATAAGCTTACTTCCCAGAGTCCTGTATTCTACAAGTCCTGTGTCTTTGTCTGAAAGCTCACTGTTTGCAAAATATATCAGTCCGATTACCGACATTAAAAACATAACCGTAAAGTGACGTCCCATCATAAAGTCGCCGCCGATATATATGATGTAGAGACCATACAGAACAACACCTAATGCTAAATGTATGTTTTTGAACTTCTTAGTAAAAATAAGAAAAATTACGCATACAAAAGGTATAAATAACACAATCGGATCGCAAATTATCGTATTAAATACATACTGACATCCTCTTACTATGTAATCATGCTTTGGAATATTAGTTCCAAGCTTTACAAATGCTGTATTCGGCACAAAAAATCCGTAATAAAACAAAGAAAACAGTTCCCATAAAACAAAAGGGCTTAAGCCTGACAAGCCAAGTACAACAGCTTTTGCAAATGAAACGTTATCTCGTTTTGCAAGATACACATACAAAATCATAGGGACAAACATTAATACCGCATCCATTCTTGTCATGGCAATGAGCGATATTAATATAGCCATATAAAACATATCTTTTGCGTTATATTTCTCGAGACTAAAATACTTTGATAAGAAAAGAGCTGCTAAAAAATACAGCATGCTGTTTTCAAGTCCTGATGTAGTGTAGCTGATAAAGCTTGATGAACAAAGCAATGTAAAGAATGCAATGATAACCTGTTTTTTGTCTTTACAAAATCTGTGCACAACTATTGAATACGCTGAGATTGAAAAAATAATACATATGAGTAACGAAACTAAAAACATATGTCTGATAAAGAAGTATCCAAGCGCTATTACCAGAGTAAACAGAGGACACGACGATGCACTTGCTCTTTCGCCGATATTATATACAAAGCCGTTTCCGTCAACTAAATTTTTAGCCATTGCATATGCGTGATAGGCATCATCACTTTGCCATGCAAGTAAGGTAATCACAAGTAAAAAAAGAATTATTGTAATAAACCTGTATTTATTTAACCCTACCGAAAAATATTCACTTATTTTTGTTTTGATTTTATTCATAATTGATTCTGACTATATTGTGTCTGCACATTCAAGAGCTAGGTTAACAACTACATCTGAATTGTAATGCTGCCATTCACCCCATCTTCCGAGTCCGATAACTCCTTTACTCTTTGTATATTCAAGAAGTTGTTTCATTTTTTCAGGCTTTCCTATTGTATTAAGAGGATATGCATAATCCATAATAAAATAGTTACCTTCTTTAGATTTTTCCTTATTAAATCTATCAAGATTAGTTTCAGTCCAACAGCCTTTCGAATTTGGACAGAAATTATGTCTTACAAGTATTCTGTGATAATCAAGTGAGGAATCCGGATAATAAATCCACTGCGCCTCATTATTAACATTTTCCGGAATATAATCTATTACTATTGAGCTGTGCTTCAAGTCCTTAATATTGTTTTTGAGATTTTCAGGTAATCCTTTTATTTCGTCAAAAGCATCCCACGGTGCTGTATTAATAATGATATCAGCTTCGTATTTATCGTTGACACATTTATTATCAAGATCAAGTGTAACGGCTTTTTCATTGTAAATAATTTTATCCTTAAGTCTTTCAGCCATTCTTAACCATACTTCGCCGTATCCGTATTTTTTTGGATAATAAAACTCTGCATGTCCCGGCTGTGTTCCATACGCTTTTCTTTCAAGGCAGCTAATTAATGTTTCATCAAATGACACATTTGGAAGCTTATTAAGCCAATATGTTCCAAGAGAATCAAGATTCTCACCAAACATCTTTTTGTTATATGGAATCATATAATCATCGGCAATCTTTTCACCAAGCTTCCAGTAAATCCAGTCAACAAACTTTTCAGGCATTTCAACATTAAGATTACATCCTGCAACTGCTATTGCCTTTAAATACTCAACCTGATCTTCAAGCTTCATCTGCCAAATATTGGCTTCAATAGGACTTCCGATAAGATTGTCATTTACTACTATTCTTGAGTCTCTTGTATATCTGTCCCATTCATCAACTGGCATAAAATCAAAAACAAAATCAAGGACTCTTTTATTTTTAACGTCAAGAAAATGACCACCACCTATGTCAAGTGGTGAGCCATCAACATTTTTACTTCTGCAAAGACCGCCTGCTTCTTCATTTCTTTCAAGCACTAATACGTCGTCTTTACCGTTATTAATCAGGCTGTTTGCAAGTGTAAGACCGCTTGGTCCGCCACCTATTATCAGATATTTCATTATTTTACAATCTCCGCTTTGCCTATTATTCCGTAATTCCCACCATTGTTATTATTGGTTTTCTTCGTTGTTTTGTGCGTTAATTCGGTTTTCTCTGTTAATCTTTGCATCAATATCCCAGCTTGAGTATTTTGCATCTCCTCTGTGATCAGGAATATCATAATTATTAACAATGTAGTTTCCGAGATATTCTGTCAGCTTTTTAGTTCCGGAAAAGTTAAGATGAACCTTTTCCGCCATATCTGTTGAAAAGTCAAGTGAGAGCTCATCATACATCTTATTAAAGTCAATGTATGTAACTCCTTCTTCCATGCATATATCCTCAACATAGTTAAAGTATCCCTGTTCTTCAGGAGTTACTACATACGGTGTTATCATTACAACAAATGGAATATTATTTTCTTTTGATAAATCTATCATTGCACGAAGATACTTTTCATGCTTTTCATCAAATACAAATGACTCAGTCATTGTAGAAACATCCGGTGTTTCAAATACTTCGGTAGTGTTTCTGTAATCAAAGCCTTTATAGTTTATTGAGTTGTTTTCATCAACAAAATCAAGCTTTGATAACTCCTTATACCTTGAATGCATTGTATCAAGAGGAAATAACAGTCTTTTAAATAAGGAATCCTGTTCAGTGTTTTCCCTAAGCTGCATAATACGGTTTAAATTCCAGTGCATACCATAATTATTAGTCATTGACCAAACTTCAGGCTGATATAATACATCCTGTCTATATCCTATTATTGTTGCATCATAAAATATAACTTTTGGTTTTTGCGTTTTTAATGCTTCTTTAAGGAAATAATAGCTATTCCACGGAGGGGCTTCTGCACCACCAAGGTCAAATGAAGCGATTCCGTGTTCATCCCAAAGAATTCCCGTATCAATCTGACAATATATTTTTGAACTTCCAAGGAATAGTACATCTACTGTATTATCAATCTGTTTGTAATATGATTGCATCTGTGTATAGCCGTCCTCTGATTTATGCATAAGAATTCTATTTGCAATACAAAGAGCTACTGCAAATACGGCTATTACTATTATTCCTTTAACAAAATTTATTACTTTTCTATTCATTATTTCTTCTTATGAAACGTGAGCCATAACAGAATCGATAAGTTCACCGACATTTGAAAATCCCTGAACTTCACCCATTGTAAAAGTGATATCAAATTCATCTTCAATTTCATTCATAAGTTGAAGATGATTAAGACTATCCCAGCCTTCTACATCCTTTGCAACTGTATCATTACTGATTTCAAGATCGTCATTATCAAATACGTCTTTAATTATCTCTACTACCTTTGAAAATACTTCGTCTCTGTTCATTTTAACCTCTTCTTACTGTTCCTCTTTAATAAATGTTTTATTCTCTTTGTATTCTGATACTTTTAGTTCATACTTTGATGGTTCTGTTTCTCTAAAACCCATCGTTTTATAAATGTCCTTTACCATTTTATTTTTAGGTGTTTCTATATATTCTGAAATAATCGTATCAAAACCATTTGATTTTGCCGTTTCAACTAGCTTATTGATTATGAATTCTTCCATTCCTCTTTTAAGAACTCTGCAGCTCATAAGCCATGTATCAACAAATACTTTAGTATCTGATTTCTTTTCAAGTATTACTACCGATACAAGTCCGTGATCTCCGAATTTATCTTTTAATGTGTAATATATTGTCAGATAATTATCGTCATTTGCAATTCTTTCTATATCTGCTTCCGTGTATCTTATTGTTCTTAAATTGAACTGATTAGAACGCTGTGTTAACTGTGCAATTCTTGAATATCTTACAGGTTCAAAAGGCTTTGCTTCACCTACCATCTCAAGGTTTTTAAGATAATCATCAATTGATACAAATTCCTGCTCAAGATTTTTTCTTTTAAACTCAGCCTGATACTGCTTTGTCCTGTCTTTATCATCAGAAGAATATGAAGCAGTTTCAAACAGATTTTCACTTTGTAGAAAAGAAAGATAATTTGCAGGATCCGGCGGTAACTCAGGGACTGTGATTTCTTTAATCATTTCCCTAACAAGATTTCTTTCAAAAGGGTTGTCATCAATAAATACAAGTGAGTCCATTCCTATATTTAAGCTCTTTTGTATATATCTTATATTGCTTGCCTTATCTTCCCAATTTGCAACAAACATTGAAAAATCTTCCAGCCTAAGAATCATTTCCTCATGCTTTTCAAACGGCTCCTTTGCTGTATCCTCATTGTTTTTGCTGCAGACACATAAAAGGATGCCTCTATCCTTAAGTGACTTAAGCCATCTTTGAAAATCCGAGAAAACATGTCCTCTTTTAAGCTCACCTATCTCGATTCCACCAAGCCCGTCATCTCCTATTACTCCGCCCCAAAGCGTATTATCCAAGTCAAGAATAATGCCTTTTTTGAAGCTTCCTCTGAACGTTTTGATGATGTCTGTAACGTTTTTTGCTATATATGGAACGGCATCCATTGTGACAGCCATTTTCGCATTGTAATAAAGTACATTATCGTAAAACTGATTTAATCCCATTCTTATCTGGATTGATAAAAGATCAAGTGCAAATACATTCTTTCTCTCACTCATTTTCTCTTCAAGAAGGTAATTAAGCTTACGAATCTGGAATATGAAAGAATCCTTAACTTTTGCAGAATAATTTCCAAAGGCTCTGTCATCAATTTCAGTAAAATTTGTCTGTATAATTTTTGAATTAGAATTATTGGAAATAAGGTTCCAGTAATTAACTATTTTTTTACAATAATCTTCTGCAAATGATTCTCTTAATACAACATTTAAATCAAGAAATTCTTCGTAAATCTTATCTGTTGCAATGTATAAAATCACTACATCCGGATTCAGTTTATACGTTTCCGAATCAGTATCCAGAAGCTGTGCATCTATCTGGTTATAATCCGTATCAAGAACATTTGCGTTTATTCCCTCAGATTTTAAATATCCTTTAATTCCAAGTGAAAAAAACTGAGTAGCAACATTACCTAATACCGCTACTTTGTATTCCGGTCCTTCTACTTCTGATTTAGCTAATTTTTTTAGTTCTTTGAATGTTAACATTTAAAACCTTCCGTATATGAAACTTTGTGCATCAAATCCTGCGCCATAATATCCCCAGATTACAGTGGCCATAAAAATTGTTAAATATACTGCTAATCTGAAAACAAAATTTTGCCTTGTAAGTGCATCTCTTACACTTCCTTTAAGCTGCTTTATTACAGAAACCACAACAATTACTAGTAATCCGATAAAGAATATCTCCCATTCAATTCTGTCAAGTCCGAGATCAAGTAATGATTTGTCAACAAAAATCCATGGATCAAATTGTCTGAAAGCTTCTCTCCACATTTGAAATCCGCTCATTAATGATTCTGCTCTGAAAAATGATAATCCAAAAGCATAAACAACAAATGTTCTTGCCCTTCTGAAAAGTTTGAAACTCAGGCATTCGGTATTGATATGAAGAAGTTTATTAATCCTTTCAAATAATCCTTTGCATATATCGCTTAAGCATATTATGAACCACATATAAATTCCAACACCGAATATGTAATTCCATCCGCCTCCATGCCATAATCCGATAATAAACCATGAAACAAACAGTGCGATGTAAGACGGTAAATTGAACTTTTTAGCATATTTCTTACCCCATTTTGCCTTACACCATTTATCGAGCTTTTTAAATCCGTTGCTTCTGTATATTGGGAACAGAATATAGTCTTTAAGCCATTCACCAAGAGTAATGTGCCAGCGTCTCCAGAATTCAGATAAATTCTCCGATAAAAACGGTAAATTAAAGTTCTCAGGAAGTGTTATATCAAAAACTTCCGCCGTTCCAAGAACAATATCCATTAATCCGGAAAAATCTGCATAAAGCTGTGCCACAAACATGACCGCAGCAAGTGGGATATGTAATCCGTTATATTTAGTGTAATCATTATAAATAGCATCTACTATTACAGCAGCTCTTTGTGCTACAACAAGCTTTTTAAATGCACCAAATATTATTCTCTCAATTCCGCGAACTACTTTATCGTAACTGAATTTATGTTCCTTAACAAATAGCTCATATTCCATACTCTTATATGTAACTATAGGGCCGGATGTCATTTGTGGGAAAAATGTTGCAAACAACGCAAATTTGCAAGGGTTTTTCTGTACGGCTACTTTTTCCCAGTAAACATCACATACATATCCAATTACTATTAATCCGAAATATGAGATATTTGATGGACAAATTTCCTGATTAAATGTAGAAATAGTCTGGAAAACAGAGCCTGTTATGTCTATTCCAAATTTGCCGAGAATGGTATATAAGCTTAAGAATACAAACTTTGCATATTTTATAAATACAAATACAAAAATATCAAAGCAAATGATTAGTCTGAATATTAGCTTTCGATGTTTATTTTCAGGAGATAAATAAAGACTTGCAAGATAGTTAAAAATCAAGAATACAGCAAAGGCAACCTGCTGATACCAAGGTGTTTTATCTAAATAGAAATATAGGCTTGCAAGAAATAATACCATAAAGCGGTATTTTCCCGGTGCAATATAATATAATACTAATACAATAAATGTAAAAATAAAGAAATCCAATGTTAAAATGGACATATATCTATAACCTCAATTTATTACCACAACATGCATCGCACAATCCATAACATTTTATCACATATTTGTGGATTATTCGATACAATTATTACCTTTATACATTATTTCTGCACCGTTTTCTTTAAGCCAATTATTCCATTTATAATATTCTGGAAATGCATTTAGTACTAATTCATAAAATCGTTTAGAATGATTCATCTCAATTCTATGACATAATTCATGTACTACAATGCTGTCGATTACTTCCTTTGGCGTAAGCATAAGCAGACAATTAAAGTTGAGATTACCTTTTGATGAACAGCTACCCCATCTTGTCTTTTGGTTACGTATTGTAATTCTTCCATATGTAACACCTATTACTTTTGCATAGTACTCTACACGTTTGGGAATGTAGTCAACTGCTTCGTCGGCAAGTTGTCTTATTTCATCAATTGAAAGCTTCTTAATTCCTTCATATTTCTTTTTTCTGGAATCATATTTCTCAAGATTCTTTATTATCCACGACTCATTTTTCATGATAAACTGTCTGATATCGTCATTACCTGCATATTTTGGAGCCCGTATTGTTAAGCCGCTTTCATTGATTTCAAGACTAAGTCTTTTTCTGTTACTTCTGATTAATCTATACTTTATTTCCATATTTTTCTTGAAATAATCTGTTCCATAATCCAATTTAACAGGTACAAAAAAAGGGCTTGTCTAAAGCCCTATTGTGTAGCGGGGACAGGATTTGAACCTATGACCTTCGGGTTATGAGCCCGACGAGCTGCCAGACTGCTCCACCCCGCGATAATAAAAAAGAAATGGGCAGGGGTGGATTCGAACCACCGAAGCAAGTTGCAGCAGATTTACAGTCTGTCCCCTTTGGCCACTCGGGAACCTACCCATTTATTTAATTATCACAGCTTACGCTGAAATTCTTATTATAGAATAATAATAAGAAATGCCGATGTTCGGACTCGAACCGAAAACCTGCTGATTACAAATCAGCTGCTCTGCCAATTGAGCCACATCGGCACATATCGCAAAAGCGATACGATGGGACCTACAGGGCTCGAACCTGTGACCCTCTGCTTGTAAGGCAGATGCTCTCCCAGCTGAGCTAAGATCCCATTAATCGACCCAGAACGGACTCGAACCGTCGACCTCCGCCGTGACAGGGCGGCGCTCTAACCAACTGAGCCACTGGGCCATATCGCATTTTCGTGTAACGAAAATGTGATGCGAGTAAACACGAAGTGTTTACGAGGTGAAGCAGAGCTTCACAAACTATAACCATTAGTTACCAAACACGAAGTGTTTTTGAGGTGAACCGGAGGTTCACTAACTATAACCATTAGTTACCAAAACACGAAGTGTTTACGAGGTAAAGCAATACAACTTATACCCTCAAAACCGATACTGAAAACGATAAGTTTCTATCTTTAGTCTAGCGTTCG
>SAMEA3663028__coassemble_38_pt1 | contig 103996 bp, 100 predicted proteins | sample SAMEA3663028__metabat2_high_PE_020 | metagenome-assembled genome bin SAMEA3663028 (sample SAMEA3663028) | pig gut metagenome | biome: pig gut; feature: pig-associated habitat; material: faeces | place: France | collected 2012
CAAATTGTTCCTTAAAGAGTCTGTCTCTTTCGACCGCAGCTTCACTAGCTAAGTCCATATATTTAATAAAGGCATCTTCAACAGGCATTTTATACTTCATTGCAAGTTCCTGCAAAATAGGCCTTAATGCCTGAATTTGTTCGGAAACCGGTGTTTTCTGCGGGTCCGAATCCATATCTTTAAGATTTTCATCAATAAATTTATATATCTGATCTAAAAACTCTCTGTCTTCTGCACTCATTGTATCACCTGCTTATTTTACGACTCTTACTCTAATAACACCATCTATTTCAGCAAGCTTCTTAGCTATTTCTTCTGTAATTGGAGAATCAGCATCCGCCAATGTGTAAGCATAATTTCCTTTTGATTTATTTGTGAAATCGGAAATATTGATGCCAAGCTCACCAAAAATTGATGAGAATTTTGCGATCATATTTGCCTGATTAGCGTGAAGTATTGCAATACGTCCTTCAGTGTTGCATACACCCATGTCACAGTTAGGGAAGTTAACAGAATTAATAATATTACCGTTTTCAAGGTAATTTCTCACCTCATCAACAGCCATCTTTGCGCAATTATCCTCTGCTTCTTCAGTAGATGCGCCAAGGTGTGGCATAACAATACATCCTTCCTGACCTGCAGTAATCGTGTTGGCAAAATCAGAAACGTATTTTTTAATTTTGCCGGATTTAATTCCTGCAAGAACTGCCTGTTCATCTACAAGAAGGTCTCTCGCAAAATTAAGAAGAATTACTCCTTCCTTCATTTTGTTTATTGCATCTTTTGAAATTGTTCCCTTTGTTGAATCAAGAAGAGGAACATGAATTGTGATAATATCGCATTTTTCATAGATTTCATCGATATTAGTCACATGCTTAATATCTCGTGAAAGTGACCATGCAGCAGCAACTGAAATATATGGATCATATCCGTAAACTTCCATTCCCATGTGCTTTGCAGCATTGGCTACTCTAACACCGATTGCTCCAAGACCGATAACACCAAGCTTCTTATCCTGAATTTCGCCACCGGCAAAAGCCTTTTTTGCTTTCTCCGCTGACTTTGCAATATTTTCATCATTGGCGTTATCCTTAACCCACTGAACACCACCAATAATATCTCTTTCTGCAAGAAGCATACCTGCAAATACTAGTTCTTTAACAGCATTTGCATTTGCTCCAGGCGTATTAAATACTACAATACCTTTTTTTGCACATTCATCAAGAGGAATATTATTCACTCCGGCACCTGCTCTTGCAACACAAAGAAGGTTATCGCTAAAGTCCATCTCATGCATACTTGCAGAACGGACAAGTATTCCTTCTGCTTCATTAACATCTTCTGTCTTTACATAATCAACAGTAAATCTATTAAGTCCTACAGATGCGATAGGATTAAGGCAAGCGTATTTGTACATTATGCATTCTCCTTCTCGAATTTATCCATGAATTCTACGAGCTTCACAACACCTTCTATTGGCATTGCGTTATAGATTGAAGCTCTCATTCCACCAACTGTTCTGTGACCTTTAAGTGATACAAAGCCTTCTTTTTCAGCTGCTTTAATAAACTTTGCATCCATTTCTTCAGAGCCTGTTATAAACGGAACATTCATTAATGAACGGTCCTCCTTTGCTACAGTTCCTTTGAAGAGCTTTGACTGATCAAGGAAATCATAAAGAATCTTGGCTTTCTTTTCATTGTGCTCTTTCATAGCTGAAAGGCCACCCATCTTCTTAATCCACTTAAATACTTTTCCACAGATGTAAATTCCATAACAAGGTGGTGTATTATACAGTGAATCATTATCAGCCTGAGTTTTCCACTTAAGCATTGTAGGAGTACCTTCAAGTACGTCATCGGTAATAAGATCCTCACGGATGATTGCAATAACAACACCTGCAGGCCCGATATTTTTCTGTACACCGCCATATACTACTGCGTACTTTGACACATCAATCGGCTCTGATAAGAAGCAGGAAGAAACGTCAGAAACTAAATCCTTGCCCTTCGTATCAGGTAATGTTTTAAACTTCGTTCCATAAATTGTATTGTTCTCACAAATATAAACATAGTCCATATCATCTGTAATAGGAAGATCTGAACAGTCAGGAATATATGAGAAAGTTTTATCTGCTGATGATGCAAGCTCAACTGCTTCACCATAGATTTTAGCTTCCTGGAAAGCCTTTTTAGCCCACTGACCTGTAATGATATATCCGGCTTTTTTATTCTTCATCATATTCATAGGAACTTCTGCAAAGAACTGCGATGCTCCTCCCTGAAGGAATAAAACCTTGTAATTATCAGGGATATTCATAATGTCACGAAGATCTGCCTCAGCTTCTTTGATAATGCCATCAAAGATTTTTCCTCTGTGAGACATTTCCATGACAGACATTCCACTTCCCTTATAATCCATCATCTCATCTGCAGCTTCTTTTAATACTTCTTCAGGTAAAACTGCCGGACCTGCTGAAAAATTGTAAACTCTACTCATTTTCATAATCTCCTATCACATTTATTAATAATCATTCTCATTAAGATTCTCATTAATCGGTGCACCCGGTGCAACCATTGGCCATACCTTATCATCAGGATCAATCATACAGTCAAGTACTATAGGTGTATCTTTTTCATTAAGTGCTTCATCTATTGCTTTGTCAAACTCTTCCTTAGTAGTAATAAGCTTAGCCTTTGCACCCATTCCTTCTGCAATTTTGATAAAGTCGGCGCCATCGTCAAGTACGGTATTGGAATATCTCTTACCGTAAAACAGTGTCTGCCACTGACGTACATTTCCAAGCACTCTGTTATCAATGACAATTTCAATAATAGGAAGCTTGTTTCTTGCCGCAGTCATAAGCTCTATCATATTCATTCTAAAGCATCCGTCGCCTGCAATATTAATAACTGTCTTATCCTTATTACCTATCTTCGCACCGATTGCGGCACCGAGGCCATACCCCATTGTGCCAAGGCCACCTGAACTTATTAGAGTTCTCGGTTTTGAAAACTTATAATGAAGCGATGTCCAAAGCTGATGCTGTCCAACCTCTGTACATACAATTGCTTCTCCGTTTGTCTTATCAGAAAGTGTCTCTAATATGTACGGACAGTCAAGTCTGTCTTTATTAGGAGAAGGAATAGGATTATCCTTTGCATGTTGCCTGATTTCATTAACCCACTCTGAATGATCCATTTTATCGGTTTTGTCAACAAGCCTTTTAATAATATCCTTTGCATCGCCGATAATATGTGCATCAGTGCTGATATTTTTATTGATTTCAGCCGGATCAATATCTATATGAACAATCTTGGCCTTTGGTGCAAATTTCTTAACATTTCCCGTAACTCTGTCTGAAAATCTTACGCCAATTGCAAGAAGTAAGTCACAGTTTGTAACACCATAGTTAGAAGTCTTAGTTCCATGCATTCCAAGCATTCCGGTATATAACTCATGCCTTCCGGAAAATGCGCCCTTACCCATCATCGAATCACAGACAGGTGAGTCAATCTTTTCTGCAAGTTCTTTAAGTTCTTCACTTGCACCTGAAATATTTATTCCTCCACCGACAAAAATCATAGGTTTTTTTGATTTAGAAATCATTGCGGCAACCTTATCGATTGACTTTTCATCTGCAACAGGTACTTTTTTTGCAAGTTTATATGAATCGGCATCAACCTTAGTGTACTCACAGCTTGCTGCTGTAACATCTTTAGTAATATCAATAAGTACAGGTCCCGGTCTTCCGGTTTTAGCTATTGCAAATGCCTTTCTTATTGTATCTGCTAATATTTTAACGTCTTTTACAATAAAATTATGTTTTGTGATAGGCATTGTAACGCCTGCAATATCAATTTCCTGGAACGTATCCTTACCAAGAAGCGGAACAGTAACATTACATGTAATAGCAACAATCGGAACCGAATCCATATATGCGGTAGCTATGCCCGTAACAAGGTTTGTAGCTCCGGGGCCACTCGTTGCCATACATACACCGACTTTACCGGTTGACCTTGCATATCCGTCTGCAGCATGACTTGCGCCCTGCTCGTGACTTGTCAAAATATGATTTATTTTGTCGCTATACTTATATAATTCATCATAAATGTTAAGTATTGTGCCTCCCGGATAACCAAACACAGTATCAACTCCCTGTTCAAGGAGACACTCCATAACAATTTCAGACCCTTTTAATAACATAAATCCAACTCTCTCCTAAGACTCTATTTTAAGGATTGCACCCTTATCGGCACTTGTAACAAGTTTTTCGTATCTTGAAAGGTATCCTGTTTTAATCTTTGGTTCTCTAGGAACAAAAGAGGCCTTTCTCTTAGCCAGTTCCTCATCAGAAATAACGAAATCAAGTGTGTTTTCAGGGATATTGATTTTAATAATGTCACCTTCCTCAACAAATGCAATTGGTCCTCCGATAGCAGCTTCCGGAGATACATGACCAATAGACGCTCCTCTTGAAGCACCTGAAAATCTGCCGTCTGTAATTAAAGCTACACTTGAACCCAGTCCCATACCCGCAATTGCGGAGGTAGGATTAAGCATTTCTCTCATTCCAGGACCACCCTTTGGTCCTTCGTATCTGATAACTACTACATCGCCTGCAACGATTTTACCTGACTTAATTGCAGTAATTGCATCCTCCTCACAGTCAAATACTCTTGCAGGACCTTCATGTACAAGCATTTCAGGAACAACTGCAGAACGCTTTACTACTGCTGAATCAGGAGCAAGATTTCCTTTAAGAACAGCAATACCTCCTGTAACGGAATATGGATTCTCAACAGGTCTTATTGTTTCCGGATCTGTATTAATGCATCCTTTTATATTCTCTCCTACTGTCTTTCCTGTAACTGTAATACAATCAAGATTAAGAAGATTCTTCTTATTAAGCTCATTCATAACAGCATATACGCCACCTGCTTCATTAAGATCTTCAATATATGTAGGGCCTGCCGGTGCAAGATGACACAGATTAGGTGTCCTTGCTGATATTTCATTTGCAATATCAACATTAAGGTTAACGCCTGCTTCATGTGCAATTGCAGGAAGATGAAGCATTGAATTGGTTGAACATCCTAAAGCCATATCAACTGTAAGTGCATTAATGAATGCCTTTTCAGTCATGATGTCTCTTGGACGGATATTCTTCTCAAGAAGCTCCATAACTTTCATTCCGGCATGCTTTGCAAGTCTTATTCTCTCTGAGTATACTGCTGGAATTGTACCATTTCCTTTAAGTCCCATTCCTAAAGCTTCTGTAAGGCAGTTCATTGAGTTGGCAGTATACATTCCCGAACATGAGCCACATGTAGGACACACTTTTTCTTCCATGTATCTAAGCTCTTCATCATCAATTGTTCCGGCCGCATGAGCACCTACAGCTTCAAACATACTTGATAATGATGTCTTTTTACCATGAACGCGGCCTGCAAGCATAGGTCCGCCTGAAACAAATATAGTCGGAACATTAATTCGTGCTGCCGCCATTAATAATCCCGGAACATTTTTATCACAGTTTGGAACCATTACTAAAGCATCAAACTGATGTGCAAGTGCCATACACTCTGTTGAATCGGCAATCAAATCTCTGGTAACAAGCGAATATTTCATCCCTGAATGTCCCATTGCAATTCCGTCACATACTGCAATTGCCGGAAATACAACAGGTGTTCCGCCTGCCATTGCAACGCCCATCTTAACAGCGTCTACAATTTTATCAATATTCATATGCCCCGGTACTATCTCATTATATGAGCTTACAATACCTACTAATGGCCTATCCATTTCTTCCTTTGTGTATCCCAATGCATTAAAAAGGGATCTGTGCGGTGCCTGCTGAGCACCTTTCTTTACTGCATCACTCTTCATATTAGTCTCCCGGAACCATTACTTTGTTTCGCTTACCGCACCAGGCTTTTCTGCCTGAACAATTGCTGACTTCTGCATCGGAATACGGCAGTTTTTGTTATTACCGAATTCTACAATAACTGTATCAGCATCTTCTGCTATATCAATAACTACTCCATAAAATCCTGAAGTTGTAAGAATTGTATCTCCGATTGCAAGCTCAGCAAGCATAGCCTGAATTCTCTTCTGTTCCTTCTTCTGTGGTCTTGAAAGTAAATAAAACATTCCACCAATGAGAACTACATAAATAATAAGTATTAATCCACCCTGTGAATTTAATCCTGTTGTGTTACTTAATATAATCGACATATTGTCCTCCTCATTAAAAAATACATAATTTGCGTAATTTACCGCACTCTACAAATAATACAATATTTAGTCTGTTTTAACAAGAAGATAAACATATTAGTTATCAAGTTTCACCGTTCACTTTTTTAAGTTTATCTTCTTTATATGATTTAAAATATCCACCTCTTATTGCATCACGGATTTCTTCCATCATCGTGTTATAAAAATACAAATTATGCATAACACATAATCTCATGCCAAGCATTTCCTTTGCCTTTAATAAATGTCTTATATATGCTCTTGAATATGTTTTACATACTTTACATGAACATGTCTCATCAATCGGTGTCATATCTTTTTCATATTGTGCGTTAAATAAATTAAGTTTACCATTATTTGTATACACATGTCCGTGCCTTCCGTTTCTTGATGGATATACACAATCAAAGAAATCTATTCCTCTGTCTACACCTTCCAATATATTAGCAGGAGTTCCTACTCCCATAAGGTAAGTAGGCTTATCTTTAGGAAGGTAATCAATTACTGCTTCGATAGTTTCATACATCTGCTCATGAGACTCACCGACTGCAAGTCCGCCTATTGCATAGCCTTTTAAGTCCAAATCCGAAATGGCCTTTGCATGTTCTATTCTTATATCCTTATAAATGGCACCCTGATTAATTCCAAATAAAATCTGTTCCTTATTAATTGTATCTTCAAGCGAATTAAGCCTATCCATTTCCGTTTTACAACGTTTTAGCCACCTTGTCGTTCTTAATACAGAGTCATTCACATATCTTTTATCTGCAAGTGCCGGTGCACATTCATCAAATGCCATTGCAATTGTAGATGCAAGATTTGACTGGATTCTCATACTCTCTTCAGGCCCCATAAATATTTTTCTGCCATCAACATGAGAATTAAATGTCACACCTTCTTCTTTGATTTTTCTAAGTGAACTTAGCGAAAACACCTGAAATCCGCCCGAATCTGTTAAAATCGGCTTGTCCCAAACCATGAACTTATGTAAACCGCCCAATTCCTTTATTAATTTGTCTCCGGGTCTTACATGAAGATGATATGTGTTTGAAAGTTCAATCTGTGTCTTTAAATCATGCAAATCATCAGTTGATACAGCCCCTTTAATTGCCGCTGCCGTACCGACGTTCATAAATACAGGCGTCTCAACTGTTCCGTGAACAGTTTCAAAATGTGCGCTTTTTGCATTTCCTTCTCTTGCTATAACTGTGTATTTACTCATTTCCACCTCTATAATAAAATAAAAAAGAGAGTTTTCCCGTTCTTAGTCCAATAATCTTATTGAAAAGTCAAAAAAGAAAGAGAACTCTCACTTGTGCATTGTAACACTTTTATATAATGTCTACCATATTTTGCAATGAAAAAATATATATAGTATTATATTGAAGTAATTTTATTTTTAAAAAGATATAAGGCAGGATTTATAATGGCAGGCTCAACATTTGGAAAAAAATTCAAAGTAATGACATGGGGTGAATCTCACGGCCAAGCTCTTGGTGTTGTAATAGACGGTTGCCCGGCCGGTCTTATGCTTAATGAAGATGATATCCAGAAATATCTTGATTTAAGAAAGCCGGGACAGAATAAATATGCAACACAACGAAACGAAGATGATAAGGTTGAAATACTCTCAGGCATCTTTCAAGGCAAAACAACAGGAACTCCTATATCTCTTATCATTTATAACAAATCGCAAAGGTCATCTGATTACTCAGAAATAGCTTCATATTATCGTCCGGGTCACGCCGACTATACTTTTGATATAAAGTATGGATTCAGGGACTATAGAGGCGGCGGACGTTCATCAGGGCGTGAAACTACAGCACGTGTTGCAGCCGGAGCCATAGCACTGAAGCTGTTAGGTCTTTTTGGTGTTGAATTTACAACTTATGCAAAACAAATCGGTCAATTTGAAATAAATATGGATAATTTTGATAAAAGTAACATTTCAGAAGATCTTTTAAGAATGCCTGATAAGGAAACTTCACTAAAAGCTCAGGAATACCTCGATAAGGTAAGAGCGGAAAAAGACTCCGTAGGCGGAATAATTGAATGCAGAATCGATGGAGTATATCCCGGTCTTGGAGATCCTGTATTTGATAAGCTTGATGCAAGACTTGCATATGCAATAATGAGTATTGGCGCCGTTAAAGGAATTGAATTTGGTGAAGGTTTTAATGTTGCCAACCTTAAAGGCAGTGAAAATAATGATGAGTTCTACATAAATAAAGATGTTTCGAATAAGTCCTTTGATTTAATTAAGGATGTATCAAAGAAAACGAATCATTCGGGCGGAGTCCTTGGTGGAATGTCAGATGGCTCAACTATTGTTTTCAGATGCGCAATAAAGCCTACCCCATCAATTGCAAAAGAACAGAGAACAATAAATAAAAACGGTGAAGATATCACCGTTTCTATAAAAGGAAGGCACGATCCGATAATCGTTCCGCGCGCGGTAGTTGTCGTCGAAGCTATGGCTGCTCTCACAATTCTTGATGCAATGCTTGAAAATATGGGGACTACCGTTCAAATGTAAATTATTATTTTATTCAAATTCAAGGAGGGTAATTGTATTACCCTCTTTTACTTTCATTTCAGGTCCGTTCATTACTATGATATTTTTTTCAAGGTCAACATTGAAAAATGTCATTGTGCCGGACTGATGGTTAAGACTTATAAGATGCTTATTATCAGGGAATACTGCTATATCTTTAGGATAGTCACCGCTGATTGGTAACACAAATCTCTTCTTTAATTCTCCGTTGTCGTGATTAATCTCAAATACACCGACACTGTTATCACCTGCATTAGAACAGAAAATGAACTTTCCGTCCTTACTGAACTTCATCGCACATGCGGCAGAATCAGCCGAATGATAATCGTTAAGAGTAGAAATTTTCTGTATTTTCTCAAATTCAGGCTTTCCGCTATTATCTTTGTATGAGTATGCCACAATTGAATTGTTCATTTCGTGGATAACATATGCAAATTTACCGTCCTTAGTAAATTTAATGTACTTAGGTCCTGATTCCTGTTCTGAACGCAAAGCATCAATAAGCTTTAATGTTCCTGTATTTTGATCAAATTTATATATTTTAACGTGGTCAATTCCGGAATCAGTTGCACATAAGTATTTATTATCTCTGGTCATCTTGACGCATCTGACGTGAGGTCTTGATGTTCTTTCAGAAATACTTCCCATTCCCTGATGGAAAACCTCATCGGTAATTGTACCGATTGAACCGTCCTCGTTAAGAGACAAGACGGTGATTTTACCGTCATGATAACCTGCAACAAACATATATCTGTCAGTATAATCGGTAGAAATGTAACAGCCTCTCATACCATTTATCGAAGCCATGTTAATCATTTGCAGCCCAAGATCTTCAGTAATTCTAAATGCTTCTACTCCAAAGTCAGTAATTGAATATATATATTTCTGATTATGGGAAATAGTTAAATACGAAGAATTCTTTATAGCAACCTCTTCTCTCTCAACTAATCTTCCATTATTAATATCAACATCATAAATACGAATTCCTTTGTCATTACTTCTTGTATATGTTGAAACATAAGCAATATACTTTTTTGCCATAATTTTCCTCAGTCCTTAAATGATTACTGTCAATACTTTATTTTCAGTGTTTTTCGTTCAAGAAATATACTACCATATTTTTGAAAATATATAAATATTCATTGACTTTTATATAAAAATTTAATAGTATTTTCTAAGTTGCTTTATAATAGGTACATGCGGTACCAAATAAGCTGTTTGCCACTAACTATGGCCATGGATTAAACACACGGGGTAGTAAGAAATGAGCAAAAGATTAATTGAGCTTAAAAACATATCTAAATCATTCGATAATCAACTCGTTATCGACGAGCTTGATTTATATATCCGGGAGAACGAATTTATAACATTACTTGGTCCTTCAGGCTGCGGCAAAACTACCACACTTAGGATGATTGGTGGTTTTGAGACACCTGATAAAGGTTCTATATTATTTGACGGCCATGATATTACACATGTTCCGCCTAACAAAAGACAGGTTAACACTGTCTTTCAAAAGTATGCACTCTTCTCTCATATGTCAATAGCAGATAATATTGCTTTTGGTCTTAAAATCAAAAATAAATCAAAATCCTATATCGACGATAAAATTAAATATGCACTTAAGCTTGTAAACCTTGATGGCTATGAAAACAGAATGCCTGACTCTTTATCAGGTGGTCAGCAGCAGCGTATTGCCATTGCAAGGGCTATTGTTAATGAACCTAAGGTTCTTCTTCTTGATGAACCGCTAGGTGCACTTGATTTAAAATTACGTCAGGATATGCAATATGAGCTTATCCGACTTAAAAATGAGCTTGGAATCACCTTTATATATGTAACTCATGACCAGGAAGAAGCACTTACGATGTCTGATACTATCGTTGTAATGAATCAGGGATATATTCAGCAGATAGGAACTCCTGAAGATATTTATAACGAGCCTCAAAATGCGTTTGTTGCGGACTTTATCGGAGACAGTAATATTATCTCTGCAACAATGATTCAGGATAAGCTCGTAGAAATACTTGGTGCACGTTTTGAATGTGTTGATACAGGTTTTGGAAATATGACGCCGGTTGACGTAGTAATAAGACCCGAAGACATTGACCTGTTAGAGCCTGGAAAAGGCACTATAGACGGTGTTGTTACGCATATTATATTCAAGGGCGTTCATTATGAAATGGAAGTGACTACTCCCGACGGATTCGAATGGCTTGTTCACTCTACCGACATGTTCCCGGTAGGAACAAAGGTTTCAATTCATGTAGACCCGTTTGACATACAGATTATGAACAAACCGGAATCTGAGGATGAGGAGGCTATAGCAGTTGAAGAATAAAAGTACTCTGTTAGCCGCACCATATTCTGTTTGGGCAATAGGTTTTATTATAATACCGCTTGTTCTTGTTATCTTCTATGCTTTTACTGATAAAACGGGTAGCTTTACACTTGATAACATTATAGCAATTTCTGAGAGTACTAACTTAAAAGCTTTAGGACTCTCTGTTATGCTGTCGTTTATCAGTACAATAATATGCCTGTTGCTTGCATACCCTCTTGCAATGATCTTAGCAACGCTTGGTGTCAATCAGTCAAGCTTTATGGTATTTATTTTTATTCTTCCTATGTGGATGAACTTTTTATTAAGAACTCTTGCATGGCAGACTCTTCTTGAGAAAACGGGTGTAATCAACAGTATTCTTACGTTTTTGAATTTGCCTACATTAAATATCATCAATACGCCATCAGCCATTGTACTTGGTATGGTTTATAACTTCCTGCCATTTATGGTCCTTCCTATTTACAATACTCTTATTAAAATAGATTCAAATGTAATAAACGCTGCGAAGGATTTAGGTGCAAATAATATTCAGACATTTACAAGAGTTATATTCCCTCTTTCTCTTCCGGGAGTAATTTCAGGGATTACAATGGTATTTGTTCCGGCTCTTACTACTTTCGTTATTTCAGACTTACTCGGTGGAGCAAAAATACTTCTTATCGGCAATGTTATTGAGCAGGAATTCAAACAGGCTAACAACTGGAATGCGGGTTCGGGATTATCCTTTGTATTAATGATATTCATCGTAATCAGCATTTTCATTTCAAATAAATATGATAAAGAAGGAGGCTCGATATTATGATGAACACAAAAAAATCGGGACAACTTCTTAAGAAACTATATGTTGCACTTATTTTTATATTTTTATATGCACCAATTATTACATTGATCGTACTCTCTTTTAATTCTTCAAAGACAAGAGCTAAATGGGGTGGCTTTACAACGAAGTGGTATGTATCGCTATTTCATAACAGTGCAATTATGAGTGCTCTGTACAATACGATAATAATTGCAATATTGTCTTCACTTATTGCTACAATAATTGGAACAATTGCTTCAATTGCAATAAACAGCATGAACAAAAAAGTTCGTTCCGTATATATGGGCGTCACTAATATCCCTATGCTTAATGCCGACATAGTTACAGGTATTTCGCTAATGCTTTTATTTATTGCATTTTCTGTCAGATTCGGATTTGGGACTGTACTTATATCTCATATTACGTTTAATATTCCATACGTAATATTGTCAGTAATGCCAAAGCTTAAGCAGACAAATGTGTCGACATATGAAGCAGCACTTGACCTTGGTGCAACGCCTGTATATGCTTTTTTCAAAGTAGTATTTCCTGATATATTCCCGGGCGTTTTATCGGGATTTATGCTTGCCTTTACTATGTCTCTTGATGACTTTATCATTACTCACTTTAATAAAGGACCGGGACTTGATACCTTATCAACAAAAATATATACAGAGGTCAAAAAAGGTATTAAACCTGAAATGTACGCACTGTCTTCAATAATATTCTTAAGTGTGTTTATTTTACTCATTTTAATTAATTCTCTTCCAAATAAATCAAAGGATGAGCAGAAAGTAAAAACAGTATAAATAATTATATAAATGTCATTTATGAAAAAATGAGGAGGAAAAAAGATGAGAAAAGTAGTGTCATTAATGCTTAGCCTTGTACTTACAGCTTCGTTACTTACAGGGTGTAGCGACAACAAAACGTCTTCAAACGGTGAGGTAATTGTTTATAACTGGGGTGAATATATTGACCCTGAGGTTATAGCCCAGTTTGAAGAAGAAACAGGAATCAAAGTTATTTATGATGAGTTTGAAACAAACGAAATCATGTATCCGAAGGTTGAAGCAGGTGCTTCACAGTATGATGTAATCTGCCCTTCTGATTATATGATAAGTAAAATGATTGAGAACGATTTGTTACAGGAAATTGATTTTTCAAAACTGTCAAATATAGATCAGATTGGATCACAGTATATGGAAATGTCAAAGGAATTTGACCCTGAAAACAAATATTCAGTTCCATATTGCTGGGGAACGGTTGGTATTTTATACAACAAAACAATGGTTTCCTCTGCTCCAACAAAATGGGCCGATTTATGGAACGAAGAATACAAGGACAATATTCTTATGCAGGATTCTGTAAGAGATGCTTTCATGGTTGCCCAGAAAATGCTTGGATATTCAATGAACTCAACAGACAAAGATGAGCTTGAACAGTGTAAGAATAAGCTCATTGAGCAAAAGCCTTTAGTTCAGGCATATGTAGTTGACCAGGTAAGAGACAAAATGATTGGAAATGAAGCTGCAATCGGCGTTATTTATTCAGGAGAGGCTATCTATACACAGCGTGAGAACGAGGACCTTGAATTTGTAATTCCTGAGGAAGGTACAAATGTATGGATTGATTCATGGGTAATTCCTAAAAATGCTCCAAACTATGAAAACGCTCTTAAATGGATTGATTTTATGCTTAAGCCAGAAATCGCACTTAAGAATTTCGACTATATTACATACGGAACTCCTAATGATGGAGCTAAAGCATTAATGGATGAGGATTTACAGAATAATGAAATCGCATTCCCTGACCTCACAAAACACAAGGGTCTAGAAACATACGTATATTTAGGCGAGGATGCTGACGAATTATATAACGATCTCTGGAAAGACGTTAAAAGCGAATAATACACATTAATATAAAACTAAAAGCGGTCCTATAAGACCGCTTTTAATTTATAAAAAAATAACGTTTAGTTATTACTTAAAAGTAATACTAATTATATTCTTGGTACCTCAGGGAAACCTACTTTCTTCTTAACCTTTCTTAGCGTTTTTTGTGCGTAATAATCAGCCTTTTCTGCGTTTTCCTTAATCACCTTGTCAATATAAGCTTTATCCTTTGACAATTCATAATATCTATCCTGAAGTGGCTTTAATACTGAAACTACAGACTCTCCTACAGCCATCTTAAAGTCTCCGTATCCCTTTCCTTCGAATTCTTTTTCCACTTCAGCAGGAGTTTTGTTTGTACATGAAGAATATATATCAATAAGATTCTTAACTCCCGGCTGATCATCTGAATATGCAACAACTGCTAAAGAATCAGTCACTGCTCTCTTGCATTTTCTCATTATAGTATCAGTATCATCCATAAGGTAAATGCTTGCATTCGGATTTTCATCTGATTTAGACATCTTCTTTGAAGGGTCCTGTAATGACATAATCTTAGCGCCCTGCTTTCCGATGTAAGCCTCAGGAATAGTAAAAACATCACCGAAAATGCCATTAAATCTCTGTGCTATGTCTCTTGTTAATTCCAAATGCTGCATCTGGTCGACTCCAACAGGAACGACATCGGCCTGATATAATAATATATCTGCAGCCATAAGTACAGGATATGTAAATAATCCGGCATTAATATTATCAGCATGCTTTGCTGATTTATCCTTAAACTGAGTCATTCTGTTTAATTCACCCATATATGTAAAGCAGTTTAATATCCATGAAAGTTCCGCATGACCACTTACATGTGACTGGAAATAAATACACGCCTTAAACGGATCGATACCTGCAGCTATGTACAGTGTCAAAAGTGCTCTTGCTCGTTTTCTAAGCTCCGCCGGATCCTGTCTTACTGTAATAGAATGCAAATCAACTACTGAATAAAAGCATAAATAATCATCGCTTAGCTTAACCCAGTTCTTTAACGCTCCAAGGTAATTTCCAAGCGTAAGATTACCTGTGGCCTGCATCCCGGAAAACAGGACTTTCTCATTATCTATCATTTATTTATCCTCCTTAATGGCCTGTGCTTTGCTCTTAATACTACTACAGACCTTTTGAATACACATATTTCATCTTGTGAATTAAGTAAATCAGCTTTTATTTCTTCTGACTCTTCATTTGTCGCTGTTGTGAATACAAGTTCCCATTCAAGCGAATCCTTTAGTCTCGGCAGAGCAAAAACATGATTTTCCCAATGCATGTTGTATGTAATGTATAAAGTATCTTCATCTCCCGATTCTGAATACTGTCCTTCAAGCATAATTCCGATATGGATATGATAATTACTTAAATCAGATTTCCAAGCCATTTCCTGATGATATGATATGTCCGGATTTCCGCACTGTATATAATCCATATTCATTAATTCTTTATTCTGATGAAGAATTTTACTGTTCTTCCTGAATGAAGTAAGCATTTTAGTGAACGATAAAATCTCTTCACTTGTTTTATTAAGCTTCCAGTTAAGCCATGTAATATCATTATCCTGGCAATATGGATTATTATTTCCCTTTTGAGTATTCATAAACTCATCGCCCATGAATAACATAGGAGTTCCCTGCGCCAAAAAGAGCAGGCAAAGCGCGTTTTTAATTTGACGCGTTCTTAATTTAACAATCGAATTTTTAGCTGATTTGCCTTCTATTCCGCAGTTCCAGCTAAAGTTCTCGTCATTTCCATCGTTATTATTTTCTCCGTTATCCTCATTATGCTTACGCTCATACGATACTAAATCGTTAAGAGTAAAGCCTTCATACTTAGTAATGTAATTGATCGTTCTGTAATCTATAGAATTTAATCTGTTGTAATACACAAAGCTGTTAAGAGAGCCTGAATCTCCCTTTAAAAATCTGCGCATCGCAACCATAAATCCATCATTTACATCAATTACATTTGAAGATTTATATAATGATAATATGTCATAATCGTCTTTATTTATGTTATTTATTAAAAGCTTAGCCTCGATCAATACATCATCATTCATTATTAATTCCGAAGGAATTTTAGGCCCGATAACATGGAATCCATCAACCCGGTACTCTGTGTACCAATACCTTAAACAATCAATAATAAGTGTATGCTTTGTGTCGGAAGAAAAATACATCTGCATAATGATTTCAATTCCTGCCTTGTGAAGCGCTTTTACCATATCCTTAAACTCAGATACTGCATCTTTAGAATATGAATATTCGTATTTCGGGCAAAAATAATTACCGCTCTTATATCCCCAGTAATTAAGCTTTTCACAGCCTTCTTCACTAATAACATCTGTCTTATCAAATTCATAAAAGTCATATGAAGGCATCAGCTCTATCTGATTAATATTAAGCTCAAGAAAATACGGTATTTTTTCTATTATGCCTAAAAAACAGCCTTTTCCTTTTACTTTAGACGATGTATGCTTTGTAAATCCCCTTACATGAAGCTCATATGCAATTACATCAGAGTGATTAATCAATGGCCTTTTATCGTTTTCAAAATCATAATCATCTGTTGAAAAAAAAGCTTCATTATTGGCAATAATGCTATCTTCATCTGTGTAAGAATACGGTTTTCCGAATGTTCTCTTTAAGCATTTCTTCTTAGCATATGGGTCCATGCATATAACATCATCACAAATGTAATAATATTTGAATTTCTTTAAATTAAGACCTGAAACAACAAGGGAATAAATCTTTCCGTAATACTTAAATTCATCAATCGGAATCTTAATTTCAATTTCATCTTTAACATCTGAAATAACAAGAATAAGCGAATCTTTTACATCAAAAGCGCAGGTAAAAACATAATCGTCTCCCTGCTTAAAAACACCATACTGCGTATTATTTGATTTTGATATCGAAAGATAATTTAACTCAAGCATATTCAGACTTCGTCAAAATACTGATTGTCAAGGTATTCCTCAAATGCATCAAGTACTATCTCATATTCAAGGTCGTCATCAATATATCCCAGCACAGGCTGTTCATTAGGATCGTCAGGATTTTCGGAATATCTGTAAAACCATACTTCCTGTTCAGGATCGGTAAGGTTTTGATCACGTGGTGCAAGTGCCACATAATCGGCGCCTCCGACTTCAAATATTGTGACCACTTCACACATTACAGTTCTGCCATCATCAAGTCTTAATTCTACATTCATTTCCTCTTCAGGATATCCAACAGGCATATTAGTATCTGACATTTTGATTTCTCCTATTACTTTTACTATTCAATAGAATATTTCTCACTGTAGTCTTCAAATAAATTATCAAAAATCTTATCTCCCGACTTAACGGTATTAAGATATTTATGTGTGTCATATGAATGTCTTTCATATATCTCTATTACTGCGGCAGCAATATTAGAGCAATGGTCGGATATTCTTGAACAGTTAAGAAGAATATCCTGTAAAATAAATCCCATATCTATTGAGCATTTTCCTTCTTTTAATCTGACCATGTGACGGGATTTCATTGAAAATACGATATTGTCTATAACCTGCTCAAGCGGTTCTACACATATTGCGGTTTCAATATTATTACCTATGTATGCCTGCGTTGCAAGATATACAATTTCCTTTACTGCATCAACAAGAACAGCGATCTCTTCTTTGGCGTCATCTGTAAATTCAAGGTTGGCTTCATATGCTTTTCTGATTGAATACATGATATTAACACCATGATCTCCAAGTCTTTCAAAATCTCCGATTGCATATAATATTTTATTTGATTCAAGAGAATCCGCCTCAGAAAGCTGTGTACCGTTAAGCTTAACCATATATGAGCCGACTGCATCTTCATATGAATCAAGCCTGTTCTCAAGATGAACTATTTCTTCTGCTTTATCTTCATCATATTTAACCATGATATCTAAAGCTCTGATAATTTCAGATTTAGCAATTCTAGCCATTTCGGCAGCTGCTGAATTGGCCTCGGAAATTGCAATTGAAGGTGTTGCAAGAAGTCTTTCATCAAGAATAATTGTTGACTCCTCATCTTCACCATTGCCCGGTATTACAAAGTCAGCAATAAGTACAAGCAGTTTATTAAATGGAACCAATATTACGGTTGTACCAATATTAAATATTGAATGAACTACTGCAATCCCGAATGAGTTAATTGGACTTTCAAGTAATGATACTTCTAATAATCCTCTGCATACGGAATAAATTATCATAAATACAACAGTACCTATTAAGTTAAATGAAATATGTACAACAGAAACCTTTTTAGCATTTTTGTTAACACCTATACTCGAAATAAGAGAGGTTACACATGTACCGATATTCTGACCCATAATAATAGGAATAGCCATTCCATATGTGATTGTACCTGTTAGTGCAAGTGCCTGCAAAATACCGACAGAAGCAGCTGAGCTTTGGATTATTCCTGTGACAAGTGCACCGATTAACACACCGATAAGCGGATTCCTAAATGCTGTAAGAACCTGTGCAAATTCAGGCATATCTGCAAGTGGCGCAACAGCATCACTCATAAGTTTCATGCCATACATTAATATTGCAAAGCCGATTAAGATAGAACCGATACTCTTCTTTTTCTGCTTTTTGCTCGTCATTATAAGAAGAATACCAATTAATGCGAAAATAAGTGAAAAATTCTCAGGCTTTAAAAGCTTAAGAAACATGTTACTCGACTCAAGCCCTACAAGTGACAAAAGCCATGCCGTAAGTGTAGTACCTACGTTAGAGCCCATAATTATTCCTACTGACTGTTCAATAGTCATAATACCTGAGTTAACAAGTCCGACTAACATTACCGTTGTTGCAGAGGATGACTGGATTGCAATTGTAATACCCGCACCAAGCAGTAAGCTCTTAAATACATTATCAGTCATTGACTTAAGTAGCTTTTCAAGCTTACCGCCTGCCATACGCTCAAGTCCTGTCGACATGATACTCATTCCATACAGGAAAAACGCAAGCCCACCGGCAACCATAATTAATGAAAAAATATCCATCTTGTCTCCAAATTCAGCTTAATTTCTAATTTTTAATCTAAAAATAATTCTATACGCACATACATATTTATTATACTTCAAATCAATACATTTTGTCACGATTTTAATCGTTTAAGTTGAACTCTTTTATATCTATTTTTCCTCCAGTTCGCTTATAAATCTTGAAATTCGCTTTCCGTACTTGTATTCGCCTCTTCCTACTACAAATAAATCTGTTTTGGCTCTTGTCATGGCAACATATAATAATCTTCGTTCCTCTTCAATATTTTCCTTTGTAAGAGCTTTATCATGCGGAAAAATACCTTCCTGTAGTCCAACAATAAAAACAGTGTTAAATTCAAGGCCTTTTGATGAATGTGCCGTAAGCAGATTAACCCTTGATTCAAGGTTATCCATGTTATTTGCCTCATAAACAGAATCAATGAAAAAGAGCCAATCATTAATGTTTTCATATAGCTTTGCTTTTTCAAGTATCTGATCTAACAACTCTTTTATTTTTTCATTAGAATATCCCTTTGAGGAAAGTCTCTTATATATATAGCTTTCATAGCCAATCCGCTTATATATATAATTAACTGCAGCAAAACTACTCATATTTGAAATTCTGTTTAGCTCTTTAAGTAGCTTTTCGTAGTTTTCGGAATTCGCCATATCTGAATTAATATCATCCCTGTCAAGATTTCTTTCGGGTTTGTTGATTATCCTGCCCATTACATCAACAGAACGGTTATTAGTTGCAGCTCTTAAATATGCAACAATATCCTTTGCCCATTCACTTTCATAAAAACTATCCGATGAAATATTTGTTGTATAAAGTATTCCGTTTATATTCATCTTTTCTTTAAGAACTTCAATGCATCTTTCAGTTCTGAATATTACTGCTATATTTGAGGCGATTTCACCATCATTTATTAATTCTTTTATTTTTTCACATACAAATTCAGCCTCTTTTATTGCATTGCCTAATGTCACTACCGTTACATTCCCATATTCATAATTTGATTTACAAGGTACCTGTTCTTTATTTATCCTGCTTATATTATGTTTTATAAGCTTATGTGCCGATTCAATAACAGCCTTAGATGAACGGTAATTATTTTTTAAATCAATAATTTCACAGCCTTTTTTATTCATAAATTTCTTCATAAGTTCAGGCTTTGCGCCTCTGAAGCCATATATTGACTGATCATCATCACCAACGGCAAAAATATTGTTATTTTTCCCCGATAGCATATCAAGTACTTCATACTGAACTAAATTAATATCCTGAAATTCATCAATAAGTATATATTTATAAATTCCCTGATACATTTTTCTGATTTCTGCCCTGCTTCTTAGTAAATCCCTGCACATATAAAGCATATCATCAAAATCAATCATATTGTCTTTACGGCACAACCTTATATATTCGTTATATATTTTTACGAACAATTCTCCCTTATCTTCGTCGAATTTTTCTGAAATAAACAATTTCTTTTCATCAGAGTTTTTATATGCCGAAATATTTTCTATTATTTCAAGATATGAGGCTTCATCCTTTTGTGTAAGCTTAAGGTTATAAAATGCTCTCTTTACATTTTTTAGCTTATCCTTTTGAGTTAACACTTTACCTTTATCAATTAATGAGCTGTTCTTTAAAATGCTGTAAAATATTGCATGAAAAGTGCCAAAATATACCTTATAGCATTTTCCCTTTGTTAATCTTAAAAATCTTTCCTGCATTTCAACAGCAGCTTTTTTAGAGAAGGTAATAACTAAAATTTCATCGGGTGAAATTCTTACCTCCTCAATCATATGTCTGATTCTTTCCGTTAGTGTGTGGGTTTTGCCGGAGCCCGGCCCTGCTAAAACAAGCACCGGACCGTATACAGTATTTACAGCCCGTTGCTGTTCTGTATTAAGATTTGTCAAAATATTTCGCTAATGGCATAGATTTAAGTTCATGTCATACACTACATGAGCTTTTCGATTCCTTTTTTGATTCTTGAAACAGATTCTTCTTTTCCAAGTAACTCCATGAGTTCAGTTGCACCTCCAGGAGTCATCTGCTTACCGGAAACCGCAGTACGTATAGGCCACATCACAAGACCTGTTTTGTACTCTTTTTTAGCTGCATAATCAGTCAATACAGCATATAGATTATCATTTGAATAATCGTCTACACCTTCAAGAATAGGAAGTACTTCCTGTAATATTGAAAGTGCTATTTCTTTATTACATTTACTCTTCTTATTATTGAACATCTCAATGTCGTAGTCACTGAGTGTTTCAAAGAAGTCTATATGATCTTTAATATCTGTAAACACTTCAATACGTGTTCTGACCATCTTTGCTATTTTTACAAAGTCAAGGTCCTTTGAGATAACTTCCTTGATATATGGAAGTGCTAGCTCATAAAACTCTTCATCGCTCATCGCCTTAAAGTATTCAGAATTAAGCCATTTAAGCTTTGTATAATCAAATACTGCCGGAGACTTAGAAATATGATGGTAGTCAAATTTTTCGATGAGCTCAGAAAGACTCATTTTCTCTACATTATCTTCAGGCGACCAACCAAGGAGTGCTACAAAATTAACTACCGCATCCTTTAAAAATCCCTGCTCAATTAAATCCTCGTATGAAGAATGTCCGCATCTTTTTGAAAGCTTTTTATGTTCCTCATCTGTAATAAGCGGGCAGTGAATATATACCGGCACTTCCCATCCGAACGCTTCATAAAGTCTGTTGTATTTTGGCGTTGAAGAAAGATATTCATTTCCTCTGACAACATGTGTTATTCCCATTAAATGATCGTCAACAACATTTGCAAAATTATAAGTCGGATATCCGTCTGACTTAATCAAAATCATATCGTCAAGTTCGATGTTATTAACAGTTATTTCACCATATATATCATCATTAAATGAAGTTGTGCCGTCTTTTGGGTTATTCTGTCTGATAACATATGGCATTCCTGCCTTAAGATTTCTCTCAACTTCTTCTTTTGAAAGGTTAAGGCAATGCTTATCATATACATGAATAACCTTTTCTTCTCCGTCTTCACCTTTTATTGTCTGGGTAAGTCCCTCTAATCTTTCTTTTGTGCAAAAGCAATAGTAAGCCTTACCTTCATCTACAAGTTTTTTTGCATACTCAAGGTAAATTCCCTTTGCCTGTCTTTCAGACTGAACATAAGGGCCAAAGCCTTTGTCTTTGTCAGGCCCTTCATCGTGAATCAGCCCTGTTCCCTCAAGTGTACGATAAATAATATCTACGGCACCTTCAACATATCTCTCCTGATCGGTATCCTCAATTCTTAAAATGAAATCTCCGCCTTCATGCTTTGCAATAAGATATGCATAAAGCGCAGTTCTTAAATTTCCTACGTGCATTCTTCCTGTTGGAGAAGGTGCAAATCGTGTACGAATCTTTGACATATTTAATTACGTCCTTTCTAACTTTTATTTATAAAAGTTTAATGATGGAATAATCTAACTCCGTTAAATACCATTGCCATACCGTATTTATCACAGCATTCAATAACATCCTCATCTCTTATTGAGCCGCCCGGCTGAACAACATATTTAACGCCCGACTTATAGCCTCTCTCAATACTGTCTGAGAACGGGAAGAACGCATCGGATCCAAGCACTATGTTTTCAGCCTTGCTAAGCCATTCTTCCTTTTCTGATGCAGTAAATATTGAAGGCTTAACCTTAAATATTTTCTGCCATTGACCTTCTTTTAAAACATCCATATAAGCTTCACCTATATAGTTATCAATCGCATTGTCTCTGTCAGCTCTCTTAATGTTATCAACAAACTGAAGGTTCATAACCTTTGGACACTGTCTTAATAACCAGTTGTCTGCTTTTTGACCTGCAAGTCTTACGCAGTGAACTCTGGACTGCTGACCGGCGCCGATTCCGATTGCCTGGCCATCCTTAACAAAGCATACGGAATTAGACTGTGTATACTTAAGTGTAATAAGGCTTATCATCATATCATGCTTTGCAGATAACGGGATCTCTTTATTCTTTGTTACAACATTTGTGAGGAGTGATTCATCGATTTTAACTTCATTTCTTCCCTGCTCAAATGTAATTCCGAATACATCCTTATTTTCAACAGGCTCAGGCTTATAGTTTTCATCAATTTTGATAATTGCATAAGCACCTTTTTTCTTCTCTTTAAGAATCTCAAGTGCTTCAGGCTCATATCCCGGTGCTATGATACCGTCAGAAAATTCTTTTTTGATAATCTTTGCACAAGAAACATCACATACATCAGAAAGTGCTATAAAATCTCCATATGATGACATTCTGTCAGCACCTCTTGCTCTTACATAAGCACATGCCAATGGGCTTAACTCAGAAGCTTCATCAACAAAATATACTTTCTTCATTGTCTCATCAAGCTCTTTTCCGATTGCTGCACCTGCCGGTGAAACATGCTTGAATGAAGTTGCTGCAGGATACCCAGTTGCTTCCTTTAATTCCTTAACAAGCTGCCAGCCGTTTAACGCATCAAGAAAGTTAATATACCCAGGTTTTCCATTTAATACTTCAATAGGAAGATCATTACCGTTTTTCATAAATATCTTTGCCGGTTTCTGATTAGGATTACAACCATACTTTAATTCGATTTCGTTCATAACAGAGCTCCTTTTATTTGTTTTTGTTTACTATTCTCGTTGTATATTTTCCTGTTTTGATATCTATATATCTTACAAAAAGAGATACTTTATTGTCTTCATTAAGGCTATTCCATAAGCTGTCAGTAAACTCATCAATGTCACCTTTAATCGAAATAAGCTTTGGTTCTCCTTCAAAGCTTGGTAAAGGATTACCATCCTGCATATATGTATGAATAAAGTGTCCCTCAGAAGCTAAAGGATTTGAATATGAAAAAGTATATCTGTTACACGCCAAAGGATTGCCGTTATCCGACTTAAGGATTGACATCGAATAGTCAAATTCAGCGTTTTCAACGTGAAGAATACCTGAAATACGAGGTGTATAATTTGGAGCATCCGGCTCAAATTCACGACATCTTAATGACTGCTCAAACGTCATATTTTTGCTCATATTATCATAAATCGTATCAGTCTGATCGCCATTTGTAACTATAGTATTGTTACCTAACACTCTGACAGGAGCATAAATTATTAATGACGGATCTTCAAGCTTTGATTCATCAAAAGCCTGCGTCCTTATTCCTTCACCTTCAGTTACGAAAATTCTGTTTCTCGAGTTAGAGCTTCTACCCATAATAAAATAAGCAGTTACGGCATTTTCTCCGTCTTCAGACCTTCCGATAATAATTCCTCTGCCCGGATATGCATTGTTTTTAAGTTCATTTACGATATCTGCCTTTACCATATACAAATCTTAAGCTAAATAGCCTTTCCTTTCTGAAAATATATTATTGTTTTAGGTAAAAATACCCAAATTGAATTTTATCATTACACTAATAATTAAACAAGAACATTATTGACTGTAAAAATTCATAATGATATAAATTTATATGGGCAATATTACATATAATAACGAGGTCAATTATGGGTAAAACTGATTTACTTGAAAATCTAATGCAAGTGGCTCCACTAAAGCTTATAGTACATAAAAGTGCTGAAGCTCTCGGTGAAGAAGTGAATGCAGCTTTAGTTGAAGCAAGAAAAAAGATTAACAAACCATATTCATCTTCTCCTGCTTATGTTGGATATGAAGAGGATTCTTTTCTTGTTGATCATTCCTGCCCAAGATTCGGTTCCGGTGAAGGTAAGGGTGTAATAAACGAGTCTGTAAGAGGTAAGGACATTTTTATTCTTGCAGACCCTTGTAATCATTCTCTTACATATAAGGTTAACGGACATATTAATCATATGTCTCCTGACAATATTTATCAGGATGTTAAGCGTATTATTGCCGCTCTTGCAGGTAAGCCTCACAGAATTACGGTTATTTTCCCATTTTTATATGAAAGCAGACAGCATAAAAAATATACAAGAGAATCTCTTGATGCCGCAATTGCGCTTGATGAGCTTATGCACATGGGCGTATCCAATATAGTAACATTTGATGCTCATGACCCTAAAGTTCAAAATTCAATTCCTCTTTCAGGTTTTGATAACTTTATGCCGCATTATCAGTTTTTAAAGGCATTAATGCAGCATGAAAATGACCTAAAAATTGATAAAGAACACCTGATTGTAATATCTCCTGATGAAGGTGCTCTTGATCGTGCCGTATATTTTGCAGGTGTATTAGGCGTTGATATCGGAATGTTTTATAAACGCCGCGATTATTCTAAAGTAGTAAACGGCAAAAATCCTATCGTATGTCATGAATTTTTAGGTGAAAACATCGAAGGAAAGGATGTCATTATCATTGATGACATGATTTCAAGCGGCGGAAGCATGATAGATACTGCTAAGCAGCTTAAGTCAATGAATGCAGGACGTGTTTATATATGCACTACTTTCGGTCTGTTCACTGATGGCTTTGATGAGTTCGATAAAGCTTATGAAAAAGGATATTTTGACAAGCTTATTACAACAAATTTGACTTATCACGACGATATATGTAAGACAAAGCCATACTATATTGAAGCTTCAATGAGTATGTTCCTTGCAAGAATTATTGACTTCCTGAATCACGATGCACCAATGTCTGCCGTATTGACACCTACAGAAAAGATTCACGATGCAATACTTGATTACAATGAAGGGAAAAATATAAACCTTGAAAACTAAACGTGATATGGAAATGCGTTTTTATACCATGTGATTTCATCACCAAGAATCGATATAACATCAAATCTATAGCTTCCGTTATCCGGAAGCTTTTTCATTTTCTTATAAACTGTTGCAACTCTGCATATGGTTTTCTGCTTTCTATATGTAACTGCTTCATATGGATATCCGTGAGAATTGTCTTTTCTGTATTTGACTTCTGCAAAAACATAGGTGTCATTATCTTTACATATGATATCAATTTCTCCCATTCTTATGGAAAAATTCATTTCAAGAATTGTTAATCCGTTATTTATTAGAAACTGCGCCGCTTTCCTTTCTTGCACACTTCCCTTTTCTCTGTTATTTACCATTCATCATTCTACCTTTTAGTTTTTCACAATCATCGACAAAAACAAGAATTTCAGCAACAACCTCATAAAGCTCAGGCGGTATATACTCTCCTATATCAAGCTTAGAAAGAGTATTGGCAAGCTTTGAATCTTTATGAAGTGCAACATCATTTTCTTTGGCGGTTTCAATAATCTTTTCAGCAACCTTTCCTTTACCTGTTGCTATGATTTTCGGTGCGACTTCACCCGGATCATATTTAATTGCTACAGCCTGAAGCTGTTTATTGTTCTTATCTTCTGCCATTTTTCTTACGCGCGTACATCAAAACTCACTTTAACTGCAACACTTCCCTGGGTCTTTGGATCATCCTTAAAAAATTCCTCTGTAATATCCGTTGCCTCTTTAGGTTTATTCTTAACGGAAACATTCATACTAAGATCATAACCCTTATCAGAAAGCCTCTTGTTAAGATAATCAATATGCTTTTCAATAAAGTCTATTGTCTCATCATCCTGAAGGTAAAAATGCGTATTGAGCTTTGTCTTGTTTACAAGAGAAACATATATATCCATAGGGCCCAAATTGTCCATATCAAGATGAAGCAAAGCTGAAATATTACCGTCATTATTTTTAAGACTTCTCTTATTCGTATAGACGTATAAATCTCCGTGTGCAGATTTATTGTTCATAAGAAGCGGTAGCTGGACATATGTGACTGCATGATTCAGCTCATTCATAAACTGAACATTTTCTTTTATATTGTTAGCCGCCTCAGCAATTTCTGCATTTTTACTATTAAGGCTCTCAAGAACACTTAATGCCTTATCTGTATTATTTATTATTTTTGAATACAAATCCTCGATATTTTTAGATGTTGCTGCTTCTTCAGGCTTAAGCAGCATCTGTTTTGACAGATTGTCCTTAACAAGTCCTGAAAATTCTTCTGAAGAAAGGAGCTTAAGAAGCTTTGTTTTTACATCATCAGGAAAGAGATTTTTATCTTTATTGAGTATATTTAATAAATCAGTTGAAAGCTTTAATACACTCTCGCCTGTAATTTCTTTGTCAGTATTCACATTAAAGAACTTTATTACATCTGATTTGTTTTCCTGATTATTTAGTATTTCTTTATTAAGCTCATTTAAAATACTTTCTCTTCCTAAAGCCTTTGTTACATTGCCATCACTGTTTGTTTCGCCTGAATTCTCATTAAGAACTACCTCGACTTCCTTGGAAAACTCAGCCGCAAAGGTCTTCATTTCATTTGAAAGCTCAGCTACAAAAGCCTTCATTTCATTGGAAATAACAGTATCAGATGAATCCTTTGGATTAATCAGTTCAAGAATTGCCTTCGTTGTGTCAAAAATGTCTGCATTGATTTTTTCACCTGTTAAAGCTTCATTATCAACCAAAGTCAGGTCAGCCTTAAGCTGCATTGAATCTTTATTCTGACCGGTAATTGAATCAAGAAACGTGCTTAACAGGTTTTTATTCTTTACGTTACCTTCTGCTGTTTCAGCCAAAGAAGCATTAATCTTTGACGAAATGTCTGTAATGTTATTGTCCTTTACAGCCTGAGAGAGACTATCGCTTATCATTTTTGCAAATCTATCTGCAATCGTATCAACATTACCGATAATCTGTCTTTCAAGTCCTTTATAGTTTTCAAACTGATTAATTGTCAGTTCATTTACGCTTAATCCAAGCTTTGTAAGTCTAACTACTGTTTCCGGATTTGCATCTTTAAAACTGTTAATCTGCTTTGACATATCATGTATTGCCTGTTTGTTAATAGGCATATTTTCATCCATCATTGCAGAAACCATCCTTGAATAGTTATCTGTAACAGGAAGTCCTGCCGATGATAACGCATTTGTGACATTCATGGAATTGTTAAGATTAGTGTATAACGGACGAAGTGAAGTTAATCCTTCCTCAGTATTTTTAACTTCAAAAGAAAGTGTCTGTCCAAGCAAAGCATTTATATTGCCTTCAAGCTTTGCATTTATAGTCTGATTATTCGAAAGTAAAAGCTTAATGTCCTTCCCATCGACTTCAATTACCTGACCTGAAATAGTCTGTCCGGTCTTTAAATCAAGTCCTTTAACCGATACCGAAACTCCATCTACCGAAATATTGGCACCACTTATTGATACAGTTTGTCCGCTTCCTGTATTACCGGTTGTTGTATTTATATAATTCGAAGTCGCAATATTTATCGGCATAAGCTTTCCTATATATGATTTTTAATAAACGTCCTTCTGTGGATTTCGCACGGTCCTATTTTCTTAAGAGCGTCTCTATGTGCTTTTGTTCCATATCCTTTATTTTTATAAAATTCATAACCGGGATATATTAAGTCGAATTCTTCCATCATATGGTCTCTTGTGACCTTTGCAACAATGCTTGCCGCCGCAATACTTGCAGACTTGGCATCTCCTTTTATTATCGGTACCTGTTTAATGTCTACACCCGGTATTGTAACTGCATCATTTAATAATATATCGGGTTTAACAGTGAGATTATTAATAGCCTGACGCATTGCTTCGTATGTGGCATTTAATATATTTATTTCATCAATAACCTTTTCGCTTACAATTCCGATACCGTAACTGACTGCCTTCTCTTTTATTTCTGTAAACAGTTCTTCTCTTTTCTTCTCTGACAATTTTTTGGAATCATTAAGATAAAGAATATCGCAGTCCTTAGGTAATATCACTGCGCATGCGACTACAGGTCCTGCAAAAGGACCTCTTCCGACTTCATCTATTCCGCATATGTATTCGTAATCAGAATATTCTCTCTCATACGAAAACATTTCATACATTCGTTTTTTCTCTGCTTCTAACTTAATTAACTGTTTTTCTGTCATTTTATTATTCCTACTCTGTTAAACGGCCAGAAAATAAATGATGCTTTTCCGAGAATATCCTTTCTTCTGACATTTCCGACTTCGTTGCTTCTTGAATCGATGCTCTCTTTTCTGTTATCACCGATTACAAAATATTCATCATTTGAAAGTGTAACGGGCTCTTTTGCAAGTCCGGCCTCTTCTATTTCACTAAGACCTGATCTGTCTTTTATTTCTTTATCATTAATAAATATTACACCGTCTTTAATCTGTATTGTTTCACCCGGGAGTCCAATAACTCTCTTGATTAGCAGTTCCTTTTCTTTATAGCTTTTAAAGCATATTACATCGAATCTTTTCGGGTCAGAAATATTATATGAAAGCTCATCCATAATAATATTGTCACCATCATAAAGAGTATCCTGCATCGAAACATTATGTACTACAGTTCTTCTGAATACATAATTTACTAACAGGTAAACGCAAATAAGAACAATGAGGAATAAAAATCCTGTTTTAAGAACTTTTAACGAAAAAGACGATACTTTTCTTTTCTTTTTACGTGCCATATTATATTTCTTCTGCCTTTTCGAGGGTAATTCTTGAAAGCTTTCCTTCTTTAAAATCATCAAGTAAAAGCTTCGCTGCGCGTTTAGTATCGGCTTCTGCGCCTTTTAATAAACAGTTTCTCTTAATTGCAATAGCTTTAAGTATTTCATAATCGCTAAGTCCTTCATCAACCTCATACCTATCAGATAATAATCCGCTGTGGGTTTTCTTAAGTGTAGCGATAAAACTTATCGAAAGCTCTTCAATATCTATTATTTCTTCATTAACAGATCCGATAAAAGCAATGTGCTCACCAATCATTTCATCATCAAACTTTGGCCAAAGTATACCGGGAGTGTCAAGTAATTCAATATTTCCTGCAATTTTGATCCATTGTTTTCCTTTTGTGACACCCGGTTTATTGCCTGTCTTTGCCGCTGCTCTTCCCGATAAAGTATTTATAAATGTTGACTTTCCTACATTCGGAATTCCGACAATCATAGCTCTTATCGGTTTGTTTTTAATTCCTCGTTTTAGATTTCTTGCAATAATCGCCTCAGAACTTTTTAATATTGCCTCATTAACCTGTTTTGTGAAATTCTTCATTCTTGAATTGACTTTAACTGCGTTAATTCCCTGAGATTTATAATAGTCAATCCACTCATTTGTAGCCTTTTCATCCGCAAGATCAGCTTTATTCAGAATAATAAGCCTTGCCTTGCCTTTTGATAATGTATCGATATCAGGATTTTTTGAGCTGACAGGAATCCTTGCATCCAAAAGTTCGATGACCAGATCTATCAACTTTATATTCTCCTCCATCATCCTTTTGGCCTTTGTCATATGGCCCGGATACCACTGTATATTCATCTAATCCTTCCTGCTTTCTTGTCTTTGAATTTAAGTCTGTACCAAACTTTGCCTTCTATCATTGACGTTTTAACATTACCGATATTGGCAGACCTTGAGTCCTCGGAATTAGTTCTGTTATCACCTAAAACAAAATACTCATCCGTATCCAGGATAATCTCTGATGATGCAACTCCTGCTTCCTTAGTATCAAATACAACATCGTCATTGTATACTTCATCGTTAATATACACATGACCGTTGTCTATTTTGATTTTCTCACCGGGAAGCCCTATTACACGTTTTATATACAGATGTGAATTCTGGTTTCCGTTTGGCTTAAATACAATTATGTCTCCTCTCTTTGGTGAGGAAAGATTATATGCGACTTTGTTTATATAAACATTTTGTCCGTTATATATTACAGGTTCCATTGATGAACCCACCATGCTCGTCTTAATGCCAAAAAACATAATAATTACAAATGCAAAGAAAATTGCAAGAAGTATCGCAAATGACCATGAAATCAGTTCATAAAACAGCTGTTTGTTGAACCTTCTTTTCTGCTTTTCATGAAATGAAAGAGTATGTTTTTTTCTTCTTCTAAATAATGCACTCATGGGAATAATTGTATCATAATAGCAATAACAAATGAATAATCATACAATAAAAAATCCGGAGCAAAGCTCCGGATAATTAATGCAAATTGTAATGTAAGTTTATTTAATAGCCTCTTTAACCTTAGCCTTTTTACCTACTCTGTCTCTTAAGTAGAAGAGCTTAGCACGTCTTACTTTACCCTTACGTACTACTTCAATCTTCTCAACGTGTGGGCTGTGGAGTAACCATGTCTTCTCAACTCCTACACCGTTAGAATTCTTTCTTACTGTGAAAGTCTCTCTGTTGCTTCCGCCCTGTCTCTTAATAACAGTTCCTTCGAAAACCTGAATTCTCTCTCTGTTACCTTCCTTAATCTTAGCGTGAACTCTGATTGTATCACCTACGCTGAATTCTGTAACAGAATCCTTAAGCTGTTCAGCTTCGATTTCCTTAATGATATCCATGTTCATTATATGTATCCTCCTAATATATATTAATCGTGTCACCATAAGCTTCAACATTCTTAACAAATATGCCAGAGGACTGTTTCCTACCTAGTGCAACTTGATTAGTTTACCATAATTTAATATATGATGCAATAGCAAATCACCTTATAAATCGACCTTTTTTATCTTTTTCATGTGTTTCAACAAATTTTTTATATAAATCCGGTCGTCTTTCCTCTGTCCTTATAAGTGACTGCTCAAATCTCCATTTCTCAACATTTTCATGATGTCCGCTCATTAATATGTCAGGAACCTTCTGCCCATGCCATTCATATGGCCTTGAATATTGCGGATATTCGAGTAAACCCTCTGAAAAACTCTCCGTCATGGCAGATTCATCATTACTAAGCACTCCGTCCACAAATCTTGATACAGTATCAATAAGCACCATTGCAGGCAGTTCTCCGCCTGTAAGTACATAATCACCTATTGAAATATAATCAGTGACGACTTCATTTAGTACACGCTCATCAATTCCCTCATAGTGACCACATAAAAGAATAAGTTCCTCTTCGTTTGCCAGTTCCTTTGCGATTTCCTGGTTTAGAACACGTCCCTGGGGAGTAAGATAAACCGTCCTTATTTTTTTACTGCTGTCAATACTGTCAGTTATTGCCTTATGACAAAGATAAACAGGTTCTGCCTGCATAAGCATTCCGGCACCGCCGCCATACGTATAATCATCGACTTTATTATGCTTATTAAAAGCAAAATCGCGAATATTAATAGCCTCAACGGAAATTATATTGTTTTTAATTGCCCTTCCTAAAATGCTCTGCTTTATTGCATCAAACATTTCAGGAAAAAGAGTCATTACGTGTATATTCAAATTGTTACCCTAAAATCTAGTCCAATAGACCGTCAAGTACATGAACCTTCATTTTTTTGTCAATAATGTCTACGTTAAGTATGCACTGCTTAATTGCAGGAAGAAGTAATTCCCTGCCGTCTGTACATTTAATCACATATACATCATTAGCACCGGTTTCTATTACATCTGTAACAGTCCCGATTTCTATATCGGACTCATTATATACATTAACACCTATAAGGTCTGCTATAAAATACTCATCTTTATCAAGCTTGATTGCATTTTCCCTTGTAACATATATAGGCTTTCCCTTATATTTTTCGATGTCATTTGGATTATCATATCCTTCGAATTTAACTATAGCGAACTGCTTAAAGAATTTAACGCCAGTAAGCGTCAATTTAATCATGTCGGATTCATTCATTTTATCTTTCGTATCAAGATATACTTCTTTAAGCTTTTTAAATCTTTTAACATCAGATGTCGTTGGAAAAACTTTGACTTCTCCGTGAACACCATGCATTGAACTTATTACGCCTACCTGTAATAAATCATTTGTATTAATCGCCAAATGAACCTCCTGTTAAAATAAAAAGTTAGGGCGCCGATTAGCGCCCTTTATCTCTTATTCCTGGACAATATCTACTAAAACTTTTTTAGTTTCCTTAGCAGATGCTGCCTTAACAACTGATCTAATGGCTTTTGCTATTTTACCCTGCTTACCTATTACTTTACCCATATCAGACTGGGCAACCTTAAGTTCAACAATTATAGCTTTGTCATCTTCTGTCTGAGTAACTACTACTTTGTCAGGATTTTCAACTAGAGATTTTGCGATTACCTCAACTAACTCCTTCATCAAAAAACCTCCGTAATATTATTTCTCAATACCAGCTGCCTTGAAAATCTTTGCTACAACTTCTGTTGGCTGAGCACCGTTTGAAAGCCACTTCTTAGCCTTTTCTTCATCAACCTTGTATGTTGAAGGCTCTGTATTTGGATCGTATGTTCCGATTTCATCGATACACTTACCATCTCTTGGTGATCTTGAATCTGCTACTACGATTCTGTAGAAAGCTGCTTTCTTCTGTCCCATTCTGCGAAGTCTAATCTTTACTGCCATTTTCATTCTCCTTAAATTTAAATAATATTATTACGCTCATTGCGTTATTTATTGAAAACACTGATTTGTGTTAACAAACATCTTAAAACGGAAATTTGAAGCCTCCATGTCTTTTTCCTTTACCCATAAGTCCCGGAATTTGCTTCATCATTTTCCTGCTCTGTTCAAACTGCTTTACAAGTCTGTTTACTTCAGCAATATCAACTCCTGCCCCCTTAGCAATTCTATGCTTCCTCTGAGGGTTTAATATGTCAGGATTTTGCCTTTCCTTCTTAGTCATAGAAAGTATTATCGCTTCGGTTCTTTTGAGCTTTTCTTCACTAACTGCCGACTCAATATCGGATGTCTTAACATTTCCCATACCCATCCCTGATAACCCGGGCATCATGGAAAGTATACTTGAAATTCCACCCATATTTTTCATCTGATTCATACTTTCAAGGTAATCCTCAAAATCAAACTTTCCCTTTTTTAACTTATCGGTCAGTTGCTTTTCTTTTTCTTCATCAATACTCTTTGATGCTTTCTCGATAAGAGTAAGCACATCACCCATACCAAGAATTCTTGAAGCCATTCTGTCAGGATAGAACTGCTCTAAATCAGAAAGTTTTTCACCCATTCCGACATAAAGAATCGGTTTTCCCGTAACTGCCTTAACGGAAAGTGCAGCACCGCCTCTTGCATCACCATCAAGCTTTGATAATATTACGCCGTCAATTGAAATTTTCTCATCAAATGATTTTGCAACATTTACAGCTTCCTGACCGGTCATTGCATCGACTACAAGAATTGTCTGGTGAACATTCGCTTCTCTCTTAATTGCAACAAGTTCATCCATCATTTCATCATCTATCTGAAGTCGTCCGGCTGTATCGAGAATAATTACATTATGTCCGTTTTTCTCAGCATATTGAAGCGATTTTTTTGCAATATCAACAGGATCTTTGTTATCTTCAATAGAAAAAACTTCAACTTCCTGTTTTTCACCGTTTACTAAAAGCTGTTTAGCGGCTGCAGGTCTGTAAACGTCACACGCTACAAGAAGGCATTTTTTCCCTTTTAGTTTAAGCTTTCCGGCTATCTTGGCAGTAGTGGTTGTTTTACCTGCACCCTGAAGACCACACATCATGATAACTGTTTTGGCTTGTCCGGGCTGCATTTTTATCTCGACTGTCTCAGAACCCATGAGGTTAGTCATTTCTTCATTAACAATCTTTATTACCATCTGTCCCGGATTAAGTCCATTCATTACATCCTGACCGACAGCACGTTCTTCTACTGATTTAACAAACCGCTTAACAACCTTAAAGTTAACATCTGCTTCTAAAAGAGCCATTTTAACTTCTTTAAGTGCAAGCTTAACATCTTCCTCTGAAAGACGTCCTTTGCCTCTTAAGCTCTTAAATACATTTTGTAATTTATCTGTTAATCCTTCAAATGCCATTTATCTGTATCTTACAGCTAAAGCTGTTCATTAATCTTAGTTAGTAATTCGTTTATGGATTTCTTAAGTTCCTCATCTTCTGACTTTTCAGCTTCTTTTCTAAGTTCATTTGAATACTTCTTGATTTTTTCAAAGCGGGATATCAGATGGAGCTTTGATTCATATTCCTCTAAAGCTTTATCACATCTTTTTATCTGATCATGAATTCCTTGACGTGAGATTCCATAATCATCAGCAAGCTCCGAAAGACTTAAATCACCATATACCGCGTCCTGATATATATCACGCTGTCTCTTGGTAAGTAAATCACCGTAAAAATCAAATAAAAGATTTCGCTCAATTATTTTTTCCATAACAAATATGGATTATATACTATATCAAAAGAGGTGTCAAGCATTTTTGCTTGACACCTCCTATAGCTTTTATTTCTAAATATTAAATATTCGTTCTTACAATCTTTGGACGATATCCTTCTTTTTCCAATGCATCCATAATTTCCTGCTTATGCTCTGTTCCAAATGCTTCAAGCGTAATTCTAAGTTCAACAGCAGCACTTCTGTTTGTAGATACAAACTGGTTATGTTCAAGCTTGATAACATTACCGTTTTTCTTAGCAATTACTTCTGCAACCTTTGATAACATTCCCGGCTTATCCGGAAGAAGAACAGAAACTGTAAAGATTCTGTCTCGCATAATAAGTCCTTGCTGAACTACTGAAGACATTGTGATTACATCCATGTTACCGCCTGATAAAATAGATACTATTTTCTTATTCTTAACATCTAACTGCTTTAATGCGGCAACAGTTAACAGGCCTGAATTCTCAACAATCATTTTATGGTTTTCAACCATATCAAGAAATGATACAACCAAATCTTCATCAGGAACAGTTATAATATCGTCAAGATTATCCTTAACAAATGGGAAAATCTTCTCACCCGGTGTCTTTACCGCTGTACCATCAGCAATTGTATTTACTGAAGGAAGTGTAACCACCTTACCTGCTTCAATTGAAGCCTTCATGCAGGCAGCACCTTCTGGTTCAACACCAATAACTTTAATCTTGGAATTCATAAGCTTTGCAAGCGTTGCCACTCCGCATGCAAGTCCGCCTCCTCCGATCGGGACTAAAATATAATCAACAAGAGGCAGCTCCTTAAATATTTCCATTGCGATAGTACCCTGACCTGTTGCAACAGTAAGATCATCAAATGGATGTATAAATGTATATCCTTCTTCTTCTGCAAGCTCTAATGCCTTGGCACATGCCTCATCATATACATCACCGTGAAGAACAACCTGTGCGCCATAGCTCTTTGTCCTGTTCACCTTGATAAGAGGTGTTGTTGTCGGCATAACAATAACTGCTTTTGCATTATACTGCTGTGCTGCATATGCAACACCCTGTGCATGGTTTCCGGCTGATGCAGTAATAATTCCTTTACTTCTTTCCTCTTCAGAAAGAGTGCTCATCTTATAATATGCCCCTCTTAGTTTATATGCTCCTGTAAGCTGCATATTTTCAGGCTTTAAATATACTTTATTCCCGGTGGCATCAGATAAAAACTTTGAATACTGTAGTTTTGTGTCTTTTGTCACACGCTTTACTACTTCTGATGCCTCTTCAAATTTATCAAGTGTTAACATATCATTCTCCTGTATCAAATAAAGCTTTTACAAAATCTTTAGAATCAAATTTCTGAAGATCTTCTATCTTTTCACCAACTCCTACAAACTTAACCGGAATATTCATCTGTGACTGGATTGCAATTACAATTCCGCCTTTTGCGGAGCCATCAAGTTTTGTAAGAATAATTCCGTTTATCTTTGAAGCTTCATTAAACTCTTTAGCCTGGCTTAATGCATTCTGACCCGTAGTTGCATCGAGAACTACAAGTGTCTCTTTGTATGCATCAGGACATTCACGCTCTATAATCCTGTCAATTTTCTTAAGCTCCTCCATAAGATTTTTCTTATTCTGGAGTCTTCCTGCTGTATCTATCAACAGCAAGTCGGCATCCTTTGCCTTAAATGAGTTAATGCCGTCATAAACTACTGAAGCCGGGTCCTGTCCTTCTGAGCCTTTAACTATATCAACACCGGCTCTTATAGCCCATTCAGTCAGCTGTTCAACTGCGGCAGCCCTAAATGTATCTGCGGCAGCCATTATTACTTTCTTGCCTTCGCTTTTATATTTTGCAGCAAGCTTTCCGATAGTAGTTGTCTTTCCGACACCGTTAACGCCTATTACAAGTACAATTGATTTCTTTCTTTCAAATTCGTAGTCGTTTTCTAAAACGCTCATTTTTTCTGAAATTGAATCAATAAGGCACTCTCTTAAGTCTTCAGGATTAAATATGTGTTTCTCAATTACATCTTCCTTAAGCTTATCAATAATTTCCTCGGTTGTATTAACGCCTATGTCAGAAGTAATAAGCACTTCTTCAAGCTCATCATATAAATCATCATCAATTTCCTTAAATCCATGAAAAATCGAATCAAGACCATATGAAATATTATTTCTTGTTTTTGAAAGTCCCTGTTTTAGTTTTTGAAAAAAACCAACTTTTTCTTCGCTCATATCATTCCTTAAAATCAATCATCTAAATCCTTATCAACAAGATTAACGGACACAAGTGCAGATACGCCCTTTTCCTGCATAGTAATTCCGTATAATCTGTCAGCCTTCTCCATTGTACCGCGTCTATGTGTAATAACAATAAACTGAGTATGCTTTGTAAGTTTATGAAGATATCCTGCAAATCTTCCTACATTCGATTCATCAAGGGCGGCCTCAATCTCGTCTAAGAGACAGAATGGTGACGGTTTAAGATTCTGAATGGCAAACAGCAATGCAATTGCAGTAAGCGCCTTCTCTCCTCCCGATAACTGCATCATATTCTGCAGCTTCTTTCCCGGTGGCTGTGCAATAATCTTAATTCCCGCGTCAAGAACATCAACATCCTGTTCAAGCTCAAGTGTTCCCTTTCCGCCACCGAACATCTCCTTAAATACTTTGTCATACTCTTTTCCGATTTCAATGAATTTTTCATTGAACTGCTTTCTCATATTTGTATCAAGGTCTTCAATTATTTCTACAAGAGATGTTTCTGCTTTAACTAAATCATCATGCTGTGTCTTAAGGAATGTGTATTTTTCCATTAATTCCTTATAATCTTCAATAGCGTTGACGTTTACGTCCCCAAGCTTTTTAATCTGGTCTTTAAGTGTTGAAATATTCTTTTTGATAACTGAAATATCCGATAAAGACTCATCTCTTAGTGCTTTTGCCTGAGATAAAGTTATTTCATATTCGGAGAACATATAGCTTACAAGTCCCTGGAGAGAATCTTCAAGCTTTTCTTTCTGGGAATTCAACCTATATACTTCTTTATCAAGATCGGCCGATTTCTTAGCGAGTTCTTCTCTTGTATCAAAGAATGATTTCTGTTTTAATGTAAATTCATTCTTTTCATTTATAACATTTTTGAGTTCTTCTTCATCTTCTGATTTTGAGTTGACAGAAGCCTCTATTGTGTCTTTAATCTTTGCAATATCTTCCTTCTTAGCTTCAATTTCCTTATCGGACACAGCTTTCTTGTCCGCCAAATCGTTCTTTTCTGAGTTAATCCTGTCAAGCTCTTCTTCTACTCTTGATAGGTTTTTAGCCTCAAACTCAACCTTCTGGCTAAGACCTGCAACCTTTAAGTCAAGATCTGTAGTTTCTATTACCTTTTTTGATTCTTTATCTCTATATTCTTCAAGAGAAGCACCATGCTGCCTGTTTTTTACTTCAATTTCTTTTTCAAGCTCTTCAGACTTTAAAAGCTTTGCCGATATATCTTCCTTGTTACCCGAAAGCTCCTTAATAAGGCTTTCCATTTCATGGCTCTCAGTTTCTAAATTTCTGTAGCCTTCTTTTGTTTCTTCGATTTTAGAAAGCATTGAGTCATACTTCATCTGAGCAGTATTCTGCAAGACTGCAAGATTCTGCTGCGATTCCTTAAGCATTTCAGACTCTTCCCTGATTTTGTCGCGCTTCTTCTTAGTATCTTCAATATCCTTCTTACAGTCTTCTATATGCTCCTTAGCTAAGGAAACATTTTTTTCAAGCTCTTCTATTTCACGTCGTCTTCCAAGGAGATTACTGTTATTCTTATATGAACCGCCGGCTAATGAACCACCCGGTGCGAGATATTCTCCTTCAAGTGTAACAAGTCTAAGCTTATAATCGTGCTTTTTTGCCATATTCAGAGCGTTATCTACTGTATCAACAATGGCAATTTCACCAAGAAGCTGTGAAACAACATCATCATACATTTTATCCGCTTTGACTATTTCAGATGCAATTCCGATAAATCCTTTTTCGTTTTTAATTTCAGGATATTTGAAATCAGGCCTTCTCCTTACTGTTGTAAGCGGAAGGAAGGTTGCGCGTCCAAGTTTATTCTCTTTTAAGTATGCAATCATCTTTTTAGCATCGGCTTCATCTTTTGTAACTATGTTCTGAATATTGCCGCCGAGTGCCGTTTCAATTGCAGTTTCGTATTTTTTATCTGCAGAAATAATATCCGCAACAACACCGATAAGTCCCTTTTGTGATTCCTTTTGTTCCATGACGCTTTTAACAGAGCTTCCGTATCCGTCATATCTTTCAGTGATGTTCTTTAATGCCTCAAGCTTTGAAAGAAGCTTATGATAATTATTCTGTGCATCAATTAAAGCATTATCTCTTTCTTCAAGATCTCTTCTTACAAGATACAGCTGTTCCGATAAGTGCTCAAAATTTCTGTCTGCTTCAAGAATCTTTTCATTAACGTCATTAAGTTCAGTCAAATATGTCTTTAATACGCTCTCAAGCTCAGCTTCTTCTGACTTTGCCTGCAAAAGCTTTGACTGGATTTCAGCTTTATGAATATTATGCTGTGATAAAAGTGTATCAAACTCTGTAATTTTTGTCTTAATTAATGCTCTGTTTGAAATAGTTTCAATTATTTCATTTTTACCATTCTCAATAGCTTCATTTAATTCTTCGATTTTTTTCTGAATTTCTGAAAGCTCATTTTTAGCAATATCTCTTGTCTTAATTAAGTCGTCAAGTTCTTCGTCTATTACTTTCTTTTCTGATAAAATGCGTTTATGTTCTTCATCTCTTAACGAATACTCTGCATTGAGCGCATTTTCACGTTCTTCAAAATGAGAAGCTTCAATCCTTGAAGTATTAATTTTTTCTTCAAGAACCTTGATTTCACCTTCTAACTTTTCTCTGATTACGCTCTCATTTGTAAGCTTATTGCGCTTCTCTTCAATCTTTGAATCAAGCTCTTCAATTTTTAACTCAATATCTGAATATTCCTGCTTAATACCCTCGTATTTTTCCTGGGTTTCTAAGAGGTCCTTATTTGCAATTGTTAATTTTTCTTCAATTGAGATAAGGTCACTGTCAATTCTCTTTGAATCAAGAAGGAATAAATTAATGTCATAGTTTTTAAGATCTTCTTTTTTCTTGAGGTAGTCTTTAGCAACTTCTGCCTGCTTAGCAAGAGGTTCAACCTGTTCCTCTAATACACCTAATATATCCCTGACTCTTACTAAGTTATTTCTTTCATTTTCAAGTTTCTTAATAGCGGCATCTTTACGTCTCTTAAACTTAACAATACCTGCAGCTTCATCAAAAAGCTCTCTTCTTTCTTCAGGTTTTCCGCTAAGAATCTTATCAATCTGCCCCTGACCGATAATGGAATATCCTTCTTTTCCGATACCGGTATCATAAAACATCTCCTTAATATCCTTAAGTCTTGATGTTGAACCGTTAATGAGGTATTCACTCTCTCCTGATCTGTATACGCGTCTTGAAACAGTAACTTCTTCATAAGCAATAGGAAGAGCATGGTCTGAATTATCAAGAGTAATCGAAACATAAGCATAGCCCATAGGCTTTCTTAATTCTGTTCCCGAGAAAATAACATCCTGCATGCTTGAACCACGAAGCTGCTTGACACTCTGTTCTCCAAGTACCCATCTTACAGCGTCTGCAACATTACTTTTACCGGAACCGTTAGGACCTACAATACCTGTGATTCCGTTGTTAAAATTGAATGTTATTTTATTGGCAAAGGATTTAAATCCATGAATTTCTATAGATTTTAAATACATTAAATATCTCCTGTTTACATTCTTTTTAATGCTTCATATGCTGCATGCTGTTCGGCACTTTTTTTCGACCTTCCGATTCCTGTTCCGTATTTTTCACCATTAATATATACATCAATTGTATATTTTTTATCATGTGCCGGTCCTTCTTCCGAAACAAGCACATATTCAAGAGTTTTCGATACAGCCTGTACTTTTTCCTGAAGTCTTGTTTTTGAATCTACAAATTCAATTTTCTTCTCCATATCGGTAAGCACATATTTTTGTATAAAGCATTTTGCTTTATCTAAACCACCGTCTAAATATATGGCACCGATTAATGCCTCAAAGACATCTGAAATAATTGAATCCCTGTCTCTTCCGCCTGTATTGTCCTCGCCCTTTCCGAGTAATAAATACTCAGAAAGATTAATTTCAGTTCTTGCAATATATGCAAGAGTAGGTTCACATACTAATGAAGCTCTTAACTTAGTCATTTCTCCCTCAGGCATTGACAAATACGTAGAAAAAATATAATCGCTTACCGTAAGCTCTAAAACTGCATCTCCCAAAAATTCCTGACGTTCATAGCTCTGTATTTTCTTCAGCTTGACTTCATTAACATATGACGTATGCGATAAAGCTGTGACAAGGTAATTCTCATCACTAAACTTATATCCAATCTCATCCTGAAGTTGTTTAATCTTTGTGATATCATTCATCTTAAGTTATAAACCATAAAAAAGAATGCTTAAACGCATTCTTTTTTGAATCCGTATGTAAATATAAAACTAGCTGATTGCCTGATTGATTTTCTCAATTGCATCTGATACTGTTACAATGCTTTCCGCATCTTCTGTTTCAATTTCAATATCAAATTCTTCTTCAATACCCATAATAATCTGGAATACGTCCAAAGAATCAGCACCTAAATCATCTACAAACTTTGTAGCCGGTGTAATTTCATTTTCATCAACATTAAGTACATCTGCAATAATTTTTTTAAGCTTATCAAGTTCCATATTTTTCACCTTCCCTATTAATAAATACTTAAATTAAATGTTAATTTTTGCACTTATTTTTCCGTTAATATCTGCTTCTTTAAAGGTTGCACACTGTAAAATTGTTGTTGTTACTTCTTTGGCCTTAGAACTTCCGTGTGTTTTAACTACTAAACCGTTAAGTCCAAGTAAAGGGGCTCCGCCGTACTCTGATGCATCGAACTTTTTCATAGTTTCCTTAAGTGCCGGCTTAACAAGTAATGCTCCCAATTTGGATCTTATGTTTGTCATAAGTCCTCCTTTAATTACTTTAAGAAGCGTTGAGCCCACACCCTCGTAAAGCTTTAAAATAACATTTCCAACAAAGGCTTCGCATACTATTACGTCACATACTCCTTTTGGAATGTCTCTTGCTTCAACCGAACCGATAAAATTAATGTCAGGACAGTTTTTAAGAAGTGGGAACGTCTCCTTAACGAGCATATTTCCCTTTTCTTCCTCCGCTCCGATATTGACTATTCCGACACTTGGATTTTTAATGCCCATAACGTGTTCCATATATATAGAACCCATTTTGGCAAACTGTACAAGCTGATTAGGCTTTGCATCAACATTAGCGCCGCAGTCGACAAGAATGGATACTCCTTTCTCTGTAGGAATAAGCGGTGCCAAAGGAGCTCTGTCAACTCCTTTTATTCTTCCGACAAGTATCTGCCCTCCGACAAGAACAGCACCTGTTGAACCCGCTGATACAAAAGCATCACAAACGCCCTCCTTAACAAGATTCATTCCTCTGACAATTGATGAATCCTTCTTTCTTCTGATTGCATTAACAGGCGGCTCAGCCATTTCTATAACTTCGCTGCAGTGAACAATCTCAAGTCTGTCAGATGAAAATATTGGAGCAACATTATCCATGCATTCCTTTATCTTTTCTTCATCTCCTAAAAGATAAATCTTAATTGAATCATTAAGCTTTAATGCATCGAGTGCGCCTTTTATGACTTCTAAGGGTGCATTGTCACCACCCATAGCGTCAAGTGCAACATTAACCATTTTATTATGCACCTTTCTTACAAATAAAAACCTTTTGTATTATACCATAACGATATTACAAAAAAAAAGATAAAATAAAAGGTTATGCTTTTATGCATAACCCTGATATTTGCAGGAGATGGGACTTGAACCCACACATAGTCACCTACGTCAGATTTTGAGTCTGATGCGTCTGCCATTCCGCCACTCCTGCCGACTGTCCGATTTTAACACAATCCTTTGATGATGTCAAAGCAGTCAAATGTAGCAAAGTAATCTTTAACAGTCTCTGCTCTTCTTATTAATTCAACGCTACCGTCCTCCTTTAATAGAAGTTCGGCTGATTTTAGCTTTCCGTTATAATTATATCCCATTGAATATCCGTGTGCTCCGGTGTCATGAATATAAAGATAGTCTCCGATTTCAATTAACGGAAGTTCTCTGTCAATTGCAAATTTATCATTGTTCTCACAGAGCGAACCTGTAATATCATAAATATGGTCCTTATTTTCATTCTCTTTACCAAGAACAGTAATATGGTGATAAGCTCCATACATTGCAGGACGCATTAAATTAACGGCACATGCATCACATCCAATATAATTTTTGTATGTGTTCTTCTCATGGATAGCCTTTGTTACAAGTGCACCGTGAGGACCTGTAATGAAACGTCCCATTTCAGTATAAATACTTACATCATTAAGTCCTGCCTTTACAAGAATCTCATCATATACTCTCTGAACATTCTTACCAATCTCAAAAATATCATTTTCATCCTGATCAGGTCTGTATGCAACACCTACTCCACCTGATAAATTTATAAAGCTTAAAGAAATACCAAGCTTGTCCTTTAATTCAACAGCTATCATAAATAACTGCTTTGCAAGGTCTGCATAATAATCATTTGTACATGTATTACTTGCAAGAAAAGCGTGTAAACCAAAGTATTTAACACCTCTTTCCTTAAGCATTTTATAGCCCTCAAAAAGCTGAGCCTTAGTAAATCCGTACTTTGCATCTCCCGGATTATCCATAATTCCGTTACTTAATTCGAAAACTCCGCCCGGATTATATCTTAAGCTCATTGTCTTAGGTAATTCACCTATTGTCTCTTCGAGAAATTCAATATGAGTAATATCATCAAGGTTAATTATTGCACCAATTTCATTTGCATAAGAGAATTCTTCTCTTGGAGTATCATTTGATGAAAACATTATCGAACTGCCATCAAAATTAAGTTCTTTTGCAAGCATAAGCTCTGACATTGATGAACAGTCTGCACCGCATCCGTATTCTTTCATAATATTTATTAAAAACGGATTTGGATTCGCCTTAACTGCAAAGTATTCCTTAAATCCCTTATTCCATGAAAATGCATCTTTTACATCTTTAAGCTTCTTTCTTAATCCTTTTTCATCATAAATATGAAAAGGCGTAGGATAAGTTTTTACAATCTCTTCAATCTGTTCCTTTGTTACAAATGCTTCTTTCTTCATAATATTTCTCCTCTGGTTTCTATTCCAAAAATCCTTCAACTCCGCGCTTTGATCCGTCGGAAGTAAGATTTGATTTTCCATCTGATGATTTTGCAATAATGTACTGCCCCTTAATCTGAGAGTCTTCGTTACTTGACTTTACCGCAACACCATTTTCAACCTTATAAGTATACTTAACCGAAGCTCCGCTCTTTGCCACACCGGTTAAATTCATCGTACCGTTTTCATAGCCATCAACATACTCTCCGGTAATAACCTGCTTAGAAAGTCCTGCCTCTCCTATTTTATCTTTATAGAAATTTGATGTGGCAGTTCCTTTACCGTTTGGCTTATCATTTTTGAACTCCCCTTCGAAAATATATGAGCCAATTGATGAGCTTTCTGCGTATACAGCTCTTATGTATATTCCGTTACCGTTTCTAACATCGTCAGAATAATCCCCGTAGTAAAAATAACCGTCAGCATACACGGCAATACCTTTTCCGCTACGTTTATTATTCTCATCCCTGTCTCCATAATAAAACGAGTTATCGCCGATAACTTCATCTACCATTTCGATGAATTCTTCGCTTCTTAACATCTCTTTTATCTTGTCCATATCGACCTTTTCAGCCTTGAACAGTTCAAGAAGCCTTGATAATTTGTCATTATGTGATTCTTCAAGAGCAATTCTCTCTGCTTCCTCTTGTGCTGCAGCCTCTTCTTCTGCCTTAATGCGTGCTCTTTCTATCTCTATATTGTCGGCCTTAATCTTCATATCGGTGTCATTTGTATTAACGTATCCTGTCTGAAGAGTAAGAAGCAGGTTATCTTCATCTGAATTATTCTCATATATTCCTGCCATTCCCCAATATGCATTTGTATTTAAAGGATTGTATGTCAAAGCATTCTGATATGCGCTTATTGCCTCCGGACCGTTTCCAAGTGTTCCGGCAAGCATTACATATGCATGTGCAATTGCTTCTTTTAATTCCTTGCTTTCGGGCTCATATTCCATAGCTTCATTGTACTTATCAATTGCCTCCTGATACATACTTAATTCCATCGCTTCATTTCCATCATTGATAAGAACAGCAATAGCATTATCATCAGAACGCATCACAGTTAAATAGTATGTAATAAAAATACCTGAAACCGAAAGTAGGACAACTACAATACCAATTATTATATTTCTAACTAAGTTATTCATTATATATTCTCAATCTGCCAGTCTATTTCACTAAGACCATTTGCTTTCAAAAACTCATTACACTTAATAAAATGATTGCAACCGAAAAATCCTCTATACGAAGATAACGGTGATGGATGAGGTGCCTCTAACACAAGCTGCTTTTTATTATTAAGCATTTTAGCCTTACTTCTTGCATTTGATCCCCACAACATATATACGATTGGCTTATCAAGTTCATTTAAAGCCATTATTGCCGCATCGGTAAATTCTTCCCAGCCTATACCCTTATGCGAATTTGCATTATGCGCTCTGACCGTTAACACTGTGTTAAGCATAAGCACTCCCTGCTTTGCCCATTTTTCCAAATATCCGTTGTTCGGGATATAAAGCGAGAGCTCGTCCTCAAGCTCTTTATAAATGTTAAGAAGTGACGGCGGTATTGCTACACCGGGCTTAACCGAAAATGAAAGTCCATGTGCCTGCCCCGGCTCATGGTAAGGGTCCTGTCCTAATATAAGCACTTTAACATCATTTATATCAGTCAAATTAAATGCGGTAAATATTTCCTCAGACGGCGGATATACAGTTGTCTTAGAATATTCAGAACGGACAGTATTATAAAGCTTTAAGTAATATGGCTTTTTAAACTCTTTTGAAAGAGCCTTTTCCCAGTCATTTATTAGTGCTGACATTATAATCTTACCGAAACACCTTTCTTCTTAAGATATTCCTTAACTTCTGCTATTTCAAGCTCCTTATAATGGAAAAGTGAAGCCGCAAGTGCTGCGTCGGCCTTTCCTACAGTAAGCGCATCATAAAAATCTTCTTTTGAGCCGGCTCCACCTGATGCAATAACCGGTACAGATACATTTTCTGATATGATTCTGGTAAGCTCAAGGTCATATCCTGCCTTAGTTCCGTCAGCATCCATACTTGTAAGAAGTATTTCTCCCGCACCAAGTTCGCATCCTTTTATTGCCCATTCAACCGCATCAATACCTGTATCAATTCTTCCACCATGTTTAAAAATATGAAAGCCATCAGGTGTTCTTTTTGCATCAATTGCCAAAACAACACATTGTGCTCCAAATTTGTCGGAAGCCTCCTTTATAAGATCAGGGTTGTCGATAGCTGCTGAATTTACTGAAACTTTATCTGCGCCCTCTCTAAGGATTGCCTTAAAATCATCAACAGTTCGTATTCCGCCTCCTACTGTAAACGGAATAAAAACTTTTTCAGCTACAGCTCTTACCATATCAACAACAGTATTTCTTCTGTCGCTTGATGCAGTAATATCAAGAAATACAAGTTCATCAGCACCTGCTTTATCGTAAGCGGCAGCTATTTCAACCGGATCTCCGGCATCTCTTAAATTTACAAAATTTACGCCTTTAACAACACGTCCGTTATGAACATCAAGGCATGGAATAATTCTTTTAGTATACATTATTTAATCTCAATAAAATTCTTTAACATCTTAAGTCCTGCATCAGAACTTTTTTCAGGATGATACTGGCAGGCAAATATATTGTCCTTTTCAACAGAAGCATGAATAGTGACATTGTACTCTGTTGTTGCCTTTACAATTTTCTCATCCTCTGCCTTTAAATAGAAACTATGGACAAAATACACATAAGGGTCACTTTCTATTCCGTTGAATAGTCTTCCATCACCCTTTAACGTAAGATTGTTCCAGCCCATATGCGGAATCTTTTTATATTCGCCTTCAGGTATTTTAACTATGCTTCCCTTTAGTAAAGACAATCCTTTGACATTTGGCGCTTCTTCACTGTTTTCAAACATAAGCTGCAATCCAAGACATATGCCAAGAAAAGGTGTTCCCTTTTTACATACATCCTCTATGATAGGAACAAGCTCATAGTGTTCAAGCTTTCCCATAGCATCTTTAAAGTTTCCGACTCCCGGAAGAATTACATGGTCTGCTGACATTATTATATTTTTGTCTCTTGTGATGATAGCTTCCTGACCTAAAAGTGTCATTGCTTTTTCAACACTCTTAATGTTTCCTGCATCATAATCAATTATTGCAATCATTGTATTTCCGCCTCTTCAGCTGATATTACAGGATTGTCTATTTCGGCCGTCGTATCAGAGTAGCCCTCTTCCATTCCTTCAATAACACTATCGCTTCCGCCCTTTGCATAGGTGTTGATAATGTAGGAATATTCCTCAACGTCCTCAATACTAATCCATTGTCTTGCTTTATCAATCGATACTCCGAACGAATTGTTAAGCTCATTTACTATCTGATAATAAATATCGTCAAGCTCATTTGTTACGTCAAGCTCGGATGCTTTTTCTGATAGCTCATCATATTTTTTCACACCTTGAACCAAAGCATTTAAAGCTTCCGGTTTCATATCAAGCAGCATGTAGTTATTATATGAATCAAGCTTTCTTTCTTCCTGTAAAAGAGTAACCGTTCTGTCATACATAAGCTGTTCTTTTTCGCTTAAACTATGGCCTTTAAGAAGGCTGTATGTCTCTTCATAATTATGCTGGTCATACTGCTCTTTTGCTTTCTTCTTGTCAAAAGCACTTGGCATTAAAAATGCACAAAGAGTAATAACAACGCCAAGCGAAAAACAGAGAATACATACCGGAATTACCTTCTTTTTCGGAAGCTTCTTCTTAGGAATTAAGGCTTCTTTTTCTTTCTGTTCAGCCTTTAACCTTGCTTTTTCAGCCTTTTTCTTCTCTTTCTCTGCTTTCTTTTTATCCTTTTCACTTGAAGGTGAGCCTTCTTCATCGAAATCACCATCCGATGATAGAGCATCTTTCCCCTTCTTCTTATTCTTTTTCTTTTTATCCTTTTTCTTTTTCTTTGAATCTCCTGCTTTCTCTAACTCAGCCAAAATTGTATCGTTTTCTGAAGCACCTTCAATAGCAATATCTACAGCCGACTCTTCAAATTTGACTGATGTATCAGCTTCGAGCTCATCATCATCATCATCAGATGCAACAAGTACATCAAGAAGTCTTGCAAAAAATCCTTTTCCTTTTTCTTTTATCTCACCTGATTCTTCTATATCAGCATCTTCTTTTGATTTTTTACGTCTTTTCTTTTTCTTCTTTTTATTCTTATTATTATCTGCTTCGTCAAGCAGAATATCTTCCATTCCGTCAAATAATTCTTCATCAGAAAGCATTCCGCTTGTGAAGTCCATATCGTCATTCAGGCTTTCATCTACCGGAATATTATTTTCGTCCTTAATAAGAATATCCCCTATCTCGGACATATCTTCATCTTCGCTTTCTGATAACATATCTTCAAGCTCTACTTGAATCTCCTCATTCTTTTTGTCAATTAGGGCTTCTTCCTTACCCATATTCTCTATATCCTGAAGCAAAGCTGCTATATCTTCATCTTCAAGAGTCTCTTCATTGAATATGTTTTCTAATCCCGTATTACCTAATTGTTCATCAAGCATTTCATCAAGTGAAGGCATTTCATCAGGAGAAGGGATTTCAATTTCTTCCTTGGAAGTATCGTCAACTTGTTCTATATTAGGTAATGTTTCTTCATTAAGTATTTCTTCAAATGAAATATCTTCAGGCTGAACTTCTTCTTGAAATATTTCATCCTGAATAGGCTGATTATCTGAAACTTCATCCGGCACCATTTCTTCATCCATATCAATCACTGTTTCTGATATGTCATCATCAGCAGCAACAGGAATACTTACCGGTATGCCCGATGTTATTGACATTTCCTCATCATTTTCATAAACATCTTCAGGAATATCAAGTAACGGAAGGTCAGAGAGTAACGCATCGGCTTCATCAACTATAGATAAACTATCCGTATTAGTATCATCAACTATAGATAAACCATCCGTATCAGTATCATCAACTATAGATAAACCATCTGCATCAGAAACATCAGAAGGTTCGACAGGTTCCGCTGTCTCAATATCCTCTTCTATTTCATTAAGTCCCGAAACGCCTCGTAATAATTTATCTAAATATTCTTCTGTAGCATTCATAAACTACTCCCAAAAACACAAAGTTTCACGAATAAAAGTTTACCACATTACAGTGTTTTAGACAATGAAAAAGTCGAATGGTTCTGCCCATCCGACTTAATAAAATAAATATATAAATTATTTGTTATATTCAGCTAAAAGTCTGTCAATCTCACGAACAAGATTTCCAATTTCAGGCTTTGAGAGCTGTGCATCTGCACCAAGCTGCTCACCCTTTATTCTCATTTCATCATTAACAAGTGATGAGAATACAACAACAGGAATATCCTTAGTCTTATCATCTGACTTAATCATCTTGATAAGTCTGTGGCCATCCATCCTAGGCATCTCAATATCTGTAATTACAAGCTGAACCTTCTTATCAAGGTCTCCATCCTCTACAGCCTGTGTAATGTACTCCCATGCCTCAAGTCCGTCTTCAGTACGGTGAATATTAACATATCCGGCCTTAGTAAGTGAATCATTGATAAGCTTATTAAGAAGATGTGAGTCCTCTGCAATGACAATCGGAACCTCTGATTTAGATCTTCCGAACATTGTCTCAACCTCCTGAACCTTAAGTCCTGTCTCAGGGCTTATATCAGATACAATCTTCTCAAAATCAAGAATAATTACAAGTCTGTCATCAAATTTAATAACACCTGTCGAAATACCGTCTGACTCTGAATTAATAGTTGCATCAGGCTTAATAATGTCAGCCCATGATACTCTTCTTATTCCAATAACCTTATCAACATGGAATGCAACATCTAACTTGTTAAAGTTAGTAATGATAAATAAACCTGTAGGCTCCGAATCGCCCATCTGTAAAGCATTCTTAAGACTGATTGCCGTAATCATTTCCTGACGTGGCATGAAAATACCTTCTATGCTCGGATGAGAATTAGGTACCGGTGTAACAGGCTGATATGTGATGATTTCACGAATCTTTGCTACATTGATACCGTATGAATTATCTCCAAGCTTAAACTCAAGAATCTCAAGCTCATTTGTTCCATTTTCTAATAAGATTTTTGTGTCCATACCTTCACCTTCACTTTATTAATTTACCCCTGATGTTAAATACGATAAACACCTCACGTACAATATATCATAATTTGACAGAAGCAACAATAACAAATCAAAAAATAGTTACCATAATGTATGTTGACCATCATTATTGTAAACAAAAATAAAAAAGGTGTAACCAATTATCAGTTACACCTCAAAAAAATATATCATTATATTTAATCTTCTACGTCAGGAGCTTCTTCCTGCATTTTCTGAATATCATCAAAAGCAGAATACATAGGCTTTTCATCTGAACCCATAAATGTACGTCTTACATAGTTGGCTGTAATCTTTGCTACTATAGGTGATAATGCAAGTACACCAATAAGGTTAGGAATCATCATAAGACCGTTAAATGTATCTGACAAATCCCATGCAAGTGAAAGTTCCATAGTACTTCCGAAGAATACCATTACTACGAATACAACCTTGTAAATAATAGATGCCTTCTCACCGAAAAGATATTCAAATGCGGTCGTTCCGTAATGGCTCCATCCAAGAACTGTTGAATATGCAAAAAGAAGTATTGCCACAGCAATAAACATCGGTCCGATTGCGCCAAATACATTTCCAAAGCATAAACCTACAAGGTCAGAACCGGCACTGTCTGTAACCATTTTGCCTGTTGTAAGGTCTACAAAACCGGATGAGAGGATAACGAAAGCTGTAAGTGTACATACAACGATTGTATCTGCAAATACTTCGAAGATACCCCACATACCCTGTCTTACAGGCTCCTTAACATTAGAGCTTGAGTGAACCATAACCGATGAACCAAGACCTGCCTCATTTGAAAAGGCACCTCTCTTAAAGCCCCATGTAATCGCCATCTTAATTCCGTATCCGATTGCACCGCCGGCTGCTGCATCAAGAGTAAATGCACCTTTAAAGATAGCACTGAATACTGCTCCGGCCTGTCCGATATTAATAATACAGATTACCAAAGCACCTGCTATATATGCAATAGCCATAAATGGAACAATTTTTTCTGTAACGGCAGCAACTCTTTTAAGTCCGCCAAGTATTACAAGTGCTGAAAGAATAACAAGTAAGAATCCTGTGATTCTTGGATCAATATTAAATGCACTCTTCATGTTACCTGCAATCGAGTTAACCTGCGACATGTTACCGATACCAAATGAAGCAAGTAAACAAAATACCGAGAAAAGAACCGCAAGAAATGCACCAATCTGCTTACAACCCTTCTTTGCGCCAAGTCCGTCTCTTAAATAGTACATTGCTCCTCCGGCCCATGCACCGTTCTTGTTTTTACGTCTGTAAAAAATACCGAGAACGTTTTCTGAGTAGTTTGTCATCATGCCGACAAGAGCCATAATCCACATCCAGAATATTGCACCCGGACCACCCTTTATAATAGCTGTTGCAATACCGACAATATTTCCTGTACCGATTGTTGCGGCAAGCGCTGTACAAAGCGACTGGAACTGCGAAATCTGCTTGTCATCTTTATCGGTGTGTTTTGTAATGTGTTTATCATTAAAAATAGCACCGATAGTCATGCTCCACCAATGTGAAAGATGGCTGAACTGGAATCCTTTATTTACTATTGTCATTACAAGACCTGAAATAAACAGAAGTGCAATTCCGAATGTTCCCCATACAATGCCATTAATAACACCATTAACGGAAGTAATTGTTTCTAACATAGTTTTCTCCTCACTTTTTATATTTAGTCGTTCTATGTAAGCTTATTCTTATAAGCTTATGATAAAAAAAGAGACGGTAATTTCTACCGTCTCCATTGACTACTTCACTATGATAAATCATTAAATTCAATTTGTCAATACGACAAATTTATCACTGCCCTATTTAGTCTGCGATTCAATAACCGACACTGCCTTTACCAAACATTCATCAATGCCTGCCGGATTCTTACCGCCGGCCTGTGCCATATTAGGGCGTCCGCCGCCACCACCGCCTACAAGGCCTGATATTTCTTTAATAAGATTGCCTGCATGAGCTCCTTTTTTAATTGCATCATCTGTAACCATCGCAATAAGGTTAACTTTACCATCTGTTTCTGATGCAATTACTACTACGCCTGATTCAATCTTAGTCTTAAGCTGGTCTCCCAAGTCTCTAAGACCGTTCATATCAACTCCTGATACTTTAGTAGCAATGACCTTAACTCCATTAACTTCCTTAATGTCATTTTCCACATTACCAAGTGACTCTTTTGCAGCCTTTGACTTAAGTGATTCTATCTCTGAGTTAAGTGCCTTGATTTCTGCAAGCATCTTTGTAATCTTATCAGTCAAATCAGCAGTTGAGCACTTTGCTGCCTTTGCTGCTTCGTTAAGCGTCTTTTCAACTTCAGCATAATAGCTTAATACATTGTCACCTGTAATCGCCTCGATTCGACGTGTTCCTGCTGCGATACCGCTCTCCGATAAAATCTTAAATGCCTTAATGTCTGCTGTGTTTTTAACATGTGTACCACCGCAGAATTCCTTAGAAAATTCGCCCATTGATACTACACGTACCGTATCTCCATATTTCTCGCCAAAGAGCGCCTTAGCACCTGTTTTCTTGGCATCTTCAATACTTAATACTTCTGTGCTAACGACTAAGCCTTCTTGTATCTTTTCATTAACAAGCTTTTCAACCTTTTCGATTTCTTCTTTGCTCATAGCCTGACCGTATGAGAAATCAAAACGTGTTCTCAATGAATCCTGTGAAGAACCGGCCTGATGAACACTATCAGAAAGTACTTCCTGAAGAGCACTCTGTAAAAGGTGTGTTGCAGAATGGTTTCTGCATGTCTTTGCTCTGTTATCGCTGCATACGCTTAATGAGCACTCATCGCCGCATGCAATTGTCCCCTCTGTTACCTTTCCTACATGTCCGATTCTGTCTGAAGGAAGCTTTACTGCTTCTGTTACCTCAAACGAACCGTTTTCAGTACGGATAGTACCGATATCCCCAAGCTGTCCACCCATTGTTGCATAGAAAGGTGTTTTGCCTGTAATAATTACGGCTTCATCGCCACCAGCAATCTCATTCTTTAATTCGGATCCGCTTACAATTGCCAAAATCTTATCATCAGCACTTAACGTGTCATATCCGATAAACTCAGAAACAATTGAAGCATCTATTTCATCATATACTTTACTGTCCTTGTCACTAAGCTTCTGTGAAAAGCTCATGTTGTCACGTGCAAGCTGCTTCTGTTCTTCCATTGAAGCCTTAAAGCCTTCTTCGTCTACACTCATGCCGTTTTCATTCGCAAGCTCAACAGTAAGTTCAACTGGGAATCCGAATGTATCGTATAAGTAGAATGCATCCTTTCCTTCAATCTTATTCTTAGATGCTGCTTTTACATTATTAAGAATCTTATTGAATTCCTTTTCACCATTCTCAAGAGTACTCTCAAAACGAGCGATTTCCTTTTTAAGCTCATCAAGGATGAATGAACGGTTTTCTAAAAGCAACGGATAGCTCTTCTTATATGAAACATCAATATAATTAGCTGCAATTGCAATCAAATCTTCTGTCTTGATTCCAATAGTTCTTGCATGACGTACAGCTCTTCTTATTAGTCTTCTTAATATATAACCCGCTCCGGTATTTGAAGGCAAAAGCTTTGCTTCATCACCGATAAGCATAACGCTTGTACGAATGTGATCTGCAACGATTCGCATTGACTTTGTTGACTTCTCATCTGATAAATATTTTATTCCCGATGCCTTTTCAAGCATTTCGATTACAGGTGCGAAAATATCAATCTTATATACATCACTCGTTCCATTAAGGAATGCAAGGTTTCTTTCAAGTCCCCATCCTGTATCAACATTCTGCTGTTTAAGTGGAGTAAGATGTCCGTCATGATGCTTTTCATATTGCATAAATACATCATTTCCGACTTCTGTATACTTGCCACAGTGGCAACCCGGCTTACAATCAGGGCCGCAGTCTTCTACATCCTTAACAATGAACATTTCCGAATCAGGGCCGCATGGTCCGTATTCAAGTCCCCACCAGTTGTCTTCTGCAGGAAGATAGAATATATTCTCCTTTTTGAATCCTGATTCCTCTCTGCACTTTGCACCCTCTTCATCTCTTGGTGCATTTTCGTCACCTGCAAATACAGTAGCTGCAAGGTGATCTCTGTCAAAGCCGAACACTTCTGTAAGAAGCTCATAGCTCCATTTACATCTTTCCTTCTTGAAATAGTCTCCAAGAGACCAGCTTCCCATCATTTCGAAGAATGTAACGTGACTCTCATCTCCTACTGAGTCAATATCATTTGTACGAACACATCCCTGAACATTGCAAAGTCTTGTTCCCTTTGGATGTTTTTCTCCTAAAAGGTATGGCATAAGAGGCTGCATACCTGCAACATTAAATAAAACTCCTGTCGAACCGTCTGATACAAGTGATACTGCACCACAGTTAACGTGGCCTCTTTCTTCATAGAACTTAATCCATGTATCTCTTAAATACTGTGAAGTGAATTTATCCATATTTTACTCCTGATCCTATAAAAGATTTACACCGCATTTAGCAGCATATTCTACAATTCCGTCTTTCCAAATTGAACTTTGAACTTCTCCTACATGTGCCCTTCTTAAGAAGAACATACATATTCGGCTCTGTCCAATTCCGCCTCCGATAGTATACGGAAGCTCTTTATCTAAAATCGCCTTCTGGAAAGGAAGCTTTGCTCTTTCTTTACAACCGGCAATTTCGAGCTGTTTCATAAGTGAATCCTCATCAACTCGTATTCCCATTGATGATAGTTCAATGCTTGAATCAAGGACAGGGAAATATACAAGTATATCTCCGTTAAGTTCCCAATCATCATAATCAGGTGCCCTTCCGTCATGCTTTTCACCGGAAAGAAGTGCTCCGCCGATTTTCATAAGAAATACAGCTTTATGCTCTTTTGTGATTTCGTTTTCTCTTTCCTTCGGTGTAAGCTCAGGCCATCTGTCTTCAAGCTCCTGAGTAGTTATAAACGTAATCTCATCAGGAAGAATTTTATTTATTTCCGGGTATTTTCCGTTAAGATAATCTTCTGTTTCCTTAATAGCAGAATAAATTGACTTTACAGTATCCTTAAGTGTATCCGTATTTCTGTCAGTCTTTTCAATTATCTTTTCCCAGTCCCACTGATCGACATATATCGAATGAAGGTTATCCGTATCTTCATCTCTTCTGATGGCGGTCATGTCTGTGTAAAGACCTTCCCCTGTAAAAAATCCGTACTTCTTTAACGCCATCCTTTTCCATTTTGCAAGAGAATGTACTATTTCTACTTCTTTATCACCATTCTCCTTTATTCCAAATTTAACCGGTCTCTCAACACCGTTTAAGTTATCGTTAAGTCCTGATTCGGGTGTAACGAACAATGGCGCCGACACTCTTGTAAGATTAAGTGCTTTTGCAAGCGCGACTTCAAAATAGTCTTTTACTTCCTTAATCTGAATTTCAGTTTCCCTGATTGTCTTAGGGCTTTTATACCCTCTTGGAATAAATATACCTTCCATCTTCCTTCTCTCCTTAGTTTCCTGTCCCCATTGACAGAAATAAACTTAAGTGTACTTATATTACATCTGATGCCTTACGACCTTATACTCGTCATTGAATATAAAATAAGGACATTTGTAATTGGAGTTTTGAACTAAACGACCATACTCATCTTCATCAAGTTCCATTTGACAATAGTATTCTTCAAATTCCTCGTCGTATATGAAATTTCCACATGATTCACAATTTACGTCACTCATACCAAGTGTGTATTATATCACAATATGCTATCTGTCACCATACTGGGAATTATAAAGATTATAATAAAATCCTTCTTTTTCAATCAGACTTTCATGATTTCCGCTTTCAATTATGTGTCCATCCTTCATAACAAGTATTGTATCGGCATTTTTAATCGTTGAAAGCCTGTGTGCAATAATAAAACTTGTCTTTCCTTCCATGAGCATATTAAATGCACTTTGTATCTTTTTTTCAGTTCTTGTATCAATTGACGAAGTGGCCTCATCAAGAATTAACATAGGTGGCAGCAAAAGCATTATCCTTGCAATACACAAAAGCTGCTTCTGTCCCTGCGAAAGACTTCCTCCGTCATCTGAGATTATTGTATCGTATCCGTTCTCAAGACGTCTAATAAATGAATGTGCATGTGAAGATTTTGCCGCCCTTAAAATTTCTTCTTCACTTGCATCCGGCTTTCCTAAGCATATGTTATCTCTTATTGTACCGTTTCTAAGCCAGGTTTCCTGAAGCACCATTCCATAATTGCTTCTTAAAGACTCTCTTTGAATATCCTTAATATCGTATCCGTCAACACTGATAATTCCTTTGTCTGTATCATAGTATCGCATTAACAGATTGATAATGGTAGACTTTCCCGCACCGGTCGGTCCGACAATTGCAACCTTCTGTCCTTTTTTCACAGAAAGGTTAAAGTCTTCAATAAGCTTCTTTTCTTTATTGTATGAAAAAAATACATCTTTGATTTCAATATTGCCCTCTAAGTCATCAAGACAAACTGCGTCAAATTTGTCTAAAGGTTCACTTTTTGCATTAAGCAGCTCAAATATTCTCTCAATGCAGGCAAATGCATTCTGTAATTCCGTAATAACCCCGGTTATTTCATTAAATGGCTTTGTATACTGATTCACATAGCTTAGCATACATGTAAGAATACCAATACTCATATTACCTGAAATAACACCTATTGCACCAAACAATGCAACAAACGCATAAATTACATTATATACAAATCTTGTCATCGGATTTGTAAGTGAAGAAAAGAAAATTGCCTTTAGCGAAGCGTTTTTCAGGTCTTCATTCATAGAGGCAAATTTTTCAATTGTCTGTTCTTCCCTAGAAAAGGCTTTTACAACTTTTTCATTTGAAATCATTTCATCAATGAATGCTGTCTGTTCACCCCTTGTTTCAGATTGAAGCTTAAACATATTAAACGTCTTTTTTGAAATAAAGCTTGCAACAAAAAGTGATAAAGGAGTTAATAAAACAACAACTAATGTAATACTTATGCTCATTCTTATCATAAAAATAAGAGTGCCAATAATAGTAACCACACCGGAAAAAGCCTGCGTAAATCCCATAAGAAGTCCATCCGCAAACTGATCGGCATCAGCTATTATCCTTGATACGATGTCTCCTTGTGAATGAGAGTCTATATAGCTGAGCGGAAGTGTCTCAATCTTTTGAATTGCATCATTTCTTAAGTCACGAACAACATAGTATGTAATTTTATTGTTAATCAGATTCATCACCCACTGAAGAATCATAACAATAACCGAAAGAATGATAACCTGTGTAAAAACAGGAATTATTTTGCCCCAGTTTGTTTTATCACCGATACAATCGATTGCCTGTCCGATTTTTAGCGGAATAACAAGTGTAAGTATTACAGAAAAAAGTGCTAAAAGCATCGATAACACAACAAAGAGTGAGTACGGTTTAATTCTTTCAAGAAGTTTTGAAAATGTAGATTTATTCCTCATTTTACCGCCTCCTCAAACTGTGTATAATATATTTCCCTATATACTTGTGAACTATCAAGAAGTTCATCTGAGGTGCCTATTCCCGCAATCTCTCCATCTTCAAGCACAATAATAATATCAGCATTTATTACAGAAGATGCACGCTGTGTAACAATAAAAGTTGTAGGATTATAGCTTAAGCTTCTGATATTAGCGTTAAGTGTTTTTTCCGTTACAAAATCAAGAGCCGAGGCTGAATCATCAAGAATTAATATCTCAGGCTTTTTAGCCAGTGCTCTTGCAATTGTTAATCTCTGCCTTTGTCCGCCTGATAAATTCTTACCGTTTTGTTCAATATAAGAATCAAGCCCACCCTTAACTTTAATAATATCATCTGCAACTGCAAGTCTTGCTGCCTCATTTAACTCATCATCGGATACATTTTTACATCCGTATCCTAAGTTTTCTCTGATTGTTCCTTTAAATAATACAGCCTTTTGCGGAACTACTCCTATCTTATCCCTAAGCTCATTTATTTCATATTCTTTAACGTCTTTACCAAATACAAGTACTCTTCCGTCTGTTGCATCATAAAATCTTGGAATCAGTGAAACAAGGGAAGTCTTTCCCGAACCCGTTCCTCCGATAATTCCGACAACCTGACCTTTTTTCACCTTAAGCGAGATATTTTCAATAGAATAATCAGAACTGCTGTGATATCTTAGTGAAACGTTATCAAATTCTACGGCAGTATCTGTATCATAACCATCAGAACGATTTGCATCCCGGTTTATATTTTCTTTAGCTGTTTCATCAGTTCTTATCTGTGAATTTTTTAATAAAAATACATCTGAAATTCTTCCTGCTGATGCAAGTGCCTTATTTAGTGTGATAATAAGATTAGCAAGCTTAATAAGTTCAACCAGAATTTGTGACATATAATTGTAAAGCGCGATAACTTCACCCTGAGTAATGATACTGTCATCAACGCGTATGGCGCCTGTATAAATAAGGCAAACAATTCCGATATTTACTATTGCATACGTTAACGGATTAAGCGAACCCGACACTCTTGTACTTTTAATCTGATTTAATACAAGCACATCATTTCGCTTTTTAAACTCTAAAATCTCATCCTCTTCCTTGCAAAATGCCCTGATAACCCTTACACCCGAAAGGTTTTCTCTTGTAAGAAGCAGAATGTTATCAAGCTTATTCTGTACTTCCTTAATCATCGGAATGTTTGTTTTCATAATGATGTATACGACGATAAACAGAATTATTATCACATATACAAAAATCATTGCGGCCTTTGCATCAATTGAAAAGGCCATAATCATTGCACCCAAAACAACGAAAGGGGACCTTAGGAAAAGGCGCAGAAACATGTTTACGCCAGACTGTGTCTGATTGACATCACTTGTCATACGTGTAATCATCGTCGATGTTGTAAGATTGTCAATTTCCTTATATGACAAAGACATAAGGTGTGAGAACAAATCCTTTCTTAAATCGGCAGAAAAGCCTGTTGCCGCTTTTGCCGCAAAGTACTGCGCGGTAACTGAGCTTAATACCCCGACGAGTCCCAGAACAATCATTATTCCAATACATGTATATACATATTTTAAGTTGTTCTGCTTTATTCCCATGTCAATAAGTCTTGCAACTACAAGCGGTAAGAAAAGCTCGAATGAAGCTTCAAGCATTTTAAACAACGGTGCCAAAACACATTCTTTTTTATATTTATTTAAATATTTAAGTAATTTCTTCATGGCTTTCTGATTATATCACATAAATATATTATTATTCCTGTTTCATAACGAAAAAAAAGCTCCCAGGAAACCCTGAGAGCTCTTAGTTTAAAATTAATCCTGTGCAATGATTTCTTTCTTGTTGTAAGAACCACAAGCCTTGCACACTCTGTGAGGCATCATAAGTTCGCCGCACTTTGAACATTTAACAAGATTTGGAGCAACCATTTTCCAGTTTGCTCTTCTCTTATCTCTTCTTCCCTTTGAAGATTTATTCTTTGGACAAATTGACATCAGACACACCTCCTTATCGATATAATCGATATTTAAATGGCTACGCCATAAAAAATCATCATAAGACGCCTTAAAACGTCACTTGCAAAAGTATACAATTTAGATTACCTTTTGTCAACAGTTTTTTAAAGTACCTTTGACAAAAATTCCTTGAGCCTTGGATTCTTCGGGTTTGTAAAGAACTCTTGAGGTGGTGCAATTTCCTGAATTACACCTTCATCAATAAATGCAACTCTTGAGGCAACTTCTCTTGCAAATCCGATTTCGTGAGTTACAACGACCATCGTCATACCACCTTGTGCAAGCTCCTTCATTATTTCAAGAACACCTCCAACCATTTCCGGGTCAAGTGCGGAAGTCGGCTCATCAAAAAGAATAACATCCGGTTCCATTGCAAGACTTCTTGCAATTGCCACCCTCTGTTTCTGTCCGCCGGAGAGCTGATTCGGATATGCGTTTTCCTTATCAAGAAGGCATACATAGTCAAGAAGCTCTCTTGCCTTTGCTTTAGCCTCATCTTCTGTCTTAAGTGAAAGCTTTACAGGAGCAATTGTAAGGTTATCAATAACGGAAATATGAGGAAAAAGATTAAAATGCTGGAAAACCATTCCGATTCTCTGACGTAATTTATTAACGTCGGTCTTTTTAGAATTAATCTTGGTACCCTCAAATATAATTTCACCATCTGTTGGTGTTTCAAGTAAGTTAAGACAACGGATAAATGTAGACTTTCCTCCACCTGAAGGACCAACAATTACAAGCACCTCGCCTTGGTGAATATCTATATCTATTCCCTTTAAGACTTCTAAATCGCCAAAGTTCTTCTTAAGACCTTTTACTGAAAATAATACATTATTATCGCTCACTTGCACGTAACCTCCATTCTACCTTCTTCGCTAACGCCTGAAGTCCGCATACAATAACAAGATAAATAATTGCTACGGCAATAAGCGGAAGAAACGCTTCATATGTACGGCTTCTGATAATATCGCCACCCTTTGTAAGGTCCATAAGTCCAATATAACCACAGACCGATGTTTCTTTAAGTAACACAATGAGCTCATTCATTAATGCAGGAAGCACATTTTTGATAGCCTGAGGAATGATAATAAATCTCATTGTCTGTGAATATGTAAATCCAAGACTTCGTCCTGCCTCAAACTGCCCCCTGTCAATTGACTGGATACCGGATCTGACAATTTCTGCAACATATGCTCCTGAATTAATACCGAATGTCAGTATTGCAACCATAATTTTATTTGTTGATGATGCAAAAATGACATAGAACATAATAAGCAGCTGTACCATTACAGGTGTTCCCCTGATTACTGTAAGGTATGCATTACAAATTGCATCAAGAATTTTCAAGTTGCTGTTTCTCTCATGAGTAGTTCTTATTATAGCTACTAAAAATCCCAATAGGATACCCAGTAATACAGCAAAAATTGTAATCAATACAGTATTACCAAGTCCCTTTACAAGATACAGATATCTTTGTTCATCAATAAAGTTCTGTGTAAATCTTTCAGCAAAGCTCATCGTTTAATCCTCTGACTATTTATTAAAAAAACAGGTCCTTATTACAAAAGGACCTGTACATTATATCACAATATTTTTTGTATACAAATTATTTTCTTACAATAATAACCTGTGTTGCAGTTGTGTATGGATCTGTGAAATCAATGTTCTTAAGTCTGTCTTCGGTAACTGTCATACCTGCTACACCGCAAGTAGCCTTTCCTGACTGAACAGCTGTAATAATTGAATCAAATTCCATATCTTCAATCTGAAGTTCCATTCCAAGCTTATCAGCAACTGCCTGCATCATTGAAGGATCAATACCTACAACCTTATCTCCCTCATAGTACTCATATGGCTCAAAATATGCATTTGTTGCCATGATGATAGTACCGTTAGATCTGTCAATTCCTTCAGGTGATACATATTCATGCTGGCCTCTCTCTTCACCGATAAAGTTGGAAATGATCTGGTCAAGAGTACCATCTGCCTTAAGCTCTGCTAAAGCTTCGTTAACCTGAGCAGTAAACTCAGAGTTTTCTTTAGCAACACATACTGCATACTCTTCTAATGCAAAAGGATCGTCAAGAATAGTAAGATCAGGATTCTTCTCAACGAATGCCTTTGCCGGCTGCTCATCAATGATTACACAGTCAATCTTACCTGTCTTAAGAGCAGATACAGCATCGTTTCCTTTGTTAAATCTCTCGATTGTGCTGCCTTCTGCTTCATAATCTGATGCATAGATGTCACCTGTCGTTCCAAGCTGAACACCGATTACCTTTCCCGGAAGGTCATCAACAGAATGAACTGTATTTTCTTTCTTAGAGCCACATCCTACTAAAGAAAATACCATAGCAGCAAGTACTGCAAAACTAATTACTTTTTTCATAATTCTCCTCCTTAATATATTGTTAATACAAAACGTATTACGGACTATTATAACACAAGCTGTGCCTGAACTGCAGTAAGTGCCACTACACCAACTATGTCTTCTGCAGAACAGCCTCTTGATAAATCATTTACAGGTCTTGAAAGTCCCTGGAGCATCGGACCATACGCCTCTGCCTTAGCAAGTCTTTGAACGAGTTTATATCCAATATTTCCGGCATCAAGATTAGGGAATATAAGTACGTTAGCCCTACCTTCCACCTCACTGTCAGGAGCCTTGGATTTGGCTACAGACGGTACAATTGCTGCATCAGTCTGAAGTTCTCCGTCAAGGCAAAGATGCGGATATTTATCTTTTGCAATTTTCGTAGCTTCAACCATCTTATCAACAAGTGGATGATGTGCTGAGCCCTTGGTAGAATGTGAAAGCATTGCAACAATCGGCTTAGCTCCTACAAGATTTGTAAAGCTTCTTGCAGACGAATTGGCAATACATGCAAGTTCCTCAGCTGTCGGGTCCTGGTTAAGGCCACAGTCGGCCATTAAGAATGTTCCATTCTCTCCAAGCTCACAATTCGGTACATCAAGTACAAAGAAACCTGATACAAGTTCAACACCCGGAGCCGTTCTTAATATCTGAAGTGAAGGTCTTAATACATCTGCTGTAGCATGGCACGCACCGGCAACCATTCCGTCAGCATCCTTCATCTTAACCATCATGACACCAAACATAAGGTAATCATTTAAAAGATTAGCTCTCGCTGCTTCTAATGTCATACCCTTTGATTTACGAAGTTCAAAAAGAGTCTCAGTATATTCATCAAGCCTTTCAAAATGTTCGGGATCTACTACCGTAACCTTAGATAAATCGAGGTCAAGCCAATGAGCACCTTCCATTATCTTTTTATATTTACCAACCATTATTACGTCGGCTATTCCTTCTCGAATAATCTGTCCGGCTGCAATAAGTGTACGTCTGTCGCTTGTCTCAGGCATAACAATTTTCTTGATGTCCTGCCTTGCTCTTTCTTTTATTTCTTCAATAAATGACATTTTAATTACCCCCGAATTCCTTCTTAAAAATAATTATATGTCATGAAATTCTTGTATACAATAATAAAGCCCAAAGAAATTGTGCAAAATGAGATACAAGAAATAAGGACTTTATCGGGCTTATCAGCCCTGAAGTCCTCTTGACTGTCTGTCCATATCCTCTATTACAATGTCATAAATCTCGCCAAGCGTTGAACAATATTCAAGCACCTTCCATGGCTCATTTGTGTGATAATGAATTTTAATAAGTTCTTCATCTCCGACTGCTAAAAGACAGTCACCCTTGAAATTTTCAACAAAATAATCGTTGATTTCATCTTCATCAAGATCTTCACCCTCGATAAGAAGCTGAGTATCATATCTGTATTCCAGTTCTTCTGACATTTCAATCCTCCTTAAGTTCACTCATAAATATAAATAATTTACCAAAAAAGACCGTTTTTGTAAAATCATAATATAACTATCTTTTGTGATAATTCCGATACATATTCACATCCATACCTTGACGAAACCAATCCAAGATATAATTCGGATGCATTCAATGTCTCAAAAAGAAGCTTTAATGTAAGCGAATTCTCAATTACCTGTTCGCAGTCTGCAAGCTTTGAAATAACAGGGATTTTTGCATTTGAATCAACTATGGAAAGTATATTTGATGACTCCTTAAAAAATCCAAGAATTCTTACATACAACGAGTAATCATTAGCAATATATTTAGCAAAGTTTGATTTCTTAATATCAAGTATTATATGCAATAAAGCCCTGCTAATATGGGAATAAGTAATGCTTTTTGTTTTAAGTATCGCAATAAACTGAGAAAAATTCTTGTATTCAGGGAGCAAATTGATAATACGCCCTGCAAGCTCTTCCGATACATCAAGATACTCGGTAAGCGCTAAAATTCCCTGAGCCTTTAGTCTTGCGCCGTTTCCATAGATTAATGAACGAAGCTTATACAGCAAAATATCCGAATAATCATCAAGCATTATTGGATAGTTCTTTAAAACATTCTCAGAATATAATTCATATACTTCTTCTGACAGCTGGTCTTTAAGCGGCTCATAATTTTTATCAAAAAGCTCTTTACGTATAGCACTTGATGACAAAGCACCAAGACTTAAATCATCATGGTCTGAAACAACACGTTTTACAGCAACGGGATTTATTTTTGAGCCCATTGAAATAAGAGCTTTTATATAGCATATCGCAAGTGTTGAATTCGGTGAAGAAAGAATTTTAGTAATTTCTTCTTTATCGTATTTAAGAAGCTCTCCGTATTTCTCAGCTTCACAATCAAGCTTAGAAATGATTTCCGCTATTGAAAGTGATAATGACTTAGGATATGAATATCCCTGTGCCATAAATGCAGAAATGCTTTCATATAAATCAATCTCGTAATCAAGTGAAAGCTTTGCAATATCATAAAGAAGTATAATGTTATCTGTTTCTGCACCAAAAACCAGATTATCAACGCATCCTAACTTATCTACTAATGCAACTGCCCCTTTCGCAAAGTTTTCTGCAGAAGCGATTGAATAATAAAGCGGCAGTTCAATTACAAGGTCGGCTCCGGCAATTAAAGCCGCCTTTGTACGTAAGCTCTTATCCATAACGGCAGGTTCTCCGCGCTGAACATAATTACCGCTCATTACAACGATAGTATAATCAGCACCTGTACTCTTTATTCCTTCCGATATTAAGTATTCATGTCCTTTGTGCAGAGGATTATACTCTGCAATTACCGCATTTATTACCATACAATTTACCTATCAATAATTGAAAAGTTCTTCTGCATACCTAACCGTTTCCATAGCGTTTTTAGCATATTTGTCGGCATGTATCATGTCTGCATACTCCTGAGTAAGAACAGCACCGCCGACAACTACTTTGCAATCAGGCTTTAATTTTGAAATAAGCTTTATCGTTTCTTCCATCGCAGGAACAGTTGTAGTCATAAGTGCCGAAAGACCGACAAGCCTGATATTATTTTCAATAGCACAATTTGCAATTGTTTCAGGCGGAACATCTTTTCCCAGATCAATAACTTTATAACCGTAATTTTCCATTATTACTTTTACAATGTTCTTACCGATATCGTGAATATCACCTTTAACTGTGGCTAAAATCACAGTTTCTTTATTAGCCTCAGAAGCACTGATAGTCTTCTTAACTTCGTCAAATGCTGCCTTTGCCGCTTCCGCACTCATAAGAAGCTGTGGTAAAAACATTGTCTTTTTCTCAAATCCGACTCCGACAACATCAAGTGCGGGAACAATTTCTTCATTAATAAGAGTAAGCCCATCCGCTGTTTCTAAAGCCTTTTTACATAGAACTGCGGCTTCCTCCTTAAGTCCTTTAATAATTGCTCCTTTAAGCCCATTCTCATCTGATACAATGCCTGACTTATCAGTTTTATTTAGTACACCTGTGTTCTGCTCAATACTTCCTGCAAAATCAATATACTCAGAGCAGTTGTCATCAAGCATTGACAATGCATTAAATCCATAATATGCCTTCATCATCTCAACCGAGAACGGATTCATAATTGCTCCGGAAAGTCCGTTTTGCATTGCCATAGTAAAGAATGAAGCAGTAATAAACTCTCTGTTTGGAAGTCCAAATGAAACATTAGAAACCCCAAGCGATGTCTTAACATGTAATTTGTCAGTCAGCATTTTTACTGCATCAAGGGTTACAAGTGCCTGGGACGAATCAGATGAAATTGCCATTGCAAGCGGATCAAAAATCAAATCCTTTTTATCTATCCCAAAATCCTTTGCACGCTTAATTATCTTTTCTGCTATTTCAATTCTTTTTTCTGCAGTGTCAGGAATTCCGTCTTCATCAAGTGTCAGGCACACAACAAGTCCGCCGTACTTTTTAGCAAGAGGAAATATTTCATTCATCACTTCCTCTTTTCCGTTTACAGAATTGATCATCGCCTTTCCGTTATAAACTCTTAGCGCTGACTCCATCGCATTAACATTAGTCGTATCAATCTGAAGCGGAAGCGAAATTACTGACTGCAGTTCTTCCACACACTCTGTTAAAAGCGCAGGCTCATCTATTTCAGGAAGTCCGACATTGACATCAAGAACATGAGCTCCGTTTTCCTTTTGCTTAATTCCTTCGTTAAGGACATATCCTATATCATGATTTCTTAGTGCTTCCTTAAATAATTTCTTGCCGGTAGGGTTAATCCGCTCACCGATTAGTATTGTCTTTTTGTCAAAGTATACAGCTTCCTGTGATGACGAAACAACTGTAAGATTTCTATAAATAATATCGCAAATTGGCAGATTCTTCGTAGCTTTAACTGTTTCTTTTATGTATTCAGGTGTAGTACCGCAACAACCACCAAGTATTCTTGCACCAAGTGATACCAGCTCAGTCATGATATCTGAGAACTCTTTTGCATCTACATCAAATACCGTCTTTCCATCAACGCTCTTTGGAAGTCCGGCATTTGGCTTCATAATAAGCGGCAGCGAAGTAGCTTCATAAAGTCTTTTAGCAATAGGAATCATCTGCTTTGGTCCAAGGGAACAGTTAGCCCCCAGTGCATCAACACCTAATCCTTCAAGCATAGCAACCATTGACTCAGGACATGCACCTGTCATAAGCTTCGCTTCTTCGTCATAAACGTTTGTAACAATTACCGGGAGGTCAGAGTTTTCCTTTGCTGCAAGGACGGCCGCCTTTGTTTCATAGCTGTCGTTCACTGTTTCAATTGCAATTAAATCAGCTCCCGCTTTCACTCCGGCTCTCACTGTATTTGCAAATATTTCAACCGCTTCTTCAAACGGAAGGTCACCAAGTGGACTTAACATTTTGCCAAGTGGTCCAATATCAAGAGCAACATATCTATCGGATTTATCGCCTTTAGCTTCATTAAGTGCGCGCCTTGTGTTGTTAACAGCAGCACTTACTATTTCTTCTACCGAATATCTGCCGTCCTTGCCGTCATATTTAAGGCTGTTTGCTCCGAATGTATTAGTATATACTACATTTGAGCCCGCCTCGTAGTATTGTCTGGCAACATTTACAATATCGTTAGCCCTTTCTATATTCCATACCTCAGGAAGCTCACCCGGCTTAAGTCCGAGCGACTGAAGAATTGAGCCTGTACCTCCGTCAAGATATAATATTCCTTCTCTTAATCTCTTTCTAAAATCCATATTACTCCTAAATTAAAGTCTGTATTCACAATCCTTCTTATTGCAAAGCTCGCAGTCTCTGTCTAAATGTATACAGCCTTCTTTTCCAAGTCCGATAATTGCAGACACTGATTTCTGTGGTGTCATTAGCAGCGAATCTGACAATGCTACTCCGATTTTACGTTTTGTATCAAGTGTATCAAGCAAAACCTTCTGATATTCAAGTGCCACATCTCCATACCCGGGAGAATATCTCGGCCTTAACTCATAACCATTGTATAAGTTCTTAAAATATCCGTTCAGAACTGCCATATACTGCTCAATTCCTGCTATGGCTATTGAATTTAAAATAAGAGCCTCGGCTTTAGATGTTACCTCAGCTCTTTTAATTAACATATCTGTTTTAACACCAAGTGTTGCCGCAACAAGAATTGCCTTGTCACAACCACGTAAAAGTGTTGACAGATTATGCGATATTATTTCAAAGCAGTCGAATGAAACAGTTTCATTCTCAATATGAACAGGCACTTCAAGAAAGCATGCTTTATAATCAGCGCTTCTTTCATAATCAGGAAGGCATTTTTTGATTAATTCAGTAACGTTTTCCGGTATTTCTTCGCCTGTAATCCCTGCATATCTTAAAATCTGATTTTCCTTAATATCAACACTCTTGATTAAATGAGTCATTATGGTTGCTGCCATTTAATTATCTCCGAGAAATTTGTCATGAGTGTTTTTGCAACTTCCGGCTTATTCATTGAATAAACGTGGACATTTTTAATGCCGTTTGCGTATAAATCAATAATCTGCTCACTTGCATAAATGAGTCCTGCCTGCTTCATCGCCTTCTCATCAGAACCAAACTTATCAAGAAGAAATCTGAACCTCTGAGGAAGCACGGTTCCCGATAGCTTAAGCGTTCTTTTAAGCTGATTTATGTTAGTTAGCGGCATGATTCCGGGTACAATCGGAACATAAATCCCCGCTTCTCTTACTTTATATAAGAAATTGTAAAATATCGTGTTGTCAAAAAACATCTGCGTCGTAAGGAATTCACAGCCTGCATCCACTTTTTCCTTAAGATGCTTTATGTCTTCAATCTGGTTTTCTGAATCCGGATGAACTTCCGGATAGCATGCACCGCCAATACACATATCGCTGTCAAATTCTTTTATTTCCCTGATAAGCTCTGTTGCATAGCTATATTCCCATTTAGTATCTCTTGGCGTATCTTCAGGTATATCTCCACGAAGTGCAAGAACGTTAGTTATGCCCTTTTCCTTCATAAGCTCAAGCTGCTTTCTGACGCCTTCCTTTGTTGAACTTATGCACGTTAAATGGGCAAGTATTGGAATATCATATTTCTTTTCAAGGTTTGATGCGATTGATACAGTAAATTCGCTTGTACCGCCGCCTGCACCATATGTTACGGACATGAATCCCGGCTTATATGAAGCTATTTCTTCAGTTGCCTTTTCAATTGATTCATATTTATCCTTCTGCTTAGGAGGGAAAACCTCCATTGAAATCGTAGGGTTATCAGAATTAATTACATCTATTACTTTCATTTAGCTTTTCTCAGTCTTTCTAAATCATTAAGATCATATGGTGTTGCCTGGTAAACATAGTAGTTAAGCCAGTTAGAATACAGACAGTTGCTTGTTGCTCTCCACGTAAGATATGGTCTTATCGTAGGGTCTGAATCTGTATAATAATTTACAGGAATATCGGGATTAAGTCCCTTACCCAAGTCACGCTTATATTCATTGTCAAGCGTAAGTCTGTCATATTCAAGATGTCCGAGCACAAATATCTGGCTTCCGTCCTTCTTCATAACGATAAGACTTCCGACTTCATCAGAATATGCTAAAACAACAAGTTCTTCGCTATCAATAATCTTCTCTTCATCAACTGCTGTATTTCTTGAGTGCGGAGCTAAAAAGACGTCATCAAATCCTCTTACAAGAGGTATTTTTCTGTTTAATACTTTGTGCTTATAAACACCTGATATCTTTTTATCAAGCAGTATTTTATTAACTCCGAAATGGTAATACAGACCGGCTTGGGCGCCCCAGCATATATGGAATGAGGAATAAACATTTGTCTTAGTCCATTCCATTATTTCAGTAAGCTCTTCCCAATAATCAACATCTTCAAAATCATACTGTTCTACAGGTGCACCTGTAATGATGAAGCCGTCGAACTTTTTGTCTTTTATTTCATCAAATGTTGTATAAAATTTGTTGATATGATTAGCTGCCGTATTCTGTGAAACATGGCTCTTCATATTAACAAATGTTATGTCAACCTGTAACGGTGTGTTTGAAAGAGCTCTTAAAAGCTGTAATTCCGTATCCTGCTTAACAGGCATAAGATTTAGTATTCCAATTTCAAGTGGTCTTACATCCTGATGGATTGACCTGGTTTCGTCCATTACGAATATATTTTCGTTTTCAAGAATCTCCTTTGCAGGGAGATCGTTTTGTACCTTAATAGGCATTTGTCACCTCTATTATTTTATTAGTTCATTAAAGTCCTCTTCGGAAATTATCTGAACATTTAATTCCTTCGCTTTTTTATTTTTTGATGAATTTGACGTCACATCGTTGTTAATAAGGTAGTCTGTTTTAGCACTTACCGACCCTGCGACTTTGCCGCCAAGACTCTCAATTAAATCTTTAAGTGCATTTCTGTTTTCATATGTATTAAGAGAGCCGGTAATTACAAAAGTCTTACCGCCAATATTTGAATTTGTTTCCTTCTTTTCAGGAATCAAAATATTAAGTTCATTAACCAGCTCGTTAAATTCAGAAAGCTTTTCAGAATCATGAAAGAAGTCAAAAACACTTGTGGCAATAACATCACCGATATTGTCAGTAACGGCTATTTCCTCTACCGTAGCGTTCTTAATTTTATCTATATCATAATCGAAAGCCTTGCAGATTATTTTAGCATTTGACAGACCTACATTCAATATTCCAAGTGCGTAGATCAGGTTTGGCAAAAGCACATCCCTTGACTTTTCAATTGATGAAATAAGTTTCTCATAAGACTTATCTCCAAATCCGTCCATATTACAGATTGCTTCTTTATGCTCCGCTAATTTATATATGTCAGACAGCTTCTTAATGAATCCTACTGATATAAACTTTTCAAGAGTAGCTTCGCTTAGTCCGTCGATTTTCATTGCATCTCTTGAAACAAAAAGCGAAAATCTCTTTATCTGCTTTGCCGGGCATGCTTCATTAACACAGTACAAAGTTTCCACTCCGTTTTCATTTTTAATCTGTGTCTTTTCAGAACATGCAGGACAGAACTTAGGAATTGTAAGGTTTCCGCTCTTAGTAAAGTTTTCCTTAATCTGCGGAATTATCATATTGGCTTTATATACCGATATTTCATCCCCAATCCCAAGCATAAGTGACTTAACAATACTCACATTATGAACACTTGCCCTTGAAACCGTTGTTCCCTCAAGCTCAACCGGCTCAAATATTGCCACAGGATTAATAAGTCCTGTACGGCTTGGCGACCATTCCATGTCAATTAAGTGCGTGTTTGCTGTTTCATCAGCCCATTTAAAAGCGATTGAATCTCTTGGGAATTTAGCCGTTCTTCCAAGACTTCTTCCGTATTCAATGTCATTATAAGTAAGTACCAAACCATCTGATGGAATCGGATAATTTGCCACCATCTTAGCAAAGTATGATATCTTATCAAGAATTGAATCTTCAGTTACTTTATGGTATTCGACAACTTCAAAGCCCTGTTTTTTTAAAAAATCGAACTGTTCTGAACGAAGCTTAAAATCTGTATCCGAACCGCCCTGAGACACATAGTTAAAAGCGATAAATCTTACATTTCGCTTCGCAGTGATTTCGTTATTAAGCTGTCTTACCGACCCCGAACACAGGTTACGTGGGTTCTTGTATTTAGCGCCTTCTTCGGGTATTTCCTCGTTTATTTTGTTAAAATCATCATAGCTTATTACCGCTTCTCCCCTGATAATCAGCTTTCCCTTGTATGCAATTTTATGAGGAAGGTTTATGAATGTCTTAGCATTATTAGTGACAACTTCTCCGACTTCGCCATTGCCTCTTGTAACGGCCTTAGAAAGAGTTCCATTCTCATATGTAAGTACAATTGTAAGTCCGTCAAGCTTCCACGAAAGAAGCGCTTCATGTCCGTTAAGCCAGTCTCTTAATGCCTCTCTGTCCTTAGTTTTATCAAGTGAAAGCATCGGACTTTCGTGTGTCTCCTTTGGCAGATTGTCGACCGCTTCATATCCAACATTTACTGTAGGAGAACCTGCAAGAACAGTTCCTGTCTTCTCTTCAAGCATAAGAAGTTCATCATAGAGCTCATCGTACTCTGCATTGCTCATTATTTCGGTATCTTCTGCATAATAAGCCTTTGAAGCCTTGTTAAGAACTTCAATAAGTTCTTTCATTCTGTCAGTTTCATTTATATTGCTCATGGTTTCCTTTATTTTCTATAATCTATTTCTAAAAACAGTTTCTTTAGTTCTTCCCTCGTTACATTTCTGTATTTGCCGGTTGCCAACTCTCCAAGTAAAAGATTTACTATTCTTACACGCTTTAAGCCGACAACTTCATTGCCAAGGCTTTCAACCATTCGTCTGATCTGGCGATTGTACCCTTCAGTAAGTGTAATCCGAAACGTCTTCTGATCAATAAGACTTGCTTTACATTTTCTTGTAGTTACATCAAGTTCTTCAAGATAAATACCATTTCTTAATTCGTAAATAAAATTCTTATCAATCGGCATTTTCACGTTAACTATGTACTCTTTTTCATGAGCATTTTTAGCTCGCATTAACGCATCGATTAAATCACCGTCATTTGTCATAAGCATAAGACCTTCTGAATCTTTATCAAGCCTTCCTGCATACATGATTCTTGATTTATAACCGATGTAATCGATAATGTTATTTTTTTCCTTTTTATCCGCCGTACATACAATACCGACAGGCTTATTAAAAAGCAAATATACCTTAGCTTCGGACGGCTTAATCACAGTATCTCCAACAGTAACCGAATCTGCTTTTGATACCTTCTGTCCACTAACGGCTTTTACTCCATTGACAAGTACTTTCCCTTCTTCAATTAACTTATCAGCCGCTCTCCTTGAGCATATTCCGGCATCTGCGATATATTTATTTACTCTAACTAATTCTTCCATATTTCTTAACAAAATAAATGCAGTCAATTACGACTGCATTTATTTTACATTATTTACAATTTTATTGCTACTTAATAAAACTTATTACCTGTTACAAAAAATTTTTATTTTAATAAATAATCAAGGAGCGCACTACAGCCTGCCAGAACATCATCATATGTTGCATCAAAGTCACCTGTATACCATGGATCCGCCACATCCCTTGAACTTCCTGCAAATGTCAAAAGTTTATATATCTTATCGTCAGTATCAGAGCCTGCTATCCTTTGCATATTCCTAATATTAGCTGTATCCATCCCAATAAGATAATCGTACTCTTCATAATCACTCTTCGTCATCTGCACAGCTCTGTGCGGAATAACAGGAATCCCAACTTCCCTAAGCTTTCTCACAGTACCATAATGCGGTCCATTACCGATTTCCTCGCGGCTTGTAGCCGCCGAATTTATGTAGAAAAGGTGGTCAACATGTCTTTGTTTAACCAAATGCGTCATAACAGACTGTGCCATCGTCGAACGGCAAATATTGCCGTGGCATATAAATAGTACTTTTATCATCTTTTTATAACTCCATATAAGTCTTGTATTTCTTCTCAAATGCTTGGTATCACAGGGTTTTTCGGGTTTTGATACCCCTGCTGTTTCCGGGGTATCTTCTCAAATCGTCCCGTATCTTCTCATGTTTTTCCCTGCAATATTGGTAAATTCATTGGTATAGTCAGCGGCTTTACCAACGGGCTTTTTCAGCCATTCGCTACCCGAAGCACCTCGGCTTTGGCATCATCGAAGTTTACATGGGCGTAGACATTCAGGGTTACGCTGATGTCTGAGTGACCCATGATATACTGCAATGTCTTCGGGTTCATTCCGGATTTTGCCATGTTGGAGCAAAATGTGTGTCGGCATACATGAGGGGTTACTTTCGGCATCTGGATGCGGTAAATCTTGTTGTACTTTTCAACGATGTGTTCCAAATACTTCTCCCAGTGCAGGGCTACCTTTGGCATATCGTTTTTATCCAGACACAGGAAGCGGATATACCCATCCACCATTGGCTCGACCTTCGGTGCTTCACGACTGGCAATGATTCTGCGGAAACAGGCTGCAACTTCTTCGGTCATCGGCACATAGCGGGTACCGCTCTCTGTCTTAGGCTCCTCAATCACATATTTCATCTGGGAGGTGCGCTGCAACTGATGGTCTACCTTGATACGCATTTCATCAAACTCAATCTCAGAAACCGTCAGTCCGCAGAACTCGGAAATACGAAGCCCGGTATGAAAAAGAATATAGATTGCATCGTAGTATCTGCTGAAATGTGCATCTTCCTTGATGAATTTCAGCAGCTCCCGCTCCTGCTTCCGGGTGATGGCTTCTCTGGTTACGGAATCGTTGACAATCACCGATGCCAGCTCAAATCCAAAGGGATTTTTGCGAATCAGGTCATCGTCCACCGCCATCTGAAAAGCCGGTCTGAGAACGCCCCGGATGGAATGAATGGAGCTGTAGCCCCTGCCGTCCACCTGCTGAAGCTTGATGAGCCACGCCTTTGCATCCGATAAATGCACCTTGTCAATGCGCTGTTTCCCGAATGCTTCTTTTTTCAGAACATTGATTACCGTCTTGTACCCGGCAACGGTATTGTGCCGGACACCCGTTTTCAGGGACACATACTTCTCCACCAGTTCCAGCACCGTGTAATTGCCTCCGTTGGTTACGATGTGGTCAAACAAATCCGCTTCAATCTGCTTTTCTTTCTCTCGCAGCGAAAGCTCCCGTTTCTTGCCTTTGGGCATGGGGTCGTTTTTGTCCAAACGCCAACTGTACACATTTTTCTCTTTTCCGTCCTCGTCAATGTAACGGAACCGATACCTCCCGTCTGCACGCTGGTACTCGCCTTCATGCAAAATCCGATTGCGGTTATCTCGTCTTTTTTCACTCATTGAAATCTCTCCTTTACTGTAAAAGGAGAGCCAGACTTGCACCGTTATAATAGCACAAGTTTGGCTCTCCGTATAGGTCTATCATAGGAAATCGGCAATTCTGCCAAGCACTTTTTTATACTGCCGTTGCCTGATCCAGATACCGCTCGAATTTCTCACGCTTAATGAGGGCACGGTTTCCGTTCATCACATAGAAATCCTCGTTGGGATGCCCGTCAATGAGCATCCGCAGCTTTCCTTCTCCGATGTGGTAATATCCGGCAGCTTCTTCAATGGTCAGCGTATATCTGCGCCAAACAGGAATCTCCATATTTTTCGTCATAGGCATTTATCCTCCATAAATGAAATGTGCCAGGCAGAGAACGGTCAGCAACGAAGTCCGGCAACGGACTTCAAAAGACCTCAAATACATTCTCCATCTGGCTTTTGGTTATCTAAGTCATCAACCACCAGTTCAACTGGTGGTTTGATATTAGCCCTCCAAAGGGCTATGTTACTGCTCGCCCCAAAGGGCGGTATCGCAAGCATTTTACTGGTCCGCTATAAAGCGGTACTTCTTGAATCTTCTTTTCTCGATTCTTCTGCCTGCTCTTTTATATACTTTTGAACTGCCTCATCTGTGATATTACCAATTGTCTCAACATAATATCCTCTCGCCCAAAAGGCTTTATCCCATTTGCTTTGTAATTCCGGATGCCTGTCATAAATCATTAATGTACTCTTTCCTTTTAAGTATCCCATAAAATTCGAAATACTCAACTTTGGCGGTATTGCCACGCTAAGATGTATGTGATCTATGCAAACTGCTCCTGCTATAATCTCTACATCTTTATATTTGCATAGTATGCTGATTATCTCTCTTACATCGTCTCTTATTTTCCCATACAATACCTTTTTACGATATTTTGGAATGAATACTATATGATATTGGCATTTCCAACGAGTGTGTGATATGCTTTTATTGTCCATTCGGACCACCTCCTATGTTTGAGTTTGGCTTGCGACACCATTCTCAATATAGCATAGGAGGTTTTTTATTGATATCTTCACCGTTTCCACTTACACTATTCTCCCCAGCATAGCTGGGGGATTAGACTTTTCATTTACTTTTCTTTTATTTTTCTGTTGTTTTGGTTGTCAGAAGGAAAAAAGCGTTGGAAATCAAGGCTTTTCCCGGCAACCGGGTCGGCAACGGGATTGCAACAAAGAGGGCAACGGGCTGTCATTTTCAGAATGGTAGCTCAATCTGCTCCGTTATCTCCACAAACCCGTCAGGGATTTTGTCGGACGGGTTGCCATTGTCCGTTGCTGTCTTTTCACGCTCCCAGCCCTTTTGTCTGCCGAATCCTACGAACATCCTCGGATTGGAGAAATAACGCCAGCCAGTAATGCACTGGTTCATAATCTCATTGACCTCCCGGATTTCCCATTGTTTCGGCTCGTCAAAAGTGTGGTTCAGGGCTTCCTTGTAGAGCTGCTTGGAGCAGACCGTGTCCCCGGTGTACTTGTCCAGATAGGCCTGAATCTGTCCGGCTTTCGTGTCCTCCGGCATGAAGTCCCGCTGATGCTCTTTCAGGTACTTTGCCATTTCCGGGCTGAATTTCAGCTTGAAGTTTCCGCTGCGGTAAATTTCCATGGCTTCTGCCCACATCTGCCGGATGTAGGCTCTGGAAGCAGCTTCGTCCTCCAAAATGTGAACCTCCGACCGCTCCGGGTACACCATGACCGGAATAAAGCGGCGATTGCCGGAACGGTCAAGGGGCAGGAAGTCGAGAGCGTTGGAGGTGCCGCCGAATACACACTGTCTCGGTCTGTCTGCCGGGTGGGTTTCGTAGGGGATTTTGTAAACCTCCTTCTGGCGGCTCAGGAAGGACTTGATTTCCTCAATGCTCTTGGCGTTGGCGGTTGCCATCATCTCGGACATTTCGATAATCCAGTGACCTTGCAGCTTGCGATACACATTGTCATCGTCCAGCTTGCGAAGGTCATCCGAAAACCACTCGTCCCGGAGAGCCAGCAGCCGGAAGAAGGTAGACTTACCCGCTCCCTGACCGCCTACCAGACAAAACATGATTTCAAACTTGCTGCCGGGCTTGAATGCCCTCGTAATCGCCCCCAGCATAAACAGCTTCAAGGCTTCATAGCTATACTCGCTGACCTCAGCTCCAAGGAAGTGGTGCAGGGCATATCGGATGCGCTCCGTTCCGTCCCACGCAAGGCTGTTCAGGCAGTCCCGGATTGGATGGTACTTATTTTCATTCGCCACGATCCCGATGGCGTTTTCAATCTTTTTCTCACTGGTCAGCCCATAATTTTCTTCCAAATAGAGCAGCAGATATTTCATATCCGTATCTGTCAAGGCTGTACCAGTCCTGTGATAGCCGATGGGCTTTATAATGTCCTTGCGGTCAGTCAGGATGTTATAGGCAATGGCCCCGGCAAGCACCGGGTCACGCTGGAACACTGTCAGACAGTTGCGGATGCTCTGCCGGACACCGCCCTTCTCCGTGCTTTCCAATTCAGCTTTCACTTCTTCAACGCTCCGGGGCGGCTGCATGGCGTTTACTGTATTTTTCACGGCTTGCTGCATCTGGGGCGGCAAGTTCTGATAATCGTTTTTCAAGCTCTATCACATCCTTTCCGTATTCAGTCATAATCTGCGCCCGTTCCTCCGTATCGCCGGACAGCAGCGTGTCCAGCAGATATTCCACATGGCTGATTTTCTGTAAGGCTTCCACAAACCGGGGATGCCATTCCCCATCCGGCTGATTTGGTGCATACTTTACCTTCCACCGTTCCAGCAGATGAAGATAGTCAGCAAGAACACGGAAGCAGCGGGCTTGCGCTTCCCTGAATTGTATCTCCGGGGATTTTCCTTTGGGCTTCCTTCTCTTGTCCGGGGGCTTCCTGTCCTCGTAGGACAGTCCAAAATCACTTACCAATTGTACAGCAGCTTCCTTCTTTCCCAGCCCATAAAGAGCCGCTGTGAAGTCAATCACATCCCCATCTGCCCCACAGCCGAAGCAGTGGTAACGCCTGTCCAGCTTCATGCTGGGGGTCTTGTCGTTGTGGAACGGGCAGCAAGCCATTCCGTTTCTGCCTACCCGGATTCCGTAGTGTTCCGCAGCCTGCCGGGTGGTCACAGACTGCTTGACTGTTTCAAATACATTCAAATCATTTCCTCCTGAAAATAGGAAAGGCACCTGACATTCTCAATACGAAAATGGCAAGTGCCTGTTAGCGTTCCATATTCTGCTTTTTGTGAGTTTCCTTTTTCCGTGCGGCATCCTCAGCCGCCACAATCGCCTTGTTGCGGTTCAGCATTTCATAAATGGAAGTTCTGGCTTTTTCTTTAATTTGCTGGGTGTTTGCTTTCCTGACCTCCGGCTTCGTCAGCGCAGCCTTCATTACACTAAGAGCTGTCTGCATGGCTTTGGTGATTTTGGAAACCACATTGTCCAGTCGGGCGGCAGCGTACTCCCGCTCCTTTTTGGGAGCCTTGCGCTCTGGGGACAGCAGCCAGGACTTTGTTTCCTCCACCAGCTGAATGTCCTGCTTGTGTGTTTCCACCCTGACGGTATCGGTCACAACCTCCACCGCCTTATCATAGGCAATCTCGGAAACATCATCAATCAGAGCTTCCACATCATCCAGCTTCAAGGTCAGCTCGTCCAGCTTTTCTTCCTTTTCCTGAATGACGGCTTCCTGCTCCTGAATCGTCTGAGACTGAGCCACCAGCTGCTCCTTCTGCTTGGCAAGAATGAAGTCCTGCTTTTCCAGATACTTGCGACCGCCGTACTCCGGCTCCTCCTCCAGCTGCAATCCGTGCTTCCTGCAAATATCGAACAGCAAAGCCCGGCAGGCGGCATCATAGACCATTTTTCTATTGTTGTGGCGACCCAGCTTCTTGTCCGGCTCCGGCAGTTCAAAGCCAAGGGCTTCCAAAGCTTTCTCCTGCTGGGGACAAAGCTCCCCGTACTGATTTTCACAGTCAAAGACATGACGTTCATGGATGTGAGGCGTGCTTTCATCAATGTGCAATGCCCAGTCCAAAATGTGGACATGGGAGCCGAAGCGTCTTTCCAGCTCCGCAAAAAATTCCGTAGCCACCAGAAAGAGGGTTTCCGCAGAAGCGTGTTCCTCCATCTTTCCGATTTGGAGCAAACTTTCCTCCGGGCAGGTCTTTTTATTTTTCAGGATTTCATCTGTAGTGCGGTTGCGCTCCGTGTGTCGGTTCTTTTCATTACGGGCATTCTGTCCGTCCGTGTAATCAGAATAATGGGTGTGATAATAAATCTGCTCGACTTCTTCAAAAGTAGAAGCCAGCTCAATCTCGTCACTGTTCTTTTCTGCCAGCTGCCGATAACCGTTGTAGCAGTCCCAGTAGATGTTGTGTTCGGCTCGCTGCTCGTCAATGTGCTCGCTGTTGCTCACATCAAAATTACGGTCATTGTGCTTGGGATTGTAAACGCCATTCTTTCCGGCACGACCGTTGTGTTTTGTCAGTTTCAAATTTGGTTCCTCCGTTTTTTAAAGATTTTCCCCGCAGGGGGAGGGGCAGCGAAGCTGCTTCCTTGCTGCATTTCTGCGCCAAGTAATACCCAGTACTAAGCGGCGCAACGCCACTTAACTGGGCAAGGCTGCCGCCCTTGACCTGCACAGGGGTATTGCATTCCCTGTACCCATGCACAAAGGGCTGCGCCCTCTGTACTCCTGCCCGAAAAACCTGAACCTCGCTATTTCCTCCATGGCTCCTTTCAGCTTCTTCGGCTTTTTCGCAACTCCCCAAGGGACTTCCGAAAAATAGCCGCTGCCGGATTTTGCATTCACGCATAAACTGACAGCGGCTTCTCATCTGACCTTGGCGGTCACATTCGATTTTCTCTCAACAGCGTTGAGAGCTTTCAAGCGAACTCAGGAGGAAACATCTTCGTCCTCTCTCGGAATCAGCACATAAATCCTGTTCGGTTCTCCAACGCCCCGGCGCACCCGCATGATAAGTCCTGCGGTTTCCAGCTCGTTCAAAGAACGCTTCACCGTCATGGAACTTCTGGACAGAGCGGCAGCTATTGCAGTCACAGGGAAACAGACAAACAGGATGCCGTTCTCGTCCTCTTGTCCATCTGAAAGCATGGCATCCAGCATCCGGCAGTACATGACCTTAGCAGTGCTGCTGACCGGGAATCCCAGCAACGCTCTGGGAAAGGGCATACATGGCGGCAGCGGTGTGTCTATCGTCATAAATTCAAAATTCATTTGGTTGGGTTCTCCTTTTTCTTCGCTCGTTTGGATAAATAACGAGGGCAGTCAACCACAACTGCCCGGAAACTCTGCCTGCATTCATGCTGGCACTTCCGGCACAGATTGTTGTAGCTGACACGCCCCCGGTCATTCAGGAAAAAGGACAGTTCCAATTTCCTCTTTTGGCTCATTCTCGGCACAATGGTATCCTCCCGATTTTGTGTATGGTTTCGGGGCGATTTTTAGCCAAAACACCGCCTTGGAGAGGCGCAAAAATCCCCGAAGGATTGCTGACAGGGTAGACTATCCCCCTGTCAGTTTGTCGTGTTTCGGTATCATTTTTTGTGTCAGTTCGCCGTGCTTCCCTGATGTCGTTCCTGCCCCAGTTTCTCTGCGGCGTTTTGCTTCCGTTGGCACGCTCGTATCGATCAGGGTTCCTCCATGTTCCTGCCGATAGTCACTGCGCTGCTTCACCGGGAAGCATATCCCATCAGGACGGTCATTCGATTGGAATAATCCATCGATGAACTGACTACATTATGGAACATTTTTGACCCCCGTGCCGGATATCCGCAAAGTAGGATTTTCTGCTAAAAAGCAAAAATTTCCACGATTGTGGACAAGGCATGATATAATGAAAACAGCGGCAGAAATGCAGCCGCAGGAAGGAGATTTTGCCATGAAAAAAGGCTTATCAATACAAGAAAAACTAAAAGATTTGCGAGTTGTGGAAAAAGGATTCACGCTGAAACAGCTTGCAGATGAAACCGGAATCGCTTCATCCACTCTGGGCAGCTATGAAAGCGATGATTACAAAGACATCAGTCATACAAATCTGGTGATCCTTGCCGAATACTACCATGTTTCTACCGACTGGCTGCTGGGACTCACCGAATCCCGTGAAGTTCAGAATCACGATATATCGGAGCTTCATCTGGACGATGAAACCTTGGATATTCTAAAAAGCGGCAGACTCAACAACCGTCTGCTCTGCGAGATGATAAAGCACCCGGATTTTCTAAAGCTGATGACCGACACCGAAATCTATGTGGACGGCATCGCCACCATGCAGATTAAGAATATGAACGACTGGCTGAATGCGGTTCGGCTCCAAATTGTGCAACAACATAACCCAGAGAGCAACGACCTGTATGTTCAGGTTCTGGACGCTGCCCGCATCGACGAAGAGGAATACTTCTTCCATAACATCCACGGCGATCTGGATCGGGTCATTCGCAGCATCCGTGAGAACCACCAAAACGCCACGGAATCTGCTCCCATTGAAAGACCTGCTTCCAACGATAAAAAGATGCAGCGTCTTTTGCAGTCCATGAAATATAAGAGTAATCCGATTGAAGAATTCTGGCGTTACTTCTGCGAAGAACTGCAAATTGACTACGATAAGCTTCTTGATGACGATCATGACACCATGAAGAGAATATTTAAGAAATCTAAGTTGTTAAAGAGTTTCCCAAGTCATAAGAATAAAGCCCGGAAATAAAAAAGCCGCTGCCGCATGGTTTTAATTCCATGTAGCAGCGGTTTTTCGCTGGTGGTATTCCGTTACAATAACAACGCTGTTTTATTTGAAATTTTCTCGTTTATTGCGGAAACTGTATCCTGAATCGAATCATTTGTTGTGTCTATAGCATTCCGCTCATATACTCCAAGATGATGGAATTGCTCCCACATCACTTCTACCAATTCAGTATTTGTTTCGCTATCCAATTTCAAACGTCCAGTCGCCCGGTTCAGGGTTTCCTCCTTGCTTGCTCTCAAAATGATATAATGTACTTCATAGCCTTCGTGAACGATATTTAACCAAGGCTGCAAAAACCACGGGCCGATAATTCCATCCACGATTACATCATATCCACCACGGGCATAACGCTTTGCGGCTTCTAAAAAGGCCTCGATCACAATCAGGTTTTGCTCATTGGATTCCGGCAAATGCGGCAATATTGCCCCTTTGCTCAGGTAATGGTAAAAATCATCGGTATGCATATGCACTGATTTTTCCATACAGGATTCCTTCGCAACAATAGCTGATACTGTCGATTTTCCAGTTCCCGGAGGGCCTGTAATTACGATAATTCTTCCTCGCTCCATTTTACTGATCCCTTCAACTTCGTGCTTTGTTCACTTTTTCACAACGATTCAATAGGTAAATTATGCTGCTTCAAAAAGGACAGCTTATCCCAATATCCTCTCTGGAACAGAATTTTACCATTTACAACATGGAAGAAGCCGCATCCCCGCAGTCCCAGAGGATCCTTCCATTCTAAAATCGCCCACTGTCCATCTTCAAAGATGTTCTCTACAATGGCAGTCATATCGGCAGTGGCAAATTCTGTTGTAAACATTTCTCGGATTGCATCTATCCCAATCACGGGATCATTTGTCACTTGATGGTTGGTTGCGTTATCATGGTACAAGCTCACGATTGCTTCTACATCGTGATTATTGAACGCATCTACCCATTTACATACTACTTCTTTTGGTCGTAACATAAATATTTCCTCCATATATCGTTAGCTGCCTTTTTCAAGATACACGATTCATGTAAAATCACAATTCCCGCCGTTTCCATTGTTTCAGGGCAGCTGCGACACAAATGCCTGCCACAACGATTGTTAAGAAGATATAGGGAAGGTGGAAACCGTGCAGTGCTACCTCGTACACATCAAAATAACGCAATGGGGTCAGAAAGTCCAGAAAATGATTACCTGTGTACTCGGCAGTAAAGGCCAACGCATAGGCAGCCAGCATGGAAATTGTTCCTGTCCGCACCGCAGCCCTATAGGACAGGAGCACGCTGGCAAACAGCAGCCCCAGGGCAAAAAAGAGGATCTGGGTAAAGAACATTCCCATCGTTGTGGAAAGCACCGCTCCCGGCTGATCCAGACCACCCAAAGGAAGAACAATTGTGAAATAATTGCACACGCCACTGAACAGGGCGAACACCAGCAGGTTCACTGCCGAGACGATCACCTTCGCCAGAACAATGGTTTTCCGCTTCACAGGCTTTGTGAACAGGTATTCCGATGTTCCGAATTTCTTTTCCTTTGCCACACAGGACAGTCCCAAAGACATGGCATAGGGAAACGCCAGCAGTCCCTCCCAGAAATAGATGCACACATACCAGCCGGTGGATGTCGTCAAGTCGCCTTTGACTCCGAACATAATCATGATCAGTCTCGGAAATTGGCTGACCATCGCGGCCATTTCATCCAGACTGTCCTGTAGGGACAGAAGCTCAAAATAGCAGAAACCGCACAGAAGCAGCATGATTCCCAGCCAGATCAGCAAAAGTCTTCTGGTTTGACGAAACTCATTTTTAATCAATATTTTCATGTTCACACCTCCTTAGCTGCGGAACTGAATGTCTTTTTTCAGAAAGACACCGTAAGAAAGCACCAAAAACAAGGCAAACAGCAGCACGCACCACCCAAGATACCGGAGGTCATAGAAGCCGGCTTTGGAGATCTCGGCGGCTCCGAAGAACGAGTAGGGAGACAGAAAACTGATAGCCCGGTTACTGACGATGTTGGAGAAGCTGGTAATGCAATACTCAACGAACACAACCAAACCGGCAGTCAGCAGCGGACTGCGGTTGCGGGAAAACAAAACTCCCACCATCAGACCCATTGCAGCGAAGAACAGCGTAACAAGGGTCAGGGACAGGGCAATCAGGAAAAACTCTCCCCAGGGAGTTCCGGAACGGAATATTGCCATGGCGAAAAGGGAAGCCAGCAGATACGCCGCACCAACGATTGCCACGCCGACAAACACGGTCAATGCCTTTGCCCAATAAATTGCTTTCCGGGGAAAGGGCTTTGTAAACAGATATTCCGAGGTTCCTTCCGTACATTCTCTGGTGTGAATGGAAATGCCGAAGTGCATCCCAAAAATGCCGGAGGCAATCATGAAAAAGCTGGTCAGGAACCCATAAATGCCCAGCGGAGAGGTTAGGTATTCCATCGATACGCCGACACTCCTGTAAAAGTCCGTGGTGCCCATGGTTTCAAAGAGTTCCACGGAGGCAGCATCCAGAAAGCTGTAATAAGTCGGCGTCATCAAAAAAATACACAGTGCCAAGGCGATAGCCCAGCCCAGGATATAGGTTCGATGTCTTTTCAGTTCATATTTCAAAATGACCATGCCTGACACCTCCTTACGCATAGTAGTGCATGAAGATTTCCTCCAAAGAGGGCTCTTCCAAAAGCACATCGTCCAAATGCAGCAGGTGAAGCTTGTCGATGATCGCTGTGATATTGCCGTTATACATAAAGGAAACAGAGGTCTTGTCAGGACTCTCGGTGTAGTTGGCAATGCCGGGCAAGCCCCAGAAGTCACGGGGAATGGTTGTTTTGGCGGTGAGGCTGACCTTTTTATAGCCGCTTTCCCGAAGCTCTTTGATGGACTGAATGCCCACGAGTTTGCCTTCTTTTAAGATTGCCACCCGGTCACACAGCTTCTGTACTTCGCTGAGGACATGGGATGAGAAGAAAATGGTGGTTCCCCGGCTGTTCTCCTCCTTCAGAATATCGTAGAAGGCCTGCTGGATCAGCGGGTCTAAGCCGCTGGTGGGCTCGTCCATAATCAGCAGCTTGGGCGAGGTCATGATGGCAGACACAATCCCCACCTTTTTCTTGTTACCCAGAGACAGGTCTGCGATTTTCCGGGTCAGATCCAGATTAAGGCGCTCAGAAAGCTCATACATTTTCGTTTCGCAGTCCATGCCGTACAGGTCAGCGGTGTATTGCAGCAGGTCCCGCACCTTCATGTTTTCATAATAGCTGTTCTCGCTGGGAAGGTAGCCCACATCTCTGGCAATGACACTGGCCTTGGTCTGACAGTCCAGGCCGAAAATAGAGGCGTTGCCGCCGCTGGGATGGATCAGGCCCATCAGCGTGCGGATGGTGGTGGATTTTCCTGCACCGTTGGGGCCAATGAAGCCGAAAAACTCGCCCTCATTCACCGAGAAACTGAGGTCGTTGATCCCCCGATGGGTTCCATAGTGCTTGGTCAGCTGGTTTAAGACGATTGCTTGCTCACTCATTTTTGATACTCCTCCTTATAAAAATTTTTCCGCAGAATTGCGATGTTCTCCTCAAAATCCTCCATGACAGCCTGAAAATCGAAGGCCGCCGCCCCACGGTACCGGGCCGCATAGCCCTCGGCCATCAGAAGCAGCATTTGAAAGACCGGCTGGGCATCCTCCGGGTTTTTGAACTTCAGCGCATCATCTTCCCGAAGAACCATATCGTTTCTGAATTTGCAGACTTCCTCGGTCAGAATCACCAGCGCATCGGCTACTTCCGGAGAGGCTTCCTCCCAGACGCTGGTAATAAACTGCAAAATAAAGGGCTGGTTTTGGAAGCTCTCCATTTCCATGCGGCTGGATGCCAGGATTCTGTCGAACAAATCTGTTTGGGAATTGAGGGCTTCCTTGTCAAATATTCCCTCTATGATTTTCTTGCAGTATTCCAGTAGGTAAATGTAGAGCTGCTTTTTACTGCCGAAATACTGAAACACAGACGCTTTGGAAATGTGTGCGGCTACCGCAATATCATTGATTGAGGCTTTTTCATAACCAAACTTGCCGAAACACTGGAGCGCCGCATTGAGAATAGCCGTTCTCTTTTCTTCGGTCAGGGCCAAAAATTTGTCCAATTCATTTTCTCCTTTTTACATAATAACCGATTCGGTTATTTAGAGTATAGCACCAATAACCGAATCGGTCAAGCAATAAAAATTATCATTTGAAAACAGATACTCACCTAAAAAGCCGTCTGTACGAGCATTTCTCATGCCCGCACAGACGGCTTGCTTTATCTCTGGTAATCAGTCCAAAGGGTTGTATTCCGTAACGGTTTTCAAGTATGTTTCCGGGTCACCATTGAGAATTAAATTCGCATAGGCTACCGGGTCATTGTATATCAGATAGTCAAGCTCTGACCTCTGGTACATATTGTCTGCGACCTCGTTCTCAACGGCGGTGCAGTCTATAGAAATCATGCTGCCATCAGCGAAGCAAAGCTCCACACAGGCAGTATCGATATTAAATTCACAAGTTAATAAATCGCTCATTTTGATTTTCTCCTCATTCTGGTTCCATATTTTCGCAAGTCTGACTCTCCAGAAATATTGGTAAATCTTTGGTAAAATTGAGAGCGAAACACAAAAAACGCTTATTTTCGGGACTTATAAGACGATTTGAGACTTTTCATCATGCCCGGTAAATCCTGCCGTGGCAGATGAATAGTACTTTTATCATAGTTTCAATTTACTCCTTTTTGCCCGGAAATGCCCTGTTTTGCAAGGGATTCTGGGTGATTTGTGAAATGTATTCTTAATCTGTCATCTTGGCAAAATACGGCAAGATAGAGCAAGTTGTTGCGGGCTGTTAGTAGTAAAATTAGTAGTAAAACGAAAATTCTTACTACTAAGGGTTATAATAAAAAAGCCGCAGACACATCATCTACGGCTTTGGCTCTACGAACACTGCTTCAAAATATAATCCATTCCATCATCCAATTTGAGAACCTTTGCATTCTTTGATAGTATCTTAATGATTATATCGAGATTGCTCATATCTTCATAATCTGAATCATATATGAATAACACTTTCTTTTGTGCTCCCAACTCGTCAGCTACAAAAGACCATTGTCTAGCACTTCCAATAACTCGCTTTAAGTTTTTTCCTTTAAACGAAAACATCTTAATGCACACATTTCCAACTTGATAATCAAAGGAAATTTCATCACTATATGGTCCATCAACCTTTTGGGTAGTATATTCAAGATTATTTGATTCAAGCACTCTACGAATTAATTTCTTTTCTTCATTGCTATTCAATCTCTGTGATTTTGCTAAATCATATTTCAAATATACTTTCGATAAATCCTCAACATAATTCTCGTTTTCATTGACTGAAAGAGTCCTAACTGATGAGAATCTAAATTCATTTGCATACACTCTTACATATGAAGCAAGGTCAAATTCTTTGTTAAAATTAAAAACAGAAGTCTCAACTTCATCTTTAATTCCTCGTAAATAGAGTTTAACAAAATCAATATCCGCTTCATCATCAAAAGCATGAAAACGTTGGAAATTGGAGATATATTTGAAATCACGTTGTCCTGTTGTTACATTGTGAAATAACACACCTATACATAAGCACTCATCTGATATAGGCGAATGATAATAATTCAATGCTGCATATTCAATGTGGTACATAATATTTCCTCCTTCCCTATCTGTTATTGTATGTCAAAATCGTGGATATTATCACATCCAAATTATCGACTCTGTATAGAATATAATTTACAAGTTCATCAATATCTTTCTGTTTTGGTTTCCATTCTTCCGGAATAATGTCGATAATTCCTATTATTATATTACGATTAATCTTGCTTTTAAAGACCAAACTTTCTTTTTCCAACATCTCCTTTGTAACAGAAAAATTATGAAAAAACATTTCATACAAGTAAGAATTATATTCCAATACCTTCGTGTCTAATAAATCATTTTCTTCCATTGCCCTTTTCAAGCAACTTGCATCCCAAAATGTTTGATTAATAAAAACATGTGTATGGTCTATTACTTTTAGTGAAATATCATCCTTACAAAATCGTACTAATAAATTTCCAGGATTTCTATCTGTATTAAATATAACATGATCAAATAGTAGAATCTTTACAAAATCCTCTTTGTTTCTCATCTTACTAATAATGGTAGGAAGTAGTTTTGTAACTTTTGGCATATATTCTGAGAAAAAAGCTTTTCCATAATTATGCGAAGTAGCAAGTTCTTCATCTTGTATTTCTGAAGAACTATCCAAAATGCAAACACCTGCTCTTGGCATCGGAATATCCAATAAAATAGCCAAACGATAGCATAAATACTCATTAAAGAGCACTAGATTTCCTTCCGGTCCATTATATAATTTTGTAACAACCTGCGTTCCATCTTCTAAAATTGCAAATTTAGGTTCTGTAGAACCAAGGTTCATGTTGTAACATAATTGACTAATTTTGGGCTCGTTAATGAATATCACCTCCCAATAACCATACATAATAATTATATCAGAAACCGCCTACATTTACGAGCCAAATTTTATTTAAAATATCCTAAATTGCCTTAAACATTTTCTGCGACATTGGTTTCTCATTTTTCTTCTCAACCTCTGTCTGCGCCTTTCTAAACTCTTCCATTCGTTTTAATTCTTCCTCGACATCATCGAAACTGATATGCGTGTCTACATCCTCGGTTATCGGAATCTTCCTTTTTCCAGCCTCCGTCTTGGTTTCTTCAATGATGTACCGCATATCACAAGTTCTTTATAACTGATGATCGATGTTTACCGTTCTGTTCTTAAGGTCGATATCCTTAAGTATCAGACCACAGAACTCTGAAATACGCATTCCTGTGTGGAAGAGAATGTACACCACTTCATAATACTTGCAATACACATTATCATCATGTACAAACTTCAGAAACTTCTTCATCTGGTCTCTGGAAATCGCTTCTCGTGTAACGGAATCGTCTACCACCACTCCGGCAAGCTGAAAACCAAATGGCTTCTTAACCAGTACATCATCGTCTACCGCCATCTGAAAAGCTGGTCGAAGGACACTACGAATGTTATGGATGGTGCTATATCCTTTCCCTTCTGATTGCAGCTTTATTAAAAACAACTTCGCGTCCGAAGTTTTCACATTTCAAATTTTCATATTTCCAAAGGACTCTTTCTTTAATATTCTCTGTACAGTAACATAGCCGATCCTTGTACTTTGTCTCACACCTGTTTTTGTTGCAAGGTAGCCCCCTACCAACTCATTAACCGTCATCAGACCATCAGCCGGGTTGGCAGTTCTCTCCAAATCCTGCATAATCTGCTTTTCTAAACCATTTTCGCCTATATAAATTTCTCTATCCATAATTAAAAACTCTCTTCCTCTTCGTAGTCATAATCTCTTAGAAGATTACTTGTATTTTTACTTTTATATTTACTTGTAGTCGATTTTCTGCCATAGTTTGAGTCAGTTTTCTGACCTGGTGATGTCAGTTTTCCACCGTCGGATTTCTGACCTAGTTCCGAATCTTGAAATAATATATATAACCGATTTGGTCGCCCTCTTCCCTCCGGGATTTTCTCCAGTAACTGTGCCTCCACTAACTCCCTCATCACATCCTTAATCGTTGTTTCGATCTTATTCATATCCACCGCTATCTGATGGATAGGATAGATAAAATACACTCTGCTCTGACTATCCACCCATGCATTCTTTTATGACAGCTGCGCTTTCCCAAGAAACTGTGTATAAAGCAGCTTTGCAGTATTGCTGATAGGAAGATTCATAAGGAATCGTGGCATCGGTAAGTATGATGGAAGCTTCGTATGTTGATACATATATATGCTCATCTATAAAAATTCTCCTTTCTCAAACCTGATGAACTCATAAGTTTTATAAGTTCTCTTTTCGTTTCTCAATAAGTACTTAGGATTCGAAAAAGCAGATTACAAAAAATCTTCATTATTTTTTCAAAAATCGTAATTAGAATGTAACCGCTTTATTTCGGGGTATAAAAAAGCCCCAGTTGTCATTATGACTACTGAGACTCTTTAGACTCGATAAATGTCTGTATTCGTTCTTGGATTCCTTCACTCCACGGTGACAGCTTATCAAGCTCTTCATCGGTCATATTCATACTCGGACGTTCACTGAGCAGGAACAGAATGTAGTCATATATTTTTATGTTATAAAGTTTTGCCATCTCAATAATCGTGTAGCAGAGCATACTTGCTTCTGCACCATCTTGAGAATCCGAGAACAGCCAGTTTTTACGGCCTACTGTTACAGGTCGAATACTGTTCTCAGCGTATTATTCTAATATCAAGATAAGCTGCAGAACGTGCTATAAGACCATTTACTGTAGGACGTAAAAACTGGGTTCTCATAGATACAATCAAAGGTGCAAAGGCCAGTGCTGTCATCTACTCCTTAGTAGAAACCGCTAAAGCTAATAATCTAAGGACTTATGAGTACCTCGAATTACTACTTACGGAAATTCCGAATCATCTGGACGACAAAAACTTCGATTATTTCGAAAATCTTATGCCTTGGTCTGATTACGTTAAGGAACGATGTCATACCTTAAAGAAATCTTAAATAAATTTTCAATGTTCAATAATTAATAAATCTATCGGAATCGCGCAGAAATGCGCGGTTTCTTTATTTTATAGTACTGATGGTTGAGCGTTTACCGTCGGAATCCATCAAGGTATGATTCGAAAGCTTGTGAGAAAAATCTCCATCTTCCATATCACAAATACACATTTACTTTTCTTCCATTCTATGGATATATTGTTTATCAAATGTTGATCATGGTTTTAAAGTGATAGCCTAAAGCACTTATCCTTTTTTTCTTTCTTTTTTTCCAATTCCGAATTGATAAAATTCATATGCCAAACAAACTTCTGAAGTAATCTTTCATTATATGTCCAATTAATCTCTCGTTTCATTTTTTCAAATCCATTCATCAACGGTTCTCCAACAAAATGGCAATCAGCAAGATAGTTCACAAAATATATTCCATCAAAATCTCTGCGGATATAATCTCTAATTCGTTCTATTTCCAATAATTCTTCTATAATATCATTTGCAATTACCACTCTTGGGTAGTTAGCCACTGTATCCTCTAGTTTATATGCTTTTACAAGAGCATCTCCCCATACAAGGACGTCATCAATATATAATTGCCCAATCGCAATTCCACCTCTTAGCATCCATCCAACGCAATCTGTTGCCGCGGTCTCCTGCATACCTCGTACACTAAACAAGATTGCAGAAATCTGCTTTTTTCTCTTCTCCACATCTTCCGACAATCTTATTGCCATGATAATATTATCTGAAAAGATTTTATATTCTATCTCATGTAACTCTTCAATATCAACTATTTTCATTAGCTCAATGGTTCTGCTGTACAAATTATGTAGAATATTCATTGAAAGATTATCGGTTTCTTTATCATTAATTCGATTTGTCACTCCTAACAAATCAATATATGCCACCATATATTCCTGTGTCTCTCTTGAATAACTGTCAACTGCTTGATTAAGTAACATTTCTAGTCCTCTTTTCTATTTTATATATTCATGTCTATCGGTCACTGCAAATCTCTATTTCTCTGTCAGTACTTATCTATGTAATATTACATAATTTCTTTAGTTCATTACATAGTTCCTCAATTCCATCTCGATCTAATGGATTCTCTTCTCGCTCGGACCCATTATGCAATTCTCCTCCGGAAGCACGTCCATGTATCTGACGCAATCCCTCAATCAGTTCTTCATCCGTATGCATTTGTTTCAAAGCATCCCAATTTATTCGACTATTCTTGTTACTTAATTTTGTCGGAGTTTGGTTGTTAAATATATACTCGTCAATTGCCGTTTCCACGCCTCTTCTAAGTTTGATACTAGCATCATCAAACTTAGTGAAAGGAGTTTCAGCTAGCATTTTTTCTATCTCATTTATATAAAACCGTAAATTCTGAACCCTTTTTTCAACAATGACACCCTTTCGTGCTTTACCTTCAGATGTAGTTTCATATAAATAAATATGTTTACCTTTAGAACTATTACATGCACTAGAAATAGTTTTACATACATGACCATAACCTGTGCATTCAAAGCAGTCTAAGAACATTTTATTATGCGTAAATATTATTAACTGGTTTTCAATAGTCATCAACAAATCGGCCAAAGATTGCATCATTCTGTGGTCTAAACTATTCACAGGATCATCAAAAATTATAGTACTCTTATTTTTTGACAAAGTAATTTCTGCCAAATATAATGCTATGGCTGTTGCTTTTTGTTCACCTTCGCTTAGTATTGTTGTGATATCCTTATTTTTTCTAATCGTCAACTCAGTCTGTTGAACACCATTACTATTTTTTCCTAACAACTCAATATCTATATTCTTAACGCCTAATTTATTTAAATTCTTCACAAACTCCTCTTGCAGTTGAACAGTTAAGAGTTCATTATGTGCCTTTTTGCTCAATGTAGATATATTCTTTCTTAATGGCGTGATACTAGCAACTTTTTTCTTGTTTTCCTCTACCCATTTTTCAATATCTAATCGCTCTATAATTTTTTTGCTTTGTCCACTAATAGCAAAATCAGAAACAGCCTTTCTTAAATCTTTTTCGGCATTAACTAATGCCAAATTCTTTCCTTCGACATCAGTAGATAAGTCATATATCTCCTTTTGTAATTTATTTTTATATTCATCAATATCTGCAAAAAGTTTTGATAAGTTAATTTTCTCGCATTTGTCGGTCTCCTTCTGATCAATTAACTTTAGCAACTTATTTCGAATATCCTCGAACCTACTAGTTGCAGATTGTATTCTTTCAACCAACTCAGATGGTATCTTACAATCATCACTAATCATGATATTAGAATTTCTTTTATCTATTTCAGAACGTTTTGTAGCTAACATTGTTTCAGTATTTTTTAAAGTAATCTGCGATTTGTCATCTAAAAATGATACATAGGCATCTACTAGCTCCTTGGCATGATTTGTGTATCTTTGATGACAAAATGGACATTCATCTATATCAGTCCCATTTTCTTTTGAATAATCTATTCCTTTAGATATAAACTCTTTCCATAGTGTTGAATCTGTTCCCGGAATATCCTTTAGAATTTCGAGCTGCTTAACATGTTCATCGCTTGACTTCTTATTCTGTATATATTCTGAAATTAATACTTCAACTTTATCTATGTCACCATTTGAAGCAATTACATTATTACTTAATTGAGTTTGAATACTGTTTACTTCTGATAAAGTTCTTTTCAATAATTCTATCTTATCCTTTGGATTTCCTGCTTGCAGGTTCGTTACTATTGCTTTCTTCTCAGCAACTATTTCTTCACTAGCCTCAATTGAACTTAACATCCCTCTAATCAAAATAGCTTTTTCATCATCAACGCTATCGCTCTCAAATAGTTTTGCTATTTCCGTATCCATATTAGTTGTAATTATCTGAGGTTTCTCATTTTCTTTATTGGTTAAGATTTCATTCGCCTTTTCAGTAATAGTATCAATATATAGTATTAAATCAGCAAAAATTCCCAAACCATAAGGTTTGACAACAAGTTCATCCGAATCTCGTTTCTTCAGTAATCCTCTAGTATACTCAGAATCAAACACTCGCATTGATTTTAGTTCTGGCAAACCACGACTTTGTCCGTCCCAACTGATATTACAATCGTGACCTCTATAATGGAACTTCATCTCAACATTAATGGGATCTGTAGCTTCTAAATAAATATTTGAGAGAATTGGGGTCTCATTATTTCCGCCAAGCATTTCATTCATTATTCTAAAATAGCTACTTTTTCCAGTTCCATTAAGACCATAAATTATATTAACCTGTGGATTGAATTTTATTCTTTGATAATTAGCTAAGGCATTAACCCCTGATATATGTGTTAATTCCTTCAACACAACAGAATCTGTTAATTCATCAAAGTCCTTCATTTCATCTTCTTCTACCAGATAATTAGATATTCCTAATAAATCTTTGGCCAGATTCTCAATTTGATCTTCTGGAGATTTCTGCAAAAAAGTTTCAATTACCTTTTTTAGCCATTCGTCGCATTTTGCACTATTCTTATACTCTATTAAATATTCGCTAGCATTCTCCATAATATACTTCTCCTTCTATATCACAAAATATTAATATAAACCCGATGTTTATACAGTTCATACAATACTCTCCATAAATGTCATTCCAATTATCATGAACTAAATATATCCCTTTAACAGATATTTCAATAATGATTAACAATGAAAATTGACTGTATCACTATTCTTTTTCTTTAGACATTACATTCATAATAATTTCCCAGTTTTTGTAATAAAAATGACAAAATACAACTTCACAAAACTTTATAGTTGCACCAGCCGTTCCCGGATACCTCTTTATCCGACCTTTTTTCTCTTCTTCTGGACTTCATAGACTACATAATTACCGTCTTTATCTTTCTTTACTTCAGCACTATTTCCTCTCTTGGAAATGGTGTCAATTTCTTCAATCACTTTCTTCTCTTTTTCGCCCATCAGAAACACCTCCCCATTAAAACTGATTTAACCAATCTAAAAATTGTTCTTCTGTGATAACTCCGTTTTGTAATTCTTTACGCTTAATCTTAACCTCTTCCGTAAGCTGGTCTAGTTTCTTCCTTTTTTCTGCATCTTCGGGATGTCTTGACATATGTACCATATATCTCATGTAAACTTTACGATAAGATTTTGTAGCTACATCATTCTTTTCCTTCTCGGCTCTCGCATTCTGCGCACCCACATCCTTGCAGCTCTTTGTTGAATCCTCTTCAAGTGGGAATGAACAATATATCGAGTCAGACCTTCCCACTGGAACAAAGTACTTACCACAATTCTTGCATTTTACAAATCCCACATTGTTTTTATATACCTGTGCAAAATCAAATAGTAACAATGACATTGCCGAACGAAGTGTATATACAGGGGTAAGTTCGTTATCAATAAATAAAATCTTATAATCGATGTCCTGTGTACCTACTCCATCTTCAAAAAACTGATATATATAATCATCCTTTGAAGTATCAACCCCTTTTGGATTGTAACAACCATATTTGTCATATGTTCTAGAAACACTCATTAAAAGCATCCCAACAAGGAAATAATACTTTAAGATGCAATAATATATTTCTGTAAAGAAATCCAAGACAGTATAGCTACTCTCTATGTAGATTAAAGCCTCAATAGGTACAAATTTCTGATAAAACTCATCTGATTCTACCTTCTTATTAAACTCTTTTATTTCTGTCACATTTTCATCATAGCCAGAACGCTTCATTTCATATACACTATGTAGCAATTCTGTCATTACAATCTGTTCCTGAACGAATGTAAAGTTTTCATGAATCTCTCTAGCGAAATACTCTATTGTATCTCCCCACATATCGGATGTTACATTTCCCGACAAAAAGTGTATTTCCTTGTGTGGAACATTTAGAATTATTTCTTTAAGTTTTACTATCGGCAGTCTGATGTATTCTGATATCAACCCACCAACTGGGCAAACATCATATGTCCCATCCTTTAATACTTCATATTCTTTTTCTTTCATAATGACTGAAAGACCAAGTGAACCTTTCATTGCCTTACCTCCTGTTAACAATCGTTATTCGATTATTTGTCTTTCAACTATTGTTAACTATAGATGTTTTTCATTATCTGTTGTTAACAGAATACTACTGTTAACATTCGTTGTCAATCTTTTTTTTATTGTTAACTTTGTTTTTCATAAAAAATAGCTGGACAGAATACAAGGCACACCCGTAGTGCAGTTTTTTCCTTACTTCTGTCCAGCCATGAAAAGGGTTAGTCACACGGCTGTGAACACACTATAAAATTTTACTGTTTAACATTTTTACCAGGTAGCGAAGCTGATATTTTGTACTTTCCGTAGTTCAAATTATAGTAGAACATTTGTTCGATTGTCAATTAGATTTTTATTCATCTTCTTTTTTCTTGTACAGTTTTAGTAATCTTTCAACATAGTATCTAATATGCGTAAAATCTGCTTTACTACCCGGACCAAGTTTAAATGCACCAACTCCATAAAGCAATTCCCTGTGCGTTGGTTCTTCATCTAAGTAAAAAATTTCATCCACTGTTCCCGGATATAATATGAATGCACCATGTGCAACCTTCAACGCATCTCGATAAGTGTGCATTTTGCTTATATCATCATATTTATACTTTCTCTTTTCATATACTTCATCATCTTCCGTTGTTGTCTCTGATATAGTAGCCTTAAACTTTGAATCAAATACATACATGGCAGATAATGCATCATTAGAATCAAATATTTCAAGAGAAATGTCTGGGTCAAACGCTTTTGAATAACTCTCTACTATATAATTCTTATTATAGTGAACTCTTACCATTGGAAGGTCATCTGTACGCTCAAATTCAAAATAGTTTGAATCTGTTTTTTTCTCAAGCGTTTTTGAAAAACATGATTTTTGAACACGATATTTTTTCTTATCTAGCCTCTGCCCATAGATACCCGCAATCATCTCTGACATTCCAAAGTAACAATAATTCTCGTATAAAACATCAAGAGATTTATTCTCCAAAAGCTCTCTTATATTCTCTGAATCATTCTCAACCTCCGGCATTGATTTCAATCCCAAGAACAAACTATATATTTGACGATACCCGTCCCGACGAGTCAAAACAGTAGAATACATAGGGATTGACTGCATCTCCCCTACATTTTTCAAAAAAGTCTGTCTTAATAATTGTTTTAGCTTTTTTATGTGGGAATTATTTGCTGCAATCAACTCTGTATTTCTAAAATCTTCTTGTGCAACAAATAATTCATTAAATTGCTCAACTATTCCAAGGCACCAATTAATAAAATACTTTATAAACCTATTTTCTGGATTGTCGAAGGAATCTATTATCTCTTCAAACAAAACTTCCTGCGGTAAATACTGCTGCCCTTTTACTTCTATTTTTTTTGCCAGATTATTGTCTCTTCCATAGTATTGTTTAAGATTTGATGACCCTGAAAATATATCTAATATTGCTTCATCTGACAGTTTCTTTGCTGTAGATAAATCCTCATAGTGTACTTCCGAATGCATCGTTCTACATGGATTATTTTCGATTAAGCTAAAGTTTCTAAAAATATTAACATTATTATCTTCTGACGAAAGAGCATTATGAACTAAAAGGTATATATGATAGTCCAGATCTGTTTGCTTTTTCTTCTCTCGCCTTATAGATGAGAATGTGGCCTGATTAAAATCAAATGACAGATTTACTATGTATGTGTTAACCACACTCATAAGCCTATCCATTTCATCACTTGAAATCTTACTTGATTCTATTTTTATTATGATGCCCTTGAATTTGGCAATTCCAATACAGTTCTTAAACAGTAATGTTCCAAATTCTTCATCTCCAAACTCACCAATCTTAATAAAATCTTCCGGAACTAATGAGCCATCTAAAGATTTTACTTTGTATTTATCCCACTCTTGTAAGATAATAGTGCCATCGAAATATATATTGTTTCTTTTCGTTTGTACGCACTCTACGTACTCTTTTCCAGACTTTATAAACTCCTTTAAATTAGAGGACACTAAATCCGTTCTATAAATAATGATGTCCCCTACTCTCACGGCACCTACACAGATTCTGTCCATGCGTTATTTAATGTATGTTGCAAAACCAGCTAACTCAAGGTCTTCCAACATCTCCATAATTTTCACAGCAGACTTAGGATATTTAAAATAAGACTTTGCAGTTGTGCCGTTCAACTCCAATGACTTAATCACTCCTCCTGAAGTTTGTTTTAATTTATCAATAAGTGCATCAGCATCCAAACCTGAAAAATCTTCTCTTGTACTAAGAAGTTCTCCAAGCATTTCAACTAAAGGATTCCAAATTTTATCATATGACCCATATATCTTAGGTAACACCTTCTGTAAAATCTGATTATCAAATGCAACCTTATCTCTATCAGCGTATGTGGTATTAGCAATTGCATTACACATATAACAAGATATTTCATTCATTACACGATATCCAAAATGCATATTGTGTTTTTTAAGAACAGAAAATAGTTTTATCAATACATCAAACTCTTCCGGGCATTTGCTTGCAAAGTCATTAACTGAGGCAGTACTTGGCAATGTAATTATCATGGAAGGCATATCTGTACCTGCATCAAAATAGAAATCTGGACTTGTAATCATTTTAGATGCAGATTCCACTAATGCGATCTGGTCTGGTGTTAAGCTATAAATACCAGCAAAATCTACCTCATTAAATTCAATTACATTACTTCTATCCAAAACCTTTGGACTAAACATGTATGTAGTTTCATCAACATTTACTGTTCCTACAGTAAAAATATTTAGAGGTATTGGTAACTCGGATGGAACTAAATAATGCTCTGTTTCTTTGTCATATAACAACTCACATAAGTATTTTTCATCTGCAGCATATGGACAGTTCTGACACTCGCATTCTTTTCCATTCTCATCAATACACTTGTTACAATTGTGCAATACGATATTGTCTTGAACTACTGTCTTGCCTTTGAAAATATCACTATACATATTTTCTAATTTAGTAACAATGGCAGCATCTGCAGCAGATAATTTAGATTTGTCTTTTAATTTATATTCTCCGTCCTTAACCTTTTCGAATACTCTATTCGCTAATCTACCTTCTCCTTGATTTAGTTCGCTCCTATATTGCGCAGTCCAATTACTTCCACCATAAAAAGTACTCTTCCACAATTCAGAAAAACGATTCAAACGATAGTCTTCTATTTTTAAAGCAACTCCAGGCTTATTTATATCTATGGCCGATAAAATAATCGCCTCTGACAAAGTAATCTTCGTTTCGTATCTAAATAACTTTTTTAAATCAGCAAGTGAAGAGCCTTTTTTCTTTTCAGATATCCTTCGACTCTCAATAAGACTTAGATAATCTGCAAAATAATGCTCTGTCTTTGCAATGTTCATTTCATCCAATATTAAAAAATATGGATTCTGTGGATCCGCCAAAGCACGTAAAAAAAGCTTTATCATCGGTGTAAGATAATAGCCACCATCAATCAAGTTATGATATCCAAATAAGCCTTTGTTGTCTCTCCAATTTGGTTTTACTGGAATTAACTCATACGACTTACTATCACTGTTACCAACAATTTCTGCAAAAATTTCTGCTATTTTAGACTTTCCTGATCCAGAAATTCCTGTAAGAATTACAAATGGTTTTGTAATTAACGATAAATAATAATCAAAAATAACATCCTTGCCATAATGAAATCCCTTGCGTGAAAATTCACTAATTAGTTCATCTGTTTTTGTGATGCTCATAGTGTAACCTCCGTTCCCCCATAATTAGGGCATACTACCATATACAATACTATAAATGTGTGTTTTTTACAATGAAAACTCTTGAAAATTCAACGCCCTTATGCTATTATTTCAACGAATGACTTGAAAGGGTTGAACGACTTTTTATGGATAGAAACAAAGAACTTTTAAACACAAAACAAGCAGCCGAAATCCTCGGTGTTTCAGTATCAACCATCCGCAGATGGTGTGACAATGGTACACTTACTTGTTATAGAATTGGTAATTCCGGCTATCGTAAATTTGAACGCTCCGTTGTAGAAGAATTGAAGGTTCAATTTTATGGAGAAAACTCAATTGTTTCTGAAAATGAAGAAACACAAGAAAATAAACCGACAATTATCACAAAAAATATTTCAGCCGAATCACATCCGGCACATTATCTCATGCACAAATATTGGGGGCGTAAAGCTCACAATATCGTAAATGAGTATATCTCATGTTTCACTAATGAAGGAGATTCTGTTCTCGAGCCTTTTATGGGCAGCGGTGTTACTGTGATTGAAGCAATTAAACTGAACCGAAAAGTAATCGGTATAGATATTAATCCTATGTCAAAATTCATTGTTGAAAACACAATAAGCAATGTGGACTTGGATAAATTTTCTGCTACATACACAGAGATTGTTTCAGCTCTCGAAACCAAATATGGACATCTTTACAATACACACTGTCCTATTTGTAATTGCAATTCTACAATTGAGACTGCCGTTTGGGAAAATGATAAACTCGTTAGAATCAAGGGCAATTGTCCTGAACATGGAGCTTTTGTTTGTAATGCTTCTGCTACAGACATAAATCTATACAACGATTGCACAAAACTAAAAAATAAATTATTGAAATCAAAAAGTATTTCATATCCAACTGATTTAATCATGCAATACGTAAAAAGAAGTGGTCGAAACAGAATAGATGAGCTTTTTTCAGATAGAGCCCTTCTTATTTTATCAGAACTTCGCAAGCTCATACTTGAAGTAGAAAATGAAGAAATACAAAATCTGTTATTGTTTTGTTTCACTTCTATGCTATCAAATGTTTCGAGAATGATTCCGGGAGATAAAGAAAAATCTACCTACAAATCCGGTTGGGTTATTAGTAAATTCTGGACTCCAAAAATTCACACAGAACGAAATATCTTCTATTGCTTAAACTTGAGATACAAGGCCATCCTTAAAGGGAAAAAAGAATTGGTTGGAATAAACCCAGATTTAGCAACGCTTTATACATCCGATTCAAGTAATCTCTCTACCATCTCGGATAATAGCATAGATTATATTTTTACAGATCCTCCTTATGGGGAGAGCATCGCATATTTAGCCTTAAGCCACTTCTGGAATAGCTGGTTACCAAATACAGTCAATTATGAAGAAGAAATCATCATTGACCCTTATAGGAAAAAAGGATATGAGGATTATGCACAAAGAACCAAAGATGCATATTCAGAATTTTATCGAGTGCTAAAAGACAATCATTATATGTCCTTCACTTTCCACAATAGAGATTTAATCGTATGGAAAGCAATACTCGATGCATGTAATGAAGCTGGATTCATATTAGAAAACATTATCTTGCAAGAGCAAGCTGTAAGTTCAGGGACTCAAGGGATAAACAAAAAGAATACTTTAACTGGAGATTTTGTCTATAACTTCAAAAAGGATACTACCCGAAAACCTGAAACTACTTGTAATATAGAAAACATCCCAGACTTCATCAAGAATACTATTGAGCAGTTTATCTCCGAGCATAACGGAGCAACACCATCTGAATTATATGAATATCTTATTCCAATAATCGTCCAGAATAATGCATATACAGATGAAACAGGCAATGCCATTAATATCGAAAACATATTAAAAGAATCCTATGACTACATAGAAGTATCGCCTAATGAGAAAAGTAAAATCGGAGGTGCCTACAAATGGGTAAGAAAATTAAATTAAATGCTCTGGACTTATTTGCCGGAGCGGGTGGCTTTTCTGCAGGCATGGAACAAGCAGGAATAAATGTGGTTGCTGCTGTTGAGTTTAATCCACAAATAGCTAAAACATATGAACACAATCATCCTGGCACAAAGATGATTGTTGACGATATCAAAAACATATCTGCCGAAACGATAGAAACAATTTTTAAGAAACAAGGTGTGAAATGCAACATCATTTTTGGCGGACCTCCTTGCCAAGGATTTAGTATGGCTGGAAATAGAATTCGTTCTAGAGTTTCCTTTCTCGAAGATTCACGAAACTATCTCTTCAAGGAATACATTAGAATGGTTGAAACGCTCAAGCCAGATGTTTTTGTGATAGAAAATGTGCCGGGCATTCTAAATTATAATGATGGTGCCGTAAAAGAGGAAATATATACAACATTTGAAAAATTGGGTTATAAAATAGTTTCTAAAGTTTTATGTGCAGCAGACTTCGGCGTTCCCCAAACTCGTCATCGTGCCGTATTTATCGGTAACAAATTAGGCATTGAACCGTCTTTATTATTTCCGATACCTTCACATACTGAAGAAACATATGTAACGATACGAGATGCTATTAGTGACTTACCTCCTGTTGCGGCTGGTAAAGGACAAGAAATCACTCCTTATGACGCCGGAGTTACATTGACTGAATATCAGAAAACAATGGTATCATCAACTGGAACTGTATATAACCATGAAAGTTCTAACCACAAGCCTGAAACATTAAAAATACTTTCGATGATTAAGCAAGGGCAAACTATGAAAGACCTGCCTGAAGAATACCATACAAAATCTGTGCACAGCGGTGCCTATGGTAGAATGGTTTATGACAAACCTGCATACACTCTTACAACAAGGCTAAATACTCCTTCGGTAGGAAGAATCACTCATCCAACCCAGGACAGAACTATAACCCCAAGAGAGGCTGCAAGAATTCAATCCTTTCCAGACGATTATAGATTTATAGGCGATATCACTTCTGTAGGAATGCAAATAGGAAATGCTGTACCACCGCTCCTTGCAAAAGCAATTGCAAATCATATTATTGAGATTTTAGAACAGAATGACTATAATTCATAAAGAAAAAGACCAAGGCACAACACCGTTCCTTGGTCTTTACATTATTTGTCAACTCTACTCAATCGTCATCCTCAACCAAGACCTCTGCTGCCTTGTTCGGATTCTTCATCAATTCCAATAAATATTCTTCAAATTTATGTCGGCAGATAAGATATCTGTTGCCGTTATACAAAGCAAAATTACCTTCGTTCAGTTCTGCCAATCTTCTCATTTTCTTAATGCCGATGTTGAAGTAAGACCCTGCCTCTTTAATGGAAATCATATATTTCTCCTGGATAGGCAGTTCGAAAATTCCTGTTGGTTTCTGCATATGCATCACGCTCCTTTGGTTTATTGGCCATAAAGGCTCGTGCCATATATCACTCAACAGTTCCCGGAAATCAAGTAGTTTATCGGACTACTCATTTCCAACATTTTAACGATAACATTTAGGGGTTCTACCATTTAACGATAGGAATTTGCTATCGTTTTAAGGGTTACTACCCGGCTACAAGCCACTTCTACAGATACTATTTTCTCTTTCGTCATTCGTAGTCCTACCGTAGTGCCGTAGCACAGTAAAGGTCATACAATGCCGATATTTGCTCCACACTCCCCCATAGTGCATTATACAAAACAGTAGTCCTTACTCGTGTCGTGGCAGATGAAAAGTACTTTTATCAAATCAAATACTACAACCACAAGATATAGTAATAACACCCTTGCCAAATTATCTAGCAAGGGTGCCATTAATTATAGAACTGGAATTTAGTTTTCCAATTGACTCCTTTGTACAATTTCCAATCAAAAAGAGCCTTCAGGCTCATCACCCAAAGACTCTAAATCAGCTCTATTCATTTTCAGCTTCCATTATAGTTTCAATAATGCGGTACACTTCCGTGCTTGGCATAAATTCGACTGTATGTGACTTCTTGCCACCTTGAATATTATACGATTCCAACTTCTTTGCATTCGTGACAGCATTATCTTGCATTGGTCGAAGTAACTCGTACATATCTTCCTTGTTTTTACCATACTGAGGTATCTTCTTTTTAAGTTCATCAATGACTTCTTCATTCGAGCCAAATACCTTTGTCGAATAATCATAATGACATAGATACCAGATTTCAAAACATGGACTCGAAACAATTAATGATAGATCATATGCTTCAGCCTTCTTATCAGCTAATGCTATCTGTTTATTTTTACTGGCTAAAAATCCGAATCAAGAACGCAGTATGCCATATCGCCTGCTTCTGAATCAAAGCCCATATCTTTACATTCTGAAAGCAATTCTGACACCATATTAACTGGGGGTCCGTTGAGCCACCCTTTGCAAATCTTATCTGTACCTTATCACTATTATACTTCTTGAAATACAACTTCTCAGTTTTATTCTTTCCTTCGGTGGCAATAAAAATAATCTTCTTACGCTTTCGACTATTTGAATTACGTTTTTTAGGAGTATAACCATGTTTGTTTAATCCCATAGGCCATCCCCATTCCCAAATCCGGTACAGAACCATATCTGCCAAGCAGGTACGCTTTTCTAATATCTTCACGGGTTCTAGGTGAAAATTCGTCCAGCGAATATAATTCAGATACGCCAGTCTTTTGATTCTTTTTTACAAAATAAATCTGGTCTCGTCTTAAATCATTTAGATTAAGCAAAGACATGGTGTGCGTAGAAATAATCAACTGCGCATTTTTTTATATTCACTTCTGGATTATTAAATAGCCCCACCAAATAGCAAACAAGCATCGGATATATCGCCACGACATCATTGCCATTTGGATCTGTCCCATTCAT